>Ga0182018_10005173_pt1 | contig 10603 bp, 14 predicted proteins | sample 812P2MmetaG_FD_120490 | JGI IMG/M metagenome (GOLD analysis project Ga0182018, IMG submission 120490) | Permafrost microbial communities from Stordalen Mire, Sweden - 812P2M metaG | ecosystem: Environmental > Terrestrial > Soil > Wetlands > Permafrost | place: Sweden: Stordalen | collected... | reverse complement strand
TTAGGTGTGCCGGATGCCGATATGGACGCGTTCCTGGGACAAAACCCGAGCTATTATGCCCAGATGGAAGTGCTGACTCACAAGATCTTCGAAAACGAGGGATTTTTCACGAATCTCTACACGACGCCCGCCAACGTCGCGCGGATCGGCGTCGCGCTTCAGGCCCTCAAATTGATGCAGGACCGCGACCGTTTCGAATCCTCCCTGCGGCGGGAAATGCTGCTGTCCCAGATCCTGGAGCTGCAGATCAGGGAGCGGCAGGGCCGCGTCCTTTCGGACATCCAGGGCGCCACCAATACCCTGATCGGCAATCCCGAGTAGTCTTTCCCGTTTTATCCTGTTTCTGGTATCGCTCTTTGCGTCTTCCACAGATCATTGAGCGTTGGAGCCACATCACTCCAGACATCCGGAGTGCTCATCCTGATCTTAAGTCCTCTTTAACAGTCTTATCCTAAAATTAGAGTTAAATGTTAGCGACCGGAATGGTTGCACCAATCAATGCTGGTAAGTACCAACTGTCTGGATGTGGTGGCATTTATGCGCAACAGCAGGCGTACCTTACTGATCCTGACACTGGCGCTGCTTGCTGCCATTGCCGTTGCTATGCCACTCTGTGCCATAGCGAAATGTCCCCAGCCACTACAGCACAATCCGATCCTTCCTCCGCCGCAGCCTCCACCACCGCCTCCACCCCCAGGGCCACCTCCGCCTCCGCCTCCGCCACCGCCACCGCCACCGCCGGATCCTTGTAAGCCCCCCCCCAGTGTTGGTGGACCGGTGAGTGGACAGCCCGGTATGTGCTGGGATTCTGAGGAAGGTAACGCGCCAACCGGCGCCCCCGGCAGCATCGTCTGCGGCGGTGGTTTTGAAGGTTTCGTCTATTTTCCGGTGCCATGCGATCTTGTCGGGGGCAACTGTACCCAATGCAACGAGGACGCAGGCCCCGAAGGTCCATGCCAGCTTGGTTATCTCTACTCGGAGGGGGTTCCCGCGTCAGAATGGCCCTTTATATGTAAGAACGTTGGCCAAGAGATAGAGATACTTCCGGGTTGCACAATCACGCCAGAGACACCTTCGTGCCCCGATGCTCTGATGGACTGTGCAAACTTCAACCCGGACCTGCCGGGCGCCGTGTGTTATCACATCACGGGTGACATGACCGAGTATTACGGGCAGTTACTGGAAATACCTTGCGATGAAAACGTATTTTACTCTCTTGGCAACCTCGCCCAATGTGGGGCAAACGCCCCGACGACAGCTCAGCTTTGCGGCTGGATGACGGAGGACATGAACGCCGTAGGGTGCCCTCTGCCCCCGAATCCGCCGTGTCCTGGGGGGGGATATGTGCCTGTTCGAGCGACCAGGCTGACATGGCGGAATATGGCTGTAGTAATTAGAGGGGTTCCATCACGAAGCGGAAAAATGGTTCGTTATAGCCCGCCGACTGTTGTCCGATTTTCGCGGTCCAACGGGAACCTCTCTAGCCAGCGCTCCGGTGGCGCAGAGAAGAAAGATAATGGCTGACACAAGATTACCCGTGACGCGCGCTCCGCCTTTCATCTTCGTAGTTACTTATTCAATCGGAAAATGAAACATGACACGAAGTTGAAAGATCGTGTCTAGAAAAGGCCCACACGACAGTATTCAGCCAGTGTTCAGGTAGGTGACAAAATGCCGGACGGTACGGTCTATGCCGGTATTTCCCCGGACACGCATGAACACATGTACGCAACGCCCAGTCATGGAACACCACGCCGACGACAATGATGAGTGCTCTGACGATGCTCCGGTTGCGTCGCAAAATGCGCAGCAAAGACACTGACGCTTCCCGTTCATGTATCCCTTATATAAGCGGCTGGTCTTTCAGGCGCGGAACAGATATCGCTGCACTTCGGCGTTGTGGCGTCGCCAGAATGCATTATCGATGAAAAAGTGATGGATATTTATGAACAGCAGGAATGCCACCAGGAAGAAATTCCCGCCCATAAAAGCTGTTCCTGCCTTGTGAAATTTATCGATCTGCTTGGGAATGATATCCATGAACCCCCCGCCCAGCAGAACACCTAGAGACCGAAAACGGTGATGGACGACCACCTGACCCAGCCTGCCTTCTTCGCGGCGGGCGCCGGCTGATCCGGCGCAGGGGCCTCACTCTTCTGTGACGACTCGCCCAGTTTGAATTTTTAGACGAACCCCAGATATTGCAGGGAATGAAAAAAAGGCACGAAGTATAAGAAGGCGATGTTCCCGTACGGGAACATGACCCACAGGTAGATCGCGGACACGTATCCCACGACGCCGTTGAAGAATATTTCTTTTCTGCCTGATCGCCAGCCCTTGAGCAGGATACCGGCGCTCAGAACACTGGTGACAGCATCACAAAAATCCACAAAAAGCGTGACCAGGGCACGGGACAAACCCGCCGGTGCGGGCGTCGGTGCCGACGATACCGCTGTTGATATTTCCGCCGATGAGGCCATGGGAGCTTCCCTGCTTCTTAATTGTTACTTAGACTCCAGACCATCATTTTTTCGGCATAAGCACAACTCCATCCGCATAAGATCGATTCGACCATATCGAATGCCCCTTGACGGGAGCAGGATTTTCGCGCTTTGCTGACAGGGCAGGCTCAATAGAAGGACATTTCTCCTATGGGCCCGGTTACGCCTCGGGAAAGGGGTCGGTAATGATGGCAACATCTTCCAGCAGTTTGCAAAAGACGAGGGATCATGGCTGAAGGTAGCGGTAAGGCAAGGGAGATCTCCCTCTTACCCATCGACAACACAATGCTCAACGGCATGATGTATGCAGGGATTTCCCCGGACACCTGCCAGGCTATGTATACAACGCCGGCAGATGCGCCGGTCACCTACAGCTTTCATCAGGCAGAGAGATACGCCGCCACCCTCGACGCCCACGGTCACCATGACTGGCGCGTGCCGACGGAGAATGAACTGAACCTACTGTTCCAGAACCGCCACGCCATCGGCGGGTTCAATACTTCCGGTTCGGCTCCCGCCGGCTGGTACTGGTCGTCCTCGCAAGGCGACGGCGATGCGTGGGTTCAGCGCTTCAGCGACGGGCGTCAGAACGTCAACCCCCAGAGCATCGTGGCGTCTCTGCGCTGTGTCCGCTAACAGATCAACAGAAGGAACCACCCATGAAGAAACAAGGTTTAATTGCCGGATCTGCGCTTGCTGGCGCCATTTTCCTCTCATCGTGCGTTTTCCTGCCATTTTTGTCTGAGGCAGATTCTGCCATCGGGAATAAGATGACGGACGGCACGGTCTATGCCGGACTTTCGCCGAACACGCACAAACCCTTTTATACGACTTCGGCGGATGCGCCCGGCGTCTACAACTGGAGCAAGGGCGGACAATATTGCCGCGCTCTACAAGCCTCCGGCCATCAGGACTGGCGCATCCCAACCAAAGACGAACTGAATGTCCTGTATAAAAACCAGCACGCGGGAGTCCTGAATGGAACATTCAACGAAACCGGTTCGCATCCCGCCGGTTTGTACTGGTCCGTCTCGCAGAACTACTACTACGATGCGGGGGCGCAGCGCTTCAGCGACGGGGTCCAGAGCTATGACGCCGAGGATCACGTCTCGTCCCTCCGCTGTGTCCGCGGTGATTAATAAACAACTTCGGAGCATGGAAACCAGAACCCAGAAAACTTTTGCTACGGCCCCCGGCGACAAGATGGAAGACGGCACGATCTACGCCGGGATTTCGCCTGACACCCTTAAGCCTATGTGCGCAACGCCCGAGGACGCGCCAGGAGTTTATCAATTTTATAAAGCGACGCGGTACGCCGAAAGCCTCGACGCACATGGCCATCGCGACTGGCGTGTGCCGACAAAGGGCGAACTGGACGTACTGTTCAGGTTCCGTGTCGCCATCGGTGGCTTCAATACCTCAGGTTCGTCTCCCGCCGGTTGGTACTGGTCCTCCTCGGACTACAATCACGGCACTGCGTGGGATCGGCGCTTCAGCGATGGGCTTCCTAACAACAGCCTCAAGGTCAGCATCTCGTCCCTGCGCTGTGTCCGCGGCTGAATTACTCGGGAAACCTGATTAGGGGTCACGTCACGAAACGGAATTTAAAGCACGTTAAGGCCCAGGAAACGGTCGCAAGGGCCTGAATTTGCCCTTCCGGGTCCTCTTACTCTGCCGCCAGACATAATCTCCGGTCAGGTTGATGTGCTCCCAGCCAAGAGGCGACAGGTGCTGCAGCAGGCTGTCATCGACCGGCTCACCGCGTTCCTTCAGAGCCTGGACCGCCTTTTCCAGATAGACGGTATTCCACAGGACGATGGCGGCGACCACCAGATTAAGGCCACTGGCGCGATAACGCTGATTTTCAAAGCTGCGGTCGCGTATTTCTCCCAGGCGGTTGAAGAACACGGCCCGTGAAAGCGCATTCCGGGCCTCGCCCTTGTTCAGTCCGGCGTTAACGCGCCGACGCAATTCCACGTTTTGCAACCAGTCGAGGGTAAAAAGGCTGCGCTCGATCCTTCCAAGCTCCCGGAGTGCCACGGCCAGCCCGTTCTGGCGCGGATAACTGCCGAGCTTGCGCAGCATAAGGGAGGCGGTGACCGTTCCCTGCTTGATCGAGGTGGCCAGGCGCAGAATTTCATCCCAATGACTGCGAATGTGCTTTGCGTTGATCGTTCCGCCAACCAGTGAATTTATTGCCGGATACGTCTTCTTGCCGGTCGGGAGAAACAGCCGCTTGTCAGCCAGGTCGCGGATGCGGGGCGCGAAGCGGAATCCCAGGAGATGCATCAGGGCGAACACGTGATCTGTGAAACCGGCGGTGTCGGTGTAATGCTCTTCGATCCGCAAATCAGACTCGTGATACAGCAATCCGTCGAGCACATAAGTAGCGTCCCGCACCCCGACATTGATGACCTTTGTATGAAAAGGAGCGTACTGATCGGAAACGTGCGTATAAAACAGAACGCCGGGTTCGTTGTCGCCTGTTCGCGCGAAACCTGTCAGCGCCTCCAGTTCCGGACGCTTCACATCCTTGCCGGAGGCTTTGTCGGTGAAAGTGCGATCAACCTGTGTCCCGTCCAGCTGCCGTTCCGGGTTTTGGTCGAAGCTGCTGACCCGCACATATCCGATACGCTGTCCTGTCATCTCGATTCCCTGAAGTGTCAGGCTGGAATCTGTGACCTTGAGCGGATGTTGTCAATAAATTATTAAACGGGCTCTATTCTGACAGTGCGGGAGGGGAATGCCTGACATCAGGATAGGGTATAGCCTAACCTGACATTCTGGATACTGGTCACCGGGCTTAACGTGCTTTAAATTCCGTTTCGTGACGTGACCCCGAAATCAACGAATGTTGCTACGGAACTGCGGGACGGCTTCGATTCAGTAGGACTTCGTTGACGCGAGAGCTTCCGCGAGTCACGACGTTCCGGGTTCCCTGAAGTGCTCAAGTTCTTCGTTCATCTTTACCTTCTTCCGTTGCAAAGGAGAGCAGAGTCGGGCACCCTTTCACTGGCTGTCGTTCAGACGACGCAAATCACTTAACTTCGCAGCTGAGTTAGGCTTTGGCGTTGTCGCCCTTCGGCATCAACGTTCTCAGGTGCCAGCCAGGCTTCGAGTGCCGCCTTTATCTGCGGCCATTCGCTGTCAATGATGGAGAACCAGGCAGTGTCCCGGTTACGGCCCTTCAATACATGCGCCTGTCGAAAGATCCCTTCAAACTGAAATCCCAGGCGCTTGGCCGCACTGATTGAGGCTAAATTCTGCGAACTGCATCTCCACTCATAACGCCGATAACCGAGCTCGTCGAACACCCGCTTCATCATGAGATACATAGCTTCCGTGCCTGCTGCAGTCCGTTGTAAGCGTGGGGAGTACATGATTGCACCAACCTCGATGCTTCCAGCCCACGGCTCGATACGCATGTAGCTGGCCAATCCAGCGGCCAAATCACTTCTCTCGTCAATAATGGCGTGAATGTGCCAATCCTCTTTCAGCCACGACTCATTCATCTTCGAGAGATAGTCCTCGAATCTTGAAAAAGGGCCATACGCCAGATAGGACCACATCCGGCCTTCTTTGTCTTCGCTATTTGCGGCATAGAGATCGGCCGCGTGCCGCTCCGGGTCCAGCGTCTCGACACGGCAAAATCGTCCCTGCATGGCTGTGCGCGGTGGTCGTGGCCGTTCACTCCAATCAGGAACGGCAAAACCCAACGGCTGACCGAGATGATTCGCATTTTCGTCCATTTGCGGGAGTGTAGAAAGCACACGGCAGGAAATCCATCCGATTCTTGCGATCAAATTTGCGGACGCCATTTTGATCGCAAGAATCGGATAGTTCGTGCGTAAGGACTCGTCTAAGTTGTTCAGGAGGCACAAGATTTGCAAAGAGAGTCGCCATGAACAGATCAACCAAGAATACCGATTATGTCATTGCAACGGTGCGCGAGGTGCACGCATGACAACGTCCATAAGAGCCCCAATCCCAGCCACAAACGCCCTCGATCGTATCAAAACACTCGACTGGGAGCGCGTTTCGCAGGAGCTTGACGCTCAGGGAAATGCGATATTCGAACGCGTTTTGTCTGTGGAAGAGTGCCAAGCCCTGGGAGAGCTTTATCCGCAGGATGGCCTCTTTCGAAGCCATGTCGTCATGTCACAGCATGGCTTCGGACGGGGCGAGTACAAGTACTTCGACTATCCGCTGCCCGAGATCGTTGTAGATCTTCGAACAGCCATCTATCCACGGCTGGCGCCGATCGCCAATCGCTGGAACATCGCGATGGGCATCGATGTCCGCTATCCGGAAAAGCATGCTGACTTCATCAAGCGATGCCACGATGCCGGGCAACCGAGGCCGACACCCTTGCTTCTCCAGTACGAGGCTGGTGACTACAACTGTCTCCATCAGGATCTTTACGGAGAGCATGTTTTCCCAATACAAGTGGCCATCTTGCTATCTGAGCCGATGAAGGATTTTACAGGCGGGGAATTTGTACTTACCGAACAACGGCCGCGCATGCAATCCCGGCCGGAAGTTGTTCCCCTGTGTCAGGGAGACGCCGTAGCCTTTGCCGTGCACTACCGTCCGGTGCGCGGTGGTCGCGGCATTTATCGCGTCAATCTTAGACACGGTGTCAGCCGCTTGCGCTCCGGACATCGTCATACACTTGGCATCATATTTCATGACGCGAAGTAGGATACGTGATGACCAAGAGGCCGTCGAAGCAGGTTTCCCTGGCTTTCCCCAGCCCTGTTTTATTAAATTGCTACGAGGCGGTCTGTGTCTCTACCGCCTCAGGGAGGGCACGCACAGTGCGTGGCACACATTTAGGATCAGCTGGCCTGCTTCCGGGAACAACCCTTAGTCCTTAGTCGACGGGAGAGATCCAGAGTGAATAAACGCGTCGACCGTGTTGTTGAACATCGCGTTCTGGTCGACAAAAGTCATGTGTTTGCTCTTTGGCAGAACTGCCAATTGGGAGCCCGGAATGTTGGAGTGCATTTCATTGGACATTTGCAAAGACCACTCGTCATGCTCGCCGGCTATGATTAAAGTGGGTACCCGGACGGTCCGTAGCTTTTCAGCGTATTCTACGGACTTCATGTTCCCGTCTATGACGAATTCACCGTTGGAGCCAGACATTTCGCGATAAACATCCCAGGCAATGCCCAGGGTGCCTAAGGGATTGTAGTTTGGGTTGGGATGGTTCTCGTACATATAAGGGTAGTATGCCCAACCCCATGCCAGTTCGGCATATTCAGCGGTATAGCGGCCGTGTTCCCAAGGTTTGCCTTTATCGAACAGACCTTCTTTCTCAAGTTCCTCAATTCTCCGCAAATGTTCGGGGTCAATTTTCGTCTTCAGGCGGCCCCAGACTTGGTTGAACTCGTTAGTACTGTCAAAAGTATCGGCCAGAATTAGATGTGAGAGATTCTTCTGGTACTTAAGCGCGTAGGCCTGGGCGACCACGCCGCCAAATGAATGTCCTAGCAAGTTGATGGAACCCAGTCCAAGCGCCTGGCGGAGCGCCTCCACGTCTTCCACCATGTTTTCAACCGTGTATCCCGAGGCGTCCTCAAGTTTGCCGGATCTCCCAGAACCGCGCTCGTCCATGAAAATAATCCGATTGGTTCGCGTAAGCGGCAACAAGTAAGGAAGAAAATAATTATGTGTTCCGCCAGGGCCTCCGTGCAGAACGATGAGCGGCTGTCCTTCTCCTAATTCTGTGTAGTACAGAAACAGGCCGTTGACGTCGACAAACCCTTCTTTGATGGGATAGACATTGCGCCCTGTCGGCTTGCCATGGTCCGGCGGAGTGTCCCCTGAGTCCAAAGCGCGCAAGAGTGTAACTGAGACAATCAAGGAAAACAGCAGGAACCAGCGGAACAGCGATGGAGTTTTCATGGCTGGCATTTTCGCGTTACAGTGTTCTGCAGTCTATCCGCTTCTTGCGGTCTAATTTAAACAATCAATCCTATCCTAGCCCCGTCCAGTCTGAGTGCTGCTTTCGAGAAAGTGCGTCGGATGGGGGTGCTATTTTCGATCTTTAACGGGATCAAAAACCCCGCCCTACGACAAGCCCGTAGAACAGATGTTCATCGACTACCTCCGCCGCCGCCGCGAGGGGCACTAGCCGTAGCGCCATCTCTGATGTTTATACCCTCAAAGAACCTGAAATAAGAGCCTGAGAGACAGACCCACATCTCGCGAAATGCACGAGACGTGGGTACCCTTCCGGTACTTGCGGAGGTCGGTTCGGTCCTGCCGGCACTTGGGCTTGGGCCAAGAAACTGGATACTGATAAGAAGGATGCAATCGCTGTCACAACGAGTGGCAGTAGCGAAAAATAACGTTTCATTTCTGTCTCTCCTTTAGGTGCGGGTTAGCCACGACAATTCTAGGTGCGCCAGGACAACGCGCCGCGCCAAGGCCTGCACGGCGGCGTCGCTCGGCATGGGGGAGACCATTGGCGGTCAGTTCACAGGGTAAAACATGAACGTGTTGTAAATGTTGTCCTGGAAGACCTCGAATTCCGTAGGTCCCGTGTAGACCGGGCTACAGACCCCGCTGGAAACGACGCAAGGCGGCCCTGTGGCTGACCCCGTGGCTGACACCTGCTTCGCGATGCTATTTGTCTGGCTCCATTGGTCAGTGAACGTGAGAGTGGTCGTAGACAACAAGTCTACCGACCACGAATCGAACAAGAATGAACCCTTAAACATGTTTTCCACGCTGGTCGCTACCACGTCCGTATATTTCGCTCCTTCGCCCTGAGTTTGAGTGTTCGTGGTGCTCTCTGAGAGCGACTGCGTGTAGGGCTGGCCTCCGGGGCTCGGCTGCACGTAGTCGACAACCTGGTTGCCCGTAAGAGTGAAACGCCCATCGCTGCTGGTCTGGTTCCCCGGAGGAGTGCTGGGCACACTTACGGTGTAGTTAGGATTCGAAAATGGGTCCGCCCCCGCGATTGCGGCATAGTCGGTTGGGTCAATGATTGAGGGACTTGTTCCGGCCGGCCAGTCCTGTCCGTTGGAGGCAGCCCAAGCTCGCTCAAGAGGCGTAAAGTCCGACGTGCCGGGGCCGGGACTGCTGAGGTGCCCGGTCAGCCACCCAAGGTAGACTCCGTAGATGTCCATTTCGGCCACGTCGTCCGCGTCATAGCTATATCCTGTCCACGTGGTGGTGGGGGGCTGCGAGCCGATTTGAGTGATCGTGATGTTGACTAGCGGATTGAGCCACAGCCATATCACGTCGTAGTCGTGGTCAACTCCGACGCCGTAGGGGCTCAAGGGCCCCGGCACTTTGGTAAGCCATTGTTGTGTCGAAGTGACTGCGACCCCGGACGAGTTGTCGGTCTCATCCGTGAAGCTATTCGAGTCTGTGCCGGTGGTGGTATCGCTCACGCCCCACGTACCGCCGACATCCGGGACTATCTTCCCACCTGCGCCGAATGTGCTGGACACTTTAACCGAAACGCTGGCACCCTTTGCGAATGACTCGGTCAGTGACGTGTTGGTGCCAACCGTCGTGCTATCCGTGTATTGGACGAAGCTCTGGGATCCTGGCGGCGCGTACGTGACGCCCAGGATGATGTACTTGGGATTGACATACCCTGACGCAGTGGTAATTGCCGTCACGGTGGCGGTGCCGCTTCCCGAGATCGTCGGGGTGAAAACTATCTCGGCGGTGGTGGTGATAAACGTAACCGATGGTAACTTCAACAGACACGTTCCACCAACAACCGAAAAGTCCGCGACATCGGTTCCTGTCAGCGGCGTAGTGACGCCCCCAACAGAATACGAAAAGTTGGAGTAATTGTACTGGTCATACGTCGTATCTTGACCCATTTTATTTTGGCATCCGGGATAAGTGGTGTTCTCCGCAAAAGAAAGCGTCCCACTGCCGGCGACAATCGTGGTCCCGAAGGCGGCACTTGCCGTAAGCGCGAGCATGATAAGACAAGCGAATAATCCTGCGTCACTGCTGTCCGGGGAAAAATCGCGCTGCAGCTGTAATTAATTGTTTCTGCAGGGCTTATAGCGATTGTGGCCGGGAACGATTTGAATCGGATTTGGGAGAAACGGGCCATTCTGGAGCCA
>Ga0182018_10005172_pt1 | contig 10604 bp, 13 predicted proteins | sample 812P2MmetaG_FD_120490 | JGI IMG/M metagenome (GOLD analysis project Ga0182018, IMG submission 120490) | Permafrost microbial communities from Stordalen Mire, Sweden - 812P2M metaG | ecosystem: Environmental > Terrestrial > Soil > Wetlands > Permafrost | place: Sweden: Stordalen | collected... | reverse complement strand
TGGCCAATCGACAGGCTGTTGCCCTACATCCGCAACGCGCGCACCCATACCGACGAGCAGATAGCCCAGGTCGCGGCGTCGATCCGGGAGTTCGGGTGGACGAACCCGATTCTGGTAGCGGCGGACGGAACGATCATCGCGGGCCACGCCAGATTGGCGGCAGCCCGGAAGCTGCGCATGACCGAGGTCCCGGTCATTGTTCTCGATCAACTGACCGACGCCCAACGGCGCGCGCTGGTCCTGGCGGATAACAGGCTCGCCTTGGATGCTGGCTGGGACGAAGAAATGTTGCGGGTCGAACTGGCTTCACTTCAAGAAGACGGCTTCGATCTCGAAGTAGTGGGGTTCACGGACGCGGAGTTGGAAACGCTACTCCGCGATCCAGAGGAGACCAATGCCGGACTGACGGACGAGGATGCGGTTCCCGAAGCCCCGGAGACGCCCGTTTCGGCGACGGGGGACCTTTGGATACTGGGCACCCACAAACTTTTAGTGGGAGATGCGACTGTCGTTGCCGACGTCCGGCGGTTGATGACCGGAGACGCCGCCGACCTGGTGTTTACCGATCCTCCTTATAACGTCGATTACGAAGGCTACACCGAAGAACACTTGAAGATCAAAGGCGACCGGATGTCCGACGCCGACTTCAAACAGTTTCTGGAGTCGGCGTTTCGTTCGTACAGGGCTCTCGTGAAGCCTGGCGCCTCGCTGTACATCTGCCATTCATCGTCGTGGCAGCGAGAGTTCCAGGACGCTTTGGAGGCCGCCGGCTTTGAAATGCGCTGCCAGATAATTTGGGCCAAGAACACTTTTGCCTGGGGATTCGGTCGCTATAAGTTTCAGCACGAACCGATTTTCTACTGCCACGTGGCCGGCCAGAAGGATCCCTGGTACGGCGACAAATCGCAATCGACCCTCTGGGAGGAAAAGAAGCCCGCGGCGAATCGCCTGCACCCTACTGCCAAACCGGTGGCGTTGGTTGAGCGAGCCCTCGTCAATAGCAGCAAGGCCGGCGACGTCATTGTGGATTTGTTCGGAGGTTCGGGGTCCACGCTCATTGGATGCGAGCGCAGGGACCGCAAGGCGCGTCTGGCTGAGATCGATCCAAAATATGCCGACGTGATAATCACCAGATGGGAGCAGTATTCGGGCCGGGCCGCAGTGCTGGAAGGCGACGAGCGTTCCTTCGACGAAATCCGCCACGAGCGATTGAAGGTGCCCGCGTGAATCGAGCGCTGCCGTCAGCAGATAGCGGCCATCAAGGATGTCCAGCCACAAATGTTGACCTCGCGCGGAAGTGTCTGGGCCTGATCCGGGATATCGCCGACCGGGGCGCGTTGTCCTGGGACCCGGAAGCTGTCGGCTATGCCCTTCAGGAACTGAGCCAAGTGCTTCTGGAACGGGCTGGGACGGAAGATCGGATCTTCGAACCCGTGCGGGCCGGCGAGCTTGAGGGCCTCGACAAGCTCTATGCGGAACTGGCGTTTGTAGACGGCGCCTCGCAGGACATCAATCCGAGTCACAAATGGAACTGAGCGAAGTCCATCACGGAGAAGTGCGGCCAGCAGAAAATTCAACGGGCTTTAGCCGCTGCAAGGCCAGCCACGGGTTGGCCACCGTTGCGCCACGGGCGGCCCACGTTCGCTCCGGTGGCGAGAGTTTGGCGTGTTCCGCAAGCGGTACCGTCGCGCCGCAGTGTGGGCAGGAATCGCGGGCAGACGCAGAAAGCCCGCCGCGGCCGGAGCCGGGCGGGCTAGGAAGGGACGGGGCTTGAGGCTACTGGTTGATGCGGTAAGTTCGGTCGCCCTTGTCTGACTTGAAGGACTCGACGGTGTAGCCGGCCTTCTTCATCGCGCCGGCCATGAACCCGCGAACTGTATGTTTTTGCCAGCCCATCTTGTCCATGATCTCGGCCAGCGTGGCGCCGTTCTTCCGCTGGAGCATCGCGACGACCTGGGCGGTCTTGCTGCCCTCGCGCGGGGCGGTGGCTTTGGCCTGTGCGGGCTTGGCGGTCTTCTTGCTGGCCTTGGCTTCCTTTTTCGGCGCGACCTTGGCTTCCGTCTTCGGCGCGGCGGCCTTGGCTTTGCCGCCCTTGGCCTTTTTCTCGCTCTTGGGCGCGCCCTTCTTCGGGCTGGCAGTCTTCTTCGAGGGGGCTTTCTCGGGCGCAACGTGCGCGCCCTGTTCCGCAACGGCGGCGGTTTCAGTGGCCTCGGTGGCGGTGGTGGCTTCGTTGGTTTTCATTGGTGTTAGTCCTTTTTGTTCAATCTCTTGCGCGTCTCTGCGCACCACGATTCATCACTCTTCTCGCCCCGGACATCAAGCAGAATCTGCGGACTTTCGAAAAAAAGATATGTGGCCCGAATATAGGCCGAACGACGGAGTTCTCGCATGGCTCTAACGCTGGCGCAGTTGCAGGCGAACCTGGACGCGATCAACACGCAGATCGGCGATCCGACATACAGCGTTCACTTCCCGGACGGACGCTCGGTCACGTACCGGAGTCTCGACGATTTGAACAAGGCGAAGGCAACGCTGGAGGAAGACATCCGTGTGGCAAGCGGCGCGACCGGCGGCCGCGTCCGGCTGGCGCAGACGAAACGTGGCGACGGGCCGTCGGGCCCGGAGCAATGGCGGTGGTAACTCTTATGACGATTCACAAACTGTTGTTGGTCGCAGTGCTGTCGGGATCTCTCTTCGGTCAGTCCGCGAAGGAGAAGGCGCTGCAGGCGCAACTTGACGCGGCGAGCGCCGCGCTGGTTGCCGAGCAGCAGAACGCGATCCGGGCTGCCGAGCAGCAGGCGGCGCTGGTGGAGCAACTGAAAAGAGCGACCGCGGCGGGCATCGCTCGCACGGCGGCGGGTAGCTTGTCGGAGAGGAACGCGACGGGGACGGCCGCTGCCGCTGCTGCCACCGCCACTGTCGATGCCGCGACGTCACAAGCCATCGCCTTATCCAATGGCATCGCTGCGGCTCGGGCGGCCGAGGCCGCTGCTCTGGCAGCCAACGGCGTGGTCAACACTGCGCGGGCGCAGAACGTGGCGGTGCTGATCACCACCAGCTTTGGTTTTCTCTCTCTGATCGTAGCGACCCTGTGGAAGGCTTATACCGATTCGCGCGACCGCCGGTGGGCCAAGGAAGACTTCGCGGCGCATCAGAAGGACGTACTCGAAAAGCTCGGTCAGGTGAAAGAGGAGGCGCACGCCAGCAGGTCTGCTGCGGACGCGGCGTACAAAGAAGCCAACACCGTCAATCTGAAAATCGCGAGTATCGGGTTGCAGTTGAAGGATGGCACTCCCGCCGAGGATGGGAAGCCGGACCCGGGCGCGAAGACGAGAACCTCGGGCGGCGCGGCGTAAACGAAAGGACAACTGGATGAGCATTTCGGAAATTGCGGAGGCGCTTGAACGCGCGCAGCGTCAGGGCGCGGACAAGGACCGCCCGGAAGGATCGCGGTACGCGGTCTTCAGTGACACACAACTCCAGACCATGGCGCGGGACTTGCGTCTGGCGTCGGCGGACCGGCCGGACGTCGAGACCTTCGGGGTGCAGAAGCAGTGACCGCGATCTGGAATTGGTTCGGTCGCCTGGTCGGTTTCGGCGCGGCCGACGCCGGGCCCAAGAGCTTTATGGCTCTGGCGAGGGAACCGCGGTCGCGGTCGAAGCTGAAGACCTCGGGGCTCTATGTCGTCGAGACCGACTTTGCAGTGACGCCGGACTCGTACAACAACCTCCAGGCGATGCTCGACGTGGTCCGCGAAAAGTACGACTTGGATTTTCTGATTCTGGAACCCGGTTTCAAACTGAAGCGATTCGATGACTACTGACCTCGCGGTACGACGTCCGATCCCGGTGCTGCGCCGCGACTGGAATGCACCCTCGCCTTCCTCCGGGCGTTACGCCGTGCAACGTGTCGTCGGCGAGTTGGTCGAGGGCTACCGCCAACGTCACGCGCAGCGCTTCGCATACGAAGGCGCCACCGCCGGGCGGCGCGCGTACGGTTGGTATGCCGCCTCTGCCGACGCCAACGTCGAGTTGATGGGCGCGCTCGTCTGGCTGCGCAACCGCAGTCGCGATCTCATTCGCAACAATCCGTATGCGGCGCGCGCTATCGAAGAGCTGGCCGGTAACGTGGTTGGCACCGGCATCGTTCCAAAGGCGAAGACGGGCTCAGTCGCCATCGACGCGATCATCGACGGCGAGTGGCCGTTCTTCGCAGAGGCGTGTGACGAGCCGCAGCGCCTGGACTTCTACGGCATGCAGACGCTTACCGTCCGGACCATGGCAGAGAGCGGGGAGGCCATCCTTCGATTCCGGCCGCGCCTGGTAGATTCCGGGCTGCGCGTCCCGCTGCAACTTCAGATGCTCGAAGCCGACTTCCTCGACCAGTCCCGCACGATGGGGCTGGTCAACGGCCACGTGATGGAAGGCGTCCAGTTCGACGAGGACGGCCACCGTGTGGCCTACTGGCTCTTCAGCTATCACCCGGGTGGCGTGCTGATTCTCAACCCGCGCGGCGGCATCATCAGCCAGCCGGTGCCGGCGGACCAGATCATGCACGTGTATCGCGTGCTTCGGCCTGGCCAGGTGCGGGGCGTGCCATGGCTGGCGCCCGTGATGATGGCGCTCCGCGACCTGGACGATTACTGCGACGCCGAGCGCGTCCGGAAGAAGATCGAAGCCTGCGTCGCCGCCTTCGTGACGCAACCGGAAGGAATCGATGGCGATCCGGTGGGCATCGCTGGGACCGATCCGTTGAGCACAACGGGGGTCGAGACTTTCCAGCCGGGGATGGTCGAGTATTTGAAGCCCGGCCAGGATGTCAAATTCAACAACCCACCTCCGGCGGGCGGCTACCGCGAGTACAAGATGACCGAGCTGCAGGGGATCATGGCCGGCCTCGGTCTGCCATATGAGCTTGGCACCGGCGACATGTCGCAGGTGAACTATTCGTCCTGGCGCGGCGGGATGCTGGGCTTCCGGAACACCGTTGAAAACTACCGGTGGCTCACTTTGATGCCACTATGCTGCATGCCCGTGTGGCGGCGGTTCATCGACGTGCTGATCCTGCAGGGCAAGATTCCGATGGCGGCGGTGAGCGATCCGAAGATCAATCTCCGGAGCGTGCAGTGGACCGCGCCCCGGTTCGAGTCGGTCGATCCGGTGAAGGACGCGGAGTCGGTCTTGAAGGACGTCCGCATGGGCCGGAAGACGTGGTTCGAGGCGGTGCTGGAGAACGGATACGATCCGACGACGCAGCTATCCCAGATCGCACTGTTCAACAAGCTGGTGGACAAGTACGAGATTATTCTCGACGTCGATCCGCGTAACATTACTCTGCGCGGCCAGGAACAGCCGGCTAACACCGACGAGCGCACACCGTCCAGCAAGCCGGTTGGTAGCGGCTCCGGCAGCCAGGGCCTCGGGATTTGCGAGTTGTCCGAGGAGGACTTGGCGATGGTGAAGGATCTCCTGGTGGCGGGCATCTCGCGCGTCACGACCAAATGGCAATCGACCACCCGGATTTATCGGGGATAGACAGGAACCGCATAGAGGAGACAACCGATGAAGGGAAATCCGGATGTAATGACCGGCTTGCAAGAAGCCATCGGAATCGAGACCACGTTAATGCTCCAGTACTTCACCGACGAGCGCGACGTGAGACGGCTGGGCCTCGATCTGGCCAACGGCCTCAAACAGCTTCACGACCAGTGCGAGGAACATCTGAAGTGCCTCACCAGCCGGCTGCTGTTCCTTGAAGGCGCGCCGGTAGTCGAACCCAAGCCCGCCGCGACGCACAACAAGATCGGCGACATCCTCACCGACGCGAGCGCCGCCGAGCAGGCTGCCGTTGCCCGATTCACGGTGCTCTGTAAGCAGTGCTACGAGGGCGACGACATGTCGAACTTCCACTTTTATCAGCACCTCGCGAAGTGGCACCGCGAAGGCGACGACAAGTTCAAAGGCCATCTGGCCTGGCTTCAACAGCAGCTTTATCAGTTCCAGAAGCTGGGCGAAAGCGACTACATCGCGGTCAACGCGGTGAAGAGCTAAAGGAAAGGAAAAAACGATGCCGCTTTTAACACAGCAGCATGATCCAGTGGACGCCGCTGCGGCGGCAGCGACCGAGGTTCAACAGGCAGGCGCCACCGCGGCAGCCGATGCCGGAGCGCCGGAAAAGGCCGCGACTGCTGCGGCCACCGCAACAACCGTCGCGACCAAGGAAGCCGCGACCGTAGCCGCCGGACGGGACTCGGAGGTCTTCGCCGCCGACGCCCAGGTGGTGCCGAGCACCGCCAACGCGGACGACGGAACCATCGACGTGGTCTGGTACAGCGGCGCGATGGTCCCGAGGATCGACCGCTCTACCGGCGAGCCCTACATGCTCAGGCTCGCGATGGAAGGCTGCCGCATGGACCGGCTGAACAGCGGCGCGCCGGTCTTCGATACCCATTTTACGGGCGACGATTTTAAGTCGCTGATGGCCGGCAAGGTCGGCACGCGAGCCCAGGTTGGCGTCGTCCAACGCGCGTGGCCCAACGGCAACAAGGGCATGGCCACACTCAAATTCGATCTGGGAGACCCGGACGGCGCGGACATTTTCCGCAAGGCCAGCACCGGCATTCTTCAGAACCTCAGTTTCGGCACGTTCATTTACACGCGCGAGAAAACCGACATGCAAGCGGAGGGCATGGCGGGTGGTAAAGCTCCGTTCTTAAACAACCAGCAGGTCGACATGTTCAAGGCGACCGACTGGGAACCGTTTGAGATTTCCCCGTGCACGGTACCGGCCGATTTTAACTCGTGCTTCTTGAACGCTCAACCGAATGGGGAGATGGCAGTCTTCGGCGCGCCGGACGCCGCGGTGATGGATGCAATTCGGGCAATCAGCCCGCTAAAGGAGAAACCTGAAATGGCTGATACAACTCAGCAGGGTACGGGCGCAGCGGATGCTGCTCGAGTGTTAAACGAACAGGCTTTGACCGCCGCGCGAGAAGAGGCGGTCACTGCCGAACGGTTGCGCGTCAGCGAGATTACTTCGCTGGGCGTGACCGCAGGCAAGCATGGAGTCGACCAAACCGTCATCAGCAATTGCATCGCGAAGGGCGTGTCTGTGGATCAGGCGCGGAAGGATGTATTCGCTGCGCTTGAGGCGAAGGGAAAGAAGACCACCGACAACAAGGACATCACGATCCGCACCCAGTTCGGTTCCGGGGGCGGCGCGGACGTGGTGCAGAAGCGGTTGGAGTGCATGCAGGCTTCGATGTTGCTGCGCGCCGACAGCCGGTTCTTCCTGAACCGGCATCCTGTGAGCGGTGAGTTCCTGGCCGGGTGCGGAGAGAAGCAGCAGGCCGACGCGTCGGAGATGGCGCGGGAGTATCGCAACTTCAAACTCATCGACATGGCCAAAGAGTATCTTCAACTCCGCGGCATCGAACCGCGCGGTTGGGATACTACCCGGATCGCGGACGTGGCCCTTCGCGCCCCGGCGCGCGATGCGGAGTTCTTCGATGGCGGTGCTGAGTCCACCACGGACTTCCCCGCGATCCTCGCCAACGTCGCGAATAAGACCTTGCGTCAGGGGTACGAATCTTATCCGCGCACGTTCGAGCCCTTCAGCCGCCAGATGACGGCGCAGGACTTCAAGCCCATCAATCGTGTGATGCTTTCCGATGCTCCGTCCCTGCAGCAGTTGAACGAGAAGGGCGAGTATCACCGGGCGCAGCTCACCGATAGCAATATCGCCTATGTGCTGAATACCTTCGGCGAGATCGTGGCACTGACCCGCAAGGTCATCATCAACGACGACCTGCAGGCCTTCACCCGCGTCCCCGCTCTGTTGGGCGTGGCTGCGGCGCGCCTGGAGTCGGACATCGTCTGGGGCATCATCATCAATAACCCGGTGGCGAAGTACGCGGGCGACACTGCGGCCACCGCGCTGTTCGCTGCCGGCCACAACAACCTGCTCACTGGAACCCCCAGCAGCATCGATCCGACTGTGGCTGGCGCTTTGGCGCTGGGCGCATTAGGCCTCGGGCGTGGAGAACTGCGCCGGCAGAAGGGGCCGCAGGGCACTCCTTTGAATCTGGTCCCGCGCTTTGTCGCGGTGCCGACGGCCCTCGAAACGTACATGCTCCAGGTCGTGTACCCGATTGACATCGCTTCGTCCGACGCGACCAAGGTTGTACCGCAGTGGGTGCGCAGCCTGGTGCCTATCGTCGAGCCGCGTCTCGACGCCGCCAGCGCGACCGCGTGGTATCTGTTCGCGGACCCGGCGCAGGTGGACACGGTGGAGTACTGCTACCTCGAAGGGCAGCAGGGTGTGTACATCGAAACCAAGCAGGGCTTCGAGGTTGACGGCATCGAGATCAAGGCGCGCATGGATTTCGGCGCGGCGGCCATCGACTATCGCGGCATGCAGAAAAACGCCGGTGCGTAGAAGCAGCGCGCAGCCAGCCAACAGCAACAACCAACGCAGGGCCTCGACGGACCCGGCACAAACACAGGAGACGAATCGATGAACAACTATGTCCAGCACGGCAAGACAATTACGGTGATCGCTCCCTACGCCGTAACCGGAGGCGGCGGTGTGGAGGTGATCGGCACGGGCTACCTCTTCGGGATCGCCGTCAACACGCAGAATGTGGGCGACAACATGGAGATCGTAACGGAAGGCGTTTTCGATCTGGCCAAAGACACCAGCACGTTCGTTAACGGCGACTACGTGTATTGGGACAACACCGCCCACTTGGCCTCCTCGGTCAACACCAACAAGAAGATCGGTGTGGCCGTCCTGATGCAGCCGAGCGGGGCCAATGCTCCGGGCGGAGCCGCTGGCGATCCTACTGTCCGCGTGCGGTTAAATCAGACGTTCTAACAGCCTGCGGCCCGCGCCGCCCCTTCGCTTCTTCATTGAACATCTATGTCCGGGTGGCCCACCATTAGCGCGAACGCGAACCGCTTCATGCAGAACGCGTTCGGCGAGCCGGTGGTGTATCAATCGATGCAGGCAGGATTGGCGGTCGGCGCTCCTGCGACCATCGTAGTCGTCCGGCGTATCCGCGAGAGGATGGAAGCGGGTGCGGTGGCGAGCGTGGAAGAGATCGAACTCAACCCCGTCGACCTTCCAATCCCGGTGCAGCGCGGCGATATCGTCGCGGCCTGGGGCGCGGCGTTTTCGGTGACGACCGTGCGCCAGCCCGATCCGTACGGCATGGTCCACGTGACATTGACGCTGCAGCCGTCATGATCAGCCCCAAAATCATCCTGGCCGAGTGGGTGGCCTCGCTGCAGACTCTGCCGAATCTGGTGGAGGCGATAGGCGGCGATCCGACTACGATTCAGTACTACTCGGAAAACACCACCGTGTTCGGGCAAGCGACGCAGGCGAACGTTCGCCTGGCGGTTCTCGGGATGCCGCCGGGATCGATCATGGTCGTCTGGCAGGGCACCGACCGCGGCAGGCTCGGCAATGCTCTGGTGTTCGTTCACGAGTTCTCGCTTTACCTGCGTGCGCCGGAGACGGGCACAGCCGGCTACGAGGACCTGTTCAACCTGATCGTGAACGATACTCCCGCGGGGGGTTCGCTCAAGATGCTGCACCTTCAGGTTGACCCCGGTTGCGAGCCGATGGATTTCTACCTGCCGTCTGCCAGACGCAACACTATCGTGATCAGCGCGGACGGCGCCACGTTCGAATATTTCGAGGTCGCGGCCCGGCTGATCGAATCTTACAATCCATAAGCCCGGTTGACCCGGAGTCGAGGAGCAGAAATGCAGAACGTTGAGAAGGTCTACATGGAATCGCCGCAGGGCGACGAGATCCGGCACGTCGACGGGACCACCGCGACGCTCACTCCGCTCATGGCGCAAGGCTGGCATCAGGTGCCTGCTCCGGCCGCGCCAACGGCGAATTCCGAAGATACGCCGAAAGCGGCAACCCCCAACCACGCGGAGGCCAACTAGGCCATGGCGAATATTAATGAACTGGTTGAGGGTTGGGGCTTCGGCAAGCAGGCCGCGATCGGCACGCCGTCGCTCGTCGCTAAGATCTGGCGGTTGACGAACCTCAATACAAAGCCCTGGGCGAAGGTCCCGGTGAACGAGGACGACCGGGCTGAGGTCGGCAAGGGCCATGAGTTTCCGACGCAGCTTTTCAAGTCCCACTACAACATGCCGTCCTTCGAGATCTCGAAGTACGCATCGTCGGAGTTCCTGGCTTGGGCGCTCGCGTTTTCGCTGGGCAACGTGACGGTCGTCGGCACCACCGCGCCGTACACTTACACCATCGTGCCGGCGCTCGGCGCGACCAATGCGACGGGCCTCGAGTTGCCGTACTTCTCCTACGTCCAACAGATCCGGCCTGGCGGGTCGTCGCTGCTCGATGAACTCCTGGTGGGCTGCGCGGTAAAGGGCTGGAAGCTGGCCATCAAGAATTCACCTGGCCGTGCCAGCGCGATGCTCTCGGTCGAGTGCGTGACCACCGGGCAGTACGTTGCGCCGAGCACGATTACTTTGCCGGCGGCGACGGTCCTGCATGAGTTCAACGCCGGCATGGTCAGCACGTTGACGATCAACGGCATCAACTACCTGACCGGCGGCAGCGG
>Ga0182018_10005169_pt1 | contig 10607 bp, 8 predicted proteins | sample 812P2MmetaG_FD_120490 | JGI IMG/M metagenome (GOLD analysis project Ga0182018, IMG submission 120490) | Permafrost microbial communities from Stordalen Mire, Sweden - 812P2M metaG | ecosystem: Environmental > Terrestrial > Soil > Wetlands > Permafrost | place: Sweden: Stordalen | collected... | reverse complement strand
TCCGTGGGCAACCTCGATCTCGATCGGTGTCGTCGGTGGCGCGTACCGGTCGGCGTTGACGAGCAGGTTGTCGAGCACCTGACCGAGCCGGTCCCAGTCGGCGACGGCTTCGAGTGCACCGGCCTCCATGGTGACCAGGACGTCGCGCGTTGGACGGGTCTGCTTCAGGCGGGCGACGGCCGCCTCGACCGCGTCACGCATATCGGTGGGCTCGAGCCGCAACTCGAGCGCATGACCCTCGATTCGAGCCAGGTCGAGCATGTCGCCGACCAGCCGGTCGAGTCGCCGAGACTGGGTCACGATGCCCATCAAGCCGTCGCGCACGGCTCCCGAGACGTCCGCCCGGCCAAGGAGCACGGTCGCACCGGTGAGGATGCTTGCCAGCGGTGTCCGCAGCTCGTGGCTCACGTTCTGGAGCAGTTCGCGCCGGACCCGGTCCGCGTCGCGAAGCGCGGAGATCTGCTGCTGCGTCTGCGCCAGCCGGACGGCCGTTCGCGCCGAGGCCGCCTGCTCCCGGTAGAGGCGCTCCATCTCGGTGTTCGCTTCACCAAGCGTTCGCGTCAGATGGCGCGCTTCAATGATCGCGCGGCGGCGAAGCGCTGCGACGCTGCCAACTCCGCTCGCCGTCGCAAAGAAGATCACCAGGTAGAGGACGTCACTCAGGTTGACGAGGCTCAGGCTGCCGACGGGCGACAGAAAGAAATAGTCGCCGAGGACGGATGACATCGCCGCGGCAACAAGCGCTGGGATGAGGCCTGTCAGCAGTCCGAGCGACACAACGATCCCGAGATAGAGGAAGACGTACGCGCGCGCTTCCGACGTCGGCAACCGCGCGAGGATCAGCGTCAGCAGGGGCGGGGCCACCAGGGCAATGACGACGCCGATGACGAGCATGCGATTGCTGTTGAGACGGGTCATCTCAGGGATCGGCGAGATGCTCGTTGAGCGCGTCGACGAGACGGCTGGACGCTGCCTGGAGACCGTGCTCTGCCATCAGCGCGTTGAGCGCCGCGGGGTCGGCGGGGTAGTGGTTCCGTCTGCCCTCCGGCAGCTCGATCGGCAGGTCCGGGACGGGAGGAACCACCTTGGTCGCCCGCGTCAGATAGTCGTGATCGGTCTCGCTGAGCCGGTGCGCCTCGAGCAGGGTGCTGACGCCGCCGTACTGGCGGATCATCGACGCGGCGGCAACCGCGCCCACGCCCTTCAAGCCCGGTAACCCATCGGAGGGATCGCCGCGGAGCATCGCGAAGTCCGCGTAGCGACGCCCCGGGATGCCGTATCGCCTGGTCACCTCGGACTCGTCGACGATCGCCCAGCCGCCCTTCTCCGGGTAGAGCACGGTGACCCGGGGGTCCTCGATGAGCGCGAACAGGTCGCGGTCACCGCTGACGATCTCAACCGTTCCCGTGGCCTCCGCCGTCCAGGTCGAGATGACGTCCTCCGCCTCGTAGTCCGCGACGCCGAGCGCATCGATGCCGATCGCCGCCAGGAGCGCATCGATCACCGGCATCTGCGGGATGAGCGCCGGTGGGATGGGTTCGGCGACGCGCTGGGCCTTGTACCCCGGGATCAACGCGACCCGCCAGTGCGGGCGCCAGTCGGCATCGCTGGCGACCGCGATGTGGCGCGGCTGCCGCGTGCCGGCCAGCCGTGTCAGCGTCTCGAGGAACCCCCGCGCCGCGTTGACCAGCCTGCCGTCGGGCGAGCGGACCGTCTTGGGGACGCCGTAGAAGGCGCGGAAGATGAGACTGGACCCGTCGACGAATAGCCAGTCGCAGGACACGGATCGGCTACCGGCACGCGTTCATGAGCGCGGCCATCGTAGCGTCCGCCGGGTCGAGGCTCGGGACCGGCTACGGGGTGGAGCCAGGCGGTGGCGGAAGGGCGTTTGCGCCGTCCGGTGCCGGCAACTGCGGCAGCGACGATGACTGCGGCTCAGCGATTGGAGGCATTGCCAGAGGAGCCCCGGAAACGGGCGCGTCCGGAAGTGCGCTCGCCATGGGAGGCACTGTCTGCGGCGCTCCGGGCACGGGCGCGTCCGGAAGTGCGCTCGTCACGGGAGGCATTGTCTGCGGAGCTCCGGCGACGGCCAGATCCGGAGGCGCACCCGCGACTGGCGGTGGACTCGGAGGCACGGCGGCCATGTCCCCGCCGACAGGTGGCGGCTCGGGCGGCGCGCCCGGCTTCTGAAGGTTATCCACCCCACGCTGCATCGCCTGTCCGGCGTCCTGCGCAGCCTTCTTCAAGTCGTCGAGGAAACCCATGTCAATGCCCCTCGTGGACGCTGCCTGTTTCGGACAGCATATGAGGTCGCGATGCAGAGCGGTGGAGCCCCCGAACGCCGTCAGTCGGGCCGCACGGGATCGAAATCAGCCGGCCGAGCCCTGAGGAGGAGCCCTCTTTCATAGTTCACGCCCTTGGTCGATGCGACCTATGGCACGTAGGCTTGCAACGTCGGCCCCGCGACGATCAACTCATCATCGGCGAACACAGGCTGCGCGAAGATTGGTCCGTCGTACGTGATCGTATGCAGGATCGCACCATTCGATGCTTCCATCAGGTACACCGCACTCTGCCCGTGGCTGGTGTAGGTCGGTACCGCGAGGACACCGCTGCCGTCGAGCGACGGGTCACCAACCACCGGACCGGTGCTCAATGCGGTCTCCCAGACCTGCCCTCCGCTCGGCGTCAACTCGTACTCGGAGCCGGGCGGGTCGCCGGCCGCTGGCGCGTCGGCCCCGACGAACAGATCCGAGCCGTTGTATACGGCCGCACCACCACAGAAGGCCAGCGAGTTTGAGGGGGGCGGAATGCCCAGCGTGTCGGTCCACACGGGCGTTGAGGGATCCGACTGCGCGAGCGCGTAGAACACCCCGTTCTTGTTGCAGGCTCCCACCATCGCGACCCCACCATCGCTGAACAGCGCCGGACTGGCGTTGAAGTCGCTGTTCTCGCCGTACAAGCCAGGAATTTGATATCCACCGAGGCGGGTGAGGTTGCCTTCGGCGAGCTTGATGATCGCTGTGGCGTCCGTCCCTGTGGTGCCGTTGTCATCTCCCGTGGTCACGAACACCGAACCGTCCGGTGCGACTGCCGCTGCCGTATAGATGCTTGCCCCGAGAACGGTGGGACTCCCCGACGTGTAGTACTGGCCGGTTATCGCGCCGGTGTGCTGGTTCAGCGCGATCTCTCCGTCATCGCCGGCGTAGTCGCAGGCAGTGGCGACGCCGTAGTAGATGTACCCGTTGGCGAGGGTGGGCGACGAATAGTTGTAATAGGGATCGCTCGTGCCGCCAATCAGGGTTTTCCAGATGGTCGACCCAGTCGCCGCATTGACTGCGTAGAAGTAGTGGTCCGCTGCGCCGAGGTACGCAGTGAGCACGCCGGTGACGGGATCCTTGGCGACCGTCGCCGTGGAAACGATGCCCGAATTTGAGCAGTCGTCAATCGTCAGCTTCTTCGTCCACTTGACCTTGCCGGTCGACGCGTTGATGGCGTAGAAGTCGCCATTCTCGGAGCCGATGTAGATTGTCCCGTTGTACACGGACGGCGATGCATTGAATTTCCCAAGTGTCGAGTCCTTCCATTTCGACTTGACCTTGCTGGCGTTGGCGACCGTGATGGTGGCGGCCGAGGACGCGAACGAAACGTGCGCCGGCCCTCCGAGATAGGTCGCGTAATTGGTCCCGCTCTGGGCTGCGATGCTGCCGGCGAGAACCACCACCGCCACGCACGCACCGACTGACGTGTGGGAGATTACTTCGCCGGCCACCTCCGTGCGCTCATGAGATCCATCCGTGGTTGGACATTGCGCCGCATGTCGCAGGCGACGAGCGACCGACGGCCCAAACACCTACCTTGGCTCAGCGATACGGGGTCTTGCTTCCGGGGCTCCGGGTGCTGGCAGGTCCCCGGCCGACTTCGCCACGGGCGTGGGCTCAGAGAACCACTCGCCATCCCACCGTCGGCGGGTGGCAGCTCGGGAGGAACCCCGTCTCAATGCGCCTCGTGAACGCGGCTCGTTTGGGAAAGCATATGAGGGAGCGCGGGACGAGCGACTGCCCGCCTGTCGTGACGCGGGTTTTCGAAATACGCCCGTTTCGACGAGGCGATCAGCAGGCTGCGCAGCTGCCGGCGTGGCAGGCTCACCTGGGCGATGAGGGTCGAGAGCACGAGCACCGACAGGTTGGTTGTGGCCGTCGCCCGACTGCCCCCGGTGATATGGAATGCCAGCGCGATGACGGCCACGAATGCCGCGGTGATCGCGTGCCTCGAGAGATTCGCAACGCGGGCTCGCCCGCGATCCGCCGCATGGGCATCGACCCCAGAAGTGACCACTCCCCCTTCCATAGGCGAATCGTAGCGAACGCGTCACACGATTGCAAGTCCCAAGTTCCAGCCGCCCTTCGGGAGCGGAGCCGGTCTGGCCAGTTCACCCGTTGATCAGCCCATTCCAAGCCGCCCCAAGGGGGCTCCGGTACTCGACATCGGAGTGTCGACCGCACCCGTGGCATGTTAGTCAGGGTGGCGGCCCCCATGACGTGCACTTTCATTCAGGGAGGGGCTCCACCACGGCGACTCCATCAGCGATGTGAATGCGCCACCCCTGTTCGTGCACCGTGCGGTGGTGCCGCCGGCACAGAGACACCAGGTTGTCGAGATCGGTCGGGCCGCCGTCCGACGAGCGAATGATGCGGTGCCTGTCAAATTTTCAAATGTAACGGTGACGCCGGTGGCTGCACTGGCGTCAGTCTTAGAAGACAACCGCTTGCTTGATGGTAGCGCGAGCCCCCCAACCCGATGGGCCTGGACCAAGCTGGCGAGCGAATCAAGGAATTCGACTTGCTGCGCTCGGAACTCGTTTGAGTGTCTGACCTTGTCGCGGCGGAAGCGACCGTCGATGAACACAGTTCTGAAGGCTGGATGCTGGCCAATCTCGAAGGTGCGGATGATACCCGTTGTACGTCCGTGGGTAGTTTCGTTCCACGCCCCGCGCTGCCTCCGCGGCGCCGATGATCATTCTCTTCTGACACCAAGGAAGTTGAAATTGCATCCGGGAAGTCCAGATGGCGTTTCCCGCGCCCCCCGGTATCAACGTGGCGCGCACTACTACTCCGCTAAGCGAGATCCGTAAGTGCCTTATCGGGATCGACCGGTGTACGCACGAAAGCCGCGAGCCCGGCAGCGGCCAGGCAGGCGCACGCGCCCACGAGCAGTGCGGTGCGCGGACCACCGGCCGCAATGATCCATCCGGTAATGATGCTGCCGATGGGAGTAGTTCCCAGATATACAAAAATCCAGAGCGCCATGATGCGCCCCCGGTAAGCGCTCGAACTGTGAAGCTGAAGCGTGGTAGAACACAACGTGACAAAACAAAACGCTGCCGCACCGGTAATCAGCAAGGTCACGCAGGCCACAGGGACATTAGGTGCGGCCGCAGTCGCCGTCGAGGTCAGCGCGAACCCTAGAGCTGCGACGAGCAAGTACGGGCGTCTGGGGTGACGGACGAGGCCGACGGCCAAGGAGCCGAGGACTGCGCCGATACTCAGCATTGTTGTCAGCAAGCCGTAGGTGCCGCCTGACCCGTGGAACGTCTGCTTGGCGAATACAGGCAGGACGACGGCGAAGTTGAACGCCAGCAACCCCACCACGGACATCATGGCGAGGGGTAGCCAGAGTTGCTGGCGGCTCGCTGCGTACTTCAACCCCTCTTTTACCCCGCGGCGTCCTGCGGGCGCAGGTCCGCCTGCTGCGCGCGGCCGAATGAACAGAAGGGCGGCGATGATGGCGAGATAGGACAAGGCGTTGATCCCGAAGCATACGGTCGTGCCCACGGTCACAATCAGGACGCCTGCGAGAGCGGGACCGACCACTCGGGCGCTATTGATCACGACACCGTTGAGGCTGACTGCGCTCGTCAAGTCTTCGGGTGGGACGAGCCGGCTGACAAACGCCTGACGGGCTGGCGAGTCGGCGATCTGGACGATTCCTGCTGCTGCTCCTATGGCAACCAAAGCAGGGACGCTAACAGCACCCACGAGAGCCAGCGCCCACAACAGCGCGGCCAGGAGACAATACAGCGCCTGGGTAACGATCAGGAGTTTGCGGAGATCCACCCGATCGGCCACTGCCCCGCCCCAGGGGCCGAACAGCAAGGACGGGATCCCACCCGCTGCCAAGACCAGCCCGAGATCACTGGGCGAACCAGTGAGTTCGAGTACCAGCCAACCGATGGCCGTCTGTTGCAAGAAACTACCGCTCGCCGAGATGACCTGACCCGCGAAGTAGAGGCGGAAAGGCCGAGCCTGGAGCGCTCGAAATGAGCTACCCCTTGTACGAACGGTGGCGTGCTCGGTCCCCGGTACCGGTCCCGACTCAGGCATAGCGGCGAGGCCGTCACGATCCACGAGACACCATCGGTGCGCGTGCCGGCCACATTGGCAACTCCACTGGGCGAACGTCCGACCCAGGTGCTCGTTGATAAGAGAACTGGCTCATGACCTTAGGCCTTCATGCCCTACGCCCTTTCGGCTGATCCCGTACCGGCTCAACGCGTCGAACCACGACGTGGCATATTGAGACGGTGCATTTTGGGTCCGACAAACCCAAGGCGGTGGACCTCATCGGCGGACATCCTGTGCCTTTGAGCACCTTCGTCGGTCGAGAGCGGGAGTTGAACGAACTTCGATCCCTCTTGCGTGAAGGAAAACGCCTGGTCACGTTGACTGGCATAGGTGGCATCGGCAAAACTCGCTTGGCCCTTGAAGCTGTCGCGGACGCGTCTGCGATCGGTGTCGAGAAGGTTCATCTTGTCGAGCTGGCGTCCGTAACCAACCCGCAGCTAATTGACAACGCCATTCTCGAGGCGGTCGGAGGCGGCTCCCACCGCGCTCCGCTGCAGGCGACATTAAACCACCTGAGAGACGAGCGGGCCTTGGTGGTTTTGGACTCCTGCGAGCACGTCCTGAACGCCATGGGACACATCACTGAGGTGCTGTTGAGCAGCTGTCCATTCGTGGTGATCCTGGCCACAAGCCTTTCCGCCCTTGACATCCCAGGAGAGTTGGTGTGGACAGTCCCGGCCTTGTCCATGCGAAGTCGGGGCGACGGTGGGGCAAGGGGGCTCTCCGATGCGGGCCGGCTGTTCGCCGATCGAGCCAGCCTGGTTCGGACCCGCTTCGAACTCAGCGACGACATCGTTGAGACCATCGAGACAATTGTTCGACGGGTCGACGGCATTCCTCTCGCCATCGAACTGGCCGCCGCGCGAGTTCGGGTCCTCTCGCCGCAGGAGATCGCTACGGGTCTCGACGATCACCTGCGCCTGCTCCGTGGGGGTCGCCGCTTGGATCCTCGACACCAAACAATGCGGGCGTCGTTGGACTGGAGCCATGCCATTTTGAGCGACGAGGAACGCTTGCTGTTTGGCCGGCTGTCGATCTTCGCAGGGAGTTTCGACCTCGCAGCCGCCGCGGCGGTCTGTGCCGCCGATCCCGTCCCGAGCCGCGAGATGCTCGATCAAATACAGGGTCTCGTCGAGAAGTCTCTGGTCACGGTGCAGTCGGGGGCAGGTGGGACGCGTTACGGGATGCTTGGCTTCGTTCGACAATACGCACGCGAGTGTTTGGTCGCGGCAGGCGAAGATACCCAGGTGGCTGACCGCCACCGTCGTTTTTTTCGACAGCTGGCAGAGCGCGCCGACCGGGAGCTGTGGGCGCTGGTTGCCGTGGGCCGTACCCGTCTTGACGAAGAGTCGCCAAACCTGCGGACCGCTATCGACGATGGCTGCGCCCGAGCGCCGGACGACGCGCTCGCCATTGTTGGTGCGCTGTGGCTGTATTGGCGCGTGCGCGGGCGCGGGGCGGAGGGCGTCGCGGCGATTGAGCAAAGTCTCGCCGTGGCCGCGTTGGAGGCTTCCTCGGAGAAGGCGCTCGCCCTGGCAGGTCTGGCGATCCTGACGTTTTGGCTGGGTAACTACGCCCGCACGCAATCGTCAGTTACGGAGGCACTGGAGGTAGGTGCGGCGGTTGGTGATAGCCGTGCCCAGTCGCTTGCTCTGGGTCGGCTTGGGGCTCTCGTCATGCTGGGGGATCCGCCCACGGGCGATGGAATGCTCGAGCAGGCCGCTCAACTGGCTCGCCAGGCCGGAGATGTCGTCGCGCTGTGTGACGCGCTGTCAACGATCGCGGTCAACGCTCTGTTTAAAGATGATCGCATCGCGACACACAGAGCAGTCGAGGAGTTGCTCAGCATCGCGGAACCAATCGGCTTCGAGGACGACATCCGGTGGTGTTTGTGGGCCCTGGCGCATGCTGCGTTGTCAGCAGGAGACCTAACCGCCGTACGCACGCACGGTGAGCGGGCCCTGGCCATGATGCGTGGACAAGACAAATTTGGCCATTACTGCGTCGTCGAGGTTATGGCCCTCCTGGATGCCGTCACTGGTGCGCCGGACCTTTCCCGCCGCCGTGCCGAGGTCGAACTAGAATCGTCCCGGCAGGAACGGATGCGGCTGGGGACCGCAGCGCTCATGCACGCGTTAGCCGCGGCTGCTCTTGCAGCTGATGACCTCGACGGCGCGCGTCAGTGGGCTTCGAGCCTATATGACGAAGAACCTGAGGTCTGTTACCTGGCCTGGCACGCCCAAGAGATTCTGACAACCGTCGCGTTGGACCTGGAAGACAGTGCGCAGGCCAAGGTCCACGTTGAAATCTTCCTCGCCGCTGCCCAGCGCCAGCAAAACCGTCGAGCCCTGGCATTGGCCAATCTTGCGCTGGCCCGTACCCTGCTTTTGGAAGGCGAGGATACACGCGCGGAGTCTGTCGTTCATCAGGCCCTCGAGACTCTCTTCGATCACGGCTGGCGTCCCGCTGTCATCGAGGCTCTGGGCGTGTTGGCGGAGGTGACGTTGTTTCAGGGCCAGCATGAACGCGCGGTTCGATTGCTCGGTGCTTCGCGAAGCGCAAGGAGCTTTCTCGGCCTCGTTGCCTTGCCAACAGTGCGGAGACGGGTTGAGAGAGGCCTGCTCTCGGCGCGTGCTGCGATGGGTGACGAAGCTTGTGAAAGTGCGATGGTCGACGGCGCCCGACTGTCGCTCGACGAAGCCGTTGCGTATGCACAGCGGGGCCGTGGCGGACATGCCAACGCTACCCACGGGTGGGCCAGCCTGAGCCCTGCTGAGCGTCACGTGGTCGATCTCGCGAGCCGTGGCCTGACCAATCCGGCGATCGGCGGCGCGCTCTTTATGTCACGCAATACCGTCAAGGCACACCTTTCGCATGCCTATACCAAGCTGGGCGTGGCTAATCGCACCGAGCTCGCCCAGCTGGCAACGACCCATTCATTGACCACTGTCGACGGGGACTAGGAATACCCACCTGGGTGATGTATCGCAGGACGGCGGCCCGTACGATCTGACGGCATTAGTGGTTCCCCGATCCCATCCGAGCGCGCCGAATCCGCCAGACCGAGGATGGCGTCGCTGCGGCGAGTCGTCGAACCATGACTCCAAGAGACCCTCCGTCGCAACGAAGCTCCGGAGCGGACACGACTCGACACCGTGGAGGACACTGAGATGAACCTACACCTGGCCGTCAATCAGCCCGTAGTGGATATCCGTCGGGCGGGGGCCCGCTTCTCGACGCAGCTTTCGTGGCTCGACTCGCACCACTCGTTTTCCTTCGCCCAGCACTGGGACCCCAAGAACACCCATTTCGGTCTTCTCCTGGTCAGCAACGACGACGTTGTCCGGCGGGGCACTGGGTTCGACACCCACCCGCACCGGGATATGGAGATCGTCACGTGGGTGCTGCGCGGGTCCCTCGTGCACCAGGACTCCGAAGGCAACTCCGGAGTTATCTATCCGGGCCTCGCCCAGCGGATGAGCGCGGGCACCGGGATCTTTCACTCGGAGAAGAACGACGCGTGGCGACTGACCGGCGAGGATCCAAGTCCGGACGACGTCCGGTTCGTCCAGATGTGGGTGGTCCCCGACGAGGACGGGATCGAACCTGGCTACGAACAACTCGAGATCGAGGACGAGCTGCTCAAGGGCGGCCTCGTCCCCGTCGCATCCGGCATGGCCGGGCATCGGGACGAGGCCGCGATCCGCATTAGGCAGAGGGACGCCGCCCTCTACGCGGCACGCATGGCCGACAACGCAGCTGTTGTGCTGCCCGAGGCGCCTTACGTGCACCTCTTCGTTGCCCGGGGGTCTATCGACCTTGAAGGAAGCGGTCCGCTCTCGCAGGGCGACGCCGCACGGCTAAGCAACTCCGAAGGCCAACTGGTCACTGCCAGCGGCGACGCGGAGATTCTCGTGTGGGAGATGCGTTCAACGATCACTGAGCCAAGGACATGATCCCGAGCAGAGCCGATCGAGGCGGCAGGAGCCACCCCGGCGCCGGCGTTGCCAGCATGCTCGACAGGGAGCGTTGATGTCGTGACTGCTCACCCACAGCCGACCGACGACGCAGCCGAGCTTGTCGTTCGCAACGCAAAGATCCACACCGGTGATGCTGGCCAACCTGGCGCCAGCGCCCTGGCGGTCCGCGACGGACTCTTCGTTGCGGTCGGCGACGAGGCAACTGTGGGACGCTTCATTGGTC
>Ga0182018_10005168_pt1 | contig 10607 bp, 8 predicted proteins | sample 812P2MmetaG_FD_120490 | JGI IMG/M metagenome (GOLD analysis project Ga0182018, IMG submission 120490) | Permafrost microbial communities from Stordalen Mire, Sweden - 812P2M metaG | ecosystem: Environmental > Terrestrial > Soil > Wetlands > Permafrost | place: Sweden: Stordalen | collected... | reverse complement strand
CTGCATGGCGCCCGCGGTATTGGTGGTGGCGTCGTAGCTGCCCAGCGAGGCCATGGTGCTCTGGAGCGTATTGTAGGCGCTCACAAAGCTCTCGATGTTCGACTCCACGCCGCTCACGTCGTTGGCGACGCTCAGGGTGGCGCTGGTGTCGGTGGCCGTGGTGCCGGTCAGCGTCAGCGTCACGCCGCTGAGCGCGTCACTCACGGTGTTGCTGGCACTCGTGTAGGGCACGCCGGCGATACTGAAGCTCGCATTCGCTGCCGGGGCCTGCACCGAATAGTTCCCGGTATTGCCGGTACCGTAGGTCAGTGCGGCCAGTGCACCGCCGCTGTCGGTCTCGGTCACGCTGATGGTGTTGGCGAGGCCGGTGAGGTTCGAGGACAGCACCAGGTGCGCGCCGTCGGTGCCCTGGATTACTGCAGCCGAGACGCCCGGATTGCCATTCGCCGAGTTGATCGCAGCGGCGATGCCGGCGGGCGTATTGTCGGTGCCATCGATGGTGACACTGAAGCTCGATCCGGCGAGGGAAATATTCAGCGTGCCGGTGCCGGTGGTCGCGCTACCGCTGCTGGCGATCGCCTTGGACAGCAATTGCTGAGCGCTCGCGAGATCGGACACGGTGACACTGTAGTTGCCGGTCACGGCGCCGTCGCCCGCGGTCGCGGTGAATACCGACTGGTTGGAGCTGCTCGCCTGCTGCGAATTGAAGGCAGTGGGCGTGGACAGCGCGGTGAGCGCGGACTGGAAGGTCGAGAGTGCACTCTGCAGCGAGCCGAGCGCGGAGATACTGGCCGTGACCGCACTGGTCTGATTCGAAATGAGCGCCTGCTGCGGAGCCTCGGCGGCGGCCACGAGATCGGAGACCAGCGCGCTGACATCGATGACCGAGCCGCCCGACGCGGCAGCGCTGGTGCTGCCGGCGACCGAGACAATCGGCTGTGCCGTAATGTTGGAACTGCTGTCGGCCGGGAGAGTGCTGCTGGTGCTCATCGTGCGCCTGGCCTATGCGGTGTCAGTGGTTCTTAAAAACGATCCAGGGGCGGGTGCCTCACGGCACCCGCCCCTGAGCTTGGCCTGTTACTAAAGTTCCTCGTTCAGCCATTCCGATCAGTGCGGGAGCGCGTTGATCAGAGTCAGAACGTTCTGCGGGAGCGTGTTCGCCTGTGCCACCATCGCGGTTCCCGCCTGCTGCAGGATCTGCGCCTGGGTCAGTGTCGAAGTCGCCTGCGCATAGTTCGTATCCTGAATACCGCTGCGGGCGCTGGTCAGGTTGGTCGAGTCGGTGTTGATACCGGTGATGGCCGCCTGGAACCGGTTCTGGTAGGCGCCCAGCGCCGCACCAGAGGATGCGATCTGCTGCAGCGCCGCGTCGATCGAGGTCAATGACGTGTTGGCGTCGTTGACCGTATTGACGTCCAGCGCGCTGACCGCGGTACCCGTGGCGGCCAGGTTGTTCACGGCCGCATTGGTGACCAGCGTGCCGGAGCCGCCGAAGTCCACGGTGCCGGTAGTGCCGGTAGTGGTCGAGAAAGTGATATTCAGCGCATCGCTAGTCGTGATGTTCACGCCGGCGCCAGCGACGGTCCCGAGGCCGTAGTCGGTGGCCGTTGCAGCGCCTCCCGTGGTGAACTTCGCGACGATGTTGGCACCGGTCGTGTTGCTCAGCGTCAGCGCGTTGGCTGCGTTCACGGCCGCCGTGACACCCGTGACGGCCGAGACGCCGTTAATGTCCGCGAGCGCCTCGGCCAGGTTGTTGGCCGAGTTGCCGGTGTTTGTCAGCGCGATCACCGTGCCGTTGATGGTCACGGAATCGGCATTACCGGAGGCGCCTGTGACGGCAGCGGTGGTGCCGACGGCGGTGGTGCCGGTGCCGGCCACCGCAGCCGACAATCCGTTGATTCCCGCGTTATTGATCGCCGTAATAAGTGCCAGCGCATCGGACGCGATCGAAACGCCACTGTTGAGCGAGTAATTGCTCGTCGTGGTCGTGCCCCCGCTCGTCAGAGAGGAGGTCACGGTCTGCACGCCGGCCGCGCCCGCAGCGACCTGCGCCGCGGTGATGTTCTTGACGAAACCGGCGGTCGCGCCGAGCGCTGAGGTCTGCGCGCTTGCGATCGCGGATACCTGGATCGTCTGACCCTTGTTGGCGCCGATCTGGAACTGCTGCGAAGCAAAGGATCCATCGAGCAGATTCACGCCGTTGAACTGCGTGGTGGTCGCGACGTTCTGAATATCGGCCTGCAGCTGTGCGAACTGCTGGTTCAGGTCAGCACGGTCCTGGCTGCTGTTGGTCGCATTGAGCGACTCCACGGCCAGGTCGCGCATGGTCTGCAGGTCGTTGGTGATCTCGGAGAGCGCACCGGCAGCGGTCTGTGTCAGCGACACGCCATCATTCGCATTCTGCGCGGCCTGGCTCAGGCCGTTGATCTGCGAGGTCAGGCCCTGCACGATCGCGTAACCGGCCGGATCGTCCGCGGCGGTATTGATGCGCAGACCCGTGGACAACTGCTGCAGCGCAGTCGCCAGGGTATTTCCCGAGGCGGTCAGCGCGTTCTGCGCGATCAGCGAGTTGAGGTTCGTGTTGAGGACTAGTGACATGGCCTGTTGCTCCTGATGTATCGGTCAGGCGCCGGACACCGGTCCGTCGCGCTGTTGGCTCCTGGGCGACCCCCAGGGCCGCGCCGTGTTCAGTGCATTTATCGGTGTTTTGAAGCCAAACTTGAATGACGCGCTTCGCATTTGGGCAAAGTGCCGAGTGCGTCACACTCAGCCGCCCTCGAGGTACTTGAATAACGACAGCTGTCCGATGTCCGCGTAGGACTGCTCGGCGGCCTGCAGCGCGACGTACTCTTGGCTGTACTGCGAACTGGCCTTGGCGTAGTCCAGACTGGTCAGATTCGAGATCTGCGTCTGCAGCGTGGTGCTCTCGCCGGTCAGCGAGGTATTGACGTTACTGATCAGGGAAATGCGGGAGCCGACGTTGGTCGTGACGGTCGAGATCTGGTTCAGGGCCTGGTCGACCTGCTGCAGCGAACCGCCCAGCGCGGTGGCGAGCTGCGCATTCGCGGCCGCACCGCTGCCTGCGCCATTCAGTGTGCTGACCAGGTTGTCGAGGGACGTGAACACACTCTGGGTACCCGCAGCCGCGACCGTGAAGGTATCGCCTGTGGCCGGTACTCCGGTGATCCCTACCTCGATGCCATCGAAGGAAACTTCTCCGCCAGTAGCGCCGCTGTAGGTACCGCTGGCCACGGTATTGTCCGCGGCATCGGTGACTTTGTAGTCGGTCGGATCGGTGAACGTAATGGTGTACGGACCCGGAGCGGCGCTCTGTGCGGCGCTCCAGGTCGACGCATCCGTGACGCTCCCGGTATCGATGATGCCCGAGCCGGTGTTGGCCGCACTGGCGGCAGTCGTAAAAGTGCCATTGCCGGCCGGCACGTTCATGAACACGGTCGAGCCCGGATCGCCGGTCTGCAGCGAGGTGGCGGAATTCAGCGGCACGCTGGTGGCGGCGCTGTCACCGACGTAGGTGATCGATCCGCTGCTGCCGCGGATGAAGGGCTGGGTGTTGGTGGCATAACCCGAAAACAGATAACCGCCCTGCGCGTTCTGGCTGTTGGCGGTGCCGAGCAACTGGCTCTCGAGCGCGCTGACCTGGGTTGCGATGTCCTGCAGGTCGGTGGCGTTGTTGCTGCCATTATTGGCCTGCACGATGAGATCGCGGATCGACTGCAGCGTGTTCGTGGCGCTGGAGAGTGCTGTCTGCTCGAACGTCAGGCTGGTGTTGGCGCTCTGGCCATTGGCGATGTACTGCTGGTACTGCGCATTGGCGTTGGTGAGCTGCAGCGCCTGCACGGCCCCCACCGGGTTGTCGGCCGGGGTGTTGATGCTCTTGCCCGATGAGAGCTCATTCTGCGTCTGCGAGAGCGCGCTTTCATCCTGCTCAATGCCGCTCAAGCCATTGGCATTGAGCATATAGGTGGATATGCGCATGGCGGCTTAGGTGAGGTTCGAGTTGATGGCCGTGATCAGCGACTGGAACAGAAGTTCGGAAGTCGAGATGACCTGGGCAGCGGCCTGGTAGGCCTGCTGGTACTGCACCATGTTGGCGGCTTCCTCGTCCAGGTTCACACCCTGCACGCTGGACTGCGCGTTCTGGGCGCTGGTCATGACCGTCTGCTGCGCCGTGGCACCGTTCTGCGCCTGACTGGTCTGTTCGCCCACTGTGCCGACGTAGGCATTCACGATGCCGGTCAGCGACGCGGTACCCCCGGCGAGCACGTTCTGGTTCAGGATCCCGGCGAGTGCGAGCGCGTTGGTGTTGTCGCCCGTCCCGTTGGCATTATCGTCGATCGCAAAGCTGTCGCCGTTGGCCGGGGTTCCGACCAGCGTGACGTCGATGCCGTTAAAGACAATCGGTACGCCGGCGGTGTAGCTGCCCGAAGCGACTGTCACGTCGCTCGCATTGGTGACGGTATAGGCGGTCGGGCTGGTGAAACTGATGGTGTAATCGCCCCGCGTCCAGGCCGCCGTATTCGGAACCGTGGCGGCGGAGATGCTCGCGCTGCCGGTATTGCTGATCGTGGCGCTGGTCACGAGCGGCCCGGCGGCGGCGATCCTGGTCGGATCGTTGGTGAGCAGACTCAGGCCTGCGACCGCCTGGCTGGTGGGCTCGATTAGGAACTGGTCGCCAGCGTTGGCCGTGCCGGTCACCGTGAGCGTGATGCCCGGGCCGCCAGTCAGGGTGGTCACGCCGGCCGCGGTGCTCGCCGTCAGCGCGGTCGATGCGCCGCTCGCGGTATCGATAAGATTCCAGTTACCGCCCGCATACTGCAGATAGTAGTTGCTGGTCGTGAGGCCGCTGAGGTTGCTCACGGCGGCCGTGACCGTGGCCGCGCCCGTATTGTTGTCACTCGGCAGCACCACCGGCGCGCCGACGCTGAGCAGCGCGGTGCCAATGTTGCCGTTCTGGTCCAGTCCTGCCTCGTTCTGCTGATTCACGAGGGTGCTTAAGGCCACCGCGGTCTGGCCGAGCGAGTTCTCCCCGGGGATCAGCATCTGGTCGCGGAACTGCAGCAGGCCGCCAAGCGTGCCGCCGTTCAGCGAGTTCGTGATATCGGTGCTGCCGCTGCTGGTCTGCAGCGCGAGATCGAGCTGACCGGAGTCGAACTGGTCGGGCGTCGTCGACAAGGTCGCCGCGTTGGCTCCGATTACCAGCGCCTGGCCGCTGCCGATGAACACGCTGATCGAGCCGTTGCTCTGGGTGACGGTATTTACCCCCACATCCTGCGACAGCTGATCGATCAGGTTGTTACGCTCGTCGAGCAGCTGGTTCGGCGGCTGCCCGGTGCCGTTGCTCTGTGCGGCCATGATCTGCTGGTTCAGGCCCGCAATGCTCTGGCCCATCGAGGTGATCGTGCTGGCTTCGGACTGCAGCTGCGAGTTGACCTGGGAGCCGAGCTGCGTGAAGGTGTTCTGATAGGTCTGGAACTGGCTGATCAGCGCCTGCGCCTGCGTCAGCACGGCCTGGCGGGTCGCGCTCTGAGAGGGCGCATTCGCCATCGACTGGATCGCCTGGCTGAAGCTCTGCAGAGATGCGGACAAACCCGTGGTCGAGTCGCCGAGCATGTTGTTGATGCCATCGGCAAGGCCGCTGAGCGTGTTGAACTGGTTGTAGCTGCTGGTCGCAGCCTGGGTCTGCGCATCGAGAAAATTGCTGTACTCGCGCGTGACACTCGTGACCGAGACGCCGTTGCCGACCCAGCCGTCAGGGGTCGGGCTGGCCGGGTCGGTCGCAAGATTGACAGTCTCCTCGCTGTATCCCGGCGTGTTGACGTTCGAGATGTTGTTGCTGATCGTGTCGAGGGCGGTCTGGAAGGCCAGCAACCCCGAAACACCAGTGGATAACATATCGCCCATCGGCTAGGTCCCCTCGCTCATGCGGATTCCCCACTGCTAGCTGTCGGCACGTCGCCCGAAAGCTTGAGCGGCGTCACGTTACTCGCAGCGCGCAAGGCCTTGACGCTGGCCGCGGTCGCCTGGAGCTTCTGAACATAATCCGGATCGGTGGCGTAACCACCCTGTGCGAGTCCGCTCGCAAAGGCGTTCACGTCGTTGCCGGTGCCCAGCGCCTGCTGAAAGCGGGCGTTGTGCTGCAGCAGGCTTACATAATCATTGACGCCCTGTTCTACCGAGCTGTAGGCGCGGAACGGCTGTGTGACGCTGCTCGCACTGCCCTGGCCGAATTCCGTGGTCAGCGCGTTCACCGAGGCGCCATTCCAGGTACCGCCGGCCTTGACGCCGAATAGATTGTTGCTGGATGCACCAGCTGTGGCTCCCGGGACGTGCTGCCCCCAGCCGGTCTCGAGCGCGGCCTGCGCGATGATCGTGTCGGGGGAGACTCCGAGCTGCGCCGCGGCTTGCTGGGCCAAGGGCGCGAGCTGCTGCACAAAACCCAGCTGCTCGGCCGGCGAGACCGGCGCGGCTGCGGGGGCGCTCGCGCCCGGCGCAGTCTGTGCGATAAGAGCTCCGGTGGCGGCTGACTTGGAGGCCGCATTGCGCGTGAGTTGCTGCACCAGCATGTCGGCGAGGCCGATCCCTTTGCCCTGCGCGATCTGCAGCGAGATCTGCTGGTCGTACATGTCCTGGTACAGATCGCTCTGCTGGCTGTCGCCGAGCCCGTCGCTGAGCTTGGCTGCACGCATCGACTTGAGCATCATGTCTGTGAACAGACTCTCGAACTGCTGGGCCGCGGCGCGGATCGCCTTGGGATCGTCCGCCTTGACACCCTTCTTGAGCCCTTGGAGGCCGCCGAAATCGGCGTAGTAGCTGGGGCCGACGGCATTGCTGCTCACGAGCGTGGTCCGATCAGATTACTTGGAGCTGCGCGCGCAGCGCGCCGGCCTGCTGCAGGGCTTCCAGGATCGCAACCAGGTCCCCGGGTGCTGCGCCTACCTGATTCACCGCGCGAACGATCTCGTCGAGATTGACCCCGGCGTTGAACACGAACATGCGCGCATCACCCTGGGGGGCGATCGTGATCTCTGAGCGCGGCGTTGCCACCGTCGTGCCGTTCGAGCGCGCATTGGGCTGGCTGACGTCCGTGCGCTCGGTGATAGTGACCGATAGCGAGCCGTGGGCCACTGCCGCCGCCATCACGCGCACGTTTGAACTGATGACCACAGTGCCGGTGCGGGAATTGACGATCACGCGCGCGGGCGCCTCGCTCGGCTCGACCTCGATCTCCTGCAGTGAACCGATAAAGGCCACTCGCGCCGCAACGTCGACCGGCGCGCGCACCTTGACCGACACGGCGTCGACTGCCTGCGCACTGCCTTCGCCGAGCTGCTTGTTGAGCGCTTCGGTCATCCGGGCCGCAGTGCTGAAGTCAGCCGCATTGAGGTTCAGGATCACATAGGGATCCTTGCCGAAGGTCGTGGGCACCTCGCGCTCCACCGTGGCGCCGTTGGGTATGCGCCCGCCACTGGGCACGTTCACGCTCACCCGCGAACCGTCCTTGCCCGCCACGCCGAAGCCGCTGACCATCACGCTGCCCTGCGCCACCGCGTACACCTCGCCATCCGCGCCGTGCAGCGGCGTCATCAACAGCGCGCCGCCACGCAGACTGGTGGCGTTCCCAATGGAAGCGACTGTGATGTCGATGGTCTGCCCGGCCTTGGCAAACGGCGGCAGATCGGCCGTGACGCTGACCGCAGCGACGTTCTTGAGCTGCATCTGCGAGGCCACGCTGGCCGGTATGGTCACACCGAACTTCTCCAGCATGTTGGAGATGCTGATGACCGTGAACGGCGCCTGCGTGGTCTGATCGCCGGTGCCGTTGAGGCCAACCACCAGTCCATAGCCCACGATCTGGTTGGTGCGCACGCCCCCTACCGAGGACATATCCTTGACGCGCTCCGCGTCCACCTGGGGGCACGCCAGCCAGACCAGGGCCAGGGCGCCAAGCAGCTGTAGCCAGTGCGTCGGGAAGTATCTGTTCATGATGCTCCGTGACGCCTCAAAACGGCATCCACTTGGAATCGAAGAACCGGGCCAGCCAGCCCTTGGTATTGGCATCTGCGAGTGTGCCCTCGCCGCCGTAGGCGATGGTCGCGTCGGCGATCATGGTGGAAGGAATCGTGTTGTCGGGGGCGATGTCCACGGGGCGCACGATGCCCTGCAGCCGGATATATTCGCGACCCTGGTTAATCGTGATCCACCTTTGCCCGCGCACCAGCAGGTTGCCGTTGGCAAGCCTCTTGGTGACCGTCACCGAGATAAAGCCGGTCAAAGCATTGCTCTGCGCACTGCCGCCCTCGCCGTCGAAGGTAGTGGCGTCATTGAGATTGTTGTTCAGGATGTTGTTGCCATGAACGGTCAGAGGCACACCGAGCAGCGTCGGCGCCGCCATCGCCTCGGTCGTGGTCTTCTTGGTAGTCGTGACCGCGCTCTTGGTGGCGTTGGTGGCCTCCTGCAGCGTGACCGTGAGCACATCGCCGACCCGGTGCGCCACCGCATTTTCGAACAGCTGCACATCGTGGCCGGCATGGAAGATCGCACTGTTGGCCTCGAACGCCACCGGCATCTCCTCCGGCAGCGTCGCGGCGTAGTTGTCGTCCGGCTTGGGAAGGGAGTGGCAGCCCGCCAGCATCAGCGCGCCGCCGACGCCGGTCAGCCATCTGGACCATGTAGGCACGAGTAGACTCCTCATCACTAGATGTTGGTATCGAGGTACTGCAGCATCTGATCGTTGGTCTCGATCGCCTTGGTGTTCATCTCATAGGCTCGCTGCGTCTCGATCATGTTGACCATCTCCTCGACCACGTCGACGTTCGAGCTTTCGGTAAAGCCCTGCTGCAGTCCGCCCAGGCCGTTCGCGCCAGGTGCCCCGGTCTGCGCGGTGCCGCTGGCGGCGGACTCGACCAGCATGTTCTCGCCATTGGGCTGCAGGCCGGCCGGGTTCACGAACATCGCTAGCTGCAGCGTCCCGACGGTGGACGGCGCTGTCTGGTTGGCGAGCTGCACCTGGACCGTGCCGTCGGCCGCGATCGTGACACTCTGTGCGCCCTGGGGAATCGTGATGGCCGGCTGGACTGGAAAGCCCTGTGCCGTCACCACCTGTCCGGTCGCACTGGTCTGGAAGCTGCCGTCACGGGTGTAGGCGAGCGAGCCGTCGGGCATCAGCACCTGGAAGAAGCCGTTGCCGTTGATCGCGAGGTCGAGCGCATTGCCGGTGTTGTTGAGATTGCCCTGCGTGTAGACCTTTTCGGTGGCGACCAGCGAGACGCCGGTACCGAGTTCCAGTCCGCTGGGTGCCTGGGTATTCTGCGAAGTGGCCGCACCGACCTGAGTCACGTTCTGGTACAGCAGATCCTCGAACACCGCGCGGCTCTTCTTGAAGCCGGTCGTGTTGACGTTGGCGAGGTTGTTGGAAATGACCGCCATATTGGTCTGCTGCGCGTCGAGACCCGTCTTGGCGACCCAGAGTGCTGGATTCATGAGTGAGGCTTCCTGTGTGCTGGCTAGCTGCTCTGCAGCAGTTTCGTGCTGGAGGCAGCCGTGTCTTCCGCGGTCTTCATGGCCTTGACCTGCACTTCGTAGCTGCGGGCAAGTTCGATCATGTTCGCCATGGTCTCGGCGATATTGACGTTGCTGGACTCGAGCGTTCCGGAGATCAGCTTGACGCTCGCATCGGCGGTGGCGGTGCCGCTGCTGGTGCGGAACAGTCCGTCGGTGCCGCGCGTAAGATCGCTGGCTGGAGGATTCACGAGCTTGATCCGGCCTATCGTCGACACCGTCATCGGCGTCTGGCCGCGCGGCACGATCGACACCGAGCCGTCGGTGCCAATGTTGATCGTCGTATACGGCGCCACCGTGATCGGACCGCCGTCTCCGAGTACCGTGTTGCCGTTCGCCGTCAGCAGTGCGCCGGTCGAATCGACATGCAGATCGCCCGCGCGCGTATAGGCCTCAGTGCCGTCGCTCGCCTGCACCGCAATCCAGCCTGGGCCCTTGACCGCGACGTCCAGATCGCGGCCGGTCGCATCGAGCGAGCCTGAATTCGAATCCCATCCGCTCTGATCGTTGGTGGCGTAGGCGCGCGAGGACAATCCGGGTCCGACCACGTTCTGCGTCTGGAATGCCGACAGATCGGCGCGAAAGCCGTTGGTGTTGGCATTGGCGAGGTTGTGGTTGTTCGCGGCCTGGGCACGCAGGGTCTCCTTTGCGCCCGACATGGCCACGTACACGAGGCGGTCCATCGCTGCTTACTGCTGGTTCGGGATGTTGATGACCGTCTGCGTGATCGAGTCCTCGGTCGACACCATCTCGGAGTTGGCCTGGAACGCGCGCTGCGCGGTGATCATGTTGACCAGCTGAGCCGTGATGTCGACGTTGGAGTCCTCGACCGAGCCGGACTGGATCAGTCCGACTCCCGCGCCGCCCGCCTGGCCGTAGACCGCAGCGCCCGAGGCGGCGGTCTGCGACCAGTTGGTGTCGTTGATCTGCTGCAGGCCCTCCTGGCTCGCGAAATTGGCGATCGCGACCTGGCCCAGCGCGGTCGCCTGGCCGTTGGTGTAGTTCGCCTGCACCACACCCGTGGAGCT
>Ga0182018_10005166_pt1 | contig 10609 bp, 8 predicted proteins | sample 812P2MmetaG_FD_120490 | JGI IMG/M metagenome (GOLD analysis project Ga0182018, IMG submission 120490) | Permafrost microbial communities from Stordalen Mire, Sweden - 812P2M metaG | ecosystem: Environmental > Terrestrial > Soil > Wetlands > Permafrost | place: Sweden: Stordalen | collected... | reverse complement strand
GAAACCAAGGAAGTACGCGACGTAGGTGACCGACGAATGCAATGCGATGACCTGATCCGGCGTTACTCCGCAGACCGCGGATACCTCGTCTAAATCGGGACCAAATTCACCACCGTACGACACGGGAATTTCCACACGCCGCGGTCCCGGGAGACGCACGTCTTCCAACCGCCCGAGATAGCGACCTAGAATTATTTGCAACTCGTCGTGGCTCAATCTCAGCACGTCGAAGCTAAGCAGAAGCGAGCAATACGCAGGGTGAAGATTTCGGACGCCGGGTATGGGCTCTAGCTCGAGCAGCCGGAGCAGTTGCCTAACCCGCTGATGGGAATCCAGTGTGATCTTTTCGCCGAAGTAAACCAATAGCGATTGATCGCTTGCGGGTTGGAATCGAGCACCGTCGGTCAAATCGATTCCTTTTGTTGAACGCTGTAAATTTACGGGCCAGCGGCCGTATCGAGAAAATCGTTGGCATCGTAGCACGCGACCACAAGTCCGCGACAGGATACAAATGTGTGCAGTAGTGAACAGACACCCCCCGCTGCGCCTTCTAAGATGTAGCCGTGTGGAAGAGGCTGGAGGACCAAGTTGAAACTAGGTCCAGAAGCTTCCGCCTGAAAAACATCGGAGTTCGCAGGTTCCTTCCCACCCCGGCCGGTAGCAGTTCTTGGGTCTACACAGATATAGGTGCAACACCTTGGGAGGGGTCGGAGTGAATCCCTGCGAGGAGGAGACAGCTCAATGCCGTTACTTCAACTTGTAATGGTCCTGATCGTGGTAGGCGTCCTGCTTTGGCTGGTCAATCGCTTCATACCGATGCAGGGAACGATTAAGTCCATCTTGAATGCAGTGGTAGTCATCGCTGTAGTGTTGTGGCTACTGAACGTTTTCGGACTATTCAACTCTTTATCCCATATCCACGTTGGGGCATAAGAAAACCCTAATGAACGTAGGGGAATTAGTTGCGGGTCTTTCGAGGTAAGCAACAGATTGCGCCAGGCGATCAACGCCGGGCACATAAGTTTACGGTAATGGAGGCAACACTCATGAAAGTACTCGGAGTCATCAGCACAACAGCCGTGTTCTTGCTTCTCGGGGCCGCTGTTCCTGCGTTCGCGCAAGAGGAGCACCACGAAGAAGCGGCCAAGCCGGCAACGCACGAGGAAGCCGCTAAGCCAGCTAAGCAGGAAGAAGCTAAGCCTGCTAAGCAAGAAGAGGCGGCCAAACCCGCGAAGCAGGAAGAAGCCAAGCCTGTGAAGCGGGAAGCAGCGGCCAAGCCCGCGAGGCAGGAAGAAGCCAAGCCTGCCAAGCAGGAAGAGGCCAAGACCGAAAAGCCAGCGAAGCAAGTTAGGCCAGCTAAGCAAGAAGAACAAGCCAAGGCTAAGCCAGCAAAGCAAGAAGAGGAAGCTAAGGCTAAGCCGGCAAAGCAAGAAGAGGAAGCTAAGGCTAAGCCGGTAAAGCAGGAGAAGCAGGCAAAGCCGGCAGAGCACGAGAAGCAGGCTAAGTCCGAAAATCAGGAAGGCCGCGGTAATACCGTGGGAAAGGAACATGGTCAGCCCCAGCGGAGTGCAGCCGCACAGCAGAAGCAACGCTCAGAGCCAGCGCTTCGACTCAGCGCCAGAAGCAGCGCTCGCATACCTGATGATCGGTTCCGTGCCAATTTCGGCGCAGAGCACACGTTCGTGATCAACCAACCAGTGTTGGTCGGCGGCTTTTCGCGATTCCAATACGGTGGTTTTTGGTTTGGATTCGAGAATCCGTGGCCGGAGGGCTGGTATTACACCGATAACGTCTATGTGGACTATATCGACGGCGGCTATTACCTATGCAACCCGTACTATCCCGGCGCACGAGTTGGCATTAGCGTCGTGATCTAAGCAGTTTTTCGGTCTAGCTTCGGGGCGACAGATACGCGGCAGGAGCAGTCGCCCCGGCGATGCTGGTAGAAGGACGGAGTTGTGTTCGCAGCATCGGCGAAAATGGAAACAGGAGGGAACAATGCTAGGGATCATATTGATCGTGATCTTGGTGATGGCGCTTCTTGGTGTATTGCCCAGATGGTCGCATAGCCGGGAATGGGGTTATGCTCCGACAGGCGGGGTGGGACTGATCCTGGTAATTGTAGTCATTCTCCTGCTTCTCGGCCGGATCTAGACGTCCCGGCAATCGCGCTCGAGTGAGGCGCACGGAATCGGCCGAGGCTCGGAGGTAGTCTCGGGTTTCATTTATTTATTTTCGAGCGTAATCATCTGCGGCGTTGCGAGGTGAAAAATGGACGAGTCCAAACGACAAGCGGTTCAGTTTCTGGAAAAGGAAATTAAGACGTATGCAGCGCTTGCCTTGTTCTTGTCGAAAGCAGACACCAAAGAAAGAGTGAGAGAGAGAGACAAGCAAGCCGTCGTAAGCTCCGCGTATTACAAGGAAAGACTGCGAGAAGCCAGAAAGCTCGTAACCGAACTCCAGAAGCAGAATTAGTGGGCCGCTGATTCTGAACCTTGGCTGGCGTTGAACGTCCAAGTAATCTTCCGCTTCGCCCACACGAAGAAACCAGTACGCCAGACAGTTGCGTCAAAAACCAATCTTCGATGAGCGCCGGCCCGAGGTCGAAAAACTATATCCCCATCCAAATAACCCGATGACTTCCGGTATGGCATGAACTCACGTCCTGTCGGAGAGCGCGCGCTCCGGTGACTTTCTTCGCAAGAGTGAAATAGTCCCGTCGTTAAGACTGGATGGCGGAGAGGGTGGGATTCGAACCCACGGTTGAGTTTCCCCAACACACGCTTTCCAAGCGTGCTCCTTAAACCGCTCGGACACCTCTCCGTTTTTCGTTGTCGATCAGGTTAGCATATTCACCATGCGTGCCGGAGATGCTTTTGGGCGTGACTTTTGACTTACCTCCAGCGTGCCATCGGAGACTCTCCTGATTTTTCGCGGCAAGACAAGTGTATAAAAATTCGCCTACGGTTTTTTCGCGGAATATTTCTTGATTAGGTCGTTGAATTCAGGACTGCTCCGAAGGTTATCAACGTTCGGGTCAGGCGCGACTGCTTCGGCGGGATAATGCTTCTCCAGGGACTCCTGCAATGCTTTCAAAGCTTCTTTCGGTTTTCCTAGCAATGAGTAAATTTGCGCCTCTTCATAGATGTAACCCACATTGCTCTTGTCGATGGCGCGAGCCTTTTTTATGAAGGTATCAGCTTGCTGCGCATCGCCCAAATTGGCGTAGCACAACGCGATCTCAGCCATCACATCGGCGTCTTGTGGGTTAGTTTGAAGCTGCTTATAGCCCAGCGAAACAGCTTGCTGGTAGGTAGCGCGCGCTTTGTCTTGCTGTCCCGCTCCGCGATAAGCATCGCCCAAATTTACGGCCGCAGAACTGTCATTAGGATTAAGTTCTACGGCCTTCTCAAACATAGGCACCGCTTGCGCGTATTGCTTCAAAAAGAAATATGCGCTCCCAAGGTTCGAATAGGTGGTGTAATACGGTTCAATCTGCAGGGCTTTCTGGAAATATGTGACCGCTTGTTGATAATTGCCCTGTTGCGCGTAGACGTTGCCCATATTCTCGAAACCGGTTTCGATGTCCGGCGCCAAAACGGTAACCTGCTGGAACCCTTGCAGAGCCTTGGGATAATCTCCCGATTGAAAATAGGCGTTTCCGAGCGCATTTTGATTTACCCAGAAGTAGGAATTCAGGCCCACGGCTTTCTGAAATGCTTCGATCGCGTGCGGGTAATCGCCGCTGGCAAGGTAGGCACCGCCGAGACGTCTGTAAGCCTCATCGGAACTGGGCGCCAGTGAAATAGCGCGTTTGAGTTCCGTAATAGCTTCCGCGTATTTACCTGTGGCGATAAAGGCGCTGCCGAGAGCCGAATGAACCTCCGGCAACTTATCGTTTATCTGTTCGGCCGCCTGGGCCGCAGTCAGCGCCTTCTGCGTCCAGAAATTATCTTTCTTGAAACCATACATCCGCAAGCTGGCGTCGGCCATACCTGTAAAGGCCAGGGCAAATTTCGGATCGGCCTTCAACGCCTGATCGAAATAGTCGAGTGCAGACTGAATGCTCTTAATGTCGTGGCCGCGCAGCGAATTGCGGCCGCGAACGTAGTAGTCGTACGCAGCGCCATTCTCTGTCGGCCGAGTTTTTGCGTTAGCGACTTCGTCGCTGGTGACGCTCACATCCAATGCTGCGACGAGATCGGAATAGATTTGATCTTCCAGGGTGAACAGGTCGGTGGGAACGCCATCAAATTCCTTGGTCCAGATACGCTTGTCATGCAGTGCGTCTTGAAGGCGCATGGTGACGCGTATGCGGTCCCCCGAACCTTGCAATGTACCTTGGACCAGATAATTCGCTCCTAAGTTGCGAGCGATCTTTGTTAGAGGCTGTTTTTGATCCTGCTTGTCCGCCTCGTCACTGGAGGTGACCCGTACGTCTTTTAGCTGAAACAGCTTGCTGGAAAGCGCTTCTTCGACGCCCTGCGCCACATAGCCGATTTGCGACGAGTCGCCGAGGACTTGAATAGGCAACACGGCGACAAATCGGCCGCTTGAGAGTGGAGGAATGCCGGACACGCTCGACCCGCCGCTCCCTCCGCCGCGGGTCGTAATTAAATGGCGCACAAAAAGCCCCGCACCAACCAGAAGCATCAAGACTACAATTCCGCTGGTGACCCAAACCCAGCGGCGGCTGGCGAACTCGGGTAGCTGGATCTGTATACTGGAGCCGCTGCGAGAAACGCCGCTGCTCGACGACGTCTTGCTGCCTTGCAGGTCAGCCAGAATTTCGTAGGCGCTCTGGTAACGATCCGCCGGATCTCGTTCAAGGCAGCGCATGATGACCCGAACCAGCCAATTGGGCAGCGCCGCATTGATCAGCTTCGGACTCTTAGGTTTTTCCTGTATCCGCTGATACATCACCTTCAGCGTGGATTCGCCGGTGAAGGGGACGTCGCCGGTGACCATTTCGTAGAGAATCAAACCAAAGGCGTACAGGTCGGCGCGCTGATCCGCGGGCTTGCCTTCCACCTGTTCGGGAGACATGTAGCGCGGAGTGCCGAGGAATGCTCCCGTGCGGGTCATGCCGATCGCGCTTTCTTCAAAGGATTTTGCGAGCCCGAAGTCGCAAACGAAAACTTGATCGTCATTACCGATCAGCAGGTTTTGCGGCTTCAGATCCCGATGTACAACGCCTTCCGCATGAGCAGCCGCCAGAGCTTCCGCAATCTGCTGCGAAAATTTCAAAACCCGCTCGAGCGGCATCTTCGGATTCTCCCGAATGATGTGTTGCAGATCCTTCCCCTGAATGTAGGCCATGGAGATGAATCGCACTCCGCCCACTTCCCCCATATCGTGAATGCGCAGAATATTTTTGTGCGAAATTTTGCTGGCGAGTACTAACTCCTGCTTGAACCGTTTTAAAGCGTCCGCCTGCCCGATTGCTCCCTCGCGCACCACTTTGATCGCGACGGTGCGATCGAGTTCTTTGTCGTAGGCTTTATAGACTCGCCCCATGCCGCCTTGGCCCAAGAGCGACTCGATGCGGTAGCGCGTTCCAAAATCGCTGCCAAGAGTGATCGCGGCGGGATCGACCATCTGAATCGTTTCTGAATCTGACTCATTGACGGACAGGAGGGGAGTGCTGCACTCTTTGCACGATACTGCGAAGTCCGGGTTTGCCGTGCTGCAGTGCGGACAATTCATCATAAGAAGCGGCCAGGGCGGCTGGAAAGCGCTCCAATCTTGCGATTATCGGGCATAGAAGTCCAGTCCGCAACTCTTAGCGACATTTAATGTGAGACTCATGACACCAGCGTCCATTTAGTAGTGCGCGCTCCGGCGCGAACGTTTCACCAGCCGTTGAGTTACAATCGAACGAAATACGAAGTCGGGCAAGCGAGGCAAGTTGTGAGCAAAATTTGGAAATTCTTGAAGGAAGCCGACCCGCACACTTTGGTGGGCGGTCCCGCCGAAGGTGTGCGCGAATACGGCGGTCGTGACCCAGAGCGCCGCCGAAGTAGCCGCCTCTGGGTCTATCTCCCGGTGTTGGTGTATGGACGGACAATCGAAAGCGATCCTTTCCACGAAGGCACCGAAGCGTTGCGCGTGAACGCCGGTGGCGGGCTGATCACGCTAACCACCTCTGTGAGGTGTGGCCAACGTCTCCTGCTCATCAACAAGGTAAACCAGAAAGAGCACGAATGCCATGTAGTGGCCGAGCGCTCGAAATATCTCGAACGAACCGCTGTGGTAATCGGATTTCAGGAGCCTGTTCCGGATTTTTGGGGAGGACCACTTTGAAAAACGGGACCTGTTTAGTCCGGATGTTACAGTCCCAGAGTCATTTGAAGCTTAAGTCCGTGTCTCTCTTCGTGGCCTCGTCTTTCCGGGATTGTGAAATAAGTTGCATACTGGAAATCGTCCACCGCTAGTACAGGCTTTTTCGTGAAGAAACTAAATAAGTTACACTTGACATACGGGCGAGTACTTTGGTATTAAAGGTGCTCTCGGTGGTGTGCTGCTGACGCAGCCGTAGTTTTTCGGAGGATTTACTCATGAGATTTTTGAAGATGCTCTGTTTGGTGGCGGTGGTAGGGTTGATGTCAGCGGCTGCCGTGAAGGCTGATTCAGCGCCTGGCGACCCTAAGTTTCTCATCAGCAAACCGGGTGATCCCGTCTGTCCCCCTGCATCGGGCGACTATGTGTGCTTTTCGGACAATAGTGCTGCCGATCCGCTGTTTGTCGCGGCTCTGAACACTCCTTTCGAATTTGTGTACGACGGCCCCGGAACCCTAGAGGACTTGTTTGTTTCTTTCTTGCAGGGCCCCTTGGGGACCAACTACACCTGCGGTTCGGTCGACATCTTCACAACAATGCCTTGTGAACTGACTTCCGTGGCCGAACATAACGGTCAACCAACTTTTGGGTTTGAGTTCTTCGGCTCGATCACGGATGGTCTAACAACTGGTCAGGGAGTGACAGCTGTACTTGAGTCTCCTGAACCCGGCTCGATGTTGCTCCTCCTTTCCATGGGCCTTCCGGCAATTGGGTTTGCCCGGAAGCGCTGGAACGTCGGACAGTCCGCTTAGACTTCTTTCAAGCTCTGCACTTGGCCCCGGCTACGAAGATCACTTCTTAGCCGGGTGCCAGTCAGCGATCGGCCTCTTAGTCTTGATCTACCGTTCGGTGTTCCCTTCCGTCTCGATTCGTATTCCCTACTCCACTCGAAGCGTTTTGCAGGCATCGCCGCTGGGTGTGGCGTCTTCGTACGGCTAAGACTAAAGTAAGCACGCTCGCAGTGCTTGACATGTAGCTGTGCATGGGATAACACTCTCGCGCGGAACTGTTTGCGGGCGCGGCATCGAACGCCAATGTAACGATCTGAGCGGTAGAGCGGCGGGGGGTAAACCCCGAAACGGGGTTTGTCGGATTCTAATGTCGTTGCGGCCGCCATTTTCCGCGGAGATGGAATGCCGAATCAAATGGAAATGCCTCGGTGCAATGTTTAATGCAAAGGCCCATTGAAAGACGTCTAACTTTCTTCGCGGCACTAGTCGGCGCGTGCGTCCTGTTGTGCCCCGCGGTTTCACACTCGCAGACCGTCCAAGATGACCCCAGTCGAACCGGAAAACCCGGTCAGGCGGAAACAACCGAGGATTTGAATCGCCGTCTTGAACAGTTGAATCCTTCGCTCGCAACTCCTTCAGCTGACAGCGAACCAGGCGAATATCGAATCGGTGCGCACGATCTCCTCGAAATAAATGTATTTGAAGCGCCCGACCTGAATCGCTCGCTCCGTGTCTCAGCCGGAGGAGAAATTTCAATGCCGCTGCTGGGCGCGGTTCAATCTTCAGGGCTGACCGCGCGCGAGCTCGAAGGAACCTTGGAAGTAAAGCTGCGCCAATACATGAAGGATCCGCATGTAGGGGTTTTCGTCACCACCGTCGAGAGCCATCCCGTCTCCGTCGTCGGCGCGGTTAAGAAACCCGGAGTCTTTCAAATCCGCGGCACCAAGACTGTGCTGGAAATGCTCTCCCTGTCCGAAGGACTCGCCGACGACGCTGGTGACCAAGTGCTCGTTATGCGCGGGGCAGGCCTGCATTTCGGCTCGGATACGAATCCCGGCACCGCGAGTCCCGATGCCGCAGCGGCGGTTGCCGGCCCGAACGATAACGACACCATAAAAATTAATCTGAAGGACTTGCTCGAATCCGGAGATCAACGATTTAACGTCGCCGTTTATCCTGGTGACATCGTCAAAGTGACTCGCGGCGGCATCATTTACGTGATTGGTGACGTCAAAAAGCCCGGTGGATTCGTGCTTAAGACCGATCAGAATATGTCCGTCCTCAAAGCAATCGCGCTCGCGGAGGGTTTGAACGCGACCGCAGCCAAGAGCCGTACGAAGATAATTCGGACGGACGAAAAAACTGGGCAGCGCGTCGAGTTCCCTATCGATCTGGGAAAAGTGCTTGCGGGAAAAACTCCGGATACTCCGTTGAAGCCGGCCGACATAGTATTCATCCCGAACAGCTCGGGAAAAACCATGCTTTATAAAGGAAGCGAGGCTGCCGTCGCAACTGCCAGCGGCCTCATCATCTGGCGCTGATGGATCAAGAAACCAAAATCAGTCTCTACGACACCGGACCGGCTGCGATCGCAAAGCGTCGCGCGCCCGCTCCTCCTTCGTTTGAAGTTGACGAAACCGAAAAAGTACCCGACCTGGTTGAATACGGTCGAGTCATAAAGAAGCGTCGCGCCACAATACTCACGATCGCTTTTGTGGTTTTCACCATCGGACTTTTCGCCACTCTCAAGGAAAAACCCGTGTATCGCGCACGCGTGCTGGTAGAAATTCAAAAGGAAAACCCCGATATCCCGACGTTGCAAGAACTTTTTCAGGTCGAAAGCATCTCCGACACCTACCTCGAAACTCAGTATCGAATATTGAAAAGCGAAAATCTCGCGCGCCGCGTGATTGCCGACCTCAAGCTCGACCGGCTCGCGGAATTTAATCAGCCCGCGTCTTGGTGGAATGGCCCAAAGCAGGAAGCTTCTTTGTCGCCGGCCGTTGATGCGGAAGGGAATGTCTCGCCCGAGTCCGTAATCGACAATGAAGTGCTAAAGAAATTTCAAGATCGCCTCGATGTTGAGCCGCTGAAACGCAGCCGCCTCGTCGAAGTCAGCTTCGAGTCCAACGACAGAAATTTGGCCGCGCAAGCCGTCAACACACTCGCCGCAACTTACATTCAGCAGAATCTCGAAGCTCGCTGGCAGGCTTCTCAAAAAGCTTCTGAATGGCTGTCGCAGCAACTCCTCGGGATGAAATCAAAGCTCGAGAAGTCGGAAGACGACCTGCAGCAGTATGCTCGCGATAACGGGCTCTTGTTCCTCGAGACGGACAAGGGAACATCGGAAAACATCGTCACGCAACGGCTCCGCCAGTTGCAGGAAGAGCTCACCAAGTCGCAAGCTGACCGTTACGAAAAGGAATCACTGTACCTGCTGGTGCAGCAGGGGGACTTTGCGTCTCTTCCCGGCGTCTTCAATAATAAATTGATGCAGGACCTCACTGAGAAATTGGCGGAACTCGAACGCGAACGCTCCCGCTTGTCTTCGATCTTCAATCCCGACTACCCCCAAGTAAAAGAAATACAAAGCCAGATTGACGAGGCTCAAACGACCTTATCGGGCGAACGCGAGCGCGCAGCGAAGGCAATCACCAACGATTACCGCGCGTCCGTCGAGCGCGAAAATATGCTGCAACAAGCCTTCAAAGACCAGCAACGCGACGCGGACCTCATCGCTGAAAAATCCGTGCAGTACAACATTCTCAAACGCGAAGCAGACACGAATAAACAGCTATACGTGGGTCTCCTCGAAAAATTGAAAGAGACCGGCGTTTCCACCAGTATGAAAGCGACGAACATCCGAGTAATTGATCCGGCATATCCGCCCAAGAAGCCCGACAGTCCTCGGATTCCGCTCAACCTATCTCTATCGCTTCTTTTGGGCCTGAGTCTCGGAATCGGCGCCGCATTTTTGCAGGAGCATCTCGACAATTCGTTTAAGACCGCAGGAGAAATTGAGCGCTTTCTGCAATTACCGGCGCTCGCGTCCGTCCCCGCGATTGCATCTTCCACTAACGGTAATGGACACGGTTTGTACGCGCGCGCGCGCCACCTGGCCAATGAGAAATATGGCAGCAATGGCATCGTTCCCTCTTGGAATCGAATTGAGGGCAATGGCCAAAACACTCCTCTAGCCGAGGCTTTTCACGAATTGCGCACCTCCGTTTTGCTTTCCACTGCAAAACATCCACCGCGAACTTTGCTGGTTACGAGCGCGAAAGGTGGTGAAGGTAAGACCACCGTGGCTGCCAATCTTGCTGTATCGCTCGCTCAACTGGGAGAAAAAGTCCTTCTCATTGATGCCGACTTGCGCCGCCCAAGCCTTCACAAATTTTTCGGAGTTCCAAATACCTCCGGCCTGGTGAACTTTCTCACCGGAAATCCGGATTGGCAAAGCCTTCTGTCACAGGCAGCGCCTATCGGTCTCTCTGTGCTTCCCAGCGGGCCCGTGCCGCCGAATCCGGCGGACTTGCTCT
>Ga0182018_10005165_pt1 | contig 10611 bp, 8 predicted proteins | sample 812P2MmetaG_FD_120490 | JGI IMG/M metagenome (GOLD analysis project Ga0182018, IMG submission 120490) | Permafrost microbial communities from Stordalen Mire, Sweden - 812P2M metaG | ecosystem: Environmental > Terrestrial > Soil > Wetlands > Permafrost | place: Sweden: Stordalen | collected... | reverse complement strand
GTCGGGAATTTCCGCGCGGCACGGATCGCACCAGGTGGCCCAGAAATTCACCAGCACCACTTTGCCCTTCAGGCTATCGAGGGCCACGTCCTTGCCCTGCAGATCCTTGAACGTGACCACTGGCTCGGCGGGATGGCTGCCGGTGTCTTCCGATTTGGCAGCAGGTTTGCTACTGCCCTTGAGCGAATTGCAACCAGGCAACGCAACGGCGGCGGCGATCGCCAGGACCAGAATAAACGGAAGAGATCGGTAAGAGGCCTTCATCTGAGAAACTCCCATTACAAGGTAAAACGGTTCAGAAATGTCAGTTTACCTGAAAGCCATGTGAGGCGGTTCACGAAAACCAGCCCGCCGATCAGCAGCAGCAGCACGCCGCTGCAAACTTCCACCATGTGAATGTGTCTGCGAAACTTCCCATAGAAGCGAAGGAACTGCGCGATGCCCAGGGCGGTGAGCAGAAAAGGAATAGCTAGCCCGGCGGAGTAGACGCTGAGCAAAAACACCCCCTGGCCAATGGAGTCGCGGGTGGAAGCAATTAGCAGCACGCTGGTGAGGATCGGGCCGATGCAAGGAGTCCAGCCAAAAGCAAAAGCGAACCCCAGCAGGAATCCGCTAACCAGGCCGGGACGGCCGCCAACGTTGCGGAAATGCACGTCGCGGTTCATCCATTGCGAGAAATATGGCCCGGCAATGCAAATAAAGGCCGCGGCAAAAAAGTGAATGGGCTTGAGAATGCGCGGCAAAATCTCCGGCCGGTAGATGAAGAATATTCCCGCCAGCACCAACGCCGCGCCTGCGATCGCGCCCACGCGCACCGAAAGCTTCATCAGCCATCCGACCAGGTGCAACCCGAAAAGAATGATCAGCGCGCCAGCCACCGGCGCGAGCAAATTGCGATTGCGAAGTAAGAAGCCGCCCACCGCGCTGGCGGAGGCGCCGAACGAAACGAAGACAATCGAGAAGCCGGCAACGAATGCTAGGGCGCTGCCAAAAAGCGTCCCGCGGGCTACCTGCCCCTCCTTGAGCTGCTCGAGCCCGATCCCCGAAAGCATCGAGATGTACCCAGGAACCAAGGGCAGAACGCACGGGGAGAGAAATGACACGAGCCCGGCCAGAAAACACGCGAATACCGGAACGTCCATGAAACCTCTTTTCGGGGCTTGGCACCATCGAGCCAATTCGTTGCGGCCCAAGCGGCCAACCTCTAACCCGAGTACGCAATTTTCCCATACATCGGATGCATACCCAAACCTTTCACTGAAACGGGGCCGCAAAGGGCCGTCGGGTGAACCGATCCGCGACGCTCCCCCTATCGGATGCGTGCAGCGCGCTCGAGTTGCAAAGATCACGGATGCTGAATGACGGATTCTTCTGACAGCTGACATCGGAAGGCAGCACCTCTCGTGAGTCGTCTTCAAAGCTGTTCCTGCAAGTACTGCAATCTCACTACGTAATGATTCGGAGAATGGCACGCGCGTTGCTGTAGCTACAGGTGTGCGGGCCCGTGAGTCGCTCCGGGAGCGGCTGAGAGATCGGCTGCCGCGAGTCTTGGGCCCGCCAATCTGTTGCTGGTTCCGGAGGTGGGACGTGACTCCTAATCGAATTACTGCGGCGCGGATCTTGGGTGCGTTTGTGGCGGTGGCGCTGTTTCGGTTTTCGGGCGCTGATGTGCGCCTGGGCTTGGCTGCGGTGTTGGTGACGATTCTCACTATTACTGGATGGGCTGGATGGATATGTGGCAAGGCGCAAGGGCATGGCTACGGCGCTGGGTGCGCAGTTTGATATTTTGGGAGATCGGGCGGTGGAGAATCTTTATTTTACTTTTTTTGCTACTGCCGGGGTGATTTCGGTTTGGGTGCCGGTAGTTTTTTTCGTGCGCGGCACGCTGACAGATTTTGGGCGCAATGCGGCGGCGCGGTACGGGCGCAGCGGGTTTGGCAAGGAATCGATGCTGGAAAGCTGCTGGGGACGCGCGCTGGTGGCGTCGCGGGCGAGCCGGGTAACTTATGCGGGACTGAAATGCTTGTGCTTTGTGGTGCTGGGGCTGGAGGTGAGTTGCGCGCACATCGCGGATTCTGAGGCGGTGGCCGCGTGGCGGCCGGCGCTGGCCGCCTGGGCTGGCGGAATCGTCGCGGCTACGGTGATTTTTTGTCTGCTGCGCGCGCCAGTTTTGTGGGAAGGACGGCGATTCTGGTGTTGCGAGGTAAGCGAAGCGGGCGAGCCGAAGGCGCGGCCGGTTTTGCGGCGGCCGCGAGTGCCGGTGCGTGTGGGGGCGACGATCGGAGCGGCGCGATGAGCGGCGATCATGATTTCGGGTGCTCCTACGGGCGCGGGCGGGTGGCGGCGTTCTTCGATCTCGACAGAACGCTGTGCGCCGGACCGTCAATTGAGCGGCGATTCGTGCGGTTTCTGATTCGCAATAACAAAATTGGGATCGCTGTGGGATTTCGTTGGATGGCGTATGTCGCGAGCGGAATTCTATTGGGCAGCGAGCATCCGGTGGAAGCGAACAAAGCCGAGCTCGCCGGAGTTTCCGCGTCGGCGGTGGAGGAGTGGGCGGACTCGCTGGGCGACCACCAGCGACCCGCTGGGCTTCTTCGATTACGGGCTGCGCGCGCTGGAAGAGCATCACGCGTCGGGGCATCCCATTTTTATTATCACCGGAACGCTAGCGCCGCTGGCGCAAGTGATTGCCGCGCGATTGCCGGTGGCCGCGGGGATAGCGGCTACGGAACTGGAGACTTGTTGGCAAGGGCGGGACGCGGTGTGGACGGGCTCGATCGCCGGCGAACACATGAGCGGCCGGGCCAAAGTGAAGGCAATGGAACGCCAGGCTTCGCAATGCAGGCTGGACCTGGCGCGAAGCTACGCCTACGGCGATAGCGTCCGCGATATTCCCATGCTTGAACGCGCGGGACACGCGGTGGCGGTGAACCCCACGGCGCGGATGGCCGATCCGCCACTGGGACGGAAAGAAACACGCGCAGACACGCGGGGCGCTAAAAACCGACAGCGGACAGGAAACAAGCCAAGAGCGTGCAGCCATTCTGGAAGCGCGATGACACCGTTTCTGGATTCCCTGGCGTCGACGGAAGCCGGCGCCGGAGCCAGGCCTCTGGCCCGAAAGCGCATTTCGCAACGGATGGAACGCTTCGGCGCGAAGTTCTCGCGGTGGCGGGAAGGAATCGAATGCGCGTGCGGCGCGTTCGAATGGGTAACGCTTTCCTACCTGGCTATTCTCAACGTGCTAATCATGGTTTTCTTCCGTTCGATTCCCCACCCGCAGAGATTTATCGCGGCGAACCAGTGCGTCGCGCTGGGACTTTTGCTGGTGGCGTGCTCGGCGCATCGGCGGCCCCGTGCCTTGTAGCGATTTGTGAGGCATTGGTATCCGTTGCCGCTGTACATCGGATTGTTCGAAGAGTTGCAGGGATTAGTACATCTGGTTTTTCCCGGCTGGTTCGATTCGAGTTTGCTGCGATTTGATTTTTGGTTGTGCGGAGCGCAACCGGCGGTGTGGATGTCGCAGTTCGCGCGCCCGGCGCTGAACGACTTCATGCAATTTTCTTACATGACTTATTTTGGATATCTGGTGCTTTTGCCCGCGCTGCTGTACGCCCGGCGGGAAACTCGGGCGTTCTGGACAGTGATGACGGCCACCGCGCTGGCGCATTACACGGTGTATACGGTAGCGGTGCTGTTTCCGATCGAGAGCCCTCATTTTTCTCTGGTGCACGCACCGCTTGCGTTGCTTAGCGGCGGCTTTTCCACCGCTCTGATTGAGGTAATCGAGAGGTATGGCCGCGTCCATGGAGCGGCGTTTCCGTCCGCGCACGTGGCAGGGTCGATGGTGGCCATTCTGTGCGCGTGGCGTTACCGGCGATGGCTGTTTTGGGCGACGCTGCCGTTCTTCGTGAGCATGATGGTGGCGACGGTCTACGGGCGGTATCACTACGTGGCGGATGTATTGGCGGGAATGCTCGTGGGCGCGGCTGGATACGCAGCCGGGCTAAAGCTGATGCGGCAAGCCGGGGCTGTGCCGGCTGATATGGGCGCCGCAGCGGCCGAAGAGTTTCCGGAACAAGTCGGAGTGACGCCGGGGATTTGCGGGGTCTGGCCTCCGGGGCCGAATCTACCCTGTGAAGGGCATGACTCTTAACATGATTCCACGCGTCGCAGTGAGCTCATTTGAAGTATGTTGATGTCCATATATCCTCAATCACGGGTTGAGGAAATGCCATCCTTCGTATTTCACTACTCCTGGTATTCCGGTCATATAAGCCGGGAACATAAAGTTGCATTACTGTCAGGTGCTGGGGAGGTGTGTAGCCGACGCCTCGATCGTTGGGATGAGCCGCAGCTTGGCCAGCAGCCTTGGTTTGAACGTGCTTGCCCTTTCCTCTATATGCGTCGAGCGGTGTCTCCAAGATGGCATAAACCAGTTTGTCGACATCGCTCCATTCCCACGGCACCGACAGCAAATATCGAACCGAATCTCGCGGGTTTGAAAAGCTACGCGAATAATTTGTTATCTCCTTGAGGGTCTCAAATTCCACCCACCACGGGCCTCCGAACTGCGAACTTTCTCTATCCGCTTTGCTACTCGCAAATCGAAAATACTTCTGTCCGACCCTCAGGTGTACCTGTTTAGGCATTTCGATTCCGCCATTGTACTCGGGCCAGCCTGTCGCTGATGGGTCAGCTCCACGCGCGCCATTGAGCCACCGCGGATTGCTGAAACATCCTGCATTCAAGGCGTTGCTCATTGAAGCCTCACATGCGCTTTCTTGGCTCGCGGTTAGCTCGGAAGAGCACTTGGCGAGATTTTAATTGGTCTTGCCGATTGGGACTCTCGCTCGCACATCCTACGCTTCCCCTGTATACGAAACAACGAATTTGCCGCCACAGTAGGTCCGCGTAAACGCAAGTATCTCCCAACGCATGGTGCTTTGAGCACAGCGGTGCGAGTGTCAACCGAGCGCTCTCCGACAACCCGCCTAGACTAAATCCATGCCTGCTTCTATCGAAACTGCGCCGGTGACGGGTCCGGGCCGCGCCGCCGCTGCTCCGGTTGTCGCTGCGGATAGGGCAGGTGCTAACGGGGCCAGACCTTTACCGTTTGCACTGGCGATCTTCGTCAGTGCGTTTCTGCTCTTCCAGGTGCAATTGTTGCTGGGAAAAGAAATTCTGCCGCTTTTTGGCGGCGCGCCTGCGGTGTGGACCGTGTGCGTGCTGGTCTTCCAAATATTGTTTCTCGCGGGGTATGGGTACTCGCATGGAATCGTAACGTGGCTTCCGCTCTCCAGGCAGGTCAGAGTTCACGGCGCACTTCTCGCGCTTTCGGCGGTTTTTCTGGCGGTCCTGGGCCACGTCTGGCGCACACCCATCGGTCCCGGCGCCAACTGGCATCCGCTGCCTGGGGCCAGCCCCACGTGGACCATCGCGAAATTTCTGGTCTGCGCGATCGGCCTACCTTTCTTTTTGCTGTCGACCACCAGTCCGTTGATGCAGCACTGGTTTGCGCAGGTCGCGCCGAAGAGGTCGCCGTATCGTCTATATGCGCTTTCGAATGTGGGATCACTCCTGGGATTGCTGTCGTATCCGTTCCTGATTGAGCCGCACATGCGGCTCGGCGCACAAGGCTGGAGCTGGGCCGCGGGCTACGGCCTGTTTTTGGTTTGCTTTTATTTCAGCGTGCGAAGCGCGGCGCGCTGGACCGCTCCTGCCGCCGCGCAGCAGATATCTGTCGCGGATCTACGCCCGCGCAAAGTAGGAGCTGCTTCGACGGTGGGATGGCCGCTTCGGTTTTTCTGGATTGGCTTGGCCGCGTGCGCGTCGGTGCTGCTGCTGGCAACCACGAATCTGATCTGCCAGGACATCGCGGTAATCCCGTTCCTGTGGGTTCTGCCACTCAGTTTGTATCTGGTCTCGTTCATCGTATGTTTCGAGAACGATCGCTGGTATCGGCGGGAGATTTTTTATCCGCTGTTCGCGATGGCGGTGGCGCTGGTTATCGTGGTGTCGCTTCCCAAGGCCGAGTATTCATTCCTGATCCAGCTCGCTGCTTACTCCGCGGTGCTTTTCGCGGGCTGCATGGTGTGCCACGGCGAGGCGGCACGGACGCGGCCCAGCGCCGAATCGCTGACGGTATTTTATTTTTGCATCGCGACGGGCGGCGCGCTGGGCGGAATCGTGGTGAGCATGATCGCCCCTTGGATTTTCCCCAACTACTGGGAATATCCGCTGGGCATCCTGGGCTGCATCGCGGTGGTATTGATGGTTTCCGACCGGGAACATTCATCCTGGTGGTACACCGGGCGAGCATCGCTGGCGCTACTGATTCTCGCCGGCGTGGTGCTATTGGCTCCCAGCATACTTGTCGCGGTATGGAAAGATGCCGGACGGTTTCCTCCATCGATTGGCCGTTACGCGGCTCCGGTTCTAGGCTGCGCCGGAATTTTTCGATACGCGATGGAACGCCGCAATTCGCGGACGGCGCCGGCACCCGGCTTGGTGCGCGGCGCGTCCAGAATTGCGCTGGCATTGCTCACCGCGGGTTTGATCATTCCGCAGAAGGCGGAGCTCTACCACGTGATCGCGTCGTCGAGAAATTTCTATGGTGTGTTGTCGGTGGTCAGCGTCGACCAGGAAAACTATCTGGCATTGCGGTACGGCAACATCATTCATGGATTCCAGTATCGGGACCCGGAACGCGCGCACTTGCCAACCGGGTATTACGGTCCAACCAGCGGCGCCAACATGGTGATCCGCAATTGGCCGCAGCATCCCATGCGCGTGGGGCTGGTCGGAATGGGAGTAGGCACCCTGGCTGCATTGGCGCAACCCGGCGACGTTTTCCGGTTCTACGAAATCAACCCGGACGTCTACAAAATGGCGAGCGGCGAGCACCCGTACTTTACTTACTTGCAGGATTCACCCGGCCAAATCCAGGTTGTGCTAGGCGATGCGCGACTCTCGCTCGAACAGGAGGCCGAACGCGGTGACTTCCAGAAGTTTGACGTTCTGGTTCTGGACGCGTTCTCGAGCGACGCGATCCCCATGCATCTGCTCACGCGCGAGGCATTCGCGGTATACGAAGAACATCTTCGCGGGCTGGCATCGGTGATCGCGGTACACATCAGCAATCAGACCCTCGACCTGCGGCCGGTGCTAGCCGGAATCGCGCGCGATTTTGGCTTTCAGGCGCGCCGGGTGGATCCGCTGCTTCCCAACGGCCCCTTCTCACAATCCGATTGGATCTTGCTTTCCCGCGATTCTGCCTCGCTCGCCGGGAATGAGATCGCGCAGCACTCGGAACCGTTTCCCGCGGAGGTCCGGCCCATCTTCTGGACCGATGATTATTGCGGCCTGCTGCACGTTTTGCGCTGGCGAGACTAGGCAGGCTGACGCAACGAAACGATTCCAGCTTGGTTTTTCGCGACAGATTTGGCGATCAGCCCAGGCGATTGAGTCCGTTGAACGCAGCGGTCTTGTAACACTCGGCCAGGGTGGGATAGTTGAAAACAGTGTTGATGAAATAGGTGATCTTGCCTTTCAGCTTGAAGACCGCCTGGCCGATGTGCAGAAGTTCCGCGGCGTTTTCGCCGAAGATGTGCACACCCAGCAATTCCAGAGTTTCGCGGTGGAAGAGGATTTTCAGCCGCCCATCGGTATGCCCCGATATCTGTCCGCGAGCAATCTCCCGGTAATAGGCCACGCCGACTTCGTAGGGAACATCGGCGTCGGTAAGCTGCTCCTCGGTTTTGCCGATGAAGGAAATCTGCGGGATGGTGTAAATCCCGTACGGGTAGCTCTCTGGATCCGTCTGCACGTGCAGACCGAAGGCCCGCGCGGCAGCAATGCGCCCTTGTTCCATGGAGACGGAAGCCAAGCTGGGAAAACCGATGACGTCGCCCACCGCGAAGATGTGCGGCTGAGTGGTGCGGAAATCGGCGTCGACCTTAATACGGCCTCGGTCGTCGGACTCGATGCCGGCGGCGGGCAGGTCCAGGCGGTCGACATTACCGTGGCGGCCGATGGCGTAGAGCAAGGCATCGCCGTTGATCCGTTTTTTGCTGACCAGGTTGGCGGCCACCTTCCCGTCAGGTAGTTCTTCCACGCTTTCCACTTCCTCGTTCAGGCGCATGGTGGCGCGGTGATCGCGCATCTGGTAGCTAAGCGCCTCAACCATCTCGGTATCGGCAAACTCCAGCAGGCGCGGCCGCTTTTCGACGATGATCACCCGTACGCCAAGGGTGGCAAACATGCAGGCGTACTCGACGCCGATCACCCCGCCGCCCACAACGATGAGGGTCCTGGGAATTTGCGGCATGCTAAGGATTTGGTCGCTATCGATAATGGTGCGGCCGTTGATGGGCACCTTGGGGTTCGCTGCGGGCTTGGTGCCAGTAGCGATAACGATGAAGTGGGCTTCAAATTGGGCGGAGCTGTTGCCGTTCTCGACTCGAACGTGATGTGGGCCGGTGAATTTTGCGAAGCCATGAATCACGTCAACGCCGTTGCGCTTGAGCTGGTCCTGGATCACCCCGACCTCGTTTTCGACCACCCGCTGGACCCGGAAATTGAGGTCGGCCATGGTGATGTTTTCGGTCGAGGTGCGGTTGGCGCCGAAAAAGTTTTTGGAATAAAAACCGGAGAGATGCAGAACGGCTTCGCGCATGGTCTTGCTGGGGATGGTGCCGGAATTGATGCAGACACCTCCGACGGCGGCCTGCTTTTCGACGATGGCCACACGCTTGCCGGCCTTGACGCCTTGGATCGCGGCGCGCTGGCCCCCCGGTCCGGAACCGATGACGATCAGATCATAGGGTTGCATTCGAGTAGTCCTGCGTGCCGGATGCGGCCGAGATGCCTGCCGGTTTCGCGGTCACGTCGTCGAGCGCGGCGCGCATCATGGTCCATCTCACGGGAGGAAATTAATAGCGCACATCTGTTGCACCGAGATGAATGAGCGAGATGGCCCAAGCAGCGGCGCATTGCCTGGCTCTCTTCCGAAACAGCATTCAACGGCTCGGCTGTTTGCGCCCCCGGATCATACAGGACATCGTTCAGAGCCGCGCACTAGAAAATGAATTTCGTGGCGAGCTGGACCAGGCGAGGAGCCGCCGCACTCACGACCTCGCCGAAATGCGGGTCATTCACCTCACCGTCCACCGAGGCGGGTCCGTAGAACTGGGCGTGATTGAACACGTTGAAACCTTCCAGCCGGAATTCCAGCGATTTGGACTCGGTGATTCGCAGTGACTTGGCGAGGACCATGTCGAAATTGTTGGTTCCCGGGCCATAGAAGAATCTTCGGCTGGCGTTCCCTAACTCACCTACTGGTTCTGGGCTGAACGCCTCGGTGTTGAACTCAGGCCGTCCGTTTCGCGCATTGGTATTAATCTCTAGCGGAGTCCCGTTGTACTCCGGTGTGTCCAGCAGGTAGTTGTTGACGCCATTTCCCAGTGTTCCGAGCAGGGAATTGTCGGAGTCGTCGTAGAGAGTGACGGGAAAGCCGGTGCTGAAACGGGTGGTGCCAGCTACGCTCCATCCCTCGGTGAGGCGATTATCTCGCTTGAAAAGCATATCCAAAGGCAAGCTCACGTTGTAGCTCGCGACAAAATTGTGGCGCATGTCAAAAGCGGAAATTGCGCGGGTGGCCCTGTTGTTCAGCGGATTAAGCTGTTCGCCGAGATTCGAACCCTGGTCGATCGACTTACTGTAGGTGTATCCCAGCAGAAAATCCGATCGCTTTCCGACGTAGCGAAGATTGGTCTCGAGCGCGTTGTAATTCGAATTCCCAATTGTCTTTTGAGCGGTATCTTCGCCGTAATTCGGGCCCAAGCCAACGCGCGTGCCATGGTAGACGTGGCCGGTGCTGCTGGTAATCACCGCGTCTTCACCAAAAGGGCCGCAGGTGGGGCTTCCAGGGTCCACTTCGCTCGGTTGACTCAGGCTGAGGCAAAGGGCCTGGTCGCTGGGGTTCGTCGGCAACAGCGCCAGAAGATGGTGGCCTTGATTGCCCACATAACTCGCGGTCAGGAGCGTGCTTCGAGTGACCTGGCGCTCGAACGAGAGCATGTAATTCTCGGTGTAGGAAACGGCGTTGCGGTAGTAAAAATAAGGATCAGCACTGACGGGAATTACATTCGCAAAGCTAAGCGACGCGTCAGGATTCTTTGCCGAAACGTTGTGCGGCGGAAACGTTAATGGAAACGGATTGATATTCTGGCCGCCATCGCCGGCATTAACAAAGGGTGTCGCAAACAACGGCCGCTCGGGAGAAAGGTAGTTGTAACCAAACGGGGGAACCGCATACATCACCCCAGCCGATAGCCCCGGAAAGGCCGTGTAGAACATTCCGTAGCTCGCCCGTAAGCTGCTCTTTCCGTTGTCTCCGAAGATCGCCTTCAGAATTCCGCGATCGAATCTCGGGGCGTACGCGATACCTAGGCGCGGGGCGAAGTTGTTTCCCTTCGATGGCGAAATCGTACTCGGGATCCCTGGATCGCCAGGAACCACCAACCCCGCCGGAGCCTGCGGATAGAGGACCGACTGCCTTCCCGGGATGATGGTCTGAACCTGGTTATATTTTTCCCAGAACGGCAT
>Ga0182018_10005164_pt1 | contig 10612 bp, 11 predicted proteins | sample 812P2MmetaG_FD_120490 | JGI IMG/M metagenome (GOLD analysis project Ga0182018, IMG submission 120490) | Permafrost microbial communities from Stordalen Mire, Sweden - 812P2M metaG | ecosystem: Environmental > Terrestrial > Soil > Wetlands > Permafrost | place: Sweden: Stordalen | collected... | reverse complement strand
TGACCTTCAGTTGTTTCCACCGACAACCCTATCTGGTCTGTCCAGCTTCCAAATCGCTCTTCGAGACGGCGCTCGAAGTCACGCGTTCCCAGTACGATTTCCGCGTAATCGGCTACGTTGTCATGCCCGAGCACGTTCATCTCCTCATGAGCGAGCCCGTATTCGGTTTGCTCGGAAACGCTCTCAAATCTCTCAAGGTGTCCGTCTCCAAACGGTCGATCCAAAGGCCCTTCTGGCAGCCGCGTTACTACGATTTCAATGTGTACTCGGCACCAAAGCGCATCGAGAAGCTCCGATACATCCACCGCAACCCGGTCAATCGCGGCTTCGCCGACAAGCCGGAACAATGGCAGTGGTCAAGCTTTCGGCATTATGCGACCGGAAGAATCGGGATCGTCGAAATCGAATCCGAGCGGACAGCCCGGCGTCGCGAAGCCCTGACCCTGCTCAACAAATGAGATTCGAGACGCCCCAGACCCCCTGGGTGTCCCGAGTTCAGGGGTGCCCCAGGTTCGCGAGCCCGCGCCAGCGGTCGAGCTAACCTGGGATTTCTATAAGGTTTTTATTGCCCTTCATTCTGAAGGTTTCTCCGGGCGTCTTCTCATGCGAGCACTCGTCAGCAGGTATACCGCCACAATCACCGCGGCCATTCCGACGAACTCCGCTGCCTGCGGACGTTCCCCCAAAACGAGAATCCCAAGAATCACAGCTACCACCGGATTGATATACGAGTGCGACACCACCTTGCTGACAGGTACCTGCTCTAGAAGATAGATGAATGCGGTATACCCGATAAGCGATCCGCAGGTAATGAGATAGGCAAGCGAACCGAGACCTCCCGGAGTGAGATGGAACAGCGGCCACTCGCCCAAACCCGTGCCGAGAACGACACTCAAGGCGCCCGCGAAGATCATCTGCCATGCCGCCGCGACAAAGCTGTTGGCCTCGAGCCGCGCCCGGCGCGAAAGCACACTGCCAACCGCCCAGCAAACTCCTCCTCCAAGCAACGCGGCAAGCGCCAGCAAGAGCGCACGGTCGCCAGTAACCCCGGCCTGGATCGACGGCCACACCAGCGCGACGAGCCCCGCAAATCCCAGCCCCATTCCCAGCCAGCCTCTAGCCGGCAGCGGTTCGCCGCCAGGCAACAGCATCTCAATCAGCGCCACCATCAGCGGAATCACCGCCAGAACGAGCGATGAAAGGCCGCTCGGCATCGTCTTTTCTGCGTAAACAAGTCCGACATTTCCGCCGCCCAGCAGCAAAAGCCCGACAGCGCAGAAGATCATCATCTCCTTGAACGGCCAGAGGATGCGCAGCCCACGGAAGCGGCACCAGGCAATGAGGATCGCTCCGGCAATCAGGAACCGCGTGCCCGCGAACAGCAGCGCTGGCATGTCAGCCGCGCCAATGCGAATAGCGGTATAAGTGGATCCCCAAAAAAAGTAAACCGCCGCAAACGCGAGAACGATTGAGGCCGAAGTGGCGGCCTTTTTCTTGGTGTGCGCGGATTGGCTAACAGGGGACGCCATTTGGATGATTCCATCCTAGACTTCTGCCCCGATCCTGCCTTCCCAGATCTTGCCGATCATCCAGATGCCGGACGGGCCAGTTCTCGTCCAATCCAGGCACCCCAACCCCGGTCTCCCCGCCGAGCAAATATAACAACACTTGTTATGTTGTTGCCCATGGAAACCCTCAAATGCATCAATTCGCCATGCGGTTTCCCGCCGATTTTCCGACGAATGACCCCTCGGCGCGCCTCCCTGTTCCCTTCTCCCTTCTCCCTTGTCCCGGCTCCGTGATCTCTGAAATCCCATCTCCGTCATTTGCGCATTATTTCCGTTCCCTGGCGCACAATCCAACCATGCCTGCCAAACAGCCCTCAGCCCGTTTGTCCCTGTCTCACTCCTTCAAAGTACCGCTTCTAAAACCACCTATCGTTAAGAATCAATGACTTAGCAAAGTCGCCCTTTCGCGTCTATTGAAAACAAACAGGTTACAAGCCACCCTCGAAGTCGGGAAAGGGACAAAACCCAAAGAAAACCTGCCAATTCCCGCATGAAAATCGTCGGAAGAGCGTCGGAAATCCGCGGGAATTCCCCCTTTTCCCTTCTCCCTTCTCCCTGCTCCCCTGCCTTTCTGGCCCATTCTCTGTCCGCTGGCCAACGTCCACTGAAGCAGAGGCCAGATCGAAATGCGTGGTATGCTCGCCTCAGCGAGTTTCCCATGCAAAGGCCTGCCCCAAATCAGATGCTTGCCCTGACCGGCTCGCGACGGTGGTCCCGCTCTCGCGCACGCAGCATCTGCCCGCGGAAGCATCTCCGTGTGCTGCCCATGCGCACCCGCCCAAGCCTCTTTGCCAGCGATTAGCGCAGATTCGTCGCTCGCTTTCCATGGGCCAATGGGCCCGCTGAATCAAAATCACCTCAAGATTAAAGCAGGGGTCTGTGCATGAGCCTGGGGCATTCGCCAGCCTCTCCAGCACACCTGAACCTGTACCCACTTGAACGTGGGTTGGAGAAGCAATATGACGAATCAAGAGATCTACGCGCAATTCGGACCCAGGCTGAGCGGTCCTCTGCCCGGCCCCAAAGCCCAAGCTGCAGTCGCTGCCGACAACCGCTTGATTTCGCCCAGCTATACGCGCTCTTACCCTCTCGTCGCGCGTCGCGGTCGAGGCGTTCGCGTTGAAGATGTGGATGGGAACGAGTTTCTCGACTTTGCCTCAGGCATTGCCGTGGTTTCAACCGGCCACTGTCATCCAGAGGTTGTCGCTGCCATTCAAAAGCAAGCTGCCGAGCTGATTCACATTTCAGGTACTGACTTCTACAACGAACACCTTACCGACCTGGCCGATCGGCTTTCGGCTGTGGCGCCCATGCCGGGCCCCCACAAATTCTTCTATGGCAACTCTGGCGCCGAAGCCATTGAATGCGCTCTTAAGCTGGCGCGTTATCACACCGGCCGGCAGCAGATCATCTCCTTCTTCGGCGGCTTTCACGGCCGCACAATGGGCGCGCTTTCACTGACCGGATCAAAGCCTCAGCAGAGGCGGAGATTCTCGCCCCTTGTTCCCGGCGTGACACACGTCAGGTTCCCTTACACCTATCGAGGGTGCACCGGAGGGCCGCAAGAGGAAGAGGCTTTCAGCCTGGGATGCGCGCGCTACATCGAAGAGAAGCTCTTCAAGACCACCGTCGCCCCTGAAGAAGTGGCTGCAATCTTTATCGAGCCCATTCAGGGCGAAGGCGGTTATGTCGTGGCTCCTGACAACTTCATGCGCGAGCTGCGCGCCATCTGTAATCGACACGGAATCCTGCTGGTTGTCGATGAGGTCCAGTGCGGAGCAGGACGAACGGGCAAATGGTGGGCCGTGGAACACTCCGGAGTTGAACCCGACATGGTCTGCATCGCGAAAGGCATTGCCTCCGGCATGCCGCTTGGAATCTGCATGACGCGCGCAGAGATTATGGATTGGGTGCCAGGGTCCCACGCCTCGACCTTCGGCGGCAATCCTGTCTCCATTGCTGCAGCGCTGGCAACCATGGACATCATCGAGCGCGAGGGGCTGGCTAATGCCGCGCGCGTGGGCGGCATGATGCTGGAGCGGCTGGCAGGGTGGACGTCAAGTCATCCGCTGGTTGGAGAAGTGCGTGGGCGCGGCTTGATGATCGGAATCGAGCTCGTAAAAGACAAAGCCACTCGCGAACCGGCAGCCGATTTGCGCAACCGTGTTGAAGTTCTTGCGTTCGAGCGGGGTTTGATGCTCCTTGGCTGCGGAGAGACTTCCATTCGGCTTTGCCCGCCGTTGATTGTGAACGAACACGAAGCCATGATTGCGCTCGACATTCTTGAGGAGGCGCTGAGCCAGGTGGAACACGAACACGCGCACGCTTCCATTCAGGCAGTCACAGCCTGAAAGGCGACGCAAGAATCCTGTAGCCAAAATGCGCTTCACTTTTCAACCGAAAGCTCCTCGAAAAACGAAAGCTGACAGGTGCCTGCGGCGGTCTTTGCCGGTCGCAGGCACTTTGTTAAGGCGGCTCAAGGTTATCCCGCAATTGCTTTATCAATTCGCACGTTGGCAATCTCTGATGTTCGGTGAGCGGCTCGCTCAAGATTGTGTGCCATCTCCTGCGTTGCCAGATGCTGCTCTTCCGCTGCTGCCGCCATCTGCTGGGCAAGGTTCGAAAGCTCATCGGTGTTCTTCGCAATGGTGCTGATCGATGTGACAGCGGACCCAATGTCACTGCCAATCACTGCGACCTTTGCTTGAATCTCAGCAGTAGCGGCGGCCGTTTGCTCTGCCAGCTTGCGCACCTCGCCGGCTACGACGCTGAAGCCCCTGCCATGAACGCCGGCCCTCGCTGCTTCAATGTTGGCATTCAAGGCAAGCACACTGGTCTGGGTTGCAATAGAGGCAATTAGCTGAGCCACCTTCGCAACTCCCGCGCTGTGCGCTTTCAAGCTTTCGATTGATGTCTTGCTGGCAGAGCTTGCACTCTGCGAATTCTCAGCGGCCTTCGCCACTTCAACAGCATTCCTTGCGATCTCCGCAATGCTGGCTTCTATCTGATGCGTCGCGGTCGCAACCATTTGCAAGTTGCCGTTGAGGTGCTCAATATCGTTCCGCTGCGATTCCTGTGCTTTGAGCAGCGTATTGAGCGCCTCCTGCGTATTTTCACCCCAGGCCACCACGGCGCCAATGTGGTTTCCATCAACGTCAAGCATCGGAGCGACGTTCAGGTCAAACTTTACCGGGCCAATCTCGATGATCACCTTATGCGGTAGCCTGTGAGTGCCTTGCCCGTGATCGGAGCCCATGATTTGTTCAACGCGGGAATGATTCCGGTGGAAGATCTGAATTGACTTCCCGATCATCTCCTCGACAGGAACGGGTAAGTACTGCTGGAGGCTTTTGAGCGCCTTCTGTGAAGCCTGGTTCAGGTATCGCAAGGTAAGTTGCCGATCGCAAAACATCACATTCATTGGCAAAGCATCGAGAGCCCATCGGAAGATCTGATCAGGTCCTTTATTCCCGGAAATTGGCGGCGAAAAATCGATTGTCGCCGAATTTGGGTTGAATTGTGTCATTGGTTCCGTAGAGGGACGAAGCATCGTTCCGTAAGACATTCCTCTTCTCCTCGGGTCCTTCATTTGAGTTTCGATCAATGCTCGTCCGGGCGCTTTGGATTCGATTGCGCTCTGCTCAGATTTCTTGAAATGAGTCCCGGAACGGGAGGTCCGTTCATTTTGGGCCGGAATCAATCTAATTGACGCGCACCCGATCGATCGCTGCAGTGAGGCGAGAAGCCGACTCCGGGCAATATGCCCTTTCGTAAGGTTGCGGCAGAGGGGGCAACGGGCACAAAATGAACTGCCATGGGTTGGTGGATGCAGGCAAAGATCACGGCACTGGAGAAAAGTGCGTCGGCGCTGGAGTCGTTAGCCCGTCGAAGGGGCCGATGGCCAACAGAACCGCCTCATTTGGCTACAGGGCTTGAAGGCGAGAAGGTCGGATTCTTCTACCTCATGCGCAACGGGTACACGGTGGTGGCACGTCGATGGTCGTCCAATCGAGTGCGTGGCGACCTTGATCTGGTCGCATGGCAGGGCAAGACCCTCTGCATTGTGGAGGTCAAGACGCGCACAGCCCATGACATTGTGCCTGCGGAACTAGCTGTCGATTCAAAGAAGAGGGCAGTGCTGCGACGGCTCACGCGCCAATATATCCGCCGAATACCGGGGAACGAGGTCCCCCACGTTCGCTTCGACATACTCAGCGTGTATCTCGTGCCGGGACGGGAGAAGGAAGTTTTTCACTTCAAAGATGCGTTTGACTGGAGCGAAGGGCGCAGGGAATGGGACTAAAAATCGTAAGTGCGTTGATTATGGCTCAATCCTTGGCGTCCTGAAACTCCTCGTACCAGGCCATCTGGATGGCTTCGAGCTTAGACTCATTTGACTTTGCCGGGTCGTCAGAAAATCCTTCGAGTTCGGTCACATACTTGTGCAGGTCGGTGAAACGCACCTGAAGCGGATCAATGGCGGGGAACTTCTCCTGCAACTGAATTCCAATCTCTTCGGCGTCGGACCAGAGAATCTCGCGAGGCATTGCGTAGCTCCTTATTTGCTCTCAGCCAGAGTGAGCGGCTTACCCTCAGAGGTGTAATTGCGATTCCACTTGGGAATCTCAACCACGTAGTTGCCGGGGCGCGTGATCACCGCCTGGCAGCCGAGCCGCGAGTTGAGCTGCTGGTCGGCAGCCATGTCCATGCGGTCAATCTCGTCGTCATCCGCTTCGCTGATGCCCGCCTGATCCTTGATCCACAAGTGGCATGTTGTGCAGGCGCAAACGCCGCCGCAAGCATGGTCAAGAAAGATGTTGAAGTTTTCCGCGACATCGAGAAACGACATTGGCTTGCCGTGGTGATCGTAGGGCAGTGTGCCGAATTCGAACTCGACTGTTTTGCCCTCCGGCTCAAAAGTCACCCGGACTAGCTTTTCAGGGGGAATTGCTTTCGCTGAATCGGTCATTTGACCACATCCTTCATTCCTGGGTAAGAGTTACTGGGTAAACGCTCATTTGAACTCCGCCGCTGCCATCGGATGAGGAGCAGTGACGGCTTGATCCATCTCCTCACCCGCTTCCCCCATCGTCTTGCCGCGAATCGCAGTACTCACGGCCGCATCCATCAGCAGTTCTGCGAAGCGCGTAGTTGCCTTATCGAGCGCCAGAGTTGCATCACGGATGATCCTCGGATCCTGCTCATGCCTCACCGCCAGCAAGTGGTCCTTTGCGGTTGCGATTGCGGTCTGTTCATCAGCCGAAAGCAGATTCCAGGCGGGGTTTGAAGGAGCGCGGTCCACCGCGGCAAGAATCGTGTCAGCCTCATTGCGGGCTTCGATCAGCAGACGCTTGGCGAAGTCCTCTTCGGCATGGTCGAAAGAGTCCAGAATCATGCTCTCCACCTGTTCATCCGTCAGGCCATACGTTGGCTTCACCTCGATTTGAGCTGCCTTTCCGCTCCGTTGCTCGCGTGCGGCCACCTGCAGAATTCCGTCGGCATCGATGAGGAACTTGACCTCAATGCGTGGAAGTCCAGCGCTCATGGGAGGGATGCCTTTCAGGTCAAAACGCGCCAGGGACCTGCAATCCGCGGCCAGTTCACGCTCGCCCTGCACCACGTGGATGGCGACGTTGGTTTGTCCATCGACGCCCGTGGTGAAGTGTTCCGTGGCCGAGGCTGGAATTGTCGAGTTGCGCTGGATGATGCGCGCAACTGTGCCTCCCAGCGCCTCAATGCCAAGCGAAAGCGGCGTGACGTCGAGCAGCAGAATCTCTTCCGTAGTCTTCGAAGCGCCGGCCAGGATGTCTGCCTGCACTGCCGCGCCCAGCGCAACGACTTCATCCGGATTGAGTTCGATGTGGGGCTTTTTGCCTCGAGCGGAAAGATTGAAGAGGCTGTCCACCAGTTGGCGGACCGCAGGGATGCGCGTAGACCCTCCCACGAGAACCACTTCGTCAATCGCCTCGGCAGTGATTCCGGCGTCTGCCAAAGCCTGCTTGCAGGGTCCCGCCGTGCGGCCGAGGATCGGTTCAATCATCAGCTCGAAGACATCGCGAGGGATGCGCCGTTGATAACGATCGCCGTTCGGCAGTTCAATGTCGAAGCTGGCTGAGGATTCGGCTGAAAGCTGGATCTTGGCATCGATGGCCGCCTTGCGCAAAGCCTGCACGGCGCCCGGATGGCCGCTAAGATCGATGCCGTGCTCAGCGTTGATCTCATCGATAGCTACGGCCAGCAGCAGGTTGTCGATATCGTCGCCGCCGAGATGCGTGTCGCCGTTGGTCGATTGCACTTCAAAGATTCCATCACGGAGCTTGAGAATCGAAATGTCGAACGTCCCGCCGCCAAAATCGTAAACGGCAATTGTGCCCTCTTTGGCGCGGTCGAGACCATATGCCAGGGCCGCGGCAGTGGGCTCGTTCACCAGGCGGAGGACTTCCAGGCCGGCCATTCGACCGGCATCCTTCGTAGCCTGCCGCTGCGCATCGTTGAAATATGCCGGCACAGTGATCACCGCCTGCGTCACAGGCGACGAAAAGAAGCGCTCAGCGTTGCGCTTGAGTTGGCGCAGGATATAAGCGGAGATCTCGGGCGGCGTGAATCTCATCTCGCCCAATTGGATGCGTGGCACTTCGCCCGCCTGAACATCGTCGGCAAGTCGAAATGGGAAGTATTTCAACTCGTCCTGAATCTCAGAAAGACCGCGGCCCATCAACCGCTTCACGGAATAAATCACTCGCTCGGGAGTTTCAATGAGTGACTTGCGGGCGGTATTCCCTACGGTCACGGTTGGGCGGCCACCGTCCGCCAACATAGGGTCAAGCGCAACTACCGATGGAACAAGATTGCCGCCGTCCGCGCCGGGAATCACCACCGGCGAGTCGCCCTCCATATATGCGACCAGGGAGTTTGTGGTCCCGAGGTCAATTCCGACTACACGTCCTTCTGCCATTTCTGTTTCTCAGGCTCCCAGAGTCTCAGTAACGTCGCGAAGTAGATTGCTCAGGTAGCGGCGCCGGTCAAGCAGTGCGACCATCTTGTTCTGCGCGGTCTGGCGCGCCGGCTGATCGCCCTCGTCCCAGGCCGCCCACTCCTTGCGAAGATCCTGATCCACATCCTTCACCATTGCTTCGAATCTGCTCTTTGCATCAGAAAGGCTCGCGTGCGCTGCTGGATCTTCCTCACCAAGCTTGCGTGCCATTCTCATCTCATCCAACTGCATGTTCAACTCGAACACCTCTTCGAGCAGGTCGGCGGGAACACGGGAGGGATTGGCTTTGTCCTTGCCTGCGAACTCTTCGCCTATTTCGGCGCCCTCGAGCTTCAGCAGGTATTCAGTGCGGCGAAGCGGCTCTTTCAAGGTCCGGTAGGCATCGTTCAGAAGCGCAGTGTCGGCCAGGCTCCATTGTTTCTCCTGCTCAGTGGCGCGCGCGAAGCGATCCGGATGCAACTTTCTGCTTAGGCGGTGGAACTCCGTTTCCAGCGCAGAAAGATCGATGTTCAGGTGCGGCGTCATTCCAAAGACAGTGAAGTAACTGCCGCCGTGCGGAGGCTGAATCTTGCTGCAATGCGGACAGAAGAGCGTGGAAGTGCTGTGGCCGTGCGCGCACGACCAGCACTCGACCGGCACTGCGGAATCTAGAACATTGAGCATAGGTGAACTCTCACAAACCGGAAGCCCTACGAGGAGAACGAGGAACCGCAGCCGCAGGATCGGGTGGAGTTCGGATTGATGAAGTTGAATCCCTGCCGCATCAGCGTTTCCTCGTAGTCCAGGGTCATACCGTGCAGATAGAGGAACGATTTGGGATCGACGAAGACACGGACCCCGTCGAAGTCGTAGATGCGATCCCGCTCGCGGGGGTGCGAGTCGAACTTGATGGAGTAAGAAAGCCCAGAGCAACCGCCGCCCATCACGCCCAGGCGAAGTCCGCCTTCTTCAGGCGAGACGCCTTCTTTGGCCATCGCACTGCGAACTCGCTTGATGGCCCGCTCAGTGAGCTGAAGACCTTGAACCGGCCCGGCGCTGGGAGTGGCACTCGGCGGCGGCGCGGCGGATGCGCCGGTCGCGGGCTTCGACTCAATTGTGACGATGTTCGACATTCCTGCCTTTTCTATTTGCGTATGCGCCAGCAACGGACGATGAAAAAGCGCGGACCCGGCCCAGAGCCGAGGCTCTGGCCTATTGTCCTGGACTTCTCCATGCCGCAGCCATAAACAGTTGCTTAGTGCGCTACCGCTGTGACGTCTGCGGTCTCCGCAACGCCATTCTTCTTCTTCCAATCGCCGATAGCGGCGCGAATGGCATCTTCGGCGAGTACCGAACAGTGAATCTTCACCGGAGGAAGCGACAGCTCCTTGACGATGTCGGTGTTCTTGATGGCCAAAGCGTCTTCGACCGTGCGGCCCTTGATCCACTCGGTGGCGAGCGAAGAGCTGGCGATCGCCGACCCACAGCCAAAGGTCTTGAACTTGGCTTCCTCAATCACCTGGGTCTCGGGGTTCACGCGGATCTGAAGGCGCATGACGTCGCCGCACTCTGGGGCTCCCACGAGTCCGGTGCCAACCTCCTGCGAGCCCTTGTCAAGAGTGCCCACGTTGCGCGGATTGCTGTAGTGGTCTACTACCTTGTCGCTGTATGCCATTTTGTTCGAACTCCTTCTGCGGGGAAGCCGCGGTAAGACAGTTATCAGTTCTCAGATATCAGCTTTCAGTTGCCGGATCGTCCGTGCTGACCACTGAAAACTGAACACTCGTTTCTAGTGCGCTGCCCACTGAATCTTGGTCAAATCGATGCCTTCGAGCACCATTTCATAGAGCGGCGAAAGTTGGCGCAGATGCTTCACGATGTCAATGACCTTCGCCGCAACGTAGTCGACTTCAGCCTGGGTGTTGAAGCGGCCAAGACCAAACCGAATCGAGCTGTGCGCCACATCGTCTCCCAGGCCCAGAGCCTTGAGAACGTAGGAGGGCTCAAGCGTGGCAGAGGTGCATGCAGAGCCGCTCGATACCGCAACATCGTTAATGCCCATCAGCAGCGA
>Ga0182018_10005163_pt1 | contig 10612 bp, 8 predicted proteins | sample 812P2MmetaG_FD_120490 | JGI IMG/M metagenome (GOLD analysis project Ga0182018, IMG submission 120490) | Permafrost microbial communities from Stordalen Mire, Sweden - 812P2M metaG | ecosystem: Environmental > Terrestrial > Soil > Wetlands > Permafrost | place: Sweden: Stordalen | collected... | reverse complement strand
GCCAAGCCGATTCCGACCAGCAACTCCGGGTTGGGTATCTTGCCCCGAGTCAGCGGCCGATACAGTTGCAATGCGCCCTCGAAATTTCCCCTGCGCGTCAACAGGAGCGCTTCATGATAGCGAAGAATCTTTTCAGCGCCAGCCTCTTTTCCTGCTCCCGACGACAACCCATGCTGAATGTCGGTCAGCGACTTCGTGTAGTCTCCGGTTTCGAACTCGCATAGGCCTCGCAGCGCCCACGCCGGCCCGGCGTCGGGAACGAGATCCAGGTAGTGGGTCAAAGCATCTCGACCCGCAGAGTACGCCTCAGCCTCGTATTCGAGCGACCCAAGAAACCACCACCCGTCAGACCATCCTGGCTTGAGCCGTAAGGCTTGACTGTAGAGTTCGATGGCTTGGGGCGCATCGTCTCGCTCTCGGGCGGCGGCTGCTTTTTGTGCGATCTCGTCGAAACCTGGAGGATTCGCTTGCGCGACCGCGCACACAGGAAGCAGGAAGAAGAGGATAAGCCCAGCCAGCCCACAGCTCGGACGAATCAATTCTCCGAAAGTCATAAAATCCCGCGCGAAAAATTGATCCCCACCTTATTAATAATTAATACACACCGGACTGCGTAAAGAATACAGTCAAAAGCGGATTGGAATGATTGCCGGATGAGTAAAAATTTGTAAACGTCAATCGAGCTTAGGGAGCGGGCGGCGGCGAGTGGTAGCGCAAATATCCTAAGCCCACTCGCATATGATGAATCCACGCGCCCGGAACGCAGACGGCGAAGCACAGTCCGAGCAGTCCCTGGGCTAGGCCGAGGGCGTAGAGGTTGCGGTAACGCTGGAAGAGCGCACACGAGATTGCTCCCCAGACCAGCGTAGCGGCTGTGAGCGGGAAATTCGGCAGGTGGGCGGCGGCGAACAGCAGAGCGGCCAGGCTCAGAGCGGCGCTTTCGCTGGACAGAAGCCGCGTGAGACGCGGCATGAAGTAGTCGTTCAGCAGGAACTGCTGATAGGTCGTCCACAGAACGTAACTGAACACGTGCTTGAAGTCGCTTTTATACAGGGGGTGAAGCGTACCGAGTTGTTTGGCGATGAGCACACCGGCGATGGCTAGGAGAATGGCGGCGGGCAGGATCCAAAATGACGGGACCAGGCCGCGATGGCTGAGGCCGAGCTCGTCCAGACTGGGGCGCCGGGCGAACACGATTGCCAAGGTCACCAAGAGCGCGACCGGAGAGAGGACGCGCTGCGGAAACTCGGGCATCCAGAGAATGAACACGATCAGCCCGTAACCGCAGATCAGCTCGATCAGATCGCGAGCGGAACTAGGTGCGCGGGACATGGGGAAAGTATGGCACGGCAGGAAGCTATGGCACGGCGAGCCATGGCAGGAGAGTCTCCTGGCTGCGCTCGCCGGGCAGCCGAGGCGGCTGTCGTTACCTGGGCCGGACGGGCGAGTCGCCCCTCTCCACGCGTTTCCCCTCTGTGGCTAGCTCTGGAGTGGCCTCCAGCAGGCTGCGGGTGTAGGCATGCGCGGGACGTCCCGTGACCTGTTCGGTAGCGCCGACCTCGACGATTTTTCCCCGATACATCACCGCGATGCGAGTTGAGAGATAGCGCACCACGGGCATGGAATGCGAGATGAACAGATAGGTCAGGCCGAAGTCGCGCTGCAATTGCGCGAGCAGGTTCACAATTTGCGCGCCCACGCTGACGTCGAGCGCGGAGACTGGCTCGTCGCACACGATGAACTTTGGCCGGAGCGCGAGAGCCCGGGCGATTCCGATGCGCTGGCGCTGTCCTCCGGAGAACTCGTGCGGGTATCGCGTGCGCGCGGATTCGTCGAGGCCGACTGCGCGGAGAAGTTGCCCCACTCGGGCACGAAGCTCGAGCGGCGCGCGACCGGACAGAAGGGGGCGGCTGTCCCCACGCGAATCGGTTGGCCTGCCGTCGGGCGCATCAGCGTATGCCTGAATGGTCTCACGGTGAATGATCAGCGGTTCGGCGATGATATCTTCCACGCGGAAGCGTGGATCGAGCGACGCAAATGGGTCCTGAAAAATAATCTGCAGATCGCGGCGCAAGCGGCGCATATCGCGAGCGCTGGCAGCGAGGAGGTCGCGGCCTTCCAGACGCACGCTGCCCGCCGTGGGCTCGATCAGACGCAAAATGAGCCGTCCCAGAGTGCTCTTGCCGGAACCCGATTCCCCCACTAGGCCGAGCGTCTCGCCGGCGTGGATGTCGAGCGAAACGTCATCGACCGCGCGAACCTCTCCGCGAGACTTGCCTCCAAACGGCGATTCGCCGTGGGGAAAGACCTTCGTCAAATTGCGGATTTCCAGGAGCGGCACACTGCGATGCTACCAGCACCGACCATCGAGTCGCGAGTCGCGGGTTCCGGGATCGAGAGAAATTTCGTGTGTGCTTGCCGTGATTGCCAATGACTCGAACATGGAATGACGGCTACCCCGCCGCGATCATCGGTACAGCGGCGAGTGCCGCCAGCAGTCCAATGAACTTCCAGCGGCTGAAGTGTTCTTTCAAGACCAGGCGCGCCAGCAGGACAGTCACCGCTGGGTAGAGAGAAGTGAGAACAACGGCCTCGTCCAGGCGCCCGCGCTGGCTGGCGGAGATGAACAACGCGCTGGCAGTGATGTCGAGAAATCCCGCCAGCATTCCTAGCGTCATACGAGGGCGGTCGAGACTGAGCGGTGCGCGCATTGCAACCACGGCGACCGCAGTGGCCGTGAACGAACCGACGCGGGCGATAACGGCAATCCAAAGCGGCGAACCACTCGCCTGGTGGGTACAGAGGAAGAAGCCCGCGAATCCGACACCGGCGAGGGCGGCCATGCCCACTGCGGCAGGGCGGCCAGAGGTTTTTTCCACGTCGTTGTCCTGCGGTTCCGGGCGGGCGATGAGCCAGATGGCGAAGATCGCTACTACGAAACCGGCTGTGGTCCACCGGCTCGGTGCCCCTTCCGTCACGATGTCGACCAGCGTGGGGATGGCCGCTCCCACCAACGCCGCGATCGGAGCCGTCAGGCCCATTTTTCCGAAGGCGAGGGCGCGATAAAAGATCGCCAGCGAGAATCCTCCGGAGGCGCCTGCGGTGAGCGCCCAGACGATGCTAGCGCGAGAGAGGAATTCCCCGTGCTGTCCTAGCGCTAGCGCGAACATCAGCGCGAATGCGCAGAGGTGCGAGAACGCGGTGAGCACGAAGGCGTTGGCGCGGCGGGATCCGTATCCGCCGGCAAAATCGGCGGCGCCCCAGAGAAATACGGCGGCGACGCTGTAGGCTGCCGGCACGATTTGGGTCAGCGAGGACACGCCGGACGAGCGTAACACGCTGCCGGTGCGGGCCAAACAAGGACAGCGAACGACTCGTCGATGGATTAAAGGTGTTCGATGCGATAGGCTGCGAACTGTCGCCCCGAGCACGGCAACGAGTATGAGTGTTTCCCTGGCACGGTAACTCAGTAGTGTCGGCGAGAACTGAGGTCGGTCGCTTCGCTCGGGAGGACAGCCGCTTGGGGGAATTGAACGATGACGATGAGACCTATTTTGCTGATGGCGCTATGCGGGTTCTTTTTCCTGGCGGCAGCACAGAATCAGATCGCGGGAACGAAATCTTCGCCCTTGCGCGAGCCGCTTCCCGATTGGGCCTTCGCTATCAATCCAGCAACGGGAGGATCGGAGGCCGCTGCCGACCCCCTCGACGCCACTCCGCGACACCTGCCGGACAGCGAGGCGTCGTTCACCCTCGCGAGAATTGCAGATTTCTTCAACCCGCCTGATTGGCATCCCGCAGATCATCCGCCAATGCCGCTGGTAGTGTCGCGCGGCCGAGCGCCGGACGTTTTCGCCTGCGGCTATTGCCACCTCCCGAACGGGCAAGGCCGACCTGAGAATGCCAGTCTGGCGGGCCTGCCTGCAGCTTACATTGTTCAACAACTGGCCGATTTCAAGAGCGGTCTGCGCAAAAGCTCCGAACCCAGACACGCGCCGACCAGCGCAATGATCAAGAATGAAACCAAGGCGAACGCAAAAGAAATACGGGACGCCGCGGAATATTTCTCGGCGTTGAAACCGAGACCATGGGTCCGCGTAGTCGAAACCGGCAGCGTTCCCAAGACTCACGTGGCGGGCTGGATGTTAGTTCCCCAGGCCGGCGGCGAAACCGAACCGATCGGTGCGCGCATTATCGAAACGCCGGAAAACCTGGAACGCACCGAACTGCGTGACGACCATTCCGGGTTCATTGCCTACGTGCCGGAGGGCAGCATAAAGAAAGGAGAGGGGTTAGCGACCGGAGCCGCCAGCAGGACTCTTCGTTGCGCCACCTGCCATGGCCGCGATTTGAGAGGCAAGAACAAGGTTCCGGCGCTGGCTGGCCGTTCGCCAAGCTATATGGTGCGGCAACTCTTCGATATTCAAAGCGGTGCGCGCGCTCCAGCGGCAGTTCAACCGATGAAGACCGTCGTCACCAATTTGACCGTCGACGACATGGCGGCGATTGCCGCATATACGGCTTCGCTGCATCCGTGAACCGAACCCAGTTTCCGCATCCCAGAGGGCTCGGTACCCGCAACTCGGTGCCCGGAACTGCTTTTCCGCATGATAGAATTTCTGCACGTCATTTCCCGATCAACCTGGTTCAGGTTTTCGTTCTAGGATTTCGCCTCTGAGAGTTCATTTGATCGAACTGGCACCCTCGATTCTTTCGGCTGATTTTGCCCGGCTGGGCGAGCAGGTGCGCGCCGCAGGGGAAGGCGGCGCGAGCGTAGTCCACGTGGACATCATGGACGGACACTTCGTTCCGAACCTCACGATAGGGCCGCCGGTGGTGAAGTCACTGCGTAAGGCGACGAAGTTGCCGCTCGACTGCCACCTGATGATCGAGAACCCCGACGAATTTATTCCCGCATTTGCCGACGCGGGCGTGGATTGGATTTCGGTGCACCAGGAAGCTTGCCGGCACTTGAATCGCACCCTACATCTGATCAAAAGTCACGACTGCCTGGCCGGCGTGGTGATCAATCCGGCGACGCCGGTCGAGACGCTCTCGGAAGTGCTCGATATTGTCGACTACGTGCTGGTGATGTCGGTCAATCCGGGGTTTGGCGCGCAGAAGTTTATCCCGTCCACACTGCACAAAATGAGCCAGTTAGCGGACCTTCGCGGACGACGAGGTTTGCAATACCGCATCGAGGTGGATGGTGGCCTGGCCCTCGATACCGTCGCCGATGTGGTTCGGGCGGGCGCAGAAATTCTGGTGGCGGGCAACGCCGTGTTCGGAAATGGCGATCCAAGACAGAATGCGCAGGCGTTGTTGAAGGTGGCGACCGAAGCTGCGATGCAGAAAGTTTGATTCTTGTTTTTGTGCGACCAGGTCGGAGCCTGCCCTGAGCCAAGGGCGCCGGGCGAACTCCGGCGGTTCACTGCGGCCAGATCGGCCGCAGAATAGTCACCAGAAAAGAGCCGAGCTTTGCTCGGCGGACAGCCCAGGGCGGCCGTCCCACATGATTTTATTTCGAGGTACAAATGTCACGTCGCATTCCGTTGATGGCTGTGGTGGGCATGCTGCTGGTGATCACGATTGCCTGCACCAACAAGAAGTCGGTGAACCCGCTGGCCAATGTCGGGTCGAAGCAGCCAGATAAAGTTCTGTTCGACAAGGCCATGGACGCGATGCGGCACAACCGCTTCGACGTGGCGCGCCTGACGCTGCAGACTTTGATCAACACCTACCCGGATTCCGAATACATTGCCCGCGCCAAACTGGCGGTCGGCGACTCCTGGTACGCGGAGGGCGGAGCGGCCGCCCTGGCGCAGGCCGAGCAGGAGTATAACGATTTCGAGATTTTCTTCCCCAACATGCCCGAAGCGGCCGAAGCGCAGCTGAAGATCGCCAACATCCATTACCAGCAAATGGAGAAGGCGGACCGCGACTACACTCACGCCAAGCGGGCGGAAGACGAATACCGCAAGATGATTCTGCAATACCCGGATAGCAAACTGGTGCCCGAAGCCAAGCAGCGTCTGCTCGAAGTGCAGGAAGTGCTGGCCGAACGCGAGTTTGGAATCGGACGCTTCTACTACCTGCGCCAGTCTTATCCGGCGTCGATCGCGCGCTTGCAGTCGCTGGTGGAAAAGTATTCTCTCTACAGCCGCGCCGACGAGGCACTCTATCTGCTGGGTCAGGACTATGAAGGACAGATCGCGCGTCTGCGAAGCGCGCCGACTTGCGACGTGCACGGACTGCCGCGGGGTTGCGCCACCGAGGCGGTCAAGGGACGATATATTGGGGAGTTAACCAAGAAAGCGTCGGAGGAATATTCGAGGATTCTCACGCGCTATCCGCTGATGGACCGCTCCGATGATGCCAAAAAGCGTTTGGCATCTCTGCACCAGCCGATTCCACGGCCAACCAAGGGAGCAGTCGCGCAGAATAAAGCCGAACTGGCCAGCCGGAGCGAGTCGAACACGTTGCAGAAGATGATGCAGATCGCGAAGAAAGGGCCCGACGTTGCCTCGGCCGCCAAGGTAGGGGAACCATCGCTTGCCGATCCGGAGCCGGTAGCTGCGACCTCGGTCGTCCGCAGTGAAACGTTCGCAGCCGCGGGCGTGAGCGAGAAAAGCGTGGGCGTGGAAATTGTGAAGCCCGATCAGCCAACGCCGGACGCAACCGCGCCGACTTCGGATGCAACTCCAGCCGGCGGTTCGCCCTTTGGTAGGGCCGCTTCCGGGACAACGTCGGCCGGCGGTGGCGATGCGAACGAGCTCAAACCCAATGCGCCCGCCGATACCAACGAATTGAAGCCGACCGACAGCGCCGGCGATCAGGCACTGCCTCCGCCCCCGCAGGTAAATGAGATCCACTCGGGTGAGTCATCGTCCGCCACGGCGAGCGCCGACAGTTCGGCCCCGGCCAGCGATGCAGAACTCTCCAGCAGTAAGAAGAAGAGGAAGAAAGGGCTGAAGAAAATCGTTCCGTTCTAGAGGCAGACCTCAGACCTTTGACCCCCGACCAAGGAACCTCGGAGGTCACATTTTGAGCTCATAGAGCTTGAGCTCATCTAGGATTACCTTGTTGTTTATCCAATTTCCCGCCGCCGATTGGCGGCGGGCAGTTCGATACTCCACTAGGTGCTGACCAGGGGTAACCGGTTACTTCCCTTCTGCAACATTGACTTAGAGTGTGGCTCGGGTTACCTTCGCGTTATCCCCCTCAGTAGAGGAAACCTTGGCCAGGAAGATACTGCTCGCCGATGACAGTGTGACCGCCCAAAATATGGGGCGGAAGATCCTCGCGGATGCGGGGTACGAGGTCATCACCGTCAACAACGGTTCGGCCGCGCTGAAGAAGATTGCCGAGCACAAACCCGACCTGATCATTCTGGATGTCTATATGCCCGGCTACAGCGGGCTGGAAGTCTGCCAGCGCCTTAAAGAAGCGCAAGAGAGCTCACGGGTGCCGGTCCTGCTGACGGTGGGCAAACTGGAGCCTTTCAAGCCGGAAGAAGCCAAGCGGGTGCGCGCCGATGGCTTCATCGTCAAGCCTTTTGAAGCCAGCGAATTACTCAGCGCACTCAGCAAACTCGAAGATAAGATTGTGCCCCGTGCGGAGGCCTCGAAGCCCGGCCGTTTTGCCCGGGTCACTGCCTCCCTCGACGAAGGGCGGTACGACAAGAGTTTTGCAATCGACGAAGATTCGGGATGGAAGAATCGGATCTCGTTTCCGCCCAGGCAGAAAGCAAAGCCCGCAGCCGAGGACGGCGACGGCGGGACAACTAACAACTCCAGCGTGGTTGGGCGTAAGTCCTTGGAGAAGCCGCGCGCAGCTTACGCGGAGGAACCTGGGATCGATCTCGCCGCACTGGCGCCGGAAGGCTTGCCCAAAGATGTAACTCCAGAGGAGATCGCCGCTTTGGCGGCAGCCGCAGCGCAAGTGAAAGGCAGCATTGCGGAGTTTACCGAGCCTCCTCCGGTCCAAGTCCGGACGACTATGGAAGAGGCGGAACAGACCCGGTCTGCGGCCGCACTTCCGCAGGAGGTCTCGGCAGCCCCGCCGATGGCACCCATCGCCGAGGAGAAATCCGAAGAGAACTTCGAACAGAAATCCATCGAAAAGTTCGAAGAGAAGTCCGAAGAGAAGTCCGAAGAGAAGTCCGAAGAGAAGTCCGAAGAGAAAATCGACGCCCCCGTGGAGACGTCCAGCGAGGCTGTCGAAGCGGCCAGCATGGCGGCTCCCAGCCCTCTGGATGTGATAGCTGCGATTGCCGGCCTGCACCCGGATGCCGGGCTCCCGCCAGCAGCAACTTTAGGGAACGGATTGCCGGCGCCCGGCGCTGTCGAATCTTCTGCGAGTCAACCGACAGAGAATGAACCGGTAACCCTGGCAGTGACGGGAGCAGCCTCGGATGGAGACGCGCCGCGATGGAGGGCAGTTTCGGTTGCGCTTGGCCCAGAGGACTCCGCGGTTTCTCTCGAACATGAAATGCAGAAGGCCTATGCCGCCTTCGCCGCCGCTGAGAACCATCATGCGGCATCGGTTACGGACGTTCCCCAGTCGGTGGAACCCGCCGCCGCAACAGAAGATTCATCCCGGATAGATGCGGCGCTACTGGAGCCATTGGTCTCGATTCCTGCAACGCCTGCCCCGGAGGCTGCGCAGACATTGAGCGCGTTGGGCAATGCCTCCACCGAAGCCATCCGCGCCGCGGTGCAAGAACTTGAAATGGTGGCGGAATCCTATGTTGGGGAACCGGCTTCTGCCGTGAGCCTCGGTCCGGTTTCCGTGGCGGAGCCCGAAGCAGCGAGCAAGTCTGGGTCTGCAGCTTCTCAGATCGTGGAAGCCCGAAGCGAAGAAACTTCGACTGCTGCAACGGGGGAACTGCCGCCAGAACCCTCGAAACCGGATAGCCCGAAACCCCACGAAACGGATTCCCCAGGTCAAGAACCGAAAAACCAGGAATCGAAAAGCCAGAATGAATATCTGAAAAATGACGAGCCGTTTGTAGCCGCTGCCGCAACGACACTCGATGAAGGGTACGGGACCGTCGCGGAAGAGCATGCGGTCACAGAGTCCGCTTTGGTCAATGAGGTCACTGCGGAACAAACTTCCGCAAGCCAGGCTTTTTCACACCTGAATGCGCAGATCGCCGCTGAACCGGCTGCGGCAGGCAGCGGGAAGATGGCGAAGAAAGAATCCGAGGAAGCGGAGAGCACTGCCGCCGCTTGGGCCAGCTGGCGACAGATTCGTGAGTCCGGCGATTCCAACTCCGGTTCGGAACTATCCTCCCACCAGCCGGAATCTTCGGCTCCTCAAGATGCGGCAGCCATGGCGGCCGCCGCCGGCGCCGAAAAAGCTCCCGAGGAAGCATCCGCAGAATCCGAATCCGCAGCCATTGCCAACATCGTCGACAGCGTCCTTGCCGATTTGCGGCCGAAGATCTTCGAAGAGATCTCGCGCAAGATGGGAAAAAAGAAGTAGAGGCCTACCCGGTGACCCGTTTCATCGCCGCTCCTCCATATCAGCGAAACGATCATGATCGACCGTCAGGCGGAGGGTTGTTGCGCGCTGACTTGCGCGCAATCTCCGAGCTGACCAGACCGACTCGCGGCAAACAGTGGAACAACGGCTCGCATGGTCGTTCCCTTACCATCTGATTCCAATTCCAGCGTGCCATTCAGTTCGAGCATTCGCTCGCGCATCCCGGCTAGGCCGACGCCCGCTTCCGCACTGGCTTCACGCAGTCGATGCAGACGCTCCGCCGGTATGCCGCAACCGTCGTCTCGTACTTCAAGAATGATCTTTGCGAGTTGGCGCCGAAACAAGACGTGAACCCCTGCAGCTCCCGAGTGCCGATGCACGTTCGTCAAACTTTCCTGGAGAACACGGAAAAGGGCAATCTCCATGTTCATTGGCAACCGTTCCGGGTCGGTCGCAAGGTCGAGGGTTATGTTCAGTCCACTGCGCTTGGCAAAGCCCTCGATGTACCACTCCGCCGCACAAGCAAAGCCTATCTCATCCAGCAGCGGTGGATGCAGCAGGTACGACATGGTCCTTATTTCCTCAATTGCCTGATCCGCCAATTCGGTCGCTTGCTGGGCAAGGGCCAGTTGGGAGGGATCCTCTTTGCAGTGCTTCTGCAAGAGCAAGACGCTCATCTTTAGCGCCGCCAAGGTTTGGCCCGCGCTATCGTGCAGGTCGCGAGACAACTTGCGTCTCTCCTCATCTTGTACCTTCAGAAGCCGAAGCGAAAGGATCTGCAATTCGGCGGTGCGTTGCAGAATCACCGATTGCATCTGGGAATGCTCGACCGCCATTTGCCTAGATTGTTTTGAAAGGGCCCACATAAATCCTCCTGGGAGCGGTAGGGGGAACATGGAAACGAGTGCTCTGTTTTTTTTAACTATTTGCTGCTCAGAGCTCCTGAATTATTCCATTTCCCGCTTCAGGAATCTGATCAAAACTGCACATACCCCAAATCAGTCTCCCAGCTCAGACGCTGCACACCATAGTCCGGTTCGGTCCGGAGAAAGTAAAGAACAAAGCCATCCTCTGTGGCGCAATCCCAGCGGCCGGGCGCGGTCTCATACAAAGGCTTCACCCTTGG
>Ga0182018_10005162_pt1 | contig 10615 bp, 9 predicted proteins | sample 812P2MmetaG_FD_120490 | JGI IMG/M metagenome (GOLD analysis project Ga0182018, IMG submission 120490) | Permafrost microbial communities from Stordalen Mire, Sweden - 812P2M metaG | ecosystem: Environmental > Terrestrial > Soil > Wetlands > Permafrost | place: Sweden: Stordalen | collected... | reverse complement strand
GTCATCGGATAGTCATGGCGCAGCGCATCCGGCGGCGTGTACCGTAAGTCCCAAACAAATCGATGCATGCCCGCGGCCGCGGGCGGTATCTGCGGCGGCCGGATCCAATAAGTCGGATAGGTCAAATCGTTTTCCGGAGTCACGGGCTGATCGGCGCTTGAGTAATGCCGCACTAACTTACCGGTCGCATCCAGCACGTCAACCACAACTAAGTCAGCCGCATTCTTCAAGTAATAATAAATGATCGCGCCATCCGGCGGATTTTGCCCGGCAGGCTCATCGGGCGGCAGCGGCGTATCGGTGTTCTTGTTCCAGCGGACGCGCATGGCCGTCTGCGGCTTGAAGAGATGCGCGTCCGAGTTGGCGATCTCCGCGCTCATTTGGCGCAGCGGCGTGATATCGTCCAGAATCCAGAACGACCGCCCGTGCGTCCCCGCCACCAGGTCGTCTTCGTGGATCGTCAGATCGCGGATCGAAGTGGCCGGCATATTCAGGCGCAGCGGCGCCCAATCGTCGCCATCGTTGAACGAGACCCACACCGCCCGCTCGGAACCGGCGAACAGCAGCCTTTTCCGCCGGGGATCTTCGCGCACCGTGTTGATGGGCGCGTTATCGGGCAGGCCGCGCGTGATCTCCTTCCAGGTCTTGCCGAAGTCGTGAGTGCGCCAAATGTGCGGCGCCAGATCGTCCAGGCGGAAGCGGTTGATGGCTGCATAGGCGGATGCCGCATCGAAATGCGACGCGTCCATCACCGACACCTTGCTCCAGGGAGTCAGCGCCGGCGGCGTGACATTCGTCCAGCTCTTGCCGGCATCGCGCGTGATGTGGATCAAGCCGTCGTCTGTGCCCACCCAGATCGTGTTGCCGTCTTTGTAAGACGGCGCAATGGTGTAGATGACGCCGCGATGCTTGCCCTTCTCCGGGTCGGCGGAGGTGAACACGCCCAGGCTGGGCGGGATCTCGTAAGACGCCCGCGTCAGATCGGGGCTGATCTCTTCCCATGACTGGCCGCCGTTAGTTGTCCGCAGCAGCATCTGCGAGCCGAGATACAGAATGTGCGGATTCACCGGCGAAAACAGCAGTGGCATGGTACGCACGAAGCGATACTTGCCGCCGCGCCGCCCCAGCGATGGCCCGACCTGCTGGACCTCGCCGGTCGTCTGGTCGTAGCGTGTCACTTTACCGCCATAAATAATGTTAGGGTTCAGCGGATCGGGCGCCACGTAGCCGTACTCTTCCACGCCCACGGGATGCCAGTCGCGGAAAGTGATTGCGCCGTAGTCGCCGCGGCTGGCCGTACCCACCGAGCCGCTCTCCTGCTGTCCGCCGTAAACCCAATACGGGAAGCGATGGTCGGTGATCACATGATAGAACTGGGCGGTCGGTTGGTTGTACCACGAACTCCAGGTCTCGCCGCCATTCACGCTGATGGTTGCGCCCTGGTCGGACGCCAGCAGGATGATGCTCGGGTCGTCTGGGTTGATCCAAACCGTGTGATAGTCGTCGCCGCCGGGCGCGCCTTTGATCGCAGTGAAGCTCACGCCGCCGTCCATCGACCGGTAAGTGGAAGTGTTGGCGATGTAGATCACATCCTTGTCTTTCGGATCGACGCGCACACAGGCGAAATCGGAGCCACGTCCAAAGACGCGCTCTTCGTGGTTGACGCGTTGCCAGTTTGCGCCAGCGTCGTCGGAGCGGTAAAGGCCGCCCTCCTTAGCATCCACCAGCGCATACATGCGCCGCGGATCGCTGGGCGCGATGGCGATGCCGATGCGGCCTAAGCCTTGCGCAACTGTTGGCAGACCGCCCGTCACCGGTTGCCAGGTGCTACCGCCGTCAGTGGACTTGAATAGCCCGCTGCCCGGCCCTTTGAAGGACTCGCCGATCTCCCAAGGCGCCTGCCGCCCGGCCCACAGCACGGCATACACGGTTTGCGCGTTGGAGGGATCGAAGGCCAGGTCAACGGCGCCGGTGTTCTCATCTTTGTAAAGCACGTTCTGCCAGGTCGCGCCGCCATCGGTCGAGCGGAAGACGCCGCGTTCGGGGTTGGGGCCGTAGGGATGGCCGAGCACCGCCGCGAAGACGCGCTTCGAGTCATGCGGATCGACGATCATAGCGGAGATCTGCTGGGCATCATGTAAGCCAAGGTGTTGCCAGCTTTGGCCGCCGTCGGTGGATTTGTAGATGCCGTCACCGACCGAGAGGTCCGGCCGCTGGAGGCCTTCGCCGCTGCCTACATATATGATGCGGGGATCGGCGGGCGCCACCGCCAGTGCGCCGATGGAGCCGGTGGCCTGATCGTCGAAGATCGGTTTCCAGACGCGCCCGGCGTCGGTGCTCTTCCAGATGCCGCCGTTGTTCGCGGCGATGTAGAACACGTTCGGCTGGCCAGGTACGCCGCTGGCGGCCACTGTGCGCCCGCCGCGGAACGGCCCGATCATGCGCCAGCGCAGACCGCTGTAGAGTTCGGCAGGGACTGGCTGCGCGCGGGCGAGGGGCGCCAGCGTGGCGGTCATCAGCGTGACGGGAAGCAGCCACTTCCGCGTGGCGCTCACGCGTTACCGCCGCCGAATGCGGCTGCCGCGCGCTGCTCGATCTCCGCGGGAGTGAGATCTTCAATATGCGTCGCGATGCCCCAAACGAAGCCGGAGGGGTCGCGGAGTTGGCCGTAACGATCGCCCCAGAATTGATCCTGCAGCGGGAACACCACCTGGCAACCGTTGGCTAGTGCCTGCGTCCAGGTGGCATCGGCATCCGGGACATACAGGTTGAGGCGCAGCGGCCAGTTGCCTTCGACGATGGGCGGCCCTCCCATTTCCGGGAATGTGTCGTTGAGCATCATGATGGTATCGCCGATCTTCACGCTGGCGTGCATGAGCTTGCCGCCCGGTCCGGGTGAGCGGCCGATCTCGACGGCGTTGAACGCGCTTTTCAGGAACTCGATGTAGCCGGCGCAGCCGGGCACGGTGAGGTGGATTGTCAGAGTGGTGAATCCGGGGGGAACAGGTTGGGTAGCTTTAGCCATTCACTCTTTATACACGATCCCCGCCTTCATCACAAAGCGCACCCGCTGCAGAATCCGGACATCGCTGAGCGGGTCGCCTTCCACGGCGATCACGTCCGCCCATTTGCCCGGTTCCAGGGCGCCGGTGCGGTCGGCCCAGCCCATCAGATCGGCCGCATTGATCGTCCCGGTCTGCAGCGCGGCCAGCGGCGTCATGCCGAGTTTTGTGACGTAGACCTCCACCTCGTGTGCGTTCAAGCCGTGCGGATACACGGCGGCATCGGTGCCCAGCGCGACCTTCACGCCGGCGGCGATGGCTTTCCGCTGGTTCTGTACCACGGCGGCGCTGACGTCGATCATCTTCTTCTGGAACATCGCGGGCAAATGCCCGTTCTCGCGCATCCAATCGATGAGGTACAGTGTCGGGACCAGCCAGGTGCCGCGCTGCTTCATGGCGGCAATGTCGTCTTCGTCGATGTAGCTCCCGTGTTCGATGGAGTCGACGCCCGCTTGGGTGGCAAAGAGGATGCCCTCCGCGCCATGCGCGTGCGCCGCCACCTTGCGGCCCAGCCGGTGCGCATCGGCTACCAGGGCCTTCAACTCTTCGAGGCTGTACTGGCTGGCCTTGGGATCGTCGCCCTTGGACAGCACGCCGCCAGTGGCGCAAACCTTGATCAGATCGACCCCGTATTTGATGTTCTGGCGCACGTGCTGCTGTACGGCCGCGATGCCGTCGGCGATTCCTTCCGTGCTGGCGTGGTACTCCGCCGGCAGGAAATTATTGTCGCAGTGGCCGCCGGTGATGCCCAGCGGAGGTCCACTTACTTGCATATGCGGACCAGGGATGTGACCCGCGTCGATATAGTCGCGCAGAGCCACATCCGAATAGCCGGATGCGCCGACGTTGCGCACCGTGGTGAATCCCGCTTCCAGCGTAATCTTCGCGAAGCGCACGCCGTTGAGCGCCTCCCGTACGGCGTCGGTGGAGAGGCGGGTGTAGGGGTCGAAGTCGGTGCTGAAAGTGAGATGCGTATGTACGTCGATCAGGCCGGGGAGGACGGTCATGGTGCGCAGGTCGATTTCCCGGTCGCCGGGCTGTGCGGGAGTGGACGCGGTGGCGGCAACCGCGGCGATTCTGTCTCCCGTCACGACGATGGTCCGATCGGCCGGCTCCTGGCCGGTGCGAACGTCGACGACGTGGCCGGCGCGAATCAGGATTCGCTGCGCGGGCAGAGTGGTTGCCAAGGCCATTATCAAAACAAGCGAACGCCAAAATGACATCTCGGGAGTATAACACGAGCAAGGTGTCGGGACGGGTCTGCGGATAAATGCTACATGGCTTCAAGTCTCTCGTCCAGAGTAGCGGCAGATGCACAGTAACCAGAGCATTGTCTAATCGTTCCCGCCGGCTGGCTAAGCCATGAGTAAAGCATCACATGGAAGGGCCACAGCCGCGGAGCGGTAAGCTGAAGGAGTGACCGACCGCCTCTACTATGCCGATTCCTATTTGCGTGAATTCCGCGCGCGGGTGACGGACCGCTCGGACGACGGGCGGCGCATCTACCTGGACCGCACCGCGTTCTATCCCACTTCCGGCGGGCAGCCGCACGACACGGGCGCCATCACCGGCGTGCCGCTGGTGGAGGTGGAAGACGAAGGCGAGCGCATCGCGCATGTGGTGGCGGCGCCGGTATCCGCGGACGACGTGGACTGCCGTATCGACTGGGACCGCCGCTTCGACCACATGCAGCAGCACAGCGGACAACACCTGCTCTCGGCGGTCTTCGTGGAGCGGTTCGGCATCGCCACCGTCAGCTTCCACCTGGGTCAGGAAAGTTCCACAATCGACCTGGATACGGCCACGCTCGAACCCGCGCGCGTGCTGGAAGCCGAACGGCGCGCCAACCAGGCGGTCTTCGAGAATCGCGTGCTGCGTGTTTCGTTCGAGGACGCCGCCGAGACGCGCGACTTGCGCAAGCCTTCCGAGCGCGCCGGTACGCTGCGCATCGTGTCGATTGACGGCCTCGACCGCAGCGCCTGCGGCGGCACGCATGTCGCGCGCACTGGCGAGATCGGGCCGATCCTGCTGCGCAAGCTGGATCGAATTCGTAATACCGTGCGCGTGGAATTCCTGTGCGGCGGGCGGGCCGCCGGCCGCGCGCGCGCCGATTTCGACGCACTCTCCCGCGTGGCGCAGATGGTCTCCGGAACGCCGGACGAGGCGCCGGAACTGGTGGCCGCGCAGTTCGAGGCGGCCCGCAATGCGGGCAAGCTGCGCCGCAAGCTGGAAGCGGATCTGGCGCAGTATCAGAGCCGGGAACTGTACGCCGCCACCGCGCCGGACGAAGCCGGAGTGCGGCGCGTGCTGCGGCGCTTGCCATCCGGCAGTCCGGAGGATCTGCGGGCGCTCGCCCAGAGCTTCACGGCGCAGGCGAAAACCGTGTTCATCGCGGTGCTGGATTCTAACCAAGGGGCCGAGGCGCCCGCCGTCTTGCTGGCCGTGTCGGCCGATAGTGGCATCGATGCCGGCAAGCTGCTTAAAGCCGCGCTGGCGCAGGCCGGCGGACGCGGCGGCGGCAACCCGCGGATGGCGCAAGGCAGCCTGCCCAGCCGCGAAGCGTTGGAACAGGTACTGAGCCACATCAGAATATCTTGAGCCGCAGGAATTTCTGCGGATCTTCACGGAATTCCTTCACGGTCGAGTGCAGTTGCCGCAGCGCGCCATTCAGCGACTCATACGTCTGCGCGTTCGAGAGCATCTGCCCCATGGCGCCCTCGCCGGAATTCAGCGTGTCCACGTTTTCGATCCAGCCTGCCACGCGCCGGTTCCACTCGACATACGCCGCGTCACTGGCGATCAACTCGCCACCGGCGCCCTTGCCCGCATTGAGATCCGCCAGCGTGTGCCGCACCTGGGCGATCTGGCTGCGGATTTGATCGTACTGCGTGGTGTCGCGCAGGACGCGGTTCGCCTGCAACTGCGCCAGCCGGTCATCCAGTTGCCGGAGCGATGCGCCCAGATTGTCGTACGTGGCGGCGCTGTACAACATCTGTCCCAACTGAGACTGCGATCCGGTGGCGGCGCGCATCTTCTTTTCGACCTTGGCAACCCCATCCAGAAACTGGCGGTACAATTCGTCGCTCATCACGAATTGGCCCAGCGGTCCTTTGCCGGCCTGGATGTCCTGGATAATTTGGTCGATGGTCCGCAACTGCGCCTCGAATTGCCTCAAGTCGATATTCTGCATGAGATTGGACGGCGGCGGGAAGCGCAACTCGCCGCCGGCCACCAGGTGTTGCGGGCTTCTCCCCATGTTGATGTTGATGTACTTGTCTCCCAGCAGGTTCGCGCTGTCGATGGTGGCGACGGAGTCCTCGGGAATGTAAGGCAGGAAGACCTCCTCGATCTTCAGCAGCACTTCCACCACGCGATTGGGATCCTGCGAGGGGATCAGACGGACGGACGCAACCAAGCCGATCTTCACGCCGTTCAGTAGGACATCGGCATCCGGTTCGAGTCCTGTTGAATCGGGAATATAGGTGGTGACGTTTACCTTGGCTTTCAGCCAAGTTCCGCCGCTCAGCAAATAGGTGAGCACCGATAGCACGGCAATGGCGGACATCGCCACGATGGCGATGCGGAGCTTCGCCCAGCGGAGTTTTTGGCGAGAGGGCATGCTTCCTCTCGATTGTAGCGTGGTGCGACGGGCAGGACGTTAGTAGCTAACGGCTTAAGTTGGCACTGGCACCAAGAAAAGTGTCCGACGCATGAAACGTTTCGCCTCCTCACGTCACTACTCAATGTGGACGCTTGTTGCGAGTTGCGCTCCTTCAAGCAAGCAATGGTTCCTCCCCACTCCGTAGCTGCCTCGGATACACGCAGCTCGCAGCGCGTTCACAAGAGTTTCGGGCCGCCCTGCCGCGTAGGTCTGTTACCATAAAATCTAAATTGACCGAAACCGTTCCAGACGTACTGGCCCGTATTGTCGCTCACAAGCGGGAGCATCCCTCGCCGTCTCCAAGTGTGCTTAAACAGTGGGAACGGCAAGCGGAACAAGCGTGCGCCGGGCGGCGGGATTTTCGGCGGGCGCTGGCTGCGCGGGCCCCGGCCATCATTGCGGAGATTAAGAAAGCCTCGCCCAGCAAAGGATTGCTGGCGCAGGATTTCGACCCCGCCCGGCTGGCCCGTCAATACGAAGCCGGAGGGGCGGCGGCGCTTTCCGTACTCACCGACGAGGCATTTTTTCAGGGCTGCCTGGCGGACCTGGCGGCGGCGCGCGGCGTCTGCGCATTGCCGGTGCTGCGGAAGGATTTCACACTCGACGAAAATCATGTGACGGAAGCCGCGGCGGGCGGCGCGGACGCCATCCTGTTGATTGCGGCAATCCTGGACGCAGGAGAGATCCGCAATTTGGCGGAGATGGCGGCCGGTTACGGAATGGCGGCGCTGGTCGAAGTGCACGACGAACGGGAACTGGCGAAGGCTCTGGACGCGGGCGCCGGAATCGTGGGGGTCAACAATCGGGACCTGACCACCTTCGATGTGACCCTCGAAACCTCGCTGCGTTTAGCGCCGCGCATTCCCCCCGGCGTGCTGAAGGTGAGCGAAAGCGGTATAGGCTCCGCGCAGGATATCGAGCGGCTGCGCCAGGCGGGCTATCAAGCTTTCCTGGTGGGGGAGCACCTGATGAAATCGGCCGATCCCGCGGAGGCTTTGCGGGCTTTGCTTGCCGATGGGTGATGGCATGATGGTGAAGATCTGCGGCATCACCAATCGCGAGGATGCGCTGGCGGCCATCGATGGAGGGGCGGCGGCTTTGGGCTTCAACTTTTGTCCGGCAAGTCCGCGGTATATCGCGCCGGACGAAGCGGCGGCTATCGCGGTTGGACTGCCGGCGGGTGTTTGGAAGGTGGGTGTCTTTGTGGACGAGTCCCCGGAGGCGGTACTGCGGACCGCGGCTCAGGTGGGTCTGGATATCGCGCAGTTGCACGGCAACGAGGCGCCGGAGCGGTATCCGCGGGGCATGCGCGTGTGGAAGGCGATTCGAGTGGTGGGGCAGGCATTCAGCCTACCAACGGCCGGCTCGGCGGAGGCCGTACTGTTGGATGGGGCTGCATCCGGGCAAGTCTTCGAGTGGAGCGTTGTGGGGCAGGCAATCCTGCCTGCGGACGCGCTTTCCAGCGCGTCCAAGCCGGCTGAAAAGCCGGCTGCGGCCAAGATTGGCCGCCCCACAAGAGTGATTCTGGCCGGGGGACTGGACGCGGGCAACGTGCGGGAGGCGATCGAGCAAGTGCATCCATGGGGCGTGGATGCCTGTTCCCGAATCGAGAGTTCGCCAGGACGCAAGGATCGTTTCAAGATGGCGGCGTTTCTGAAAGCCGCACTGGCGGCGGCGCGATGATGACGGGCCAACCAGACGCGGGCGGGCACTTCGGGCCTTACGGCGGCCGTTTCGTGCCGGAAGTGCTGATGGCGCCGCTCGAAGAATTGGAGAAGGCGTACCTGCAAGCGCGCGGCGATCCGGCGTTCCAGGCCGAATTGGGCGATCTGCTGCGGAATTACGCCGGCCGCCCCACGCCGCTGTACTTTGCGCGGCGGCTTACGGAACACCTAGGCGGCGCGCGCATCTACCTCAAGCGCGAAGACCTGTTGCACACGGGCGCGCACAAGATCAACAACACGTTGGGGCAGGGGCTGCTGGCGCGGCGCATGGGCAAGCGGCGCATCATCGCGGAAACCGGCGCGGGGCAGCACGGCGTCGCCACGGCTACGGTTTGCGCGCGGCTGGGTCTCGATTGCGTGGTCTACATGGGCGAGGAAGACATGCGCCGGCAGCGCCTCAACGTCTTCCGCATGCGCCTGCTGGGCGCGCAGGTGGTCCCCGTGAAGACGGGCAGCCGCACGTTGAAGGACGCCATCAGCGAAGCCCTGCGCGACTGGGTGACCAACGTGGGCACCACTTATTATCTGCTGGGATCGGCGCTGGGCCCGCATCCTTATCCGGTGATGGTGCGCGATTTTCAGAAGGTGATCGGCGAGGAAGCCCGCCGCCAGGTTTTGGAGAGCGAGCGGCGCCTGCCCGACGCGGTCTTCGCATGCGTCGGCGGAGGCAGCAATGCCATCGGCATCTTCCATGCGTTCGTGCCGGATGAAGCCGTGCGGCTGATCGGCGTGGAAGCCGGCGGCCGGGGATCGAATTTGGGTGAGCATGCGGCGCGCTTCCGCAGCGGGTCGCCGGGCGTGCTGCATGGCGCGCGCAGCTATCTGCTGCAGGACGAGGATGGGCAGGTCTCACTGACGCACTCTGTTTCGGCGGGCCTGGATTACGCGCTGATCGGGCCCGAGCACGCCTGGCTTCACGATCGGAACCGCGCGGAGTATGTGGCCGCCAGCGACGGGGAAGCGCTGGAGGCGGCTCGCCTGCTGTGCCATATCGAAGGTCTGATTCCGGCGCTCGAATCGGCGCACGCGGTGGCCGAGGCAGTGCGGCGCGCGCCGGCCGCCCGCCACCAGATTTACATCGTGAATATGTCCGGACGCGGCGATAAGGACATCGATATTTATCGGGAAAACCTGAAGGAACTGGATGGGGACTAAGGCAGCAAGCAGCGGGGTCTGGAGACCCCGGCCCAGAGGGCACCCCGGCCTGGAGGCCCGCCCCACAACATGAGTACCCGCATCGTACGGCTGTTCGACAACCTGAAGCGGCACGGGCGCAAGGGCCTGATTGCGTACCTTACCGCCGGCGACCCAACGCCCGAGAGCACGCCCGCGCTGGTGGAAGCGCTGGAGCATGGCGGCGCGGACCTGATCGAGCTGGGCGTGCCTTTTTCGGACCCCATCGCGGATGGTCCCGTCATCCAGCGCGCGAGCCAACGGGCGCTGGCGGCCGGCACGACGCTGCGCAAGGTGCTGGAGATCGCCGCGCAGATTCGGCGGCGGTCTGAGATTCCCTTGCTGCTGTTTACGTATCTGAACCCGGTGGTGCGCTATGGCCTGGATGCGCTGGCGCGCGACGCCGCGGCCTGCGGCATCGATGGCTGCCTGCTGACGGATGCCAGCGTGGAGGAAGCCGGCGATTACGTGGACGCCATGCGCCGCCACAATCTGGACACCGTGTTCCTGGCCGCGCCCACCAGCACCGAGCGAAGGCTGCGGCTGATGGCACAATACTCCACGGGCTTCGTCTACCTGGTTTCGCGCACGGGAGTGACCGGCGCGCGCGAATCGCTTTCCGATGCCGTCGCGCCGCTGGTGGCCGCCGTGCGCGCCGTGACGGATCTGCCGCTGGCGGTGGGATTCGGCATCTCTCGTCCGGAGCACGTGACGGAATTGGGCCGGCAGGTGGAAGCCGTGGTAGTGGGAAGCGCCATCGTCGATTTGATTGAACACGAGCGGGATAATGCCTCGCTCGAAATCCAGTTGGAATCTTTCGCGCGCGAGTTGAAACACGGCTTCGATATGCGGGCCGCGGAGGCGCCGTGACGCGCGAAGATGCACTCCAGGCGCTGGAAGAGTATCGCGTGTCGATCGACGCGTTGGATCTGCGCCTGCTGGAATTGCTGAACGATCGCACGCGCGTGGTGGAGCAGATTGGCCGGGTCAAGCGC
>Ga0182018_10005161_pt1 | contig 10616 bp, 10 predicted proteins | sample 812P2MmetaG_FD_120490 | JGI IMG/M metagenome (GOLD analysis project Ga0182018, IMG submission 120490) | Permafrost microbial communities from Stordalen Mire, Sweden - 812P2M metaG | ecosystem: Environmental > Terrestrial > Soil > Wetlands > Permafrost | place: Sweden: Stordalen | collected... | reverse complement strand
CAGAGACGGCCAGGGAATCGCTAGCAGTGCTTTGAAATCGAGGTAAGAGAAAAAGGTAGCTAAGTCCTTTAGAAGGGATGCCTTAGAGCTAAGTCTTTTAACCTCAATGCTTTAGCGCAATTCGCGGGGGGGGGTACAAAACCAACACCAGAACCAACACCCAACCCACTCAACAAAAAACAGAACCAATTCTTCAAAGGCTGCGGTGGAGAGACGGGACTGCTTAATGTCCATGATGCGTCAACGCCGGACGCACTCTGAGAAAAATCTGGAACGAGACTGGATCTTTTCCGTAATAGGGATCGAGCGCGGCTCCCTTCGAATAAACGGTAATGTCCGTGCCCAGCGCCAACTGCCACAGCGGGCGCTGGAAAAGATCGTGCGCGCCGCCAAAGGTGTAAGCTCCAATCCGGAAGCTCGGAAACGACGGATTGTCGGGAAATAATTCGTCTTTATCGACAAGTTCCATTCGCGAGAACGCATAATTCCGCAACTTGAAGTTGGCCGTCGTCTCCAGCAGATAGCTGTTTAGATTGTGATCGTCGAATGCCTTGTGCACGCGTCCCCACACCATCGATGTGGACCACGATCCCTGCGAGAATGGGAGCACATATTCCACCGCAGCCCCCTGACGGCGCTGGCTGCCGGGTTCAAGCGCTTCGGGATGCTCCAGCCGTCCATAGCTGTACTCGGCGGTCCAGTTGCGCGAGGCTGCGACGCTGACGCGCGCCGACCACGAATCGAGCGGAGCGAACTGGATGGTGTAATGCTTCTCGTCCGGCTCGCGGCCGTTGAACACCGAGCCTTCAATCTTCACCCGGTCGATAATGAGTCCCGTGGTGATCACGCCGAAGCTGGTGTGCGTGGAATCCTGCAAATGATGAGACAAGGGCGCCATCGGCAACTCCGACGCGGAAGCGCGATGCATGAAGGCTACCGGTCCGAGCGCGGGCTCGCCCGCGGCCGCGCCATAAAACTCCCACAAAACTTTTGCATGGATCAGGTCTAGCTCCCCGATGGGACGCGTGTAATCGAAGGCCAGTTCGGAAAACACGTTGTGCGGATGCTGATGATCGACGAGGGCCTGGCCGTGATAAGTTTCGCCTGTCTGGAAAAGCTCGGGAAATCCGGGGTGCGGCGAGGTCAACGACTCGGCAGAAAACATCTCGCGAAACAGAATGGTGCCGCGTCCGAGCTTGTGCTGCTCCATCAGCATCAGCCAGTTGACCGACTCGGCTTTACCCTCGCCGCGCGGGCCGCCCTGCTGGTTGTAGTCGATAAAGATGACGCCGTGGGCCATCACATCCCATGCGCCAAACGGCTTCATCCACATGGGCGCGTCCACATCCGTGGCCGCGGGCTGCCATCCGGTTCCCGAGCTGACGTGCGGCGAGGGCATCCAGCCGGGCGCCATCTCCATGCCCGGCATATCCATGCCGGACATGTCTTGGCCAGGCTCTGTCTGATCTATCACCGCCGAGACGCCGAGAACTTCTTCAAAAGTTGTCATGTTGAGCGGAGCGAGGGAGTTGGAGTTCTCTACGCGTCGGTAATCAGGTTGACCACCGCGATCGTCGGCAACAAAAATCTGCTGTGCTTCGGACGAATTTACCCACAGATTGATTGCGAAGACACTTAGAATCAACAACCGCACGTTCCACTCCTCATAGAAAGAAGGTCACAGATAAAAAGTCCTGGATAAAGGGTCATACGCAACCGCGAGACAGCCGCCGAAAAACCTTGGTTTATCAAGGCATGGCTTCCGCGGTGAAACAGTTGCGGAAGAGGAGACTAGATTCGCAGGGGAGTAATACCAGGCGGGTCGGCAGAGTGAACCATGGACGCTTCGAATCCGCCTGAGAGGCGTCCGGTTAACGCAAACTCTACTGGCACTGTGGCGCGTGTGGACCGCGCCGAAGGTTGGGCGAAATGCGAAGCCTGCACTGCCGCCGCGTCATGCCCAGTAAGGCAACACTGATAGTTCACCGGCGAGGGCAAGGGTGAATGAGGAAGCCGTGAATCAGGAAGGTGTGAATCAGAAAGCGCGGTGCCACCGTGCCCGTGACAGCCGGCCGGGACTTCACCGCCTGCTTTCGACGATGCGGACGCGTGATCCACTTCAGCCCGGGCACTCGTCGCCAGGGTCGCCATAACCAGCGCCGCGCTCAGCAGAAGCCCCAGAATTTTCGATCGGAGATGCAATCCTTCAACCTCACTACAGCAATCAAGAGTTTCAGAACTATGGTGCGGCGCCGCGCTCACGAGCCAGTGAGCTTCACCCTTATTTCCTCGGGCAAGCGCTCGCGGATTTCCTGCGGCAGCCGGTCATGCACGTGGCGTGCGCCGAGCTTCGCCGCATCCACCACCGCCATCGGAGCGGGAGTCGCTACAGCCACGATCAGCCAGATCACCGCCGACAGCGCGAAACCAGCCAGCGCTCCAACCTCGAGCCAGAAAGCGTGGCGCGGCTCCAGGTACCGGATCACGGCAAACGCCAGCAGAAACACCGCCGCCGATGCCGAAGCCAGCGCAATCAGCGAGATATCGATGATGCGGTGCAGCTTCTGGCGGCTGCGGCAGCGTTCGCAGGTTGCGAAATGCGTTTCGTAATCCCCGCGCATCTCCGGAGCCAGCCCGGAAATATCGTAGCGCCATCCCGCAAGGATTTTCCCTACGATCGGTTCCACACACTCATTCATAAGAGGCTAAACCGGCACAAGAGGCTACAACCGGATGGATTCGAGAACTTCCGCCTGGGTTGCCAGCAACACAGGCTTGTGCCACAGCCCGCGCCGGCCCACAAGCGCCTGCTCGGCCGACAGTCGAGCTTTTTCACGATGGTTATTCTGTTCAGACAAATGGGCCAAAACCAAGTATTCAGCTCCCCCATCATAGTCGTTGGAGAAGAATTCCGCGAGCGCCTCATTGGAGAGATGCCCCACCCGGCTCATCACGCGCTGCTTTACCGACCACGGATATGGCCCCGAACGCAACATCTCCAAATCGTGGTTCGATTCAATGACCAGCACACTACAGCCGCGCAGATGGTCTTTTACGTTGGCGGGCATGTAGCCGAGGTCGGTGGCGAAACCAATCTTGACGCCTTCCGCGCGAAAGGTGAAACCTACCGGATCGATGGCGTCGTGCGGAATTCCAAAAGGCATGACTTCAATATCGCCAACGCGAAAACCGCGGCCAGCGGAAAAGTGTTCCGAGTTCGGCAATTCGGGCAGCGCGCCATCGGCGTCGCGCACAGACCGGTTCCAGCTATGATGCGTGGGAGCAGTCAAGAAGACGGGCACGTTCAACTTGGCCGCCAGGCGCTCCAACCCTGCCACATGGTCGGAGTGCTCGTGCGTGATCAGGATCGCGGAAATATCCTCGACACGTTCGCCGAGAGCGCGCAGCCGCTTGAAAGTTTCGCGCCCCGACAAACCGGCATCGACCAGAATGCGAGTTGCATTGGTCGCCACCAGCGCGCAGTTCCCACGGCTTCCGCTAGCCAGCACCGACACCGACACGCACATATATGCGTAGCTTACTCCGAGCGGCTGTGGAAACGGCAACAGTTTTTCGCCGCCCGGTACCTTTGGTGGGAACTCTCCAGACTCGGCTTCGTCGCTCGAACCATTAGCCGCTCGCGCCATGGAACCTTTTACGTTTGGCTTGCGTATTCTGGAGTGCACTGGCTGTCCCTCGTCAAGAAAGCCGTGTCTCAAGAAAGTCAGGAACCTTATGAAGCGACTCTTCGTTCCGCTGAGAAAGCTGTTGCTGCTTCCTCTGCTTGCCTTGTGCCTTGTCCGGGCAGATGCCCAGGTTCCGTCAGCGCAGATTCCGTCTGTGGAAGTCCAGTCACTCGAAAGCATCAAGTCGCAGGAGGAGCTCAATCACGCCATCGGAACGCTCGATGCAGCGCTATTCGATGCCTACAACAGTTGCGATCTGGAGAAGTTCGGGTCGTTCCTTGCCGATGACGTCGAGTTCTATCACGATCAGGGCGGAGTGACGCTCGGGAAAGCGAAACTGGTCGATAGCATAAAAACCAATATCTGCGGCAAAGTGACCCGCGAACTGGTTCCCGGCAGTCTGCAGGTGTATCACATGAACGGCTACGGAGCGGTTGAGATGGGTGTGCACCGCTTCCACCATCCCGGGCACGACGATACAGAGCCGTTAGGCGAGGCGAAGTTCATTCATCTATGGCAGTACAAAGACGGCGTATGGAAAATTACGCGCGTCATCAGCTATGAGCACCATGCCGTGGCGAAATGAGCCAGCGCAGCCTGGGCTCACTTCCTTCTCGGCTCACTTCTTTCTCGGTTCACTTCTTGGCAAACAAATTATCAAACACGTTCCGCCCGACTGCTGCCCCGTACGCGCCGGCAATGCCCGGGACGAACGCGAGAAACGATTCGTAGATCTGGGCTCGGCCCGGTTTTTCGGAGAGGAAGAAATACGCGAGCCATTCCACGATCGGCACGCACACGCCGACCAGCACTACCCAGCGCCATGGCTTTCGCGGGCTCAGGAATCCCAGCAGCATGTTGGCCATGAGCACGACCATCGCGGTCAACAGCAGATCGCCGACTTTGATGTCCAACCATCCCGCCAACACGCCCGACATCGCTCCGAGCAAATAATAAAAAACGTCTCCCTCCGTTTTCTTTTCCGGAAGAATCTGTCCCCAGAACGTTGTCATATTGCTGCCTCACGCATCTTCTATCCCGCATCCACTATCCGGCGACTACAACGTTATGAGTAAGTGTAAAATCCGCGTCCGCTTTTGCGTCCCAGCCAGCCCGCATCCACCATCCTGCTGAGCAGCGGACACGGCCGATACTTCGGATCGCCCAGACCCTCCTGCAGCACGCGCATAATATCCAGACACACATCGAGCCCGATAAAATCCGCCAGGGTCAGCGGCCCCATGGGATGCGCCATTCCGAGCTTGAACACTTCATCCACCGCCTCCGCCGTCGCCACACCTTCCATCACCGCGTACATGGCCTCATTCAGCAGCGGCATAAGGACCCGGTTCGACACGAATCCCGGAGCGTCATTCACCTCCACTGGAGTCTTCTCCAGTCGCACGGCCAGTTCGCGCACCGTCTGAAACGTAGCTTGTGAAGTCGCGAGGCCGCGAATCACCTCGACCAGTTTCATCACCGGCACCGGATTAAAGAAATGCATCCCGATCACCTTGTCGGCGCGGCCCGTCAGCGCGCCAATCCTCGTGATCGAGATGGAGGAGGTATTCGAAGCCAGAATCACCTCAGGTCGCATCATGCGATCCAGTTCGCGGAAAATCTCGGCCTTGACCTCAAACTTCTCCGTCGCCGCCTCAATGACAAGATCGCAACCCTCCATTTTGGCGGGATCGGCCACCGCCGAAATGCGATGCAAAGTCGATACCTTGTCGCTGGCCGCAATCTTGCTCCTGGCCACTTCGCGATCCAGGTTCTTCGCAATCGTATCCAGCGCCCGATCGAGCAAGCGCTGGTTCACATCGCAGAGCACCACGTCAAAGCCGCACCGCGCCAGCACATGGGCAATCCCATTGCCCATGGTGCCCGCCCCGATCACTCCAACCCGCTGCATCGCCATAATCGCCTCGTAAAAGCCTGAGCCAAAGAACGAAACTGGAAAGTTTAGCAGAGTCGACTTGAGGGTCTTGCAACCATTCGCCGATCACGCGGAGGTACGACCTTTCGCGGTGCTCTTCCCAGCGAAACAATCCGGTGACGGCCTTAAGGAAAGCCGCCTATGAAGGTGGTGAATGAGGACGGACATCGGCCTACGGAAGCGGGATACTCAGTCCCGTCAAAACCGTAAGAAGTGAAATGCAGGAAACTCACTTTTCTTTTGCTACATTAAGACGCGTTTCGGCACGCTGCAGAGCATCTTCTGCCCGCGTGTAATCAACCTTGGGATCATTGCTCTTCAGAAACTGTTCGGCGCGGCCTTTGGCTTTTTGCGCGCGCTCTACATCAATTTCCTGCGGACGCTCAGCTGCTTCCGCCAGAATTGTCACTTTGTCCGGCAACACTTCGGCAAACCCCCATGCCACTGCAAACGTGTGCGTAGCGCCACTCACTTTGTAGGTAATTACACCTACGCCCAGCTCGGTAAGTAAAGGAGCGTGTCCGGGAAGAATTCCCAGATACCCACTTACTCCGGGGATCTGCGCGTCTTCCGCCGAATCCTTCACCACCATCTTCGTGGGAGTTACAATTTCGAGTTGGAAAGTGTCTGGCATTTCGGTCGTTAGTCGTTGGTCGTTGGTCGTTAGTCAGTAGTCAGGATAGTTATTCGTGGCTTATTTGCCAGCGACTAACGACTAACGACCAACGACTCGTCTTATGCTGCCGCGCCTTTCATTTTTTCTGCAGTCTCCAACACTTCTTCCATTGTCCCCTTCATGTAGAAGGCCTGCTCGGGAATATCGTCGTACTTCCCTTCCACAATTCCGCGGAAGCCTTTTACCGTTTCGGCAATCTTCACATACCGTCCCGGAGTGCCCGTGAACTGCTCAGCCACAAAAAACGGCTGGGAAAGGAACTTCTGGATCTTGCGCGCCCGAGCCACGGTCACCTTCTGATCTTCGCTAAGCTCGTCGATACCCAGAATGGCGATGATGTCCTGCAAGTCCTTATAAGTCTGCAAGGTTTTCTTGACCATTTGCGCGACATCGTAATGATCCTGCCCCACGATCCGAGGATCAAGAATCCGCGAAGTAGACGCCAAAGGATCCACCGCGGGATAGATGCCAATCTCAGTGAGCGCCCGCGATAGCACGGTCGTAGCATCGAGATGAGCAAAGGTGGTAGCTGGAGCGGGGTCGGTCAAATCATCCGCCGGAACATAGATAGCCTGGACCGATGTAACTGAACCCTTCTTAGTAGAAGTAATTCGCTCCTGTAACTCGCCCATCTCTGTAGCCAGATTTGGTTGATAACCTACCGCTGACGGCATTCTTCCTAATAAGGCTGATACTTCGCTGCCGGCCTGGGTGAAGCGGAAGATGTTGTCTATGAACAGCAGCGTGTCGCTGCCTTCTTCGTCACGGAAATATTCGGCTACAGTCAGCGCGGTCAGAGCTACTCTTAGGCGGGCGCCGGGGGGTTCGGTCATTTGGCCATAGATTAATGCTGCTTTTGATTCCGCCGGTTTGCCCGGCTTGATAACTCCTGATTCGGTCATCTCGAGCCAGAGGTCATTGCCTTCTCGGGTGCGTTCGCCTACTCCGGCAAATACGGAAAAACCTCCGTGTTGTTTCGCTACGTTGTTGATCAATTCCATGATTACCACAGTCTTGCCTACACCTGCTCCTCCGAATAAGCCGATCTTTCCGCCTTTTAAGAAAGGCTGGATCAGATCGACTACTTTTACTCCGGTCTCGAACATTTCCGCTGTCGTGGATTGTTCATCGAACGCCGGCGCCAGGCGGTGAATGGGCATTCTCTTTTCGCAGGCGATGGGGCCCAGATTATCTACAGGCTCGCCGATTACGTTCATCACTCGACCCAGCGTGCCTCTTCCCACGGGCGCGGAAATGGGTCCGCCCTGGTCTATGGCTTTCATGCCTCGCACCATGCCGTCCGTGGCTTCCATGGCGACACAGCGGACGCGGCCTTCGCCCAGGTGCTGCTGCACTTCGAGGATTACGTTGATGGGGGACGGGACGGTGAAGCCGTCGCTTACTACGCGCAGGGCTTCGTAGATGGGGGGCATCGCGGCTTCGGTGAACTGGACGTCCACGGCGGGGCCGGCGATTTGGATTACGTGTCCGAGATTTTCTGGCATAAATGAGATCTCACCACTCAAAATCTTAGTTACTGTGCTGCCGCTCCACTTACTATCTCTATAATTTCTTTAGTGATCTTGGCCTGGCGCGCTCGATTCATGATCAGGGTCAGCGAATCGATCATGTCGCTGGCATTTCTGGTGGCTGCGTCCATGGCGGTCATACGGGCGGCGTGCTCGGCGGCTCCGGACTCGAGAAGCGCGCGAAAAATCTGTATGCCGACGTACTTTGGCAGAATTCCCCGAAAGAGTCGCCGCGGAGGTTGCTCGTAGATGTAATCCACGGGCGATGCCGCGAAGCCGGCGGCCGCTTCATCGGCGGCGCTCGTATCCGGTGGACGCACGCCTACGCCAGCCGACGCTGCCGCTTCTACTCTCTCTTTGCGTTCCTCTAACGTGGGCTCCTCTGCCAAGGTGACGTCGACTGCGCCGATCTCACGAATCGGGAGGAGGCGCTCGGCTACAAGGCGTTGTGCAATTACCGATTTAAATTCGTTGAAGAGGAGATAGACGCTGTCGATTTCGGAGCGGGTGTAGCGCGCGATCACGTTCTCGCTGAGCTCGGATGCGAATTTGTATTGGACTTTGCCAAGAACTCCGACATGTTCGTTCGTGATTTGTACCCGGCCGGCGCGCGGAGGTACGGGTTCGGCGGAGTCATGGGCAGAGTGGACGGGCGTGGCGCCCGTCTCTCCACCGGCAGCATCGTGCGTCTCGTCATCGAGGGTGGGGCGCTGGGGCGCGATCGGGTAGCGGCGCCGCATGAAGTCTCGGCCCTTGCGGCCTATGCATTCTATGTCGATATTCTGATCTGATTTTGACTGGATAAATTTTGACGCCATCTTCAGGATATTGGTGTTGAAGGCGCCGGCCAGACCTTTGTCTCCGGTGACTACGATCAAGAGGATGGTTTTTTCTTCGCGCTCGGCCAGCAGCGGATGCAGCGGTTGTCCGGTGACCGGATCATAGATATCGGCCCGCGAAATCAGCGATTTCAGGACGTTGGTCAGCATCTGCGCGTAAGGACGAGCAGCCATCGCTGCCTCCTGGGCGCGGCGCAGTTTCGCGGCCGAAACAGTCTTCATAGCCTTGGTGATCTGCCGCGTGTTGACCACGCTGCGGATTCGGCGCCGGATGTCGAGGATGTTAGGCATTAGTTAGTCGTTGGTCGTTAGTTCTTGGTCGTTGGTCGTCAGTCGTTAGTCGTTGGACAGTTCTCGGTTCTCAGTCAAATTGGGTTGAGAGCCGAGAGCCTTCATTTTGCCGCTGCTTGTCTTGAGTCTACGAATTGCTGCTTGGCTTCTTTTATTATTTTTGTCATATCTGCTTTTAAATTGTCGTCCAGAACCTTTTTTTCCATGATCGTGTTGAGCAGTCCTGGATTGGTGGCGTCCACATACTTGTAAAGCTCCTTCTCGAAGTCGCGCACCCGGTTCACTGGCATATCATCGAGCACTCCGCTGGTGCCGGCGAAAATTATCAGGATCTGTTTCGAGAACGGTAACGGCGAGAACTGGCCCTGCTTCAGCAGTTCCACCAGGCGCTGACCACGGTTGAGCTGCGCTTGCGTAGCTTTATCGAGATCGCTGCCGAACTGGGCGAAGGCTGCGAGTTCCCGGTACTGGGCCAGCTCCAGCTTGAGGGTTCCAGCTACCTGCCGCATGGCTTTGATTTGGGCGCTGCCGCCTACTCGACTTACTGACAGTCCTACGTTTACGGCGGGGCGAACTCCCTGGTTGAATAAGTCAGTTTCCAGATAGATCTGGCCGTCGGTGATCGAGATCACGTTGGTTGGAATGTAGGCGGAAACGTCTCCTGCCTGAGTTTCGATTATGGGTAACGCAGTTAGAGAACCTCCGCCTAACTTATCACTAACTTTGGCGGCTCGCTCCAGGAGGCGCGAGTGGAGATAGAAAACGTCACCGGGATAAGCTTCGCGTCCCGGGGGACGGCGCAACAATAGCGAAATCTCTCGATAGGAAGCGGCGTGCTTGGATAGATCGTCGTAGATGCAGAGGGCGTGGCGTCCGCTGTCGCGGAAAAACTCTCCCATGGCACAGGCCGCATAAGGCGAGATGTACTGCATGGGCGCGGGCTCGGATGCTGACGCGGCTACGACGATCGTGTATTCCATGGCGCCGGCATCTTCCAGAATTTTTACCACCTGGGCGATGGAGCTGCGCTTCTGTCCAATGGCGTTATAGATGCAGATGAGGTTGTTGCCCTTGCTGTTGATGATGGTGTCGAGGGCTACGGCGGTTTTGCCGGTCTGGCGATCGCCAATGATTAGTTCGCGCTGACCTCGTCCTATGGGGATCATGGAGTCGATGGCCTTCAGTCCAGTGGCCATGGGCTCCCGCACGGGTTGACGGTCGATAACTCCGGGAGCTATGCGCTCAAGGGGGATGAACTTATCGCTGGCGATCGGACCCTTGTCGTCGATCGGAACGCCGAGCGAGTTCACCACTCTTCCGATCAGGGCATCGCCTACGGGCACGCTCATGATACGGCCGGTTCGCTTAACTTCGTCGCCTTCCTTAATCTCGGTGTATTCGCCGAGGATGACCACGCCTACCTGATCCTCTTCGAGGTTCATGGCGATGCCGGATACGTTGTGCGGGAAGCTTAGGAGCTCTCCGGCCATGACTTTGTCGAGGCCGTAGACACGGGCTATGCCGTCGCCGAGGGTGATGATGGTGCCGACTTCGTCGACCGCGATCTTGGATTCGTAGTGCTCGATTTGCTCGCGGATTAGTTGGGTAATTTCGTCTGCTTTGATTTGGGGCATAAAGTCAGTTTGTCAGCTCTCAGCT
>Ga0182018_10005160_pt1 | contig 10617 bp, 6 predicted proteins | sample 812P2MmetaG_FD_120490 | JGI IMG/M metagenome (GOLD analysis project Ga0182018, IMG submission 120490) | Permafrost microbial communities from Stordalen Mire, Sweden - 812P2M metaG | ecosystem: Environmental > Terrestrial > Soil > Wetlands > Permafrost | place: Sweden: Stordalen | collected... | reverse complement strand
GCAATTCCAAGCGGGCAGCTGAGGATCAAAAGCAGCGCAATCGTCGGCCACCGCGAGGAAGGACTGAACACAGCCATAAGCATAGCCGATCCGAGGAAGAGGCAGGGAGGAGCTGCGTCACAAAAGCGACTTGGTAGTGCAGTTCAGGGATCGCCCGGCCGCTATTGTCATAACCTGCCGAGCGATCGCTCCTGTCCTGAGGCATCGCATTGTCACGCCTGCTCGCCTAGAAAGTAAGCCGTAGCACGAACTGGCCGTTTCTCGGTCCAAGAAGCGTGGTGCTGACCTGGCCGAAGCTGGTGTCCTGAACGCCGGAATCGGGCTTGTTGAACACGTGCCGGTTGAATGCGTCAAAAAACTCTCCGCGGAACTCGGCATGCACTCGTTCCGTGATTGCGAAGGTCTTGGCCAGGCTGAGATCCTCGTCGTAGAAGGGGAACGATCGTATGTCCGCAGAGTTACGGGGCATATTTCCGAATACGTAGGGAACGTCAACCCCAGGACTAGGGTTAGGATCCGTAAGAAAGCCGCAGTTCCAGTATCCGGTAGTGCATGCCCCCGAAGTCGGGTCGTACCCGGTGGTACCGGTGTTGCTGAATAACAGAGGATTAAATGTTCCCGGGCGGCGCACGACTTGACCCGGCACACGATTCGGACGAATGCCATTGTCAAAGCCGGGAATGCCGTTAGCGCCGAAAAAGCTGATTGGCTGTCCGCTCAGGTATCGGTTCACGCCGCTGATTCTCCAGCCGCCGATGATCGCGTTTACCGGCCTGGGAGCGCCCGCAAGGAAACGCTTCCCACGGCCAACCGGCAGCTCATAAATATAGCTCGCGACAAAGTTGTTGGGAACGTCCTGGTTACTCACCGCCTTTTCAGCTCTGAGGTCATAGGGATTCTGGGTTCCACCCTGGCTTTGCAGGGTGCTGTAATAAGGTTGAATGCTGTCTGCGTCGGTGATCGTCTTCGAAAAGGTATAGGAGACAAGCACGTTGAGGCCATTGTGGAAGCGGTGTTCCAGCTTGGTCACCAGTGCGTCGTAACTGGACTGCCCAACATTCTGCAGATAGCTGTCCTCATTGATGTAGCCTACCTGCGGGAACGGGCGCAGGGCTTGTTCTACCTCCTCGCTGATTCCGTAGGTACAGCCAGATGCGCAGGAGAAGCCAGGATAGGGCTGGATCGGCGGCGAGCCAAAGCCGTTGGGACAAGGTGCTACGGCCCAATACAAGAGGCAGGTGCCCTGACTCAAAGCGCTCTGCGGGATGTCGTTCGGATAGTTGAGCAATCCATGCAGGCGTGTCGCGTGGTTGCCGATGTATCCGATCGACAGGTAGAGATCGGGTTTGAGTTGGATTTGGTTTTCGAGGTTCCACGAATTCACCATCGCTGGACGTCCGAAGGTCGGCGCAATGTAGTCCACCCCTTGGCCATTCGACTGGGTGGGATCGAGGTCTGGAGTGTTGGGCAGCACGGGAAGCCCCGCATCGACCTGCGGACCGGAGAGCGGATCTCCCGAGAACAGGGTTTGATTCGCCGTGAAACCCTGCAGCGTTCCCTGGCCGAAGTCGGCATAAACCAGCGGCCCATAGTAGATCCCAGCGCTGCCACGAACTACGACCCTGTCGTGAAAGACTGAGGGCGACCAGGCAAACCCGAAGCGGGGTTCGAAGTCCTTGTAATAGGTGTTGGCCCAGGTTTCCCCAACGTTTCCGTTGCGTCCGAGTCCGTTTCCAGCGAACACCAAGGCACCCGGGAAGCCGCTTGCCCCCGGATTGGGCGTGGTTGGGCTGAAGATGGATGTGTCCCCGTCCGCTTCGTGGCGTGGCGTGTCAAAACTCCAGCGCAGTCCGAGATTGAGAGTGAGGTTGGTTTTCACCTTCCAGTTGTCTTGTACAAAAAGCGCCATCGTGTGAGTGATCCAGCGCGGCGCATGCAGCTGTTCCAGCGCGTTTGCGGTACCGGACTGACCCAGAAGGAATGCGGCAAACGCATTGCCGTCGCGTCCCCAGTACGTGGTATCCGATGCTGTTTGGTTGGGCCAGAAAGTGAAGCATCCAGAGGTGCCGCTGCAGGTGCCTCCGATTTTGCTGAGGAAGGAATATTGGTGATATTGCACTTCCCCACCGAAGTTGAGGCTGTGCGCACCATGCTGCCAGTGAACGATGTTGTTCAGCGCGATGGTATTGTCCACATCCTCGGCATCGTCGTTCTCGCCGAAGTTGGGATAGGGGCTGCTATTGAAGACAAACCCGGGAAAAACCGGACCGGAGCCGTTGGCAATTCCCAGCTTGCTATCCCAGTCAGTTCCAGTGCGCGCCGCTGCCGACGTGTTGTAGTTGTTGGAGCGGTTGGCGCCGAAGGTCAAAGAATTCACCAAGGTCGGGCGTATGACCCAATCCCATCCCGCGCGGGTCAGCTTGCCATATTGATCCACTGCTCCGCCGCCGGCGGAGGTGAGGGGTGGAGGAATATTCGGTGCCAAGCCGTGGTCGGCATTTTCTCTCTCGCTGAAGAATCCCCAAATCTTGTGCTTCTGCCCAAGGTTTTGGTCGATCCGTACGCTCAACACCGTCTGTGCGATGCTGTCGTTTGTGCTGTAGACAAAATTGTTGGTCCCGCCAAATAGATTGGGGGCGGGCAGATATTGCAACACCGCCTTCGCCACTTGGCTCTCGCGGCCGATCGGGATCTGGTTATTGGGAAACGGTGTGTTGTTGCATTCATTCGACTCGGCGGCGGGGTCGAAGATCTCACCGAAGTGCAGCGGCACGGTACCGTTGCACGAGTAAGCTTGGGTTCCCGCCGCAGTAAGGATCGGGCCACCCAGCGTGGACGAAAAATCAAAGTACTGCCCATTGCTGCCGAGCTCGGCAGGGGTTGGAATGTTCGAGGTGACCGAAGCGCCGGTGTGATAGAACAACTCTTCGAAGCTGAACAGAAAGAATGTCTTGTCGTGGCCGTCGTACAAACCCGGTATCCGCAGTGGACCGCCCAGTGAAATGCCAAAGTTATTCTTGGTGTCGGGCGGGCGCTTGAGCAACTCGCTGTCCGAGGGATTGAGCGCCAGGTAGCCGTCGTTGAACCAGTTGTTGCCGTCGAGCCCGGCGTTCTTGAAATAGTCGAAGGCCGTTCCGTGATAGGCGTTGGCTCCGGAGCGCGTTTTGTAATTCGCCAGTCCGCCGGTGGTTCTGCCGAATTCCGCCGACATTCCGGAAATGTCAACGTGAAACTCCTGAATCGATTCCACCGAAGGCGCAACGATATCAAACGATCCCGACCCATTCTCCTGCCGGTTGGTGGTGATGCCATCCACCAGGTAATCCGTTCCTTCCGTCTGGCCGCCGGCGATCTTGGTCATTTGAAAGCTGGATCCGCCCGAAGATGTTCCCGGACCAATCGTTCCCGGCACCAGAAACTCCATCGAGGAAATCGAACGCAGGCTGCCCGTCACCGCCAGGGGAAGATCGTAGACTTGGTCCTTAGTGATATTGGCGTCAATCTCCGAACTCTCCGTCTCTAGCGTCAACGTATCGGCCGGCACATTGACCGTCTCGGATACTGCGCCCACCGCAAGTACGATGTCCTGACCAACGTGCGAGGCGACCGTCACGACTACACCTGAGTACACCGCACTCTTGAAGCCTGAAGCCGGCTCCGCCTTCAACTCATAGGTGCCGGTACGCACCGAAGGAAGCACGTAGTATCCCGTACCGGAGCTGATCGTCTGGTACGTTGTACCGGTGCTGATTTCCTTCGCGGTAATCTTCACATCCTTGATGGCGCTCCCGGAAGGATCGGCGACAGTGCCGCTGATCGACCCCGTGTCCAGTTGGGCAAGGGCAGGCAGCCCACTGAGCAGGAGAGCGAATAGCGCCACTCCCGCGACCCAGACCGATGAACAAAGAAGTCTACGAATGCACGGCTGCACCTCAGGCGTCATAAAGTTTCTCCACAAAGCCTCAAGCATCGCGATGCTGGGCTGATTTTAGGTCTCTTCGATCCCATCGGTAATCGTTTTCCCGCAATCCGCAGCCGGAAACTTGCGGGCAGTCTTTCGAGCTTCGAAGCTTCCCACTCACCCACAATTTCTCAGCAAGAATCTGTTTGCCTTCAATGCGTATGCGACCCAGAAGTCCTATGTCCCTTGTTCATCGCGGGAACGTCGGTTTCCGAACTCGGATCGGTCGAAGTTCCGATTACCGGCCAATCGTTGGTCCACGTCAGCGACCTCACAAACAAAAAGTCCAGTCCATTCTCCGACAGCAGCAGCGCATGAAACACGATCAGATCGCCCTCGGTTGGATCGATGTAGGCGGTTTGCCCGCCCGGGCCGGCCCACGTCGCGTCGCCCTGCAACAGTAACGTTCCGCCACCGGTTGCCATATCGACTCCGCTCTCGTCCGTAAACGGACCATGGGGACTGGTTCCGCGGCCGACCACGATCTTGTAGTTGCTCTGCGCTGGATTCGCCTCGCAGCAGTAGTCCCACGAAACGAACAAATAGTAGAAGCCGTTTTCGTAAACCAGCGAGGAACCCTCGACCGGATCGTTGGGGACATCCGCGGCGCGCTCGGCCAAATGGTTGGTCACCGAGCCGGATTGAATTTGCCCGTTCGCCGGGTCGATCTGCTGCTGGTAGATTCCGGTCCAGAAACTTCCATAGTTCAACCAGACCGAACCACCCGCATCGATCAGGATGTCGGGATCTATGGCGTTGAAGTTGTCGGAAGCCGAGGACTGCAAAATAAGGCCCTGGTCTACCCAGCTATAATTCGGGTCGGTCGAATCCAGAGTGCTGTTGGTCACAAGTCCGATCGCCGAGACATTCGACCCAAAAGAGGAAACGGCGTAATACACGTAATAAGAGCTGTTGAAGTAGGACACGTCCGGTGCCCATATATCGGTAGCCTGCGGAACGGCTTCGGAAATCCACGCCGGCAAGGTGGCGAATACATAACCACAAGCGCTCCACGCGATCTTGTCCGTTGAACAGCGAATGGGAATGAATCCGCCTTGATTCGAAGAGGCGTCGGTGGAGAAGACGTAGTATGTCGATCCCTGTCGAATAATGCTTGGATCGTGCACCGGCGACGTGTCCCCGGTGAATTCGTAATTGGTCAAGGGACCGGAACCGGCTATGGCGAGATTGAGATTGGCGGTGGCCGAGGCAGCTGAAGAATCCGTGACCTCAATCGTGAAGGTGAAACTTCCCGGGGTCGTCGGCGTTCCCGAGAGCAGGCCGCTGCTTGCCAAATTCAGTCCTGCCGGCAGCCCGCCCGTGGGCGCACTCCACTCATACCCGGTGCCAGTGCCGCCCGTTGCGGTCAGGGTCGCTGAGTACGACGCACTGACGGTGCCACCCGGCAGAGAGGTTGCTGCGACCGTCAACGCAGTTGGGCCGGTGGAAGCCGAGGATCCGCCCCCTCCGCAACCTTGTAGCAGAGAGAGGGTAGCAACCACGCAATGAGGCACAAACCTGCGATTCTGGACGAAAGCGGCCAGGAAACGGCCACCGTGGATACGGACCGCGCGGAACTGGCCAGTGTGCATGAGATGCTCGGGTTCGGACAGGGACTCCGAGTAAACGTTTGCTTCCGACCGCGGAACCGACTATGCTTTCTCTGCTCTTAATTTCCCAGTAACACACGGTATACATACGGTATGTTACGGTCGGCCGACCAAATCCAACTCCTTTATATGCAACGAGATAGATCCAACTCCTCATAGACATGCGGCACCCGCCGCTCCTCCCGGTAAGGGCGCTCGGCTTGAAACCGAAGTAGTGGAAATAATGGGGAGACAGTCGGGGAAGTTCAACGGAAGTGCGGAGATCTGTTTCTCACGCATGCCTGGAAACGAGGCAGGAAATCCACTTCCATGTTCTAGTCACGATCAACCTTTACCAGAAATAAGAAGCAACGACGTGGGGCGGGCTGGCTCCGGCATCGATAACCGATGTCTGCACCATGATTTGCATGTTTTTCTTCTCCCACCCAGGAGGTGCTGTCCGCGCTAACTCAGCTAAATATTCAGGGGCCGAGATGAACTGCGCCGCTGCGTCGGTGCCAGGCGCCGTAATTCCTGCCACGCTGACCACCGAATGTCCGGTCTTTGAGTCGAGCAATCGGGTTACGACTCCAAAGTCGACGACCACTTCCCCGTGCAGCCCCAAACGGCAGAACCACTTCTTCTCCGGAGAGGTTCGGTCGTGGATCCACAGGACACCGTCCTTCTCTTCAAAAACAAAACGCAGGTCGGACGTCATTTCCATCGTCCACCGATTGCTATACCCTCCAATCAGCACTGCGGGAGAACCCCGAAGCTCGTCGAATGACGATTCATTGCCAATCCTGATCTGGCTTGGCTTGCCGATCCGGCTTAAAGCCTCGGAAATTCGAAAGCCAGCGTAAACGTCGCCTGAGACCAGACCGAAATCAGGGAACGTGACCATGTCTCCCCATAGGATTTTTTGATTTGGATCCAAAGGAATCGGCTGGTTAAATCTCTCGACCTGCGTCTGGAAAGTGCCGGGATGGGCCTTGGCATACTTGTCGTACATCGAGGATGACGGGCGGTAGAAAACAGGTTTGGGAAGACACACGAGCACAGGCTGCGAAGTGGAAAAGACGGGGGCCCAGAATTGCTGCAAAGGTGAGGGTCGCGCTAATTTGCGGAGAATGCCGGGAGCGACCAGGGCGAGGACTAGCAGCAGGTTGATGGCAAGCGCAGTCGAGGCCAGCACCTTCCACTTCCGGCTGGGCTCATGGAGCGGGAAAAGCTGAGCTGAAGCCTCAACCGGGAGTTCGGCGGGCGCGGGGTGAAACTCGGGAACATAGGCTCCTATGGGAAGCTCGATGCGTATGTCGGAGGCCTTGGAAAACTCGTGATAATACTGTTCGAGCCGCCTCCGTACCTCGCCAGCCTGCACCCGGACCACAGGGTCGTCTCCGGTCGCGTAATCGGCGGGACGGTGGAACAAATCGGCTCCGATACTACGTTCCTTCAACAGTTCGTCGTGCCCGTCAAGCCTATGTTGGACCACGAAGGAGAGAAATTGCTTGCTGCGGCTGCTGTTCCGAAAGGGCGGACTGGCCAGGATGTTGTCCAACTCCTGGAGAATCGCGGACTTGTCCATTTCTTCGGCGACGGGCGAGCGTCGTTTTTGGGGGTCTGCACTCGCCACCGACTCGGATGGTACCGCCATCAATCCACCTCTTGAATACAACCTTGGTCTATCATGACGGCCCGCGATTGTCACTCCACAAAAGGGCCCCAAAAAGCTCGCCGGTTCTCTAACGCACAGCAACCCCAGGCCGCCCAACGAAAGCCCCGTCTATGTCGTTGTAATGCAATCGTAGTAGTGCAGAGCCGCGAATTTACTGTAAGACACCGTGTGCTACTCGTTTTAGAGTGCGTGAAAATCATAGACAGACTGATGGAGATTAGCAAATGTTTGCTGCGACTCCCCGTTTCGCCCTGACAGGTGCAATATGGATCTCCGGGAAATCGCGAGGCGCGCAAGGGTTTCGACGGCTACGGCATCCCGCGCTATCAATCGCGTGCCAACGGTGGATCCGCAGTTGTCCCGGCGCGTCTGGAAAGTGGTCGATGAGCTGGGCTACTATCCAAATACCCAGGCACGGGCGCTGGTCTCCGGAAGAAGCAGAATCTTCGGCTTGATCGTCTCCGAAATCACCAATCCATTCTTCCCGGAGATCGTTCAGGCATTCGAAAAAATTGCCGTCGAACATGGATACGAGATCCTCTTGACCTCCACGGTCCACGACCCCAGGCTGATGGCGAGTTCTGTCCGGCGCATGATTGAGCGCCGCGTCGACGGGGTGGCGATAATGACCTTCGGCATGGAGGAGTTGCTGCTCGAGGACCTGAAGTCGCGCCAGGTTCCGCTTGTTTTCGTCGATGTCGGCCCCGCCCTTCCCCGCATCAGCAATATCCGCATCGACTACCTGCATGGCATTCGCCAGGCAGTCCAGCATTTGGCCGCCCTGCGGCACAAGCGGATCGCTTTCGTTGCCGGCCCCCTGAGCCTGAAATCAGCCGTCGCACGAAGGAATGCCTTTCTTCAGTCGATGCATGAAATTGGGCTCGCGTGCGACCCCCTCTTGATTGTCGAGGGAGATCACACGGCCGAGGGAGGCATAGCCGCGGCGGCACAAATCTTGAACTCTCCCATTCCGCCCACGGCAATCCTCTGCTCGAACGACTTGACCGCCATTGGAGTGATGAGGAGGAGCTATGAGGAAGGGGTGGTCATTCCGCGAGACTTATCACTGATCGGCTTTGACGACGTGCGCCTGGCGCAATACATGCTGCCTCCTCTGACCACCGTGCAGATGTCGCAGACCGACCTGGCTTTGCTGGCGTTCAAGGCGCTGCTTGCCGAAGTGGGACGGGAGGAACCTCTGTCGAACGGGACCGAATACGCATTACAGACCAACTTATTGCTTAGGGAATCGACCGCCATGTCGCCGAACTGAGCTACTGAAAAAATGTCATTGCGCTTCATGTCCTTGCATTTCTAGAAGGAGCTTGGCCTTGAAAACAGGAACGGCAGTTTTGTTCGTCCTTATAACCACGCTTGCGGGCACGTTCTCCCCTCCCCCTGTTCGCGCCCAACGAGCCCCGGCTCTGCCGCACGCGATCGCCGTCACGGGTGATGTCGAAGGAACGCACGACCCGTCGATCATCAAAGACGGAGGCACTTGGTATGTGTTTGGCACCGCGACCGAAGGGACGCGAGATGGCGAACTGCCGGTTCGTTGCTCCCATGACCTGCACCAGTGGAGCCGATGCGGGTATGTCTTGCCGGGCATTCCCCAATGGATTCAAAGGGAAAGCCCAGAAACAAAGGAACTTTGGGCGCCTGATATCTCTTATTTCGACGGTCAATACCACCTTTATTATGCCTTCTCCGCATTCGGCAAGAACACTTCGGGCATCGCCCTGCTAACCAATAAGACTCTGGATCCAAGGGACTCGCAGTTTCATTGGGTAGATCAAGGGTTGGTCCTGCAATCCAACATGGGCGACGATTTCAATGCAATTGATCCGAACTTGGTCTTAGATGAGAGCGGGCAGGCGTGGTTGGCGTTTGGCAGTTTCTGGAGCGGGATCAAGATGCGGAAGCTTGATCGCAAAACCGGCAAGCTATCCCCGGAAGATACCCGTCTTTATTCTCTGGCCAGCCGGGAACGCCCCGATAGTCCTGCTCCTGCGCCCCCGGGTTTGCCGCCTAACTGGCAAGCCATTGAAGCTCCGTTTATCGTTGAGCATGGTGACTACTACTATCTTTTCGTTTCCTTCGACCTGTGCTGCCGTGGGACCAAGAGTACTTACAAGACCATGGTAGGCCGTTCGCGAAGCGTGATCGGACCTTACCTGGACAAGAACGGCAAATCAATGATGGAGGGCGGAGGAAGTCCGCTACTAGCAAGCAACAGCCGCTGGCTGGGACCAGGTGGGGAATCGATCTTGCGGCGGAAGGAAGGAGACATCATTGTTTTTCACGCTTATGACGCCGCCACGGGACGGCCCTCTCTGCAGCTTTCTACGTTGACCTGGGACGGGGGATGGCCATCGGCGACGCTGAGCGGAAATTAGAGATCGGATGCTGCACGATCATGACTAATCCATTTTGAGAACTGCATGCCGCGATCCTGGATGCGGTTTACGAACTGCTGCAGAAAAGGCCGGCAAGCGAACTGACGATGGAGACAGTGGCCACGCGGGCCAAGGTGGGCAAGCCGACCCGATACAAATGGTGGCCGTCAAAAGCAGCCCTCATCATAGCGATGTTCTATGAGCGGCCGGAAAACGAATGGCAGCAAATCCTTTTGGTCAGTACCGTCAGCGTAGCACTCGGAACCTTTTCGGCCTCCTCCATAGCGCGGCTAAGGTTGGGGGATTCGAACGGCTCGCCAAGCCGGGATGAATGCCGTTGACTTCGATCAGCATTTTTGCTGTACTTAAAATGTTAACCACGGTGAAGGAGTTCACCGCCAACCGCTGTCCCAGTTCTTAAGCCGGAACAGCTGATGACTCCTGACAAGCGGATTGCCTTGTCACGGATTCATGGTGCCGGCAACCATCCGCAGAAACTAGTCGAGGTGGCGCTTCATGGAGAACGTGTGGGTAATGGCCGCTGTTTGGGTCGGCCTCGCCTTGATCGCGACGCTGATTGCCATCTGGTTCCGGATATCCACTGCCCTGAGTGAAATTGTTGTCGGCACTGTCGCCCAATTGGTGATCGGTGCACTTTTCGTACATGCTGAACTTGGTGGGAAGACAAGCTGGATTAGTTTTCTTGCCGGTACGGGTGCCATCGTTCTTACGTTTCTGGCCGGGGCCGAACTCGATCCTCAGATCTTCCGGACGAAGTGGAAAGAGGCGACGGTCATTGGACTCGTCGGTTTCTTCGGACCGTTTTTTGGATGCACGGCAATTGCCCACTATATTTTGCATTGGGGAGGTCGGCCCAGTTGGCTGGCGGGCGTTGCCCTTTCGACCACTTCCGTGGCGGTCGTCTATGCGGTGATGTTAGAACTGGGGTTCAACGTTACAGATTTTGGGAAGGCTGTGTTGGCCGCATGCTTC
>Ga0182018_10005159_pt1 | contig 10618 bp, 9 predicted proteins | sample 812P2MmetaG_FD_120490 | JGI IMG/M metagenome (GOLD analysis project Ga0182018, IMG submission 120490) | Permafrost microbial communities from Stordalen Mire, Sweden - 812P2M metaG | ecosystem: Environmental > Terrestrial > Soil > Wetlands > Permafrost | place: Sweden: Stordalen | collected... | reverse complement strand
GTGACGATCGCAGGCAATGTCGGCTTGTGGAGACCTACGTGGATGCGAATGCAGTGCTCGCACACTTGACGGGACCCGTAGTGCAGGGACTCGTGCCGAAGCTGCTCGAAGTATCGCGCCTCACCGGCTTCGAGGTTTATGGAGATCCGGGCCCGAAAGCGGCGGAGATGCTCACGGGTCTCGGCGCCAAGATCTTTGGGCGCTGGCGCGGCTTAAAATAACGTCGGGCGCCTGCAGCGGCTCGGCGGCTGCTGCGCGAGTTCTATTAGCGCGCGATGGCCGCTGTGACGGCCAGCCGTTTGATCGCCCATGGATCCGCACTAAAGCCTGGACGACGGCGCCGCGCAGTGCCTGCTAGCCGAGCGGAAGATGGTGCGGCCGTACCAGCATGTGCCAATCCTGATGCTCCTCCAGGATGAGCGCGATGGCGGCTTCAATGGACGCTTTCAGCGTGTCGGCATCTGCCGCCGTGCGGATGTTATCGATTGCGCCCTGCAAGTCCCCCACGAGCCGCTCGGAAGTCGTGGCCAGCCGATAGGTTTCGGACTGCGCGAGCGCGCCATGTAGTCCCGCGCCGAGCGCGGGGAAAAACGTGGTAATGAGCGACAACCACAGCGTATGCACGACCAGATGCAGCAGCGCCCCAAGGCCGGTCAGTCCGAAAAGCCAGTTATTCACATGATGAACCCGGTGCAGCAGGGCATGCTGTCGGTTTGCGACACGATGATGATAGTGCTTCTGTCCTTCGAGCACCTCGATTGTCCAGCGCACATAGCTGGCGATGAACTCCTGATCGGTCAATGCATTCTGAAGAAGGCTGCGTGCCTGAGGCTCGTTGCGCGCGCAGAGCGCGGCGACGTCATCCCCGCCGTGCAGCGGCTGGCCCGGGTCGAGAACCCGCGTATACCAATTCTCGCCAGCATGCTGCGTGAAGTCGACGAGCGGTGCCACCAGCGGCAAATACCAAGTCAGTTCTGCCGTCATGCGCGCGCGCAGCCACTGGCCCTGCCAGTCGCTGCGGTGCCCCTGCCAATAGATCGCAACCACCGTGCCGATGAAAACGACTTCGCCCACTGCCCAAAGTCCGACGAAAGGATGCAGCAGATGGCGGCTGTCATCCCACCCGAGGGCCAGCGGCAGGACTGCGAACAGCACGGCGACGGCGCTCAGCATATAGATCGCCCAGTAGCCGCTGCGGTAGCGATTCCCAAAATCGATGGCGCGCGCGTCGAAAGCGTCATGCGCGGGGGCAATGGCGGCAATGAGCGGTATGAGTCTTTGCGGTGGCTGAGGTGCAGGCGGCGCGGGGACAGTGTGCAGCCGCACACCGACAAGCAGCAGGCGCTGGATTGCTTGATGCAGTGCCATCTTAAGAAGGCTCGTCGAGGATTTCGTAGGTCGTGACGAAGATCGGTTGAGTGACGATCCCCAGGCTGCCATCGCCGTAGTCGACGAGCCAATCGCCGGCGCGACCGGTGAGGTGCGATATGCCATCCGCCAGCACGACTTCGAAGGGCTCCTGCATCTGCAGCGCGAGGATGCGATTGCGCAGGCTCATGTAAGCGCCTGCCTCTCCCGCCAACACGGGCGGCACCGGCCGGTACTTGTGAGGGAACCGCGCTTGCGAGACGCGCCATGTCTCACCGGCGGTACCCGTCACAATCGCATCTCCGGCCTTGGCATGCACGAGGCCTTCGGGAGTGTGCACCGTGCAGGCTGCAGGGGCGAAACGCACGTGGATCTCGCGCTCGAACTTGAGTGCCGCGATGTGCCGCGGATCGCTAGTGACGACCTTGGAGAAGCCGGGCTGTCCGCTTGAGTGAAAAAGCAGCGGCGGCGCCGCGGCACTCACCCGGCGCCTCGCTCCGCCGCGCCGCGTGCCACTACTGCAGCGGTGCGGCCGTGCAGTTCCTCGCGAATACGATCGCGCCACAGGCGTATGCTGTGCAAATCGCGGATTTCTGCAGGCACGGCAGAGATGAGCGCAGCGGCCTCCTTCAAGAGTGCGGGGCGCTGCCGCTTGTCGGCCAGCGCCTGCGCATACAGCGCACTCGCAAACTCCACATGCTGCCATTCGTCGCCGTGATTGCGTGCGGCGAGCTCGTGATGAAATTTCACCACTGGCGTGATCACATGCTCCGCGTCCGCCGCGCGTCCCTCACGGGCGAGTGCCATGGCCAGTAGCGTCTCCATCCGCGCCTCATCGCGCCGATCAAAATCATTGTGTGTGGGCCACCGCTTATGCATGTCGAGCGCTTCGCGCAGGCTCTTCTCGGCTGCGGCAGGGTCGCCGAGCATATATTCGGCCTGACCCGTTTGTTCGACGCCAAAGGTAATGCACACGGTCTTCAAGAATTCTTCCGACTCACCATGCGGGGTCATGCCCTGCATGAGACTCACAGCTTCTTTTTCGGTGCGCAGGGTCGTCGATGCGTCGCCGCGCCACAGGGCTAAGCTTGCTTCGCCGTACTTGAGCAGGCACTGGCCAAAGGCGGGCAGAAACCGGCTGTTAGGTTCGCTGTGGCGCAGCTCCGTCATGTCCCGAGCGGCCGCAGCCAGTGTGGCATTGGCCGCGGCCGCATCACCGATATCGGCCTGCTTCGTGGCCAATATCACCGTAGGAATGACAATATTATTCATTACAAACGATGCACCGGCTTTTGCCGCGTGACTAATGGCCTCGAGCGCCTGGCGATAATAGTCAAATGCTTCGCGAGGCCGTCCCGCCTGCCAGCCTGCATCGCCCATCTGATTTAGAGCCACCGCTAAATTGTTGTACGTGACCGTGTTTTTGGAATCCATCTTGATGAGGGTGAGCGAGATCGCGACGCTGCGCTTGCCGAGTTCTACTGCCTCCGCTGGACGCATATCAATGAGCGCAAGGCCGCCGAGAGCGTCTGACATGACCTGCTGCGCATGCAGGGCGAGAAGATACCCGGGGCGCAGGTTCAGCACCTTGCCCACTACGGCGCCTGCATCCGCACCCACGCGCCGCGCGTCCTCATCGCGCCCGAGATTAGCCAGCACGCTGGTCTGCCAGGCTCCAGCCTCCGCGTATTGGGCTGCCATCTCGATATTTGTAAGATCCCGGGCGCCGAGCCCTGCGGCGGTGCGCATGGCAAGCTGCAGCGTCGCGACTGCGTCCTTGATCAGACTTCCAGAGTTCTCCTGCTCGAACCCTGCATGCACGAGTGCCTCAACATACGCGCTGCGCACGGCGACCGAGGCATTCGGCGCTTCGGCGAGCGGCTTCAGCAGCGCGACTGCGCGCATTGCGGTGGGCAACGCCGCCGAGTTCTGCTGGTTATTGAGGATCCTGGCTTCGACCGTCATGGCACTAGCGAGCGCAATGGTCGTGGCCTCGGACGTGTCACCGTCCTGCTGCAACTGCTGAAGCAGTTGCAATGCCTCTGCCGATGCGGCGCCCGCCGCGGGTATATTCCCCAGTGTGCGCATCGCTTTCGCGTAGTGCGCCAGCGCAAGCGCACCGTTGCGCGTGGTTTCCGGGCCCTTCAGGGCCGGCGGCAGCGCCTTAAAATAGTCAATCTGACGTTTGGACAATTCCGCAACCACATCCAGTCGGCCGAAACTTTCGAGCTCGCGCGCGAAGTCATCCGCCAGGTAAGCGAGGAGGTGCTCGGCCTGACCGCGCGCCTGCTCGGCTGCGATGCGCGTCTGCTCCGCCTGACGCTCGGCGCGATGGGCACGGTCGTTACTGATATAGGCCAGGACCGCAGCGGCGAGCGCGCCGATGGCGAGCGCCGTACACACGACGGCGACCTGCCGCGCGCGCACGAGCGAGCGGCGTGCCGAAAGCTCGCGCTCGCGCTGCTCGGCGAGCAGCCGTTCTGTGGCATCGCGCGCCTCGCGCTCGTGACGCAGGTCGCGGCTGCTGCGCACGACGCTGCACAGCACGTCGTGCGTGAGTTCGACTCGGCGGATATCAAGACGCTCTTCGATGCGCAGCAGCCGGCGGTTGACGAGCACCGCGAGCGTATCGGGGGCGGCGCCTGCCGCCGTGAAGCTGCTCAGCAACCGCTCTTCGGCGACGTTCTCGCGGAAACCAGAGGCGGTCAGCAACTCGTCTTCGATAATGTGGCGCACCGCCGGCGGCTGGTCCGCGAGTGAGCGCTCATAGAAGTTACTGAGGATGCTCGCGTGCGAGCCCGCCAGAAGATCAAGCGAGATCTCGCTGCGCCCCTGTGCGATGCGGGTGTCATTCAGCTCGCGGCAGATGAGGCTCAGGAGCGAAGGTTCAACCTCCGCGTTGGCGATCTCGGCGCCGCCGGCGACGAAGCGCACGATCGCGGCTGCAACCTCCTCGGAGACCAGCCGCTTGCCGGGGCGCATGACCGCGGCCAGCGCCTGCTGGCCCGTCATCGGAGCGAGCCGCAGGCGGTTCTGCGTGATGCTCGGCATCGCGGTCTTAAGGCCCTCGAGTGGTGCGAGATAGTCCTCGCGCAGGGCGATCAACACGCGATAGTCGCTGCGCGCGAAATCGAACCTTTCCGCAGCCGACTCGTCCTCCTCGAGCTTCGCCTCGAGCTCCTTCGGCGGACGGTTCTCAACGAGGTCCGCGAGATCCGCGATGAAGCGCGCGGCGCGCGCGCGCCCAAAGTCGTCGCTCTGCGCGAGCGTGAAGATTTCTTCGAATTGATCGAAGATCAGTAGTGGAATGAGCGTCGCGCCCGACTCATCGTGCAGCACATCGTCGCGATGGTGCAGGAACTCCCAGAGCGACTCGCCCTCGACGGCGACGCCTACCTGAGTCCACTGACCCGAGCGCCGGGCAGTTTGCGCAATCGCCTGTTTGATCTGCACTGCGGGTTCAGGGGCCTCGCGCGAGTAATCGATGCGCACATAGACCGGGCAATAGCCCTGCGTGCGCAGGCGCGGTACGAGTCCGGCACGCAGGATGGAGGTCTTGCCGAGGCCGGATTGTCCGAAGAGAATGGTGAGTAGTTTGCGCTGCACGCGCCGCGCAAGCTCGGCGACCTCTTCTTCGCGGCCATAAAAGTATGCGCGCGTCTCCTCCGTGAAGGACGCAAGGCCCAACCACGGATTGCGCTCATCGACGTTCGGCGCCTCGAGAGTTTGTAAGGGGACGGCCGCGCTGTCGGGCAATGCGTTCATTGCTGGCGCGCTTGCATGAAGTCGGTCAGACGCTGCGCGAAGTCTACCTGCACCTCGCCACCGGGCAGGTGCGTGAAATGCAGCGCCTTGAACTTGTCGGGCACCAGCGCCTCCGCCGCGCTCGTCGCATCGATACTGACCGGCAGGATGAAGAGCGCGCCGTCGGCCATATTGCGCACGCGATCGATGGCATAACTCCACTCGCGACGGAAGTATCCCTCAAGGCGGCGCTGCGTGGTCGCCGACACCACCGGAATGAAATAGGAACAACGGGCGATATTGCGCTGAATCTTGCGATCGTAGTCGTCGCCTACTTCCAGCCGATCAAAGTCGAACCAGGTGGTGATGCCGGCCGCCTCAAGCCCGGCCTTGATGAGCTGCACCGCCGCCAGGTCCTCGCGTGCGTAGCTGATGAAGACCGCGTTGTCCGGCATTTCCCGCGCCGGCGGCAGGAAGCGCGCGGTCGCGCCAACCTGCGCAGCGGAAGCTGAAGGCTGGCGGCGTGCCTGCCAGCGCGTGTACAACTCGTCGACGAAGCGTTCGGCACCCATGTAGATGCGCGTGCGCACGCTCACCTGCTGCAGAAAGGCCATGAGCCGGTCGTCTTCGCTCGAATGATCATCTGCCAGTACTTCGCCCACGTCGCGCGGGTCTGACAGGCGCTGGCGCTTCGCCATGCGCAGGAACAACCGCGCGAGCCAGTTGGTGAAATTGCTGCCAATGAAGAGGAGATGATTGTGTTCGAGCTCGTGAAAGAGCTTCTCCGGCGCCAAATGCTCGCTCTGCAGTGCGCAGATGAACTCCAGCAGATCCTCATCGGAGATTACGTAGGTCGGCGAGGCGGAAACCCGGCCGAAGAGGTGATAGACCACGGGCCGCTGCAGACGGTCGCGCTCGGAGGGCAGATCGGTGACGCGGTTGGGAGAGTAGGAAAGCACCTCAGTCGTCGGTGCCCCGCCAAAGCGCTGCAGGTTGACCGCGCCTTCGAGGAGCGAATCGAAAGTCGTTGAGACGAAGAGGTCGAAATCCGTGATCGCTGCGAGATGACGCAGTGCCTGCGGCGGCTCGAAATTCGCATCCTTCAAGATGCTGCGCACGCGCACATAGGCTTCCTCGCGCCGGCCGCGTGCGGCAAGAAACCAGCACACGACATCGTTCAGCGTGTAGGGCTGCGGCAGGGAGGCCACATCGACATTAAGCCGGACTGCGAGTTTTTCGGCGAGCCAGTCGTACAGCAGGCGCGGGCCGCGGTCGGTGGCGACCTGCAGCAGCTCGGGCCCCACGATCGGGATCACGCGCCGCTCCTCGATGAAGCTCAGGAGGTCATCCCAAGCGTCATCGTCGAGCGTCGTCATCGGTGTCGGCACGACCGACAGCTTACTCATGCGCAATATCCAACCTGTGGACGGTGATGGGACCGCGCACCGTGCCAACGAAAAGGGGGCAAGTGGGAATTGAATATCATGTGCGAGCCCCAAACGCGAGATGTCCCAGAACTTCAGCCGCTCTCGACGATGCTCGCTCGTCGCTACTTCCTACTCAAGCTCGAAAGACAACCGCGCATGTTATTGATTATCGACGAAGTATGCAGCAGCAGCGTCAACTGGGCAAGACATGGTGCAGTGCGACGCGCCCACCATCGCGAGCCGACGCCGTCTGCGCGCCGCATCCGGCGATTAGGTTAAACCCAGCTACTCCGGTTTGTGGCAGACGGCTTCGATGTTATTGCCGTCGGGATCGAGGACAAACGCGCCGAAATAGTTGACGTGGTAGTGAGGCCGCGGGCCCGATGCACCGTTGTCCTTGCCGCCCGCGGCAAGGGCAGCGCGGTAGAACGCATGGACATGAACGCGACTTGGCGCGGCGAAGGCAATGTGCACGGTGCCGGAAGGCCGGCCTGCGTCCCCGATCCAGAAGTAGGGTTTGCCGTCGCTTCCGAATCCCGCGTGTGCGTGGGAGCCGGTGTCTGCCGCGGTCAGTTCTTTTATCAACGTAATCGATAGCGGCGCGAGCGCTTTCTGGTAAAACGCTTTGGATCGGTCGAAGTCCGCGACGGTGATGCCGAGATGATCGAGCATGTATTTTCCGAGCGGATCATACCGAAACTCTGAGCGAGAGTGCGCTATGAACTGCGACTGCGCATCGGTCGCGACGGAATCTCACCCAAGCTATTCTTCGGTTGCCGGCGTCTTCTTGTGCGGCTGTTGCCCATCTTGGTCGGCGATGACGTCAATGAGAGAGTCATCGTCCGATATGTCCCTGGATCCCTGCAGGGGTGCGGTGTCCTCCTCCGGATCGCGAAGCTTCTTCTTGAATAACGCTTCGCCCTGGGTGCGATTGGCGAAGGGATTCAGCTCTGGCTCGGTATCAAGGCTTGGTTGCCATGGTTTGGGATCTGACATCGCGGTACTCCTTCAGTTTCCGATGCACTGCGCCTAGGGTACAGCAAGCCCGGCTCCGGGCCCAAGGGCATTCTCTTCAAAGCGGAAATTCTCAGTGGAGCGCATTGCTCTGCACGCGCGTGTCATTTCTGGTGGCAGGCCACGCAGTTGATCGCTGAATCGAACATCATGCGGGGGCGAGCGGCGCCGCCGTCGGACGGCTGCGCATTGAATTCCGCGACATTCCCGGGCGCATCGCGCAGATGATCTTCCAATACCTCTCGGAACGGCCATTCCCCATAGACTGACGAGAGCTTGGCGATGGCGTAGACCTTGCGCGCCGTCTGCGGATCGCCGCTCTTCACCAGCATATCGCCCAGGTTCAAGAAGAAGCCTTCGAAGTTGTGCGGCGCGATCCAGGAATTCCAACAGGCCCGCTTCGGGCCTTCTTGAGTTTCCAGGTGCATATACCGGGCGAAGTCCGGATCCTTGCGATCGACCTTGGCGCCTACGCAGATATCGATGTTCCGCCACTGCCATGCGAGCGCCTGCTTGAAACGCGGGGAATCGGCCGGCTGAGCGCTCATCACGTAGCCGGCCGTGAATAAATTGAACTCCGGCCACGCGTTGATGGCGTCCAAGAGCATGTAATAGCCGCGGCGCGTCTCGCGCTCGTTTTGGTTGAGTTTGCCCTCGACCAGGGTCGCGCTGGCCAGAAACCCGCGATAGCGCGCCTCCTTTGGATTCATGGCGAGCGCCTCTTCGAAATATCCGCGCGCAAGGAGTGCATCGTCAGTGATCGAGGCGGGTACCGAGGCGAGGCGCGCCCGCTCTGAAAGGCGCCAGATGTGGAGCCAGGCGACGTGGCTTGCCGCTACGGGGTCATGAGGATCGGCGAGGTAGGCCGCGGTCTCGGCCTCGAGCGCAGGCTGGATCTCCTCGTACTTGCCGCCGTGAAAGGTCGCCCAGAAGAGCTGATCGGCTGCGAGCGCCTGTTGGCTGCGAGTGGTGCCGGCCGACTTGATCTTCGCCGTGTGCTCTGCAAGGTAGCCGCAACCGGCGAGCATCAATAAGGCGGCAGAAAATAGCGGCAACGCTTTCATGATCTAGCTCCCACGGGCGCAACGCCGCCGAGGCCGAAAGGTGTGGCTCCTGCGGCGCTACCCGACCCCGCGCCGCAGGTCCAGCTCCGCTGCCGCAACCCAATCGCAGTCCGGCGGCAGCCGCCCCACGTCACGCGTCCAACCAAAGGGATCATTGGCGCGGCGCTCCTGGATCGCAAGCAGCGCCTCACGCAGGCGCGACGCCACGACGTCGAGCTCTTTGGGAACGTGCTCCCGAGCATTCGAGTCCGCCAATATACTGATGGGGCAGACAATCGCCGCGGTGCCGCAGGCGAAGAGCTCGCTGCACTCGCCGCTTGCAAGCTGCAGCAGAAGCTCATCGATGGCTATCGGCCGCTCAATCACCCGGTAGCCCAGATGCCTGCTCAGGGTGAGCAGCGAGTCACGCGTCACGCCGGGCAGGATGGTGCCGTCGAGATCCGGTGTGTGCAGCTCGCCGTCGATGACGGCGAAGAAATTCATGCCCGAGAGTTCCTGGATGAAGCGCTGTTCGCGCGCATCGAGCCAGAGGGCGACCGTGTAGCCGCGTGCCACGGCTGCGTTGGATGCGCGCAGCGAAGCCGCATAGTTTGCTGCCGCTTTCGCCGCTCCCACACCGCCCACCGCCGCGCGCACATCGACACGCTCGAGCGCAACGCGCATCGGGCCAACGGCGTAACTCTCCACGGGATTTGCGATGAGCGTGAAGCGAAAGCGGTTGGAGTTGCGCAGCAGATAACCGTCCTCGACGCCGTACAGGAACGGCCGCAGGTACAGGGCTCGACCGGATAGGCGCGGGATCAAGGCGTGGCAGGAGCCGGCGACTGCGTCAATGGCTTCAAAAAAGAGACCCTCGGTGACGGGGGGCATGGAAAGCCGTTCGGCGGAGCGCTTGAAGCGCAGCCAATTTTCCCGCGGCCGAAAGAGGTTGGGCCACGAACGCCCAACGCAGTAGGCCTTCAATCCCTCGAAGACAAGCTCGGCGTATTGCAGCGCTCGGGCACCGGGCAGGATTTCGATTGGGCCGAACGGTTTGAGCGTCCCGCGAGTCCAGATGTCATCCGACCATTCGGCTGTGAACATGACCGGAGCAGGCACGAGGCCGAACCCGAGCCGCTCCGGAAGCGTGAAATTCTGCAGTGCCGCGGCAACCCCGGGCGCAACGTCGTACGCGGCCACTTCAGCTTCTTAGGTAAGAGTCGGTGCCCGCGAGCCAGTCCTGACGCGGTGGGCAGAAGACGTCGACGTCGAGAGTGTCCTCGAGCGCCAGCGCGCGGTGCGGCAGATGCGACGGGATCACGAGCACTTCGCCCGCACGGACGATGAGCTCGCGCTCATCGTTTGCGCCCAGCCAGAAGTGCAATGCGCCCTTCAGGACATAGGTCACTTGCTCATTTTCATGCGAATGCCGCGGCACATCGTCGCCCTTCTGGAGGAAGATCTGCGCGATCATCATGCGTTCGCCCGTGATGAGACGGCGCGAAATGGTGCCTTTCAACGGCTCTTTGGGCAGGTCATCCCAGCGGTAATGATGAGCGCCTTGTGGATCGAGGTCGATCATGGGCGTGTCCGGTGGCGAGGTGCGCGGGGTGGGCGCGGGTGTCATGGCCATTTTCATCTCTCCTTTATTCAGCGAAACCGCTCGTCGATTGGCATATCAAGGGCGACAGCAAAGCGATTCGTCTCATTGGCAAGGCCAATGACGGCCAGGAGCTCAGCATGCTGCGCCGGCGTCATGCCCTTGGCGGCGGCGCCGGCACCGTGCGAAGCAATGCAGTAGCGGCAGCCGTTCTTCACGCTGACGGCAATATAGATGAGTTCTTTGGTCAGGGGATCGAGCGCTCCGGGGGCCATGACTTCCTTCACGTTGGCCCACATGCGCCGCAGAGTCGCGGGGTCGTGCGCCAGCACCTTCCAGAAGTTATTGATCCAGTCGGTCTTGCGCGTCGCCATGATGTCGTCGTACACCGCGCGCACTTCGCGCGAAGCATCGGCGTACTC
>Ga0182018_10005158_pt1 | contig 10621 bp, 16 predicted proteins | sample 812P2MmetaG_FD_120490 | JGI IMG/M metagenome (GOLD analysis project Ga0182018, IMG submission 120490) | Permafrost microbial communities from Stordalen Mire, Sweden - 812P2M metaG | ecosystem: Environmental > Terrestrial > Soil > Wetlands > Permafrost | place: Sweden: Stordalen | collected... | reverse complement strand
TGAGGTGGTTTGCACCTTCTCCTCTTTCAGGTTCCCTGAACTAAGTCAGCTCATCTGAAGTTTTCTTTCTTAGCACCCCCCCAACCCTAAGGAAGTTGCCATGTTTGCACGCATTGTCTCGATTCATCTGAAATCCAACATGCTTTCTGATTACACACGAACGTTCGACAAGGACGTTCTTCCTTTGCTTCGTAAACAAAAGGGCTTTAAGGACGAAATCACATTCGCTGGTCCCGGCGGAGTTGATGTGACTGCAATCAGTCTGTGGGAAAACAAAACCGATGCCGAAGCTTACAACACCAATGCTTACCCCGAAGTGTTGAAGACGATGGCAAGATTTATCGACGGAACGCCCAAGGTTCAGGCCTCTGACGTTGTCACCTCGACCCTCCACAAGCTCGCCGTTCACGCAACAGCGTAGAACTGGGAGCGTTTTGACGCGGGAAGGCGGTTAATCCCGCCTTCTCGGACGACTCAAGAGTAAGGTGACCGAACCTCCCACGTATTGGAAGACTGCTAGATCGGGCGAGCAAACGACAGCTCGTGGCCATCTGGATCAGACATGTGGAAATATCGTTCATCCCAGGAGGCATCTTGCGGACTCTCTGGATGAAATCCCTTTTCGCGTAGGTATGCCCAGAAGGCATCCACGTCAGCCACGTGGAAAATCATCCGCCCCCAGCGAGTCACCGGAGAGCCCTGTTCCAGATTGAGGATCGGATATTCCGCGTCCTTGGCAGCGAGCGAAGAAAAATAGGCGTCTTCCCCGCCGTAGCTCAGCTCCATGCCCAAAACATCTCTGTAAAATCGCACGGAGGTCCGCATATTTGTCACCCGAAGCGTCAGTGCGGAAATCTTCTGCACCATCACTGCCATGTCGGCGAACATACCATCAGTGCTTGGCGGCCCGCAAACCACACGAGACTCAGAGATGTTTCCCATAACGTCGGCTACGCGAAGACGTGAAGCTGCGAAAAAGGGGTTTCCAGTGAATCCGACAGTCAGCCTGAGTGCGTCCAAGGAAGGATGGATATCAAGTTTATACTACTAACCGCAGAAGCCGGTACCCAAAATAGAAGTTCCAGTCCTGAGCAGGCACGGGCGCAAGAGTCCTGAGCGGCTTTCACGAGAAGGAGTGTCCATGGCACGAAAAGTTGCGGACGTGATGTGGGAGATGCTGTCGAAGGCCGGCGTCAAACGCTGCTACGGCATCGTCGGAGACGCGTTGAATCCGGTGATCGACGCGCTGCGGCGCAACGGGAAGATCGAGTTCATCCACGTTCGTCATGAAGAATATGGCGTCTTCGCCGCGGTCGCCGATGCCTACCTGAGCGGCAATCCCGTGGTGGTGTGCGGAACCGCCGGACCGGGCGTGACGCATCTTTTCAACGGACTGATGGATGCGCGCAAAGAGGGGGCTCCGATTATCGCCATCGCCGGCGATGTCGAGACGAAGCTCATGGACACCGCCGCTCTCGAAGAGCTGAACCCTTACAAGTTTTTCGATACCGCGTGCCTCTATGTCGGGCGAGTCGTCAATCCTGAACAAATTCGGGCCGTGGTCACGACGGCGATTCTAACGGCCCTTGTCGATAAGGGGCCGACGGTGATCTCGATGCCCGGCGACATAGCATCGGCGAACGCCCCGGACCATGCTTCACACGAGATCACGATTCCCGCTCCGCCGGTGTTTCACCCGGCCGACGCGGATCTCGACAAGTTGGCCGAGATGATCGAGGCTGCGAAGAAGGTAGCGATTTTCGGCGGCGACGGCTGCCGCGATGCGCGCGATGAGGTGCTGCAACTCGCGGCCAGATTAAAGGCGCCCGTCGGATACTCCTTTCGCGGGAAGCAATGGCTGGAGCATGACAATCCTCGTGCCGTCGGAATGACCGGGCTGCTCGGCTACGGCGGAGCCTATAAGGCTATTCACGATGCGGATCTGCTGTTGCTTCTCGGCACCGATTTTCCGTTTTCAGAATTTCTTCCAGGCGACGACGTGAAGAAAGTCCAGATCGACAGGAATCCGAAACACATCGGACGGCGAACAGCCGTTGATCTCGGCCTTGCGGGCGACATCAAGGCGACCGTCACAGCGCTGCTCGCCAAAGTGCGCGATAAAACTGACGCCCGCTTTCTCGAAAAACACCTCGCCGAGACCGACTCGTTCCATGAGCTTTTGCAGCACTACGTCGAGAAAGGGCCAGGGATCAAACCGATCCGGCCGGAATTCCTGGCGGCGACCCTAAGCGAGCTGGCCTCCGACGACGCGCTCTTTTTCGCGGACACCGGCACGGCCTGCATCTGGCTGGCGCGGCACATAAAGGGCGGGCCGAACCGGCGGCTCTTCGGATCTTTTTCATGGGCCTCCATGGCAAATGCCGCTCCCAACGCCTTCGGTGCGCAACTCGCATATCCCGGCCGCCAGACGATCGCGCTGTGCGGCGACGGAGGGTTCACGATGCTCGGCCTGGGCGATCTTCTGACGCAAGTACAGCGCAAGACGCCGGTGGTCCAGATCATCCTCAACAATGAATCGCTCGACTTCGTGAACATCGAGATGCAGGAAGCAGGTGTGGTCCCGTTCGGCGTCGATTTCAAGAACCCGAATTTCGCCAAGGTCGCCGAGGCGATGGGCGCGAAGGGCATCCGCATCGAAGAACCGGGCGATGTGAGAGAAGGGCTCGCGGTGGCGCTTGCGCACCAAGGCGGTCCCGTCGTGGTCGACGCGGTGGTCGATTCCTACGCATTGTCGTTGCCGTCGCATCTTCCCTTCCACGCGGTCAAAGGCTTCACACTTAGCCTCGCAAAACAGGTATTGAACGGGAAGATGGACTCGGTGATCAAGACGATCGAACGCAATACCGGGTTGGTCTGATCCACCGTCAGGGCCGGTTGCCAACAAAATCGTACATCCGATTTACGATCGGCTGATGGACGCAAGCAAGACATCTATGCGTCATCTTCGGATGGCGCGTGTCGAGGAACGGGCGACCCATACTAGCCCAATATCAGTATGCTCATCGTAACCTTGTAAGCTGATTCGATAATGGTGAGACAATTAAGAGGGGGAGGCATACTGATGATGTCTAACGAAGCCGCCGAAAATCTTGTTTTCAAGAGGCACGATCTACTCAATCGTATCGAAAGCGACCGAGCACGTGCAGGAGAGTACCGCGTCGAACTAGAGGACGTAGAGGCGCGGATTGAGCTTGAAGTGCGCCACAGGCAGAGGTCGGCATTGGGACTTGAATAGAGAAGGCCCCGGATGCCAGTCCGGGCGAGGGAGATTTGGTCATGGGAAGAATGTTTGTTGTGCGCGAATGGATCAAGGGTCAAGAGAGTTCGCTACGCTCCTTGAAAGTGAGGTGCGCATACTCGCTCTACCGCTCCGACTGCGTGCGGGCAAGTCATAGCCGCATGGCCTGTGTACCGGGCGGTTTGACTTTCGACACCAGGGCGTGAAACCATTATGTGTGTCGGGCAGAATCGCAGCTGTGGCCCGCACATCTGCTGCTCTCGCCTTTCTTGCGCATTTATTTTTTCCTTCATCAGGGGAAGTTTGACTTCTGCGCATCTCAAACTCTTGAGAGGGGGCCAATTTATGACACCCGTGGTAGCGGCCAAGAAAGTCAGGAAATTCGATACCAAGACATTTCTTTCGACCATCAACGGCGGTAGAAAGATCGAAGCTTTTCCCAAGAAGCAGGCGATCTTTGCTCAGGCCGATTCGTCCGACTCTGTTTTTTATATACAGGATGGAAAGGTAAAACTCACTGTTGTGTCGAAGATTGGGAAGGAAGCCACAATAGGCATCCTGAACAAGGGCGATTTCTTCGGAGAAGGGTGCCTTACAGGGCAGCCTCTCCGCCTGTGCTCCGCAACCGCGATGACCGATTGCTCCGTGATGAAAATCGACAAGAAGTCCATGATGGAAGTGCTTCACCAGGAACACGCGTTTTCCGATATGTTTGTGGCGTATTTGCTGACACGGAACATCCGCTACGAAGAGGATTTGGTTGATCAGCTTTTCAATTCCAGTGAAAAAAGACTGGCCCGGATATTGCTATTGCTGGCTCATTTCGGCAAGGACGGAACGCCCGAGACTGTGATCCCCAAGATCAGTCAGGAGTCTTTAGCGGAGATGGTAGGTACAACTCGCTCGCGGGTTAGCTTTTTCATGAACAGGTTTAGGAAATTGGGCCTCATTGATTATCACGCCGGTGATGCACTGCAAGTTCATAGTTCGCTTCTCAACATCGTTCTCCACGACTAGCTTCAGCACAAATCCAAAGCTCCGCGCAATTTTTCCGGCGTTACGATCTGTCACGTCTTCCAAATGAGTCCATAGAACTGTGCAGTTTGGATCAGCAAAGGCGTCCTTCCAAGCCTATGCTCTAGCAAATGGCGCCTGGAAAGAGAAATCGGAATATGAGCCGTATCAGTAAACCAACACCCAAACTGCGCAAAGCTCCCCAACCCCCCTGTCACACGTCGGAGCAACTCCTGACGCAGACCGGGCCAAAAAGCCACGGCTCTCCCAGCCCCGTGCTTCCGACTCTGAACTGACTCCCGGTGATCGCGTCGAGGGTTTGGGTAACTTCGGGAAACCGATTGGAGAATTCGGAACAGTTGAGCAAGCGAACGAAGACGACGCGATTGTAAAGTGGGATGACGACGGTCGAATGAGACTGCACCAGCCGTGGCTCAAAAAAGTTTAGCGATAAGGTTCATGCGCACTTGGCAAGCCAGCAAGAATGTATAACCGCATACGCCGGTGAACTGCCTGTTGAGTTTCAAGCGGCGGGTTCTGATTCTGGGTGATTTCCTGCGATAGTGAGCAATTGTGAGCAGGCACACCCCGAGAAAGCTTTTACTCTTGCAACTGAAGTAGAGAGCGGCCCAGGTTTTTGTCGTTTCCCTGGCTTGGACTCGACCGAAGCGGAACGACCGTCAGGCGAGTCACGCTTCCCCTTCCCGGTACGCGATTTCTTACGGAGTCTCTCGCCGGAATCTGCATTAACGTCAAAGCGATAAGGAGAAACCACGTGAAACAGAGCACGAAGGACGAAATTAAAGGCAGTCTGCATGAGGCGAAGGGTACCGTTAAAGAGAAGACGGGACGGGTCATCAACAACCCCAACTTGACTGCCGAAGGCCAAAACGAAAAGCTCGTCGGCAAAGTCCAAAAGAAAGTGGGACAGGTTGAAGAGGTATTCGAGAAGTAAATGAGTCGGCGCAGTGGCGATTGTCGGCATCGTGCGCTTCGTAGCAGGCTTCGTAGCAGACAGAAGGCAATGACTTCCGCCGCTCATGCGGTTTAATGTTCGGACCAAAGGAGGATGCGCATGTTGATACTGATTATCGTCTTGGTGTTGGTCTTAGGGGGCGGTGGCGGGTACTACGGTCATAGCCGTTGGGGTTACGGTGGGGGTGCGGGCATAGGCTTGGGCACCATATTGTTGATCCTCCTTGTAGCGTACATGTTGGGGGTCTTCCACTAAGGCGAAGTTTGCCTTTTGTTTGGAATGATCTGCGCTTTCGAGACAGGTCGCCAAATGGCTATGGACAATTCCATTCACCGGGCAATCGCAGACTTCGTTGACTCTGCAACCACTCCCCTGTCTACCGTCTCCTGCCCTGATTGCGGGTCACCCCCGGAATACCATAACTTCGTTTTTTCCTACGGTGGACAAACTTGGGAGATACCGTTTCCGATCTGCCCCGAGTACAACCCCATCGCGCACGTCCGAACGCATCGCGCCTAACCGCCTGGCACGCGGCGGGCTTGCGAATCGTAGGGCACATCGTCTTTCGCAAGGCATACGCCTCATCCGTCCGCTTCATTGAGGCCATTCCCTGGGCTCGCTATCGCATCACGTGTCAAGGATTGATTGATGCCGCAAACTGAAAACGCTCTGCTGTGGGGTCTGCTCAACCACTGCGATCTGGATCGACAAACATTCCCCACCGCCGCAACAGCCATTCCGGGATATAGCATCGATCCTTGTTGCGCTCGCACCATTGCTTCAGCTCGCGTGAAGCTTCGCAAGTCTCCTCATTCAATCCGAGTTTTTGGACCTGCTCCTCAAACCCAGTGGGCTCTGCTGGCCGCTTCTCAGGCGGCCTTCCGCTGGCCCAGTTCGAGCTTTTTGAATTGCGGGGCATTACTTCTCTTCCCGGTCGGGACGATGATACGTCCGTTGACTGTGCCGCTGCAAAACCGCTCCTAAGCTATAGTCGTTACAGCCCGCCCGGTCAACTTCACCGGAACGCTGTCTATTCCCGACAAGTGCCGAGTCCCCAGACCAAGGTCTGTACGGCACAACTCTGGACAATTAACGCGACCACGAGGTGGCAGACATCTCAGAGTGATCCGGCAGAAGACTGAAGAATTCAGTGAGTTTTTGTAGAGCCACTTGGATGGTAGGGTGTTTTTCCCGCAACGAGCCTTGAGTACGTCAGTAACCTGGGATTCGTTGGCCATTGAGTGGAGAATATAAACGCCGCAACCCCTCTTCGCTCGCGACTGCTAGTGAGGACGGTGCATGAAGGTTGTTTCTTAACATCAGGTGTGTGACTCTGGAAACTAAACTTGAAAGAGCAGGTGTTTGTTTTGGCATTGGCCGGCGGAGCGGCCCGATCACAGTCGAAGTTCGCCTTAACCATGACACCATTTCCGCCCTTCGGGGCGTTCAGGTCAGCTTCGAACTGCTGAACGGAATCACCCTTGCGCAAGCGAAGAAAATCCAGGACGTGATGAACGAGAACGTAATCGGCGTGCTGGTCACTACAGCGTCGGACGTCAAGACGAAAGCGGCGGCACTCTGACGAGGTCACAACGAAACTCTGGAACCGCAGATGGCACCTAAGGATGATCGCAGGATCGAACGTTTTGGGCGATACCAGATCCTGACCGAGTTGGGACGTGGAGCCATGGGTGTTGTCTACAAGGCACTCGATCCTAAGATCAACCGCTTGGTCGCGGTGAAAACTATTTCCATGGCCGGCCAACCGCCGGAAGAGGAACGCGAGTATCGCGAGCGTTTCTTCCGGGAAGCGGAAGCTGCGGGGCGCCTGTCGCATCCTGGAATCGTGACCATCTTCGATGTGGGCGAGGAACCGGAGACGCGCGCTCCTTACATTGTGATGGAATTTGTTGCGGGGCAGTCCCTCGACAAGGTGCTGCTGTCGGGGGATGACCATAGGTTACCGGTGGAGACTGCACTACAGCTCACGCTCGAACTGGCGGAGGCGTTGGATTGCGCGCACGGTCAAGGCGTGGTTCACCGCGATCTGAAGCCCGCGAACATTCTGATCACGGAAGACGGTCATGCCAAAATCGCCGACTTCGGAGTAGCCAAACTAAACCTCGCCAACCACTCTCTGGCGGGACGTGTATTAGGCACACCCGCTTACATGTCGCCCGAACAGCTGAATGGCGAAACGGTGGATGGGCGGTCGGACTTGTTTTCTCTAGGTGTTGTGCTGTACACGGTCCTAACAGGTTACCGGCCGTTTCAAGGCAACAGCGCTCTCACGGTCTCCTTCAAGGTGGTCCACCGCGAGCCGGTACCTGCGACCGTTCTCGATAGTGACCTGCCGCCGGGACTCGACCACATCATTGCGCGAGCCATAGCGAAAGATCCCGCCCGGCGCTATCAGCGCGGTAGGGAAATGGTGCTGGACATCCAGGCGCTGCGAGAAGGACGAGATCCGCCGAGCAAGGCAGGGCAGACGGCTTCGGACGCGGCCGAAGGCACAGCCCAAACGGCGGATGGATGGGCAGGAACGTGGGCTGCGGGGCAGCGTGCGGTCGCGGCTGCGCCCCCCTTAAGCAATCCCCCTCTACTACCGGGGCGCAATACAGGGGAGAAGTTGCTCGAGAAGATGTGGAAGAAGTCTTTCGCCGGAGCCTTGCTTTTAATCGGACTCCTCGTCTTTGGACTTCGGGTGGGTCATTTCTTTTGGCCGAAAGGAGTGCCCCCCAGGGATCTGACTGGAACCAGACCCGCCGCGTCGCTGCCATTCGCAAGGGAGGTTGCCCCGATCAAAGCGGCGGCGACGCCAACAGCGCCAGCCGCCAGCGCGGTCACTACGGTTGTTACATCGCCGAGGCCAATCGTGAAAAAGCTCCCGAAGCCGCTTCATGCGAACGGAACCCGTCCACCTCCCGAGAAAGTGGCCGGTGCAAGCTCACCAACAGTGTTTCCAACACTTTCTCCAGCCATGCTGGAAATTGAGGTGGATCACAAGTTCGCGGAGGCCCATCTGTCGATCTGGGTGGATGACAGCCTGACGTATACGCATACATTGGAAGGAACTAGCAAGAAACATCTGGTTGTGTTCCACCATGTCCAGGGCCATGAATTCCATGCCATGGAAATCGCGCCCGGAAAACATCTTCTACGGGTGCGGGTGACCTCCGGCGGAGCCAGCTATGACCAGTCCGCCACGGTGACGGGCGAGTTCGCCAGTGGTCAGGAAAACGTGCTACAGATCAACTTCAATAAACAAGGCGAGATGAACCTAAGCCTGCAATAGTTATAGCTCTGGCAACGTTGCCGCGAGCGGTGGGAAACTGTGAGCATGAAGAAGCCGGAATTGATAATTAGGCCGGGCCCAAGTGGTGATCCACTTTTGAGAGGCGTTTGTTCTTATTGTCCAGATGCCACCTTTGTCATTGTCGGGGACATAGAGGAAAACCGACGCGTAATCCAAGAAATGTTCGATAGGCACTTCAAAACGGTCCACATGGACGAGGAAGCCACCCAAGCCGCTGGCGGATCGTGAGAGGGTACTGATGGACAAGCACTCTCATTTCCCGGCAGAGAATGGCTAAAACTTCTATTTCCTAGGCCCCATGGGCAACGGATCCGTTTTTCGTGAAAATTCCTCAGCGTTAGCAATGGGAACCATGCGTGTGGGCAAGCCCAGATCGTTGGCCGGGAGCAGCCTGCCCATGCCGGCACGCCCGTTGCCAGCTCCCGTGTTTGATCTGATGCAGGTAAGAGGAGGCGTGGGACGTTGAGCACTTTTTCGGCGGTGAGTATCAGTCCAGTCGACGGCGAAGGGGACGTGGGCTAAGTAAAAGAGCCTGGGATTCGTTTGCTACTTTGGACGTCGCGGATGTTCCGTACGCTCTGTTCCAACATTCTCAGGTCCTCTTCAATAGCATGCGATAAATGTTTGAGTCCGTCTAACATCTCGATCATGCCCTTATCAACGGTGCTGAGTCTCGCTTTCTCAAAGTGGCTTCTCGCTTCGGTATAGCTCATTGGTCCACTCCTTTAAGTTTGCCAGATGCCGCTCTGTTAATCTTTGCTCGATGGCCTTATTCGCGAGCATCCTTCGATCTGCGTGGGGCTCGAATCGTCTGTCTCCCATTTGCAATGTACAAGCCTCGCCAATTCGTGCGCCGCAAATATGACAGGCGACCGAGACAATTTGACGGGGTAAAAGTTTTTTATTTTCACTCTCCCATGATCTCAACCGTTGCCAAAAGGAAAATGCTCATTTCTGCTCATGCCGTTCGTTACGAAAGTCTTTTCTTGGACTGAGTTTACGAGAATGTCTTTGATGTTTATTCGTGTCCCAGAGTGCCACCAGGGCAGGATGCCTCGGAAGAGGCGGTAAGGAGTACGTCGTCGTCGGTAAAGGTTAGTTGCTTGTTTTAGGGTTCTTGCATTCGGGGTCATCGCCCACGCAAATGACGGGACCGGGAGAGGGTGGCGCATCGGCGATTTCAATCGCTTTCTTGGTTGCTGCTTGTATAGCGTGCGCCCAACCCTCAAATTTTCCGACCCGATGGGGCTGCCGCACGTAAGCAAGCGTCGTGTCCCATACATCGTCCCCGAGGTTCTTCATGCGAACCTTAACCTTGTGGTTAAGCGGAGTGGTTACAGTGATTTCCTCGCATGAATGCTTGCGTCCATCTAACAGATCGATCGCCGGCCTCCCCTTCTCAAAATGGCTTCTCGCTTCGGTATAGCTCGTCAAATTCCTCAAGCTTTCCCGTGACGACTAAAGAGTTTTTCTTCCGGATCGAGTTTAGAAACCAGTCCAACCGCTGTACTGCAGAGAGCACAGGGGGCGTAGGCGGTCGAGTGAAGAACAGATCCCTTATTGTCACAACCCTATGATCCATCGTGCGACGCCCTCGTGAATGCTCACTATTGACCAGTTCGTGACCATTGTTCCGCTTCGCCTCTAGGTTTAAATAGGAGCCGCCGTCTCAAGGGGAGGATTTCTGCTCGCTGTCGCCCCATAGGTGGTCCCTTCGCCTGCGATTGGCGAGGGTGAGGTCGACGAACATTCCATCCCGTCGAGCAGGTAGGGGCTTCCCATCCAGCTAACTTCTAACACAGCCATACTCAGGCCGTGATTCTGGTTTCTTGGAACCTGAGGGGATTTTCACCGCAGATTCGAGTGATCACCGGCAACAAGCGGCGGGGCGCTTCGTTCTTAGAAACGAAGGCATCCACCACATTCAATGCGAGTTCTGGAATCGCGTCGTCACTGGAAACCATGACTATCGGTATTTGTGGCTTGAGGCGCTTCATTTCGGTCGCAACCTCAAGACCATTCATCTCGGGCATGTGGTAGTCGACGACCACGGCAG
>Ga0182018_10005157_pt1 | contig 10623 bp, 10 predicted proteins | sample 812P2MmetaG_FD_120490 | JGI IMG/M metagenome (GOLD analysis project Ga0182018, IMG submission 120490) | Permafrost microbial communities from Stordalen Mire, Sweden - 812P2M metaG | ecosystem: Environmental > Terrestrial > Soil > Wetlands > Permafrost | place: Sweden: Stordalen | collected... | reverse complement strand
CCTTGGCGGCAATCCGAACGGATCGCGCAGCGTCGTCTTGACCTTCAAGAGCGGCCCGCGGCCTGGCCTCTACCGCTTCAACAACGGCCGTCTCGCGGAAATGGACCGGGTGGAGGTGCCACCACCGCCGCCCGAGCCGGAGAAGAAAAAAATTGTGAAGAAAAAGCCGGCACCGACCAAAGAGCCGCCGAAGCCAGGCGACAAGACGTAATCGTCGTTTCGGTGCGCCGCCTCACAGCAAATAGGCGGAGGCGCTGGCCTGCGATCGTGCCAAGCTGCGAGGTGACGAGGGGGAGGGACGAATGGCCACGAGCGGTGTGACACATCGCACAATCGAAGCGAACGGCATTCATTTGCATCTCGCCGAGCAAGGCGAGGGGCCGCTTGTTGTTTTGTGTCACGGCTTTCCGGAGTCCTGGTACTCGTGGCGGCACCAGCTCGCGGCCCTGTCGGCTGCCGGATTCCGCGCTGTGGCGCCCGATATGCGCGGCTACGGCCAATCCGACCGGCCGGAGGCTATCGACCAATACACGTTGCTCCATCTCGTCGGCGACATGGTGGGCCTCCTCGACGCGCTGGGCGCCGATCAGGCGGTGATTGCCGGGCACGATTGGGGTGCGCCGGTCGCGTGGCATTCGGCTTTACTTCGCCCGGATCGCTTCCGCGCGGTGATCGGCCTGAGCGTTCCCCATCGTCCGCGGACGCCCGTGATGCCCACTTCGGTCATGCCACGGACCGACGATGCCATGTTCTACCAGCTCTATTTTCAGACGCCGGGCGTGGCGGAGGCCGAATTGGAGCGGGACGCGCGTGAAACCATCGCCAAGCTCTTGTTCTCCGCCTCAGGCGACGTGCCGCGCCGCGCGCGGTCCGGCGGCGGCGATGTCGGCATGGTGAAACGCGACGGCGGTTTTCTCACCCAGATGGTGAGGCCGGCCGTCTTGCCAGCATGGCTCACCGACGCCGATTTAGAGTTCTATGCCGGCGAATTCACGCGGAGCGGATTTCGCGGCGGTCTCAGCTGGTATCGCAACATCGACCGGAATTGGGAGCTGCTGGCGCCGTTCGCGGGCGCCAAGGTAAGTCCCGGCGCTTTATATTGCCGGCGACCGCGATCTGGTGGTCGCCTTTCGGAACATGGACCGGGTGATTGCCAATTTGGCAGACAACGTGCCGCTATTGCGTGGCACCATCATGCTACCGGGTTGCGGTCACTGGACCCAGCAGGAGCGCGCTTCTGAGGTCAATGCCGCGATGATCGACTTCCTGCATCAATTGTAAACGAAATCGCAGCAGCGGTGACATTATCGGCCAGTGCCGTGCTTGCCGGAACGATGAGCGACCGCTATAAGCCGCGCACTTCCGCCGCATATTCGCAATTTCCCAAAAAGGACGATTTGGATGGCGATCGAGCGTACATTTTCGATCCTCAAACCCGATGCGACCGCCCGCAATTTGACGGGCGCGATCAACGCGATGATCGAGCAAGCGGGACTGCGCATCATCGCGCAGAAGCGCGTGATGATAAGTCGCCCGCAGGCCGAGGCGTTCTACGCCGTCCATCGTCAGCGGCCTTTCTTTGGCGAGCTCGTCGATTTCATGATCTCGGGCCCCGTGGTCGTTCAGGTTCTCGAAGGCGAGAACGCAATTGCCGCCTATCGCGATCTCATGGGCGCCACCGATCCAGCCAAGGCGGCGCCTGATACCATTCGCAAAGCGTTCGCCAAGTCGATCAGCGAGAATTCCGTGCATGGTTCCGATGCCGCCGACACTGCTCAGAAGGAAATCGGGCAGTTCTTCTCCGGCAAAGAAATCGTCGGCTAACGGACGTCTCGCTTCCCGCGCGGCTCCGCGCCGCGCGCCGCCCCATATATAGGTCGGGCGCCGCAACGAACCCGTGAGCGGCACGAGACGGGAAGCGACCTTGGGTTCGATCGCGCAATATTTGAATCTGGCGCACTGGAGCGACGGCGGCACGGCGTTCTTGGTCGGCGTGCCGCAGATCGTTTTGATCAATGTCCTGCTCTCCGGTGACACCGCGGTGGTCATCGCCATGGCCTGCCGTGGATTGCCGCCGCGTCAACGGTCCTGGGGCATGGCAATCGGCGCCGGCACCGCCGCGGTGCTGCTCGTCATTTTTGCTGTCGTCATCGCGCCGCTCCTGGCGTTTCCCTACGTCAAGGTGATCGGCGGGCTCGCGCTCATTTACATCGCGGTCAAGCTGTTGACCCCGCAGACGCCGGGTCAGGACGGCGTTGAGGAAGTAACGCATTTGTGGCGCGTTGTAAGAATCGTCGTGCTCGCCGATATCGTCATGGGCTTCGACAATATTATCGCTGTCGCCGCCGTCGCGCGCGGCAACCTTGCTTTGTTGGTCGTCGGTCTGGTCATCTCCATCCCAATAGTCCTCTTGGGAGCCGCTCTCATCAGCGCGTTGCTCGACCGCTTCCCGCTTCTCGTTTGGGCAGGCGCGGCTTTGCTCGGTTGGATTGCCGGCGACATCATTGCGACCGATCGCGTTGTCTCGGACTATTTGATTGCCGATCTTGGCGAAACGTTTGCGCGGCAGGCGGCTATCGCCACGGCGTGCGCCGGCGCTGTGTTGGTGATTGCCGCGGGCGTATTGCTGCGGCGTGGAAACAAATCCGGGGCGCGTCAGGCTTAACTTGCGCTAATCCATTGCCACGTTTGCGTCGAGACAGTGGCAGCGAATACGCGGCTCACTGAAGCCACGCTCGCACGATATTGCTCCGTTTGTTTTTACGCACAATCGAATTTTGGCCCTCCGCGTATCCCAGGTTTCGTCGCTGGAGTTTTATATTTAGCGTGAGGGTCCGTCGTCAGTGGAAAAGGTCAGGCTTGTTCGGCCTTCGGCCACCGCGCGCAATGCGCGGGGGTAAATCCGGTGCTCCACCTCGAGTACGCGCTCCGCCAGCGTTTCTTCAGTATCGCCTTCGCGCACCGCAACCGAGTCCTGCGCCACGATCGGTCCGGCGTCGACTTCCGGCACGACGAAGTGGACGGTCGCGCCATGCCGCTGCGCGCCGGCTTCAAGCGCCCGCCGGTGGGTATGAAGTCCCTTGAATTCGGGCAGCAACGACGGATGGATGTTGAGCATCCGGCCGCTCCAGCGCGCGACAAACCAGGGCGTCAACAGCCGCATAAATCCGGCGAGGCACACGAGATCAATCCGCTGCGCCCGAAGCTCGCCATCAAGCGCACGCTCGAACGCTTCGCGGTCCTCGCCAAATGGCGTGTGATCGACGACCGCGGTCGCAATGCCCGCTGTGCGCGCGCGCGTCAGGCCCGGTGCATCGGGCCGGTTCGAGACAACGAGCGTGATTTCGGCCGGATAGTCGTCCGCCTTGGCCGCTTCGATCAGCGCGGTCATGTTCGTGCCACGGCCGGAAATCAAAATGGCGACGCGCTTCTTCATGCGCCTCACCGGGAAAGGTCGAGGCGCCCGCGGAAATCGACGCGAGCATCGCCATTGCCGGCGACCACTTCGCCCAGCGTTACGACGGTCTCGCCGTTTGCGGTGAATTGCTCGCACGCGGCGGCGGCCGCGCTCGCATCCAGAATAGCCACCATGCCGATGCCGCAGTTGAAGGTGCGCAGCATCTCATGCTCGCTCACCGTGCCCGAAGTTGCGAACCATTTGAACACGGGAAGAACAGGCACCCGGTTCAAATCCAACGCGACCGAAAATCCCCGCGGCATCACGCGGGGAATGTTCTCGATGAAACCGCCGCCGGTGATGTGAGCGAGAGCCTTGACCGCTTGCGTCTTGCGGATCGCAGCGAGGCAGGATCGCACATAAAGCCGCGTCGGCGTGAGCAAGGCTTCGCCCAGGCTTCGCGCTCTCTCGAATGGCGCCGGCGCGTCCCAAGGCAGTCCGGAGGCGGCGACAATACGGCGAACCAGAGAAAAGCCGTTGGCGTGTACGCCGGACGAAGCAAGGCCGATCACGACGTCGCCCGGCGCGATATCTTTGCGCGGCAGCAGCGCATCGCGCCCGACCGCACCGACGGCGAAGCCGGCAAGGTCATAGTCGCCAAGCTGGTACATGCCGGGCATTTCCGCGGTCTCGCCGCCGATGAGCGCGCAACCGGACTCCCGGCATGCCGCCGCGATGCCGGTCACCACCGCCGCTCCGACCTCCGGGTCGAGCTTGCTGCAGGCAAAATAGTCGAGGAAGAAAAGCGGCTCCGCTCCCTGCACCACAAGGTCGTTCACCGACATCGCGACAAGGTCGATGCCGATGGTGTCGTGACGCGAGGTCTCGACCGCTATCTTGACTTTGGTCCCGACACCGTCGGTGGCCGCGACCAGGATCGGATCGGAGAAACCCGCCGCCTTGAGATCGAAAATCCCGCCGAAGCCGCCTATCTCCGCGTTCGCGCCCGCGCGGGCGGTCCTGCGCACCAGCGGCTTGATCAATTCCACCATGCGATTGCCGGCATCGATATCGACGCCGGCGGCCGCGTAGCGACCCTCTGTCACGGACTCACCAATTGGCGAATGACCCATCCCGGTCGGCGGGACTGCTCGGCGCCTCCTACGTCGGAATCGCCGGGTGCGCAAGCGCGACCGCACGGTTATATAGTGGGGTGCACGAGCCGGGGCAGTCGTTTGAGTATTCCGAACCTCATCACATTGGGGCGCATTATCCTCGTGCCGATCGTGGTCTGGGCGATCACGTCGGGAGAGGCGCGTGCTGCTTTCTTTCTTTTTCTTGCGGCCGGGATCAGCGACGCGGTCGACGGGTTCCTCGCCAAGCGCTTCCACATGGCGAGCGAACTCGGCGCCCTCCTCGATCCTCTGGCCGACAAGGCTCTGATCGTATCGATCTACGTTTCACTCGGCATTGCCGGCGCATTGCCGATCTCGCTCGTCATTCTTGTCGTTTCGCGCGATATCATGATCATCTCCGGCTTCATGCTGTCCTGGCTGGTGGGCAAGCCGATGCCGGTCAGGCCGCTGCCGGTCTCGAAAGTCAACACCGTGGCGCAAATCTTGCTCGCGACCTTGGTGCTGGCCGAGCAGGGGTTTGGCTTCGACGCGGCTCTGGCCTCGAAGATCGTCGTCGGCCTGGTCGCCATCTTGACCTTGCTCTCGATCGGCTTCTATCTCGCCGAGTGGCTCCGTCATATGAACTCGTTCGGGGCCGGGCACTGATCGCTCGCTAGAAGGGTGCGTGCCATGCGGTTCGAGCGAAACTTCATCTTCTGGCTCGCCGTCTTCCTGGTCCTTGCCGGCCTGCTCTTTCTATTGCACCACGTTCTGTTGCCGTTCGTGGTCGGGGCGGCGCTGGCCTACCTGCTCGATCCGCTGGCCAACCGGCTGACCAAGCGCGGCATGAGCCGGCTGGTTGCCGCGCTGGTCATTCTCGCCGGGTTCGTCATCGTATTCGCGGGCGCGTTGGTTCTCATCGCGCCGGTGCTTGCGAATCAGCTTTCCGCCTTCATCGACCACGTCCCGGCTTATGTGCAGCGTTTGCAGGCAGTGATCGCCGATCCGGGCCATCCGTGGCTCAAAAGCGTCATCGGCAGCAGCGCGGGCGCCGGCGACTGGTCGACCGGCGTCTTGATCAACAAATCTATTGCGTATTTGACTGACGTCTTGCCAACCTTGTTGACCAAAGGCGAGGCGCTGCTTTCTCTCTTCTCGCTGCTCGTCATTACGCCGGTCGTGGCCTTCTACCTGCTCTGCGACTGGAACCGCGTCATAAAGTCGTTCGACGATCTGATTCCGCTGCAGCAGCGTGAGATCGTGCGAAGCCTTGTGGGCGAGATCAACAAGGCGCTTGCCGGCTATTTGCACGGCCAACTTTTAGTATGCGTCGTTCTCGGCGCCTATTATGCGATCGGGTTGACGCTTGCGGGATTGAGTTTCGGGGTGCTCATTGGCGCAGTCGCCGGATTTCTGACCTTCGTTCCTTATGTCGGTTCGCTGACTGCCCTTGTGGTTTCGTTAGGCGTGGCGCTCGCGCAGTTCTTTCCGGAGTGGACGCCCATCCTCATCGTCGTCGGCATTGTCCTCGTCGGTCAGTTCCTCGAAGGCAATGTACTGTCGCCCAAACTCGTCGGCGAGAGCGTCGGACTGCATCCGGTTTGGCTCATCTTTGCGCTGCTTGCCTGCGGTTATTTGTTCGGCTTTGTCGGCCTCCTGCTCGCCGTGCCGCTTGCGGCGGCGGCCGGCGTGCTGACCCGGTTTGCCTTGGGGCGCTACCGCGAAAGCCCGCTCTATACCGGCAAACGGCCGACCTAAGCCGCCATGTCCTATCGCCCGCGCCAGCTTGCGCTCGCGCTTGATCACGCGGAAAGTTATGCGCGCGAGGATTTTCTGTCCGGACCGGGCAACGAGGGGCCGCTCCAGTTCATCGACTGTTGGCCGGATTGGCCCGCGAACGCCGTCGCTCTGGTCGGTCCGGAAGGATCCGGCAAAACCCATTTGGCGATGATGTGGGCGGCGGCCGCTGGCGCGCGCGTCATCTCCGCCCGTTCGCTCGGCGACGCCGAGGTTCCTTCGGCGCTCGCGACCGGCGCGCTCGTGGTCGAGGATGCCGCGACGAAGGCGGACGAGCGGGTACTGTTCCACCTCCTCAATCTTGCCCGCGAGGAACGGGCGTCTCTCCTCTTCACCGCGCGCACTGCGCCGGCTAGCTGGCCCGTCATTATCCCCGACCTTGCTTCGCGGTTACGCGCTTTGCCGGTGATCACGCTGCAAGCGCCTGACGACGCCATGCTGCGTGCGGTGATCGTCAAGCTTGCCGCGGACCGCCAGCTGGCGTTGGACGAGAGCGTGGTCGGCTATTTGTCGACGCATATCGAGCGCTCCTTTGCCGCCGCGCGCGCCGCCGTGATCGCACTCGATAACGAGGCGTTACGGCAACGGCGCCCCGCGACTCGCGCGCTCGCCGCGGAGATGTTTCGCGGTAGCGTTTCGCCTTCCTGAGCGGCCGAGTGTTGCGGCGATGATCTCACCTAGCGCCGCGAAATCCCGCTTGCGTGGCGAGGTGCGCCGCCAAGCCAGTCCGATCGTGCGCCCCGGCTCGGGCTCTGCAAAGCGCAACAGCTTGACGCGGCTGTCGCGAACCTCGACACCGGCCGCAACTTCCGGCAACAGCGTCACCCCGTAGCCGTTCGCCACCATCTGCATCACGGTTGAAAGCGAGGTCGCGCCGAGACTGGCCGGCGCGTCGCGACTTGGCGCCGCGCAGAAGGCCAGCGCCTGATCGCGCAGGCAGTGTCCTTCCTCCAAAAGAATGAGCCGATGCTGATCGACATCCTCGACCGTGACTCGCTTCTGTGCCGACAGGGGATCTGCGGCCGGGAGCGCGAGCAGGAACGCATCGTCGAACAGCTGCAGTGTCTCCACATCGGCGCGGTCGGCCGGCAGGGCCAACACGACGGCATCGATATTGCCACCGACGAGTTCCTCCAGCAATGTCTTGGTCTGGGTCTCGCGTACTTCCAGACGCAGCTCGGGATAGGCGCTCTGCAGCCGCGGCAATAGCTGTGGCAAAACATAGGGCGCCAGTGTCGGGATGATGCCAAGGCGAAGCTTGCCCGTGAGAACACCGCGGTGGCGGGCGAAGTCGACAAGGTCGCGGGCGGCGGCAAGAATATGCTCGGCGCGTTGCGCCACTTCGAGGCCGGTTTCGGTGAGGGCGATGTCGCCAGTCCGCCGCTCCACCAGTTGGGCGCCGATCTCGCGCTCGAGCTCGCGCACCTGCATCGACAAGGCCGGCTGGGTGACGGCGCAGTCCTCCGCCGCCCGGCCGAAATGCCGGTGGCGCGCGAGCGCGGTCAAATAGCGAAGCTGACGCAAGGTGATCACTGCGATAAGCTAAACTTATCGAATGTCACAATCAATACGATTAGACGTGATCGCCGCAAGCACCTACATAAGCTGTACCCCCGGCAGCCCCCGCCGTGAGGACGAAGACATGGCCGACAGGCCACATTGACCACGAGCGTCGGCCCTCTCGTCGCCGAGCGCGGGCTCTGATAATCGAGGAAGGCCTGGAATCTCGTCGGCAGCAACTCCCAGAAGTCATAATGGTTCAACAAAATACAAAACACGATCGGAGACGGACATGGACGCAAAGACTGATGACAAGAGCGCGGGCAAGTGCCCGGTCTTGCACTCGAGCGGCCGGTTGAATCGCGACTGGTGGCCGAACCATTTGAACATTGGTGTGCTCCACCACAACTCACTCAAGTCCGATCCGATGGGCGAAGCGTTCGACTACGCCAAGGAATTCAAGAGCCTCGACCTCAAAGCCGTGATCAAGGACCTCCATGCCTTGATGACGGAGTCGCAGGATTGGTGGCCTGCGGACTTCGGACACTACGGTGGACTATTCATCCGCATGGCGTGGCACAGCGCGGGCACATACCGCATAACCGATGGTCGCGGCGGTGCCGGAGCCGGCCAGCAGCGTTTCGCGCCCCTCAGCAGCTGGCCGGACAACGCGAACCTCGACAAGGCGCGCCGGCTGCTGTGGCCGATCAAGCAGAAGTATGGCTGGAAACTTTCCTGGGCCGACCTGATGGTTCTCACCGGCAACGTCGCCCTTGAGTCGATGGGCTTTAAGACATTCGGTTTCGCGGGCGGCCGCGCCGACGTCTGGGAGCCCGAAGAGCTGTACTGGGGTCCCGAAGGGACGTGGCTGGGCGACGAACGCTACAGCGGCGAACGCCAACTTGCTGAACCGCTCGGCGCGGTTCAGATGGGTCTGATCTACGTCAATCCGGAAGGGCCGAACGGCAAGCCGGATCCGGTCGGGGCGGCCAGGGACATTCGCGAGACGTTCTTCCGCATGGCGATGAACGACGAGGAGACCGTCGCACTGATTGCCGGCGGCCACACCTTCGGCAAAACCCATGGCGCCGGCGATCCGTCACTGATAGGCGCGGAGCCGGAAAGCGGCTCGATCGAGGATCAGGGTCTCGGCTGGAAGAGCAAGCATGGCACCGGCTTTGGTGCTGACGCCATCACCGGCGGCCCGGAAGTCACCTGGTCGCAGACGCCGACGAAGTGGAGCAACCACTTCTTCGACAACCTGTTCAAGTTCGAATGGGAGCTGACGAAGAGCCCGGCTGGTGCCTATCAGTGGCAGGCGAAAGGTGCCGAAGCCACAATCCCGGACGCGCACGATAAGTCGAAGAAGCGTCTGCCGACGATGCTGACCACCGACCTGGCGCTGCGGTTCGACCCGGCCTACGAGAAGATCTCGCGGCGCTTCTACGAGCATCCGGACCAGCTCGCGGACGCGTTTGCGCGCGCGTGGTTCAAGCTCACGCACCGCGACATGGGCCCGATCCAGCGATATCTCGGCCCGCTCGTGCCGAACGAGACGTTGATCTGGCAGGACCCGATTCCGGCGGTGAATTTTCCGCTGGTCGACGAAAAGGACATCGCCGCTCTGAAGGCGACGACCCTCGCGTCCGGCCTGTCGGTGTCGCAACTCGTCTCGACCGCCTGGGCGTCGGCGTCGACGTTCCGCGGCTCCGACAAGCGCGGCGGCGCGAACGGCGCGCGCATTCGCCTTAGCCCGCAGAAGGATTGGGAGGTCAACCAGCCGAAGCAGCTCGCGACGGTGCTTTCGAAGCTCGAAGCGATCCAGAAGGAATTCAACGCCTCGGCCACCGGCGGCAAGAAGGTCTCCCTCGCCGACCTCATCGTTGTCGGCGGTTGCGCTGCGGTGGAGAAGGCCGCGAAGGACGCCGGGATCGATGTGAAGGTCCCCTTCACGCCGGGGCGCATGGATGCGTCGCAGGAGCAGACCGACGCGCAGTCCTTCGCTCCACTCGAGCCGCGTGCCGACGGATTCCGCAACTATCTCAGCGGCAAGCAGTTCATGGCGCCTGAGGAGGCATTGGTGGATCGGGCGCAATTGCTCACGCTGACGGCACCCGAGATGACGGTCCTCGTCGGCGGCCTGCGCGTCCTGGGCGCAAATGCCGGACAGTCCAAGCACGGCGTCTTCACCAAACAGCCCGAGACGCTGACGAACGACTTCTTCCTCAACCTGCTCGACATGAGCACGCAATGGCAGCCCGCCGGCTCCGATGGCGTGTACGAGGGCCGCGACCGGAAGACGAACGAGGTCAAGTGGACCGGCACCCGTGTCGACTTGATCTTCGGTTCGCATTCGCAGCTGCGCGCGCTCGCGGAAGTTTATGGGTGCGCGGACTCGAAGGAGAAGTTTGTGAATGACTTCGTGGCGGCGTGGACCAAGGTGATGAACGCGGATCGCTTCGACCTCGCCTCACGCCCGATGCTGCAAGCGGCCGAATAGTTCGCTTTCTGTTTGTCAAAATGAAAACGGCCGGGGATTTTGCCGGCCGTTTTTGCTTATGGACGCCGCCGGGCCGAAACACCCGCGGCCGACACGACCTTCGGCAGCTTCTCGGCAATGCCGAGGCTGTCGGCGCGGCGGCGCATTTCCGCCCAGATGTCGTCGGAGCCGATGCCCGCGCGCCGCCACAACACCGCGAGATGGTAGAGCAGGTCGGCGCTCTCGCGTACGATGGCGCGGTCGTTGTGCTTGACGGCCGCAAGCGCGACCTCGCCAGCTTCTTCGATCACCTTCTGCGCTATTTTGCGGGTGCT
>Ga0182018_10005155_pt1 | contig 10626 bp, 9 predicted proteins | sample 812P2MmetaG_FD_120490 | JGI IMG/M metagenome (GOLD analysis project Ga0182018, IMG submission 120490) | Permafrost microbial communities from Stordalen Mire, Sweden - 812P2M metaG | ecosystem: Environmental > Terrestrial > Soil > Wetlands > Permafrost | place: Sweden: Stordalen | collected... | reverse complement strand
TTCGCCCGGGAGCGCATCGCCCTGACCACCGAGGAGCTGCTGGGCGAGCGCGCCGACGTGGAGAAGCTGGGCCTCCTCGGCTGATCCGACGGCGCGGTGCGCCCGGTGCGGGGCTCGCCCCCTCGGCCGGTAGGGCGCCGCACAGCGTGAACTGGTCAGCGTGACCTGGCTTGTGTGACCTGGCCAGCGTGACCTGGCCGGCGTGACCTGGCACCTGGAAAGGCGTCATCGACCGTTCGCGCCCGTGAAACCCCGGCGAAACACAAGGCTGCCACGGTTGAGCGGGTGGGCGATCTGTTCGATGGCTACGGCGAGGCGGCACGCGGCCTGACCATGGCGGCCTTCGACGAGATGGTCGGCCACGACGGCACGACCCGTTCCCCCTACATGGGGGTGGCGTCGTCGCTCTCGCAGATGGGCTCCGAGGACGTCTCCGCCCGGGCCGCCCGGCTGGCCCGCGCCTTCATGGACCAGGGCGTGACCTTCGACCTCGATGGCGAGGAGCGCCCCTTCCCCCTCGACGTCGTGCCCCGGATCTTCACCGCCGCCGAGTGGACACGGGTCTCCGACGGGGTGGCCCAGCGCGTGCGCGCCCTCGAGCTCTTCTTGGCCGACGTCTACGGGGCGGCGCGCATCGTCAGCGACGGCCTCATCCCCCACGAGGTCATCACCAGCTCACCGGGCTTCGTGCGCGCCGCCTTCGGGCTCACCCCTCCCAACGGCGTGCGCATCCACGTGGCCGGCATCGACGTCATCCGCGACGAGGAGGGCGAGTTCCGGGTCCTCGAGGACAACGTACGCAGCCCCTCGGGGGTGAGCTACGTCCTGGCCAACCGGGCCGCCATGGCGCGCGTCCTCCCTGAGCTGTTCTGGGGCCAGCCCATACAGATGGTCACCGACTACCCGGCCCACCTGATCCACGCCCTGCGCCGCGCCGCGCCCACCGGCGTGCAGGACCCCACCGTGGTGGTGCTCACCCCCGGGGTGCACAACTCCGCCTTCTATGAGCACGCGCTCTTGGCGCGCTTGATGGGCGTGCACCTGGTCGAAGGGCGCGACCTGGTCTGCCACGGCACCGAGGTGTTCCTGCGCACGACCGAGGGCGAGGTCCCCGTGCACGTCATCTACCGGCGCATCGACGATGACTATCTCGACCCGCTCCAGTTCCGGCCCGAGTCGCTGGTGGGGTGCCCCGGGGTCGTGAACGCGGCGCGGGCCGGACGGGTGACCATCACCAACGGGGTGGGCAACGGCGTCGCCGACGACAAGCTCGTCTACGCCTACGTCCCGGCCATGATCAAGTACTACCTGCGCGAGGAGCCGATCCTGCGCAATGTGGAGACGATGCGCCTGCAGGATCCCGCCGCGCGCGCCGAAGCGCTGGCCCGGCGCGACCAGCTGGTGTTCAAGCGGGTGGACGGCTCGGGCGGCAAGGGGCTCGTCATCGGCTCCTCGGCCAGCGGCGCCGAGCTCGACGAGCTGGCGCTGCACGTCGAGGCCGACCCCCGGCGCTGGATCGCCCAGCGCGTGGTCGCCCTCTCCACCTCGCCCACCTGGGCGGCCGACACCATGGTGCGACGCCACGTCGACCTACGGCCCTTCGCCGTCAACGACGGCGAGAACGTGTGGGTCCTCCCCGGGGGCCTGACCCGGGTGGCGCTCACCGAGGGCGGGCTGGTGGTGAACTCCAGCCAGGGCGGCGGGTCCAAGGACACCTGGGTCGTGGGGGCCGGCCCCGCGCTCCCCGTGCTGCCGCCGCGCCGTCGCGCCGCCGTGAGCGCCGGGCCGCCCATGGACGTCGGCCCCGGCGTCGACGCCGAGAACCGCAACCAGCAACAACAGCAGCAGCAATGACGCAGGCGCTCTTGAGCCGGGTGGCCGAGTCCATCTTCTGGGTCGGCCGCTATGTCGAGCGGGCCGAGGGCACGGCGCGCATCCTCGACGTCTCGGTCTTCCAGGCCCTCGAGCAGAGCGACACCGAGGGAGGGCACGCGGCGCGGCGCCTGCTCGCCGTGATGGGGTTGCCCGACGACGAGACCGAGACGCTGTGGCAGGCCACCGAGCGCCTGGCCACCGACCCCAAGAGCCGCTCCTCCATCGCCGGTGCGTTGGCGGCCGCCCGGGAGAACACGCGCGGGGTGCGCCATGTCGTCCCGGTCGAGTTGTGGGAGCACATCAACGCCACGTGGTCGGCGCTCCCGCTGCAATGGGAAGCGACCCGCCGGGCTGGCCCGGCGCCCTACCTCTCTTTCGTGAAGAGCCAGGTGGCCGGGATCACGGGATTGGCCGACACCATGATGAGCCGGGACCAGACCTGGCTGTTCTTCACCCTGGGCCGTTGCCTCGAGACCACCGACGTGGTGGCCCGCCAGTTGGCCACCGTCGAGTTCGACCAGGTGTTCGACAGCGGGCTCGTGATGTTGCTGCGCTCCTGCGGCGGGTACGAGCCCTACCTGCGCCTGTCCCAGGGCGTGGTCGAACCGGGCCGGGTGCTCGACTTCTTGTTGCGCGACCGCCTCTTCCCGCGGTCGGCCTTCGCCTCGCTCACCCTGGCCGAGGAGTGCCTGGACCAGATCAACTCGGGCCGCCACGGGACATGGGAGGACGCCCGCGGCCTGGTCGGGCTGGCCCGGGCCGAACTCGAGTACTCCGCGCCGGACACGCTCGCGCAGAACCTGGGTACCCGCCTGGAGCGCCTCCAGTCCTCCATCTCCTCGGTCTGCGACGCCGTCACGCGGCGGTACTTCGCCCAGGACATGCCCACGCAATGGCGTCGGGGAGGTGCGGGCGAGTGAGCCGCTCCGACGGCTGGCGTGTCCACGTGACGCATGAGACCCGCTTCGACTACAACGCCCCGGCGCGGGCCTCCTACAACGAGCTGCGCCTCACCCCGCGCACCGAGCGGCACCAGACGGCGCTCGAGACCAAAGTCGTCACCGTGCCGGCCGCGCCCCAGTACGCCTACGTCGACTACTGGGGCACCCATGTGGTCGCCTTTAACGTCGATCGCGGCCACGAGGTGCTCACCATCACCGGGACGGCCTTGATGGACACCCAACAGCCCGAGGCGCCCGAGGACGCATCGTGGGACGACGTGGCCGATGCCTCGTTCACCATGGCCGACCATCTCGCGCATGCCGTCTACACCGCGCCCGACGCCGAGTTGGCGGCCATCGCGACCAGCCTGCGCGCGGCGCGCCCATTGGAGACGGCGCGGCGGATCATGGTGCGCGCGCACGAATCGCTGCGTTACATGCGCGGCGTGACCGGGGTGCACACCTCCGCCCACGAGGCCTTCGTCGACGGTGCGGGCGTGTGCCAGGACTTCGCCCATCTCGCGCTGTCCATGACCCGCTCGGTCGGCCTGCCTTCGCGCTACGTCTCGGGCTATCTCCATCCCGAGACCGATGCCGTCATCGGCGAGGAGATCACCGGTGAGAGCCACGCCTGGGTCGAGGTGTGGACCGGGACGTGGTGGGGCTATGACCCCACCAACGACTGCGCCGTGGGCGAGCGCCACGTCGCCATCGGCCGCGGGCGCGACTACGCCGACGTGCCACCGGTAAAGGGGATCTACGCCGGTAACGCCGAGCACACCATGCACGTCGACGTGCGCATCAAGAGGACCAACTAACCGTGCTGACGCGCATGCGGATCTGGCTGCCCGACGCCCCGGGCGTTCTCGGCGCCGTGGCGGCCGAGATCGGCGCCGTCATGGGGAACGTGATCGGGCTCGAGGTGCTCGAACGCGAGGCCGGGGTGGCGATAGATGAGCTCGTGGTCGAGCTGCCCGACGACCCCGGCGCCATCGACGCGGTGTGCAGGGGCATCCGCAACGTTCCCGGCGCCGGGGTCGAAGAAGTGCGCGAGCTCGCCGCCGAGGCCCAGGACCGCGAGGACACCGTCCTCGGCGCCGCCACCGCCATACTGCAGGCGGCCACGCCGACGGCGGCCATGAACGCGCTGACACGCCAGCTCCTCTTGCTCTTCGACCTCACCTGGCTGGCCGTCGCCGACCTGGCGCTCGACACGTTCATGGAGGTCCACGGCGACGCGCCCCCGATGACCTGGGTGTCAGCCTTCGCCCAGGGCGCGCGGAGCGGCGCCGACCCGGCCAACGACACGACGGGCTCCGGCGTGTTCGTCGAGGCGATCCCCGAGACGGCCCTGACGGTCTGCGGCGGGCGGCCAGCGCCGATCCGGCGCCGCGAGCGCCACGAGATCGCCATGCTGGTCGTCGTCACCGCCCGTTTCGTCGACGCCTTGGGTTGGCGCGAGCACGCCCACTGAGGGGGGCCGCGCCACCCACCACGACGAGTGGTCAGGAGAGTACGGGATCCGGCTGGCGTGCCGCGGCCGCGTCGGCGGCATCGTCGTCACTCGCCGCCTCGGAGTAGACGTACTTGCCGCCCCGTAGCCACGAGGCGCCGGCGGCGACCAGGCAGGCCACCACGGCGAAGTCGAAGGCGGCATGGAGGCCGCTCTTGAAGGGTTTGGAGATGAGAGAGGGGAAGAAGGAGCGCCCGTTGAGGAGCGCCCGATTGGCCGACGACAGGTGGGCCAGGACCGGAGCGCCCAGGAGGTGCTCGACCGGGCTGTAGCCGAGGAAAGCGGCAAAGAGGGTGGAGACGGGCGGGAGGTCGGCGGCACGCCGTGCGGCCGCACGCGGCACGCCGTGCGCGGTCAGGCCGTGGAAGAGGGCCGAAGGCAGCGTGGACGAGAGGCCGACGATCATGAGGGTGAAGAAGATGCCGATGGAGAGGACCTGGGCCGAGTTCTGGAAGGTCGAGTTCATCCCCCCGCCCACGCCGCGGTGCTGGGGCGGCAGGCTGTTCATGACCCCGGCCCGGTTGGGGGCGGCGAAGGCTCCCATGGCCAGACCGTTGAGGAGCAGGAGGGAGGCGAAGGCGGGGAACCCGAAGTTGACCGGGAGCAGTTCGAGCAGGCCGAAGGAGAGGGCCGCGGCCAGCATGCCCCCGGTGGCGAAGGGCCGGGAGCCGAAGCGGTCCGAAAGGAAGCCCGAGACCGGGCCGGCGATCAGGAAGCCCGTCGTCAGCGGCAGCATGTAGATACCGGCCCACAGGGGGGTGCGGGCGAAGTCGTAACCGTGCAGGGGGAGCCAGATCCCCTGCAGCCAGATGATCAGCATGAACATGAGGCCGCCGCGCCCGATGCCGGCCAGCAGCGTGGACAGGCTGCCGGCGCTGAAGGCGCGGATGCGGAACAGCGCGAGGCGGAACATCGGATCGGCCACCCGTTTCTCGGTGACGGCGAAGGCAGCCAGCAGGGCCACGCCGAACGCCAGGCAGCCCAGGACGAACGGGCTCGTCCATCCCATGGTGTGGCCCCCGTAGGGCTGGATCCCATAGGTGATGCCCACCATCACGGCGATGAGCCCCACGGCGAAGGTGATGTTGCCGGGCCAGTCGATGTGGCCGTGGTTGCGCCGGGGCACCTCGCGCAGGCTGCGGTAGGCCCAGATGGTGGCGAAGAGCCCGATGGGCACCGAGACCAAGAAGATGAGGCGCCACTGGATCGGTGCGAGGACGCCGCCCAGGATGAGGCCGATGAAGGTCCCGCTGATGCCGGCCACCTGGTTGATGCCCAGGGCCATGCCGCGCTGGTCCTCGGGAAAGGCGTCGGTGAGGATGGCCGAGGAGTTGGCGATGAGGAAGGCGGCACCCACGCCCTGGAACACCCGCATCACGACCAGGTACAGGGCGGCGGCCTTACCCGACATCCAGGTGACGGTCAAGAGGAGCGAGAAGAAGGTGTAGATGACGAAACCGAGGTTGTACATCTTGACCCGGCCGTACATGTCGCCCAGACGCCCCAGGCTGACCACCAGCACGCTGCTCACGATGAGGAAGCTGAGGATCATCCAGAGCAGGTAGAAGGTGTTGCCGGGTAGGAGAGGGTTGATCCCGATGCCGCGGAAGATGTCGGGAAGCGCGATGAGCACGATGGACGAGTCGATGGTGGCCATCAGGACGCCCAGGGTCGTGTTGGACAGGGCCACCCACTTGTAGCGATCGTTCCGGCCCGGAGCGGTGCCGTTGCGCAGGAGGATGTCGGTCACTGCTCCGAGCTTACCTTTACGTCAACGACCACAATTCGCCCCCGACCGCCCCTCAGTAGTGTGCCCGGCGTGCTGCGCATCGGATTTGTCGGGACCGGGCTGATCGCCTGGGCCCACGGCCTCGGGTTGGCGGCGATGATCGAGGTCGGCATCATCGAGGCCGAGATAGCCCTCGTGCTCGATCCCCGGGCGCAGCGCGCCGAGGGCTTTGCCGCCGCCTGTGGGGCACGGGTGGCGGGGGACCTCGACGAGCTTGTGGCGCACTGCGACGCCGTGTGGGTGTGCACGCCGACGGCGGCGCACCGCAGCGCCGTGGACGCCGCCGCGGCGGCCGGGTGTGCCATCTTCTGCGAGAAGCCGCTGGCCACCGGGCTCGAGGGCGCGCAGTCCCTCGCAGACGCCGTCGCCGCCGTGGGTGTGCCGGCGCAGTCGGGCCTCGTCTTGCGCTCGGCGCCGGTGTTTCGCGCCCTGCGCGCGCTCGTCGCCGCGGGCACCTTGGGGCGGCCGATGGCCGCCATCTTCCGCGACGACCAGTACTTCCCCATCCAAGGGACGTATGCGTCGAGGTGGCGCGCCGACGTGGTGCAAGCGGGCGGGGGATGCCTGATCGAGCACTCCATCCACGATGTCGACATCCTGCGGTTCTGCCTGGGCGAGGTGGAGCAGCTCAGTGCCCGCACGTCGAACTTCTCCGGCCACGAGGGCATCGAGGATCTGGCCGTGGTCACCATGAGCTTCGGCTCGGGGCTCGAGGCCCACCTGACCAGTGTCTGGCACAACATCTTGAGCCGAGGTTCCACCCGGCGCATCGAGCTGTTCTGCGCGGACGCCATGGTGTGGTTGGACGACGAGTTCCGCGGGCCGCTGCACATCCAGACGAGCGATGCGGACGAGATGCGCCCGTGCCCCTCGCCGTCGTGGGTCGACGACTTGCCGCTCAGCCACGACGAGGTCGGACTGGCGGTGCGGGCCTACGCCGAGGCCGATCGGGCCTTCGTCGACGCCGTCGTGGCGGGGGGCATCCCCGCCCCGAGCCTCCACGAGGCCGTGGTGGCGCACCGCCTGGTCGACGCCGCGTACACCTCGGCCGCCGGGGGCGGGGTGCCGGTCACACTCGCGCCCGCGGCAACACCGTGAGGCCGGCGCGCCGGCGTCTCTAGGCCGGCGGAGTCCAGCGCACGAATTCCCGGTAGTGGTAGAGCGTCTCGTAGCCGAGCTTGGCGTAGAGCGATTCGCCCATGGCGGAGGCCTGGAGGGTGACGGAGGTCGCCCCCATCGCGAACGCCACGTTGGTGGCCCACTCGGTCACCAGCCGTCCCAGGTTCATGTGGCGCGCGTCGGGGACAGTGCCCACCCATTGCAGGCCGCCCACGCCGGCCGTGAAGAACGTGAGGGCCGCGGCCACCGGCCGACCGTTGAGATAGGCCACCACTATCCGCGCGTCCGGGTCGGCCACGAGCCGATCGGGCCGGTCGAACTGGTCGGCGAAGACCTCCGCCGGCATGCCGTAGGTGGCGTAGGCCTCGGTGTCGACGGCGGCGAAGTCGCCCACCCCCCGTTCGTCGTCGACTTCCCGCAGCACTACCCCCTCGGGCGCCCCGCGCGACTCGAGCACGTGGTGGCAGATCATCTGGGGCACCGGGTCCCCGAAGGCGACGAGCTCGTGCTTCTCGCACGCCGCTTGCAGTGCGGCGTCCTCGCCGGTGTCGCGCACCTTCACGCTGTAGCCCCGCCCGAGCCGGGCGAAGAAGGCGTCGGCCCGGCGAATGACCTCGTCGGCCGGCACGTCGTCCTCGGTGGCGAACGCGCCGTTGCCGATGACGGGGATCCACGAGCCGCCGGCGTAGACGAGGACGCCGCCCTCGTCGAGGAAGCTCCCCTTGGTGCACCAGTGCGTCGTGGCCCGGCTGTAGGCGATCAGGTTCTGGTGGCCGAGCCGGGTCTGCGCATCGGGCATGCGGCATCTTGACCGCGCTGGCGTGCCCCCGTCACGTCGCAGCTTCCAGGCGGGCCAGGTCGCCCGGGACGAACTTGCGGGACGAGATCCCGATGACCGCCCCGACGATCACGAGACCGGCCAGCAGAGCCATGGCGACGCGCTGGCCCTGGGCATCGGCGACGGCGCCGATGATGGCCGATATGGCGATGGCCCCGAGGGCATAGAAGAAGAGCGACCAGGCGTAGGCCTGGCTGCGCAGGTCGGCCGGCGCGATGACGGCCACGAAGGTGGTGTAGCCCGGAAGGTACCCGACCGCCCCCACGCCGACAGCGCAGGCGGCGGCGATGGACCCGGCGACGTCGGGAATGACCGCCATCAGGAACACGAAGACCCCGAACTCGATCACGAAGAGCCCTGACACGAGCGGCAACCGGGCCAGGCGGTCCTGCGCCATGAGCCGCTTGGTGATGGCGCCACCTGCCAGTATCCCGCCCAACCCGCACACACCGACCAGCGCCGCGATCTCGCCCCGGTCCGTCGCCCCGATGTGGTACACGTCGTGGAAGAAGTCCGACACCAAGGTGGCGAGCGGGATGGTGCCGCCGCCGAAGAGGAAGGCCGCCACCCAGGACCGCCGCAGCGTGCGGATGGCGAAGACGCCGCGGAACCCGTCCCACAGGCTGCCCTCGAAGTGGTCGCCGATGGGGACACCGGTAAAGGCGGGCACCGCGGCCGCTCCGGAGGGTTCGGCTACCGCAGCGCCCCCGGATTCGGCGGGCCCGGCTCTGGCGGGCCCTGCTCCGGCGGGCATGGTGCGGCGCGCGGGCTCGCGTAGGAAGGCCAGAAGTCCTACGCAAAGGAACGTCGGGAGGGCCAGCACCACGAAGGTGGGGCGCCAGCCGACCGCCGACCCCAGCCACCCCGCCAGCGGGCTGCCGACCAGCCCGAGGCCCGAGGCGCCGATCAGGTAGACGGTGAAGATCTGGGCCAGCCCCTCGGGCGGGTAGTAGTCCGAGAGCAGGCTTGGGTAGATGGTGCGCGACGCCAGCAAGCCCACGCCGCCGACCAGCCGGGCGGCGATCAGCACACCGAGCACGGGGGCGAGCCCCGTAAAGATCGCCGCCACCCCCCAGAGCACGGCACCGCCGGCGGTGAGTTGGAGCCGGTTGCCCCGGTCGCCGAAGTAGCCGAGGAAGATGGCGCACATCACCGGCACGGCCGCGGTGAGCGAGGTGACGGCGTCGATCCCGGCATTGTCGAGGCCGAAGGCGTGCCGGATCTCGGGCGCAAGCACCCCGAAGGCGGCGCCGTCGAAACCCTGGGTGACGGCGAGGCCGACCAGCAAGGCGAGGGGGAGGGCGCCGGCCGGACCCAGCATCGTGCGCAGACGGCGCAGGTGACGTAATGGCAGGGCCGCCCCGGGCCCTGTGGCGTCATCCTGTGCTCGGTCAGCCAAATGCCCAGCTCCCGACTCTTCAGGTGTGGCGAGGTGAAGGTCTACCCTAAAAGTCGCAGGGACGTGGCTCGTCAGTGCAGGACGAACACCGGGTGCCGGGCGGCGATGGCCTCGAATTCCGCGTCGGTCGAATCCGGTCCTACGCCCTGGAAGAACATCCCGACTTCGAACTTCCAGCGCCGCAGGTACGTGCGCAGCACTTCGGTGCGGGCTTCGACGGGGACCTCGACCGCGGTGCGCGTCTCGCGATGGCGGCCGAGGATGAGGACGAGGTCACCGCCGTCGGCGCGCACGTTGCGCACCCACTCGGTCTCCCCGCGGGCAGCCACCAGGTACTCGTGCCCGTCGACGGAGAGGAGGTTGACCGGCGTGCGATAGCGCTTCCCGGACCGGCGCCCCTGATGCTCGAGCACACGAGAGCCCCACACGCTGATGCCCAGGCGCATCAAGAAGTTCAAGAAGGGCGTGAGCACGTTGCGGGTGAACCAGTCTGGGCGCTGGTAGTGGGTTTCCGGCTCTCCGGTTGGCGTGGGCATGGCGTGGTCCTTTCGGTCTACGGTCTGGAGTGGCTTGAGAACACTGATCCTAGAACAGAACAACGTTCTTGTCAAGTACTTGTGTTCTCTCCCACCACGCAGCAGACTGGAGGCATGTCCGCCCCCCGCAGTGCCCGGGACCGGGTACGCGCCGAGGTCAGAGGGGAGATCCTGGCGGCCGCCCGGGCCCGCCTGGCCCAAGAAGGGGCCGCCGCCCTGTCGTTGCGCTCGATCGCCCGTGACCTCGATATGGCACCGTCGGCCCTCTATCGCTACTTCGACGGGCGCGACGCCATCCTCAGCGCCCTGATCTTGGAGGCGTACACGTCGCTGGCCGACCAGGCCGAGGCGGCGGCGGCGGGCGCAGCCGGCTGGAGCGTCGTGCCCGGGGCCATGCGGGACTGGGCTCTGGCGCACCCCCACGAGTGGGGGCTCATCTTCGGGTCACCGGTGCCCGGCTATCGGGCGCCGGAGGAGACCGTCGTCCCGTACGCCCGCGTGGCGGGGGCGCTGGTGCGCCCGATCGCCGCGGCGCACCGTGACGGTCGCCTGCGCGCCACGGAAACGGACACGGACACAGACGCGGCGCGCTCCCCCGCGCTCGACGCCGCGCTCG
>Ga0182018_10005154_pt1 | contig 10628 bp, 7 predicted proteins | sample 812P2MmetaG_FD_120490 | JGI IMG/M metagenome (GOLD analysis project Ga0182018, IMG submission 120490) | Permafrost microbial communities from Stordalen Mire, Sweden - 812P2M metaG | ecosystem: Environmental > Terrestrial > Soil > Wetlands > Permafrost | place: Sweden: Stordalen | collected... | reverse complement strand
GACGAAGCGAGCATGAAGGCCGTAAAGCGCCACGCGCCAATAGTTTTCACTGTGGTTCCTCCTCGGAACAGCTGCAAGGACGCCGCACTTGGGTGCTGGCTGACAGACGACTTTCGCAACCAGGAGCGAGAACAGAAATGAACTGAAGGAGCTATATTGGGGAGTATTTAGGTACTGGTACATTTCTCGAAAAGGTATGTTGGAATGAGGCGCAGCATTCGTTCCGGAGCATGGCACGAACCTGAAGCAACTTTCGAAAGGACAACGTAATGTCGCTCCTGAATGTTCCTTCGACTCGACGTGGGCGTACTACAACGTGTTCTTCGAGAGTCGAGTCGAACGCGTGCCCATAAATGGCGGGACCGCTGAGAGTGTGCCCGGAACGGCAATTCCCGACGCCTGGATCGCGAGTCAACCCGTTGACCTATCGCCGGATGGCAAATCGTTGGCATTCTTCATCGGACTCAACCAAACAAATGCCTACAAGATCGCCGTGGTACCACTAGATGCTGGACCCCACCCAAAGGTCCGCATGCTCGATGCACATGCTGCGGTGTCAGGTGTTGGCCCGCGACTTACGCCCGACGGGAAAGCCTTCGTATATCCAATCATTAAGAACGGCGTGGGCAACCTGTGGCTCCAGCCTCTGGACGATTCCCCAGGACGTCAGATCACAAATTTTAAGACCAATCAGATCACCAGTTTTCGGTGGTCGCCCGACGGCGAGAACATTGGCGTGCTCACCCGGCGCCGCATTGACGCCGATGTCGTGCTACTGCGCGAGTCTGGCTCCGCGGCGCAGTGACCCGTCTGACCCTCAAGCAGTTCGGAGCATGATTGCTTCACTCTCTGGAAAGACGCCGGCCCCGACATTCCCATCCTGCAGCAAGCCAAGGCTGAATACGCAAAGCTGAAGTGAGCCGAGCCGCGGCGCTGATAGTGCAGCGAACTACTACGAATTTACTAAAGTAGTGCTTCTTGAGGCCCTCAGAACCGAAATGCGAAGTCGTCCGAACTTCTTGAATCGAAAAAAGTAAGGGTTGGTGCCGGCAGTGGGACTCGAACCCATGTTTCTCGCGCTCTCGTTTTAGTATAAGATTGCCCATCTGGAATAATGAAGCTTTCTGTTGGATAACGGAATCCCCGCATTGTTTAGCCTCGAGCGTCTTCGTAAGTTGCCTGCCTATATTAGGGAGAAGGGAGTCGCCAAGACTCTACGCACTTTGCTACGCACATGTGCGGACTTCATTGAGGGATGGAAGTGGGATTTTGAGCGTGGAGTAGAGACGCGCAAACCCATTCCAGCTTCGAAATTCGGAACCGTCAGCTACTACAGCGCATCCGGCAAGAAGTTTTTTGATCGCCTCGGAGTCCTCAACCTGGACTGGGGCAGGTTCATGTTCATCGACCTCGGTTGCGGCAAAGGGAAAGTCTTGCTGATGGCGGCGGAATTCCCGTTTATGCGTATCGTAGGAGTAGAATTGGTCGAGGATTTAGCAAAACAGGCCCGGCGGAACATTGCATCGTACCGTGGTCCCACTTTGCTTTGCCCATCGCTCGAGGTGATCACCGGTGACGCCACCCTATACGAATTTCCGGCAGATCCCTTGGTACTTTATTGCTTTGATACTTTTTCCGAGTCCGGGTTACGCGTGGTGCTGAACAACTTGCAACGTTCCTTGCAACAGCAGATTTCTGCAGTTAATTGATACTGGCGAAAACCATCGTACTTACCGAGCTTGTTTGTGAAGCACCTATGCCGAAGATTGTCTTCAACCCGATCGCGCCTTCGTCACCCTGATCACTCGATTCACAATGCGATAAATAGAACTCGAGCGGTGGTGTGCCAGCTTGACCTTCTTATCGCTAACGCAATTGCAAGGGTCATACGGCTCTATTTGAACGCGGTTGTCGGTTAGCCTCCACATGTACTCGATCCTGACACAAGACGCGGCTCGGACAATGCCTGACTACTTTTGACCCTTGGCGGCCAAGAGACCGCTGCCGCCTACCGTCCAAATCTCGTGCCCCCTGCTATCCAAAAGCTTGACGGTAGATGGGTAACCGTCCCCTTTGGCTCGTCAAACGAAAGTACGCCTTGAACGTTTCCCTTATCGTCCACCAAGACGAAGCTTTGTGAACGCACCTCTTTGGGCGCGGATTCCGGCGATTGAGGATGGGAAATTAATGGAGTCCACGCGAAATGGGATAGCAGACCGCCAAGAACGCCAGCGATGACCGATGCTGCAAGTTTTGTATTCATCTTTGAATCACTCCTGAATTGGATTCAGCCCACCTACGACTGAACGAATATCTGCACGAAACTTGCAGGGCAGCAAGCAGAAATGCGGCAGAGAAGACTCATCGCGCCGCGGGAGTATTCGACATTCGAATGGAAAGCGCGCTTCTAGAATTTCAGATTGGACGGGGCGACTGTGCGAAAAACTACTACAATTTTACTACAATCGTGATTTTCCGCAGCCCCAGAGCGAGGTTGCGAACTGGACCGAACCTCTTTCGTTTCATCGAATAAGGGTTGGTGCCGGCGGTGGGACTCGAACCCACGACCTACGGATTAGGAAAACAAGAGGCGTTTCTGACCCGTTATGAAAATTGCGGAGTCGACCGGGCGATAGTCATCTCAAGCATCGCGACGAACACTGTATCCGGCTTTACCGCGACCATGAGTGCGATTGAAGTAGTGAAAGATGGAGCTCCATGCCTGGGCATCACTTTTTTGACTTGTAAGGCCGCAAATGGACCGGGAAACCATGCGGTCGATTACAGACTGGTCATTGTTGGCATCGGTCCACCAGGAACCTGTGCCATCCCAGGTCACAGCCGCCGGATCGTGCGCCCAAGCGACTCGGCCGGCGACGACGCCCCGGGGAACTCCTAATGGGGAAAGTGGCTCAAATAAGGACGGCCGCAGGTAGGTGGCAGCTGCAAGAGTTAGGGCGAATTGTCGGCGCGTCATGTCCATTTTGACTTGCTCCTATCGCACAAAATCTTACGGTTCCGTGGATCATTTTGCCTGAAGGTGCAGAAATTGCTGCAGCCTCTTCACAGACAGCACGGTCTTGGGTTGGAGACCGGTAGTTGCAGCGCGGGGACCTTGAATTGCCCAGCGAATTGTACCTGACGACGCGAGTAGAATCCTCAACTAGGATGTCGTTACGTAAGAGTTCGTTCATCGTCTCATTAGCCTTTCACCCGTGAGTATGAAGCGACTCGACCATGCCTCGGATGTCACGGTTCTCGAACACGGGGCCTCCGCGCTGCCCGTTCCGCTTACGACGGCATCCAACATGGTCCCGGCCAAGTCGTCGGCCCGAATCACCTGGTTCTGGAACAGCGCCCGAAACGCATTAATCGGAAACTAGCCCTCGATGTCCGATTACGAGTCGCTTGCCGAACTACTGCAGTTTTACTGCGGTCTGGGCTTTTGGCAGTATCGAACGAGAAGGCAACGTCGAGCTAAACGCATGGAACTGAAAAGGTAAGGATGGTGGGGCTGGGGAGAGTCGAACTCCCGACACGCAGTTTAGGAAACTGCTGCTCTATCCATCTGAGCTACAGCCCCCACTCTTGGTTTCCAATCTATTTTATATGCATTTGCGGTCTTCGCCTCAACGTTCAAAGCGATTCTGCGACTTAGCGGCGCAACATTCACCGTCCGAAAGCTAAACGGCGGAGCTGGTCATTTGGGGCCGAGCCGGTCTCGAGTGAGGGGAGGCAAGTACGAACTCGTCTCAAACGTGGATGTGTTGTACACCTCCACCGATACGATGCAAGCTGCTGGCGCGCCTTTGGCCAGCGTGACAATTGGGTGGACTAATGAGCCGGGAAAGGCGGAGGAACCCGTAAGGTCAAGCGATGTCGCATGACCGTCCGAACTGTCTACCTCGAGGGTGTCACCTACCGTATTTCCGTTGTTGTCCGCAAAACTAAGCTCTGCGCGGCAGGAGACGTCGGATATGGCTACCACATTCAGCCGCGCACTTTGGCCCAATGCCACGTCGAGCATCCCAAAAACGGGTTCTCGGGGATAAGCAACGGATCCGGGAATCACTACGGTCGTGCCGGCAGTATTATCAAACACCTCTACCGAAGCAATGCATGTAGGGCTGAGAGGCTTATCGCCTTCAAAACTGACCGTCGGAAGCACTTCAGCTCTTTCTTCACCCGCTATACTGACAAACTCGCCGCTCAGAGAGATCGAGGCCGAGTCACCGACAGCCAATGTACCGGCCCAACTCGGTCCCAACGGGTCACCGTTGTGGTCCTGAAAACCGAGTGTCGCCGTGCAGGGTTGGGGTTGCGAAGATGGAGTCGGAGGATATGGCACCAAATTAAGTTGCAATGTATCGTTACCGGTAAGTCCAACCATCGCAAAGTTGGTTGCTTGTGCTCGCGCGGTATTCGCAAGAGCAACTGCGAACAACACGGTGAGGGCTGAGATCACTGTGCATCGTTTCATGAGAACTCCTTCGTGGAAGCTGGACTTTCCGCATCGGGGCGGAGATACGGCCACATTTGGGTGTGGTAATGGGAAGCCTAGAACTGCGCGAACTTATTCCTCCGCGTGTATTTCTGTCAAGGCGAATCTTCCTTGGACCGAACTCGAAACTAACGGATGAGTCCGGCGTTAGATATTGAAACCAGACGGTGAGCAGCCCGATTTCGGGAGATTGTAGTCTTGAGGAGGATGTTGATTCGGAGATCGTTGCGGCGAGAAAGCTAGCTAAAGCGCGGACACACAGTTCAAGTCTGGCGGTTGTCGGCGACCGACGCAAGAACTGCGCCCTGTATTGGAAACCGCTTCGACGTAACAGTCACCAACTCGCTTCACTAACTTGGTTTCGTCGTATCGCCCGGCGTCGTCGGCTTTGTCTCTTGAATTACATCTGCCGGGGCAATCTGCGCCGTCACCGTCACGTAGGTGACGTCCGGAACTTTCGTCGGATCGGCAGCCACTTCCAGCGCATCGCCCGGCGCTGTGCCCTTGGGCACGACGAATCCCTGCTGGAGTTCCAGGTTCGGTAGCGCATCCTTAATCTTCGCGTACTGGCTCGTCGGCACCAGAACGTAATCACCGGAGAGAAGCGGCAATCCCACAGAGGATTGTTGTGCCGCCCACGACTGTTGCGTCGCAAATACGTCCACCGGCATATGTTGAAATACTGATCTCGAACTCGCTGGATGCACGAGTGCGTAAAAACTCGTGAATGCGCTGAGCGCGCCGACGCTGATGGCCGGCAGACCGATCACCGGGGCGAAACGTCCGATTTCAGTGGTCGCCGTTTTCATCAGTTGCGAGAACATGGATTCCTTTGCTTGCAGTGTGAAGTTAAATGCCCAACGTCCCGATCCTCCCGGCAGCCGCATGCTCTGCATCTTCTGCCAAGTCGAGCCGGGATCGAATCCCGTGTCCCCCAATTTCGGCATCTTGCCGTTCTCTCTCGGGAACATCGCGGCGATCGCCGTCCATGCCATTGGATCGAGAAAATTCAAGACAGCTTTCTTTTGTATGACATCCACGCGGAATTGCGACGATTGCAAATTTTCGAAGAGCTTTGCGTCTCCTGTCGCCGCCCGGAACCCTGCTACGTTCACGCCCATGTTGACGTCGCCGTCGTGTGGCAGCAACTCTGAAGGTTTAATGTCGGTGATCGCGCGAAAGCCGGTCGACTTCGTGTAATTCAGAAATACGGGCGCGCGTCCGGGATCCGCGCCGGAGTCTTTGCCGCGCATGCGAAACGCCCCGGTCTGAACTGCAGGGGTGCCTGTCGAGTCGGCAAACGCGGTCCAAAATTGCGCCTGTTGCTGGCTGATATGGCTTGCGGGCGCAACATCGCCGGTTTGCCCCAGAAATCTGGCTACGGCTTTGGCAGCAGCGGGAGTGGCGAACAGTCCTGAGAAAGCGCCTGTCGCGAGAGCTTGTTTCACGAAGTCACGTCGAGCTGAGCGCATAGTTACCTCCGGGTAAAGGGGATATTCCCAACACCACTCGCATTTGTCAAGCAGCGCCGCCGTTCGGGCGGCTTTGGCGTTCGATAACTCGTGGCAGATTGATCCTCACTAAAAAACGAGTCACACCCATCCAAAATCTGAATTGTACATTCCGGCAAACCTCGTCTATTCAACTAACATGGGGAGAAGCCGCCATAAGCCGCCGGTAGATCATGATGCCTGCGGCGTCGGTTTCATCGCGCAACTCGGCACTCCGGCGGGTTCGCGTGAAGTAGTTGAGCGAGCTCTCGAAGCCTTGCGCCGTCTTTCGCATCGCGGCGGCGTGGATGCGGACGGCTCGAGCGGCGATGGCGCCGGGTTGCTGACTCCCATCCCCGACAAATTTTTTCGCGCACGCGCGGGCGAAACGGGAATTGAACTTCCCGAACGATATGGGCTCGGCGTCGTTTTCCTTTCGCGCGAAGGCGCTGCCGCCACTTGCAGTTCAATCGAGGAGTTCTCGCGCGCTGCGGGACTGCGGTGTCTCGGTTGGCGCACCGTACCGACCAATCCTGGAATCCTCGGCCCGTCATCCGCGGCGACTCAGCCCGTTATCCGCCAAGTTTTCTTTGAGGCTGATTCACCGAACGAGTGTGATCTCGAACGCCGGCTCTTTTTCTTGCGCAAGCGCGTTGAGTTTGCGCTACCCGATTTAGCTTACTTCGCGTCGCTCTCCTCGCGCACCGTTGTTTACAAAGGACTGCTCGCGCCTGAGCAACTCCCTGCGTTCTATTCCGATCTGGCCGCCTCGGAGTTCCACGTTCCGTTCGCTATTTTTCATCAACGCTATTCCACGAACACGCGGCCGACGTGGCGCCTGGCGCAGCCATTCCGCTACGTCGCGCACAACGGAGAGATCAACACCATTGGCGCAAATCGCCGATGGATGCAGGCGCGCGAACAGGATTTGCGCCGCCAGCTCGGCGCCGGAGATTGGCTTGGCGCGCTCGAGAATGACGTCAGTGACTCGGCCAGCTTCGACAACGCATTTGAGATTCTTCTGCGTCTCGAATATTCGCCAGCAGCGGCGATGCTTCGAATGGTGCCGCCTGCGTGGGAATCCGACGCAACTCTCGCTTCCTTCTGGCGCGATTACCTTGCGGCGCAGGCTCGCGAGCAGGAGCCGTGGGACGGCCCCGCGGCGCTCGTTTTCAGCGATGGACGGACCGTGGGCGCAAAGCTCGATCGCAACGGCTTGCGTCCGTTGCGATATTCGGTGACCGCCGACGGCCTGGTGATCCTCGGCTCGGAAGTCGGCGTCGCATCCCTCGAAGGAAAGAAAATCATCGAGCGCGAGCGCCTGGGACCGGGGGAAATGGTGATCGTCGATCCGGCCTCCGGGAAAATTCTTCGCGGCAATGCGCTGGCGAACACGATTCATCAACCGGCTGACGGAGCCCTCACGCGAAAGAGCGGCAGCGGAAAACATTCAGGCGCTCGCACAGTGTTGCATCGCGCTCCGGCTGCGCGTGCGAAGGCTTCGTCTCTAAGCGCACTCCACGATCCTAAACGCATCGCGGCGGCGCTCGGCTGGACCGAAGATCAATTTCGCATCCTGTTTCAGCCGCTGGCGCGCGATGGCAAGGAAGCCGTCTGGAGCATGGGCGACGATGCGCCTCCCGCGTTTCTCTCTTCGGCGCGCCGTCCGCTGTGGGATTACTGCAAGCAGAGCTTCGCTCAAGTGACGAATCCGGCGATCGATCCGCTGCGCGAAGCCCATGTGATGTCGCTTGAAACTTGTCTCGGCGGGCACGTAATTGCCAATTCGCCGCTACTCGACGCCGCACAGATGGCCGCGGTCGTAAAGGGATTGCTCGGGCGCGTTTGCTGGATCGATTTCACGTTTGAAGCTGGCGGCGGCGCGCAAGCGGCCGCTGCCGCGCTCGAACGCGTCCGGCACGAAGCGCACAGCGCTGCGAGCGCGCATTCACGCGTCGTCGCGCTCAGCGATAAGACTGCGAACCCCGATCGAGCGGCTCTGCCCGCTCTTCTGGCGTGCTCGGCTGCATGGAAGGGAATGCTCGCAGCCGGCTTGCACGACGTGCCGCTGATCGTTGAAACGGGCCAGGTTGTCGAGACCCATCACGTCGCCTTGCTGATTGCCGTGGGTGCAAGCGCGGTGTCCTCGTACCTCGCGCTTGAACTTGCCGAGGCGACAGCTCCCGGCGGCGCGGAGAGTTATCTCTCGGCCGTCGAAGCGGGCCTGAAGAAAGTTCTCGCCCGGATGGGCATTTCGACGCTTTCAAGCTATCGCAACAGCCGGCTCTTCACGGTGGTCGGACTTGACGCGGATGTCTGTGACGAATATTTCGAAGATGCGGCGTCCGTGCTGGGCGGAAAAACTCTCGGCGAACTTTTTGAGGATAGTTTGAGCCGGCACGTCGAGGCGTTTGGCGCCGCGTCACCCGGTTTGCAGGACTCCGGCCTCTATCGCTTCCGCCAGACCGGCGAGCGCCACGGGACCTCTCCTGAATTGATGCGCCGGTTGCACAAATACATTCGCGAGCCCGGCACGGAGAATTACAGGGCGTACTCGGAGCTCGCGGATACGCGCGAGCCAGTGACCGTTCGAGATCTTCTCGATTTCGCGGCGCGCGATTTGCTTTCGCTTGACGAAGTCGAGCCCGCCGATCAGATCGTTCGCCGATTCAGCACGCAGGCGATGTCTCTCGGCGCTCTCGGGCCGGAAGCGCATCGTACGCTCGCCATCGCCATGAACCGACTCGACGCGCGAAGCAATACGGGCGAAGGCGGCGAGGATCCGAGCATCTATGTGCGCGAGCCCGAAGCCGCGAACCGCGTGAAGCAAGTGGCTTCCGGCCGATTCGGCGTGACCACCGAGTACCTCGTCCAAGCGGGCGAAATTGAAATCAAGATGGCGCAGGGCTCAAAGCCCGGCGAAGGCGGGCAGATTCCGGCGGCGAAGGTCACGCCCTATATCGCGCGGCTGCGGCATGCATCGCCGGGGATGTCGCTGATATCTCCGCCGCCGCATCACGATATTTACAGCATCGAGGACCTGGCGCAGTTGATTCACGATTTGCGCGCTGTGAATCCGCGCGCGCGCATCGGGGTGAAGCTGGTTTCCGGCGCGGGCGTGGGAATCATTGCCGCGGGCGTGGCGAAGGCCGGCGCGCATGTGGTTACGATTAGCGGCTTCGACGGCGGCACGGGCGCATCGCCGCTCACTTCGATCAAAAATACTGGGCTTCCGTGGGAAGTAGGCCTGCGCGACGCGCACAATACGCTTCTGCGCTCCGGTTTCCGCCGCCGCGTTCGCTTGCGCGTTGACGGCGGATTTAAATCCGGACGCGATGTTGTCCTCGCGGCTCTGCTTGGCGCCGACGAATTCGGCTTCGGCACCGCGGCGCTTTTGGCCATCGGCTGCGTGATGGCGCGTCAGTGCCATTTGAATACTTGTCCCGCCGGCATCGCCACGCAGGACGAAAAATATCGCGAACGCTTCGCCGGCAAGCCCGAGATGGTGATGACTTATTTCAAGGGCGTTGCCACTGAAGTGCGCGAACTACTCGCAAAACTCGGGGCACGCTCGATTCAGGAAATCGTCGGCGATGTGGAACGCTTGAAATTCCGCACGCCGCGCGCCGCATCCATCTTCGGCGATCTGCTCGATTCAGCCGAGGAGCACGCTTCGCCGTCTCTCGCGCCGATTGACGATTATCTCGGCATCAACGTGGAACTTGATCACGTCCTCATTGGAACGAAAGCCAGGAAAGTGCGCCGCCATTTCTCGATTGCAAATTCCGACCGCAGCGTGGGCGCGCGTTTCAGCGGGGAACTGTTGCGCCGCTCTTGGCCTGCCGCTCCGGGACGCTGCTTCGATTTCGAATTCCGCGGCTCGGCAGGGCAAAGTTTCGGGGCATTTCTAGTTCCGGGCGTGAATTTTCGTCTCGTAGGCGAAGCGAACGACTACGTTGGCAAAGGATTGAGCGGAGGCCGAATTGCGATCACGGCTGGTGCAGCGGCTTCGCGACGCGGCGACGTCCTCGCGGGCAACACGGTTCTTTACGGCGCGACGCGCGGCGAGCTTTACATCGCCGGCCGCGCAGGGGAGCGATTCGCGGTTCGCAATAGCGGCGCGCTGGCGGTTGTCGAAGGAATCGGGCAACACGGCTGCGAATACATGACAGCTGGCGTCGTTATCATCCTGGGTCCGGCGGGTGCGAATTTCGGGTCTGGCATGACCGGTGGCCTGTCCTACGTTCTTGCCGACTCGCTGCCCGGCCTTTCGTATCACCGCGAGTTCCTGAAGCCCGAGGCGATCAGTGAATTCGAGCAGGAATGCCTCCGCCGCGTCCTGAGCGAGCACTTCATGCGAACGGGAAGCCCGCGCGCCGAGATGCTCCTCGATCCGCTCCGCGCGCCAGCGCTCGTGCGTCTCGCGCCAATTCATCGCGCACTTTCGATTGAAGAGACTTGGTTGGCGGCGCTCGATCGTCTGGAAAAGCCGGAACCGATGCCGGTCGGCGCGCTGAGCCGCTTGCTCGTCGAATCCCCGCTCGTGCCGGTGGCATGATGCCGTGCGAGCCGCTCCGCCACGCTTGCACCATGTGAGGAATCTGTACGGTATCCTGCTAGAATAAGCGACTACAAAT
>Ga0182018_10005153_pt1 | contig 10628 bp, 8 predicted proteins | sample 812P2MmetaG_FD_120490 | JGI IMG/M metagenome (GOLD analysis project Ga0182018, IMG submission 120490) | Permafrost microbial communities from Stordalen Mire, Sweden - 812P2M metaG | ecosystem: Environmental > Terrestrial > Soil > Wetlands > Permafrost | place: Sweden: Stordalen | collected... | reverse complement strand
GAGTCGGCGTTCTACCAGGGCACGATCGCACAGGCCATTCTGAAGACCTCGGCGGAGCTCGGGGGCACGATGTCGGCCGACGACCTGGCTCAGTATTCCTCGGAGTGGGTCGAGCCCATCTCGACCCGATATCGAGATTGGACTGTCTATGAACTCCCTCCGAACGGCGACGGCATGGCCGCGCTCGAGATGCTGAATATCATGGAGCAGTTCAAACCTGCTCCCGACGGACCCCGCAGCGCCGCGGAGTTGCATACCCGGATCGAAGCGATGAAGCTGGCCTACGCCGACGTCAAGGGCTACAACGGCGACCCCAGGTTCGGCAAAATCCCGGTAACGCAGTTGCTCTCCAAAGAATACGCGGCCAAGCGTGCCCGCCTGATCGATCCTGCCAGAGCCAACTGCGGCGTCACTCCCGGTGCGCTCTCCGGAAGCGACACGACCTATTTGTCGGTGGTCGACCGCGACGGAAATATTCTCTCTTTCATTCAAAGTAACTATTCCGCTTTTGGATCCGGGGTGACGGTGCAAGGGATGGGATTCGTGCTGCAGAACCGCGGCGGGCTGTTTTCAGTCGACCCTGCGTCGCCTAACGCTCTCGCCGGTCGCAAGCGGCCTTTTCACACCATCATTCCGGCATTCATGGAGCGCGGGGATCAGCACATCGGCTTCGGCATTATGGGCGGCATGAATCAACCATTGGCACATGCGCAATTTGTCTCGAATGTTGTGGACTACAAGATGAACATCCAGGCCGCTCTGGAAGAGCCCCGGTTTACCGTCAATACAAAACTAGGGTGCAACATCGTGATCGAGTCCCGCGTCACCCCCGAATCCATCGAGCAGCTTACAAAAATGGGACACATTCTAGAGGTGCGCAAAGAGTATTCGACGACGATGGGGCGTGGGCAAGCGGTCCTCCACGACAGCACGACTAAGGTCAACTATGGTGCTTCGGACCCGAGAGCAGATGGCGCTGCGGTGCCGGAAGCACCGCAGATATTCCGATCGACCCCATGATGATAGGGTCGGAATCCGTTGGAGTCGCTTTAGCGACCGTCCGTGAGGTCTTGGGTATTTGGGTCTCCTTGTGCGATGGCGATGATTGCCGGCAGGCTACGGGCAAACTTTCCATAATCCGGTGAGGTAAGGTTTGCCGACCATACGGGAGTTGAACGATTTGGTCCCGCTTGACGTCCCGTGTCGCGACGCTGCGTTTTAGCGGGTTATAATCATCGACCTGTGCGCGTGAAAAAACCATCGGTCGGCGCTCTCCTGCTCGGCCTGATTCCCTTCATTGCGATGTGCCTCTCGGTCTCGCTCTGGGACCGCATTGAACCAATGATTTTCGGTCTCCCTTTCAATCTTTTCTGGCTTGTCGCTTGGATCGTGCTCAGCAGTTTGTGCATGTGGGCGGCCTATCGAATGGAAGTCTCGCGGGATAAGAAAGACTCCGGAGCCCAATGAGTCCCAGCACCGTTTCCCTGACCACGATCTTCGTCATCGTCGCGATGGGAGTTGCCATCGGTTTCCTGGCCGGAGTCCACCGAAAGATGGACCTGGAACAGTGGACGGTTGGCGGTCGTGGCTTCGGTTCTGTTCTGATGTTCCTGCTAATGGCGGGCGAAGTGTATACGACGTTCTCTTTTTTGGGAGCCAGCGGCTGGGCTTATTCTCGTGGCGGCCCAACGCTATACATCATGGCTTACCTGACCTTGGCCTACGTGGTCTCATTCTTTATCCTGCCGCAGATCTGGGAGGTCGGCAGGAAATACGGAATGCAGACTCAATCGGACTTCTTCACCACGCGCTACGGCAACAAGTATCTAGCCGGATTTGTATGCGTCGTTGGCATCGCTTCTTTTATCCCTTACCTGCAGCTCCAGATAACAGGCAGTGGAGAAGGAACTGACGGGAAGGGAAGAGGAGCCGTCGGAACTGATCTACTTCAAGGTCTACAAGAGCCAGATCCCGGTCATCGAGCAGGCGATCGAGGCGGCAGCACTAATGCTCGGCACGGACAAATCGCGCGGATACTGTCTGGAAATGATCTGTGCGGATTTTCTCGCGGGGGCGCACGTGGACAATGGCGACCCGGAAATTCTGCTCCACTCGATCGCACGCTACTACAAATTCTTGCCGTGACCATTCGCTACGTCCGACCGCGTTCACCGCAGCGCTTTATGTCATTGGGCAATAGCCTCCCCCAAAACGGAAACTATTTGGCAATTGCGCCAGGCCGGGGGATCCTGCGGGCTGTCCGCCCGTTCGTTGACCACACGGGGCACTCGGGTCCGTCCAGGACCTTTGCAAAGTTCACCAAGTTCACCAAGTTCACTGTAGGCGTCTCGGCCTCAGTTATTAGTTCGCGCAGTCGCCTGAACTGCCAGCGCATGGGTATTAGGGATATGTTCATAAAGTTCACTAAGTTCACCGCACACGGCCGGGATCGGTTTATGCGCCGGAAGTTGCCTCGCCGGGCGGATTCCGCAGTTCGGCCTTCCTTGGCGTGTTACAACATGGACATTTCTGGTGGTGGCTGTTATAGCCACAACTGGTGCACGGCTTTGACTCCTGCGCCACCTCTTCAAAAGTCAGCAATCTCTCGCCCTCATGGTCCATCATCATCCCGAATTCCGAGCAAAGGCTACAGGGGTGGCCTACAAGTCCGGATTGGACGGTGACCGAGGGAAGGATATCGGCCCGGGTAATCCCCATGCCCTTAGCCTGACTGTGAATCTTTCGCGCGATCGCTAACGTCAGCTCGACCCTGTAGCCCTCTCCCCGCCGGCGTGTGGGAAAGCCGAGCGATTTACTCAGGATCTGCCCGATTTTTTTGGGGGAATAAAGGCGTGGTTCGCCGTTTTCGCGAAGGATGCGGTTGGTTTCGTCTGTCAGTTCACGGACGTAGCAATCGCCCTTCCTAACATGGCAGAAGCCATAAAGCGCTAACATCACCACCCACTCAGGCTCATTGAACCGGTCGAACTGCATGGAGTCAACCTGGGATTCCAGTGCTCCAGCCAACCGTTGCTGCAGTTCTTCATTCCCCAACATTGCTGCTGCAAGAGCACGGGCGTTGTCCCGCAGGCGAGGAGGAAATTTCAGAAACACGGGGTCTTGTGAGGCGACGACCCTCAAGTAATGCAGTAGACGGAACATCTCGAGCATTGGCTGCAGCTCGTCAGACAATTTTTCCTCCGCGTCCGGATCCAACGACGGTACATCCCGGTCCGATGGAGTCATAACGATATTGATGTTGCGGCTGACCAAGGCGGCGTCGTCTAAGGGAACTCGTGAGGCTATTACCTTTGGGCCGAAGTTTTCGAACGCTTTCCCGTGGCAGAGGACGCGAGAACCCTGTCGGTTGCCTCCCCGGAGCAAACGTTGGAAGTCGCGGCTGGACCGATCGCTTCCGAATTCCGCCTCGTCGATAAGCAAGGTGGGGCGCACCTGAGCCGCTAACCGGTAAAGCGACGCCGGCGTGATGGCGGAAGCGTGTATTGGGCGTCGGCAGAGACAGTGCAATAGCCGCAGGAGCGTACTTTTTCCGCTTTCAGGCGGGCCGCATATTGAAAAGTACGGCACAACTGAGAGCCGATCGGCAAACCAGGTACTGAGAGCGAAGGCGGCGACCAAGAAACTGTATTCGGTCGTGATGTCGACATACTTCTCGATAGAATTCATCATCAGCATGAACAGTTCCCCGATCTCCGGGCAAGACCTAGCCGTCGTAGGCAGGCGTAGGGCGGACATCACCGTCGGGTCCATCTTCGGGACAACAAGCCGTTCGCCCTCATGTTCAATGTGAGATGCCAGCCTGATATTCCCATCCTGCCAAATCAAAAAGCCTAGCTTTGAAGGCTGGCGGATGCTCGTGATCAAGTCCACCATCCGGCCGTCAGGCAGGATCGTGAATTCCACCTCGCGAGTAACGGCAGTCTCCTTTTCTTGTGTCGACTCGATCGCGACCGCTGATTGTCGGATAGGGAAAACACGCAGCGAACCTTGCTGTTCGTGATTTGTCTCGTTGGGTTGGGTCGAAGTGGTGTTCTTGGGGTCGATGGATTTTGTGGCATTCGCCTGATCGCCAGCCACGTTCCTATCGCTCGAAAAATTTGGCGTAGAACCTCCGCGCGCGATGTTGCGCTTCTGGCCCTCTGCCTCTCAGCATCCCGCAGTCAACGTCGGGGCGGTTTAGTTGTGCCGACTCCTTTTAGCTTCCCGCTCAGAGGAAGTGCGGCAATTTTGGCTGTTGACGGAACCATCCTAAACCCGCCGGGGGCAGAGGGATTCCGCAGGCGTCCCACTTGTTGCTAAGGTTACGCCTTTCTTGCGAGTGCAATATTTACTCTCGCGATGCTCCCCCCCCGAGACACCTGTTCGCCGACACTCGAAAATCGAAGACAGAGCGGGGTTGCTCCCAAGTTGAGCACCTATAGATTGGTCATGAGCAAGGAAGTGCAAAAGCTATATTTCAGAGGTGGCGAGAACAGGTTTTCTAGTATTCTGAGTGAACCTGGAACTGCGGCGTCTCAGAACGATGGACGATCTGAAGGGCGCGAGCGATCGCGCCCCTTATTTTTGGCTCTATGCCTACCCCATTTCTGCTCTGAGACCGTCTCAGGTCAATCTTGGGGAGGAATCTCACGGCGATCAGGTTCCGGCAATGAAGCTGCCGAGCGCCGTCTCTTCAACGGCGGCGTGAGAACGCCTCGGGCAACCAGTCACTGCTCTTGCTCGGAGTGGTAATTCATGCGGCAGGAAACGATCCGCGCTACAGGCTTGTTGCGGTCGCAAATCGGCACTTCTTCGCCGTCCTTAACGAGCTGGATGTGAGCACTGAGGTGCGCTTTAAAGTCGCTAATGTTTACAGTACGCATACGAACATTATAGAGTCTCGCTACTGAAAGAAGCCCACTCCCGGATTGGTCAAAGTTCTGCTGCCTCCCCTGCAGAATCGGGGATCTCCCTACCGATTAGGGCAGGGGCTCAGCGCCTGGATCCTTGGACCAGCATTTCTTCGCGTCGGCCTATTTTGCTTTCACGAATTTCGCCAGCGGTACGACTTCGACATTCTTTGCCAACGAATATTTCTTTTCGCCCGGATACACAACGCTAAGCTGGTCAAGTTTCAGGTCGGCAAGGGCGATACGAATGGACGGTGTAAGCTCAGGAGCATCGGCGCGCTTGCATTCGACACCAACCCGGCGACCGTCCTTGAATAGGATGAGGTCGATCTCAGCCCCGTTGTGTGTGGCCCAGTAATAAGCCTCGTCGGGCCGAAGAGCCTTAAGCACTTCCTCCACTGCGTAACCTTCCCACGAGGCACCTACCTTTGGATGATGCTCCAGGTCGTGCTGGCTGGTGACGCCCAGCAGGGTGTGCAGGAGACCGCTGTCGCGTACATAGATTTTGGGTGCCTTAACTTGCCGTTTTCCGAGGTTCTCAAACCAGGGCGGAAGCTGTCGGACCATGAAGACGCCGGTCATCAGGTCGAGGTAGCGGCGCACGGTGGATTCGTTCACGGCCAGAGAACGAGCCAACTCGGCCGCATTCCAGATTTGGCCGTGGTAGTGGGCGACCATATTCCAGAACCGCCGCAGCACAACTGCCGGAATCCTAATGCCCAATTGAGGCAGGTCGCGTTCGAGAAAAGTCTGGAGAAATTGCCGCCGCCAGGTCAGTGAATCGGCTTCAGTGCGGGCCGTGTAAGCTAGTGGAAAGCCGCCGCGCAGCCAGTGGCGGCTTTGGGCAGCCGCGCCAAGATCGGAAAGCCGAAAGCCCTCCAAGGAAACGGTTTCGAGTCGGCCCGCGAGGCTTTCGGAGGACTGCCGGAGCAGGTCTGGCGACGCGCTGCCGAGAATGAGAAACCGTGCAGGGAGTGGCATCCGGTCGGCCAGGACGCGCAGTAGCGGGAAAAGGTCGGGACGGCGCTGGATCTCGTCAATCACCACCAGCTTCTTAAGTGGACGCAGAGCCGTGTCGGGCTCGGTCAGCCGGGCGAGGCTCTGGGGCTCCTCAAGGTCGAAGTAGTTGAGCGAGTCGGGACTTACAAATTGCCTCGCGAGCGTCGTCTTCCCGCACTGCCGCGGTCCCAGGAGGGCAACCACACGGCTGCGCCTCAAGGCGGCGCGAACCAGTGCAACGTCGGCCTTACGGTTAATCACCGAAACATATTATACCATGAATATCCGGCTGTCACTACGGGATTTTCATGATAGCGTTCAGGGGTGGCGCACGGGCGAGCGAGTGGTTTCTCCCATCTTCGGTGGCACCTATGTCAGTTCTTGGCTTGAAATCATGCCACGGGCGCGTTCTTCAAAACAGGGTCGAAGGCGAAAATTCAGCCGAAGCACGCGGATAAATTGAAACCGCAACTGGCTGCGCTGGACAACGCCAAGTCCGAGAATGACATGAACGCACCTGGTTGGAGGCTGCATCGCTTGCACGGCGATCTGAAAGACCACTGGTCGGTGGATGTCAGCGGCAACTGGCGGTTGACTTTTACATTGCAAGGGGAAGATGCCGTGCAGGTCGACTATCGGGACTATCACTGAGAGGCTTTTATGCGTATGCACAATCCGCCACATCCGGGAAGAGTTCTACGAGAGTATCTGGGGGCGATGTCGGTCACAGACGCCGCCAAGCACCTTGGGGTGACTCGGGTTGCCCTGTCGCGCATCTTGAATGGCAGCGCGGGAATTTCGGCAGCCATGGCACTAAAGTTGTCCGATGCCCTATGCACTAGCCCCGAACTATGGATCGGCATGCAGACCCAGTACGATCTCTGGCGAGCATCACAGCACCGCCATAAGAGGGTGACGCCATTGTTCGTAGGAGCAGGGCACCGACGCCTTGGCAAACCGCTTCCAAAGTCGGGAGGAACGATCCGCGCTCGTGCGGCTCAGGGAAGAAGGACAAGAAATGCTGCGGTGGCGCGACCCTAAACTGACTCGTACTCCTGGGTTCTTCGAACGGAACCGCCCCCGGCTCTGAAGTGCGATAACTGCTGCGCAAGTAGCTTCAGGATGCTGTCTAGCTCACCAGTCAAAGCGGGAGGGCTCTTGAGGTAGCCAATTGTCGAGTAATTCCGGACGGGCGACCTCGCCGTTCGGTTCTTTGGTGATTCACTTGCACCTCGAGGCCGTCTCAGGTCAATCTTGGGAAGGAATTTCAAGGCGATCAGGTTTTGTCTTGAGGATCCTTCTGCGGACGCTGTTTTTCGCCTTCGTTCGCCGGGCGTTTATACTGCGGCCGCACTCCAACTGAGTCCAAACCGTTGCGGCCATGCAGGGGCAAGTGACCGCACTTTGATCTGACACTGGTGACCTCGCAACGTTTCAGATTTTCTGGTACTTAAAGCCCTGTGAGATGCTTGCAGTTGGTCCATCAAAGCCCGCCGATGTTGAGCTCGAACTCGTCGCTATGGGCTCTGCCTTCTAGTCTAGTGATTCATCACGGGGCTGGCGCGGACTGACGTGAGTTCCGTTCGTTGCGAGGGCGCGGCGGCGCAGTTTTTTATGAGTTGCGCGTAGTAGCCGCGGGCTTCGTCGTTGTGGCTGAGCGATTCCGCCGCCTTGCCGGCGCCATACAAGCCGTTAAAGCGATTGGGGTCGACTTGCAGCGATTTCTCGAATTCCGCCAAGGCCTCGGGGGTGCGGCGCATCTCGAGGAGCATGTCGGCGAGCATTTCGTGGGCGGGCAATTCGACTTCTCCCTTGCCCTCGAGGTCTTGCTTGGCGGCGAGCGCGCGAAGCAATCCCAAAGCCTCGTCGTCTTTTCCCTGGACAAAGGCGAGCCATGCGTGCGCCTCATCGTGCTTGGTGCTCATGCGCCTGGCGATCGAGGGGCGCGGATCCTGCCGAGTGGCTTCCAGCAAAGCGTCGTACTGTTGGACCGCTTGCTGAGCGGCGCCGAGGTTGCGCAGATGTCCGGCGGCAACCGCCCGCGCCCAGTAGGTGATTGCCTGATTGTAGGGTTCGACCTTGGGATCGGGATTGAGAGCGGCCGCGGCTGGCCAATTCCGGGTTTCGAGATAGAACATGGCGGGAGAATTGGCGCGGTTTTGGTTGACGTAATCGATGAGATTTTTGTCGACGTGCTCGTAGCCGATCTCGGCTTGCTCTTTCACCAGTTGTTCAGCTTTCGCGTCCTCGCCGGTTTGGAGATAGGCGTACTCCAGGAATTCCATGGCGTGCAACTGATGTTCCGCGCCGACATGCACGATTGAAGAATGCCGGGTGGCGTCGAGCGAGGCGAGATTGGATTGGATATCCTCTTGCCAGAGTCCCAGCCGGGCGAAGATGTGGGACGGCATGTGCAGGGCATGAGGGGCAGCGGTCGCGATTTGAGCGTAACGCCGGGCCGCCTCCAGGCCCTTCGGCGCCAATTGTGGGGAATCGGCGGCGTGAATCAGATAGTGCGCCACGCCTGGATGATTGGGATTGTCGCGAAAGATTGGGGTCAGAATGGCAATGGCCTTCTCACTGTCGACGACGGGATCCTGGCTATCGGCGAAGGTCAGCAGTGACAATGCGTAGAACACGGCGGCTTCGGGATCGTTCGGATAGGCTTTGTACAACTTTTCCAAAGTCGCGGAATATTCATGATTGCGGGTGTCGTAGTCGCGGCCGTGGTTGGGAACATCGGCGCGATAGAAGGTTGCGGCAGCATTGATGTAGCCGCGTTCGCGGGGCGTCTTCGCGTCGAGAGCCTGGGCTTGCTGAATCAGTTCCCATCCCCGCTTCACATCAGCGTCGCCAGGCCGATAGGCTAACGGGCGGTAGAGCCCGATGGCCTCGGCCCAGAATGCCATGGCGCAGGTGGAGTCTTCGGTCGTGGCGGCCTGGAACTCGGCTTCTGCATCGTCGAACAGGAAAGAGTGCAGTAGAGCGAGGCCGTGCTCGATTCGGTTCTGGGCGGGCTTTGAGCAGGAGACGGGAAACGAAATTGCGCCGAGCTTGGGGATGGGGCTGGAATGGTCGTGGTCCTGGCCCGCGAGGAGGGCGCAGGCGCAAAGGGCGACGGCCAGAGTCGTGGGTACGCGCTTCATCAATATCAATCGCTTTGCTCAGTCAGTTGAGGTGCTGCGAATCGCTTCGAAGTTGCAGCTGCGAAAACTCTAGAGCGAGAAGATGCGCGGGAATATTCGGAACAGCCAATTGACTTCATTTCGATACCTTCCTAGGTCTCCTCTTTTCGTCTGGCTTGGCTGAATCGGTTTCTTGTTTTTCCCAAACTTCCATCAACGTGGTTTCAAGATAATTCGTAAGTGATCGGCGCTGTTTGTTCGCCTCTTCGACGAGTCTTCGCTTAAATTCCGCGGGCACTCGAAAATTAAGAGTTTCCTTCTTAGTTGTCATGCAGTTCCGACAAATCTCAAGCCCGATGCTACGCAACATGGCTGGAGGGGGTCAAGAACTGCCGTGGTTACTTTATCTACTTGACTAAATGTAATGCACAATGCATTATATAATGCAATATGCATTACAAAGAGGAAGGCCCGAATTGCGAAAAATAAACAATGTCTTGTCTCGTGGTAACTGTCGACTGGCCCGAAAAAGGTGGAATTTAGGATCTAAACACCCCCTATTGGCGACGCTGAGGTGGCTTTCGGAAGATTTCAAACTTTCAGTTTTGGCGGGGGATCTCATTCTTCTGCAAACCAATTGGTACGTAACACATGCCGGCTTGCTCCGCATGGCCAAACGAAATCGCTGCTCTGGAATGAGGGTTCATTTCATTCGAGAGCTTTCTGATATAAGCGCTCGTCGGTTTGCCTTTGAGGCAACCGTGTTCAAGTCGAAAACATGCCAAGGCTTTGTGGGTTACGGTGATGCAGACCCGTCGAACGTAGGACCTCTCGTACAAGGCGCGGAGCTTCGGATAGCCGAGACTAGGGCAATCAATCGCGCCCTGAGGAAAGCCTACGGGATTGGGATTTGCTCCTTAGAGGAAATCGGTTCTTTCTCCGAATCGCCCCATCCTTCCCAGGCGCCGACGAAGCTTCCGCCACAACCTGCTAACGGAAACGGGAATGGCTACCGCGCACCAAAGGTTCGAGATCGTCTTTGCCAGATCATTCGGCAGCATGAACTTGATCCCAATCTGGTCAAGTCGTATGCGACCGACTTCTGCGGCGTGAAGACCTTACGCGAAGCCACGCGCGAGCAAGTAGAAAACTTCGTCAGTCACCTGGCGGACTGGGCCGAGAGGGATCGTAATGCCTTGCTCTGCCAACTCAATAGCTACCTCAGCCAGAAAGAAGGTGCAGCGTGAATCGCTACGTCGAGTCTCTTCGCCCCGTGGACGTGTCGGCGTTTCATTCCGTTCCGGATGGTCTTTTCCTGGTTCGTGTGGATCAGGCGCGATATTGCTGGCAGAAGCAGAAGCCTTATTACGAGATCCGCTTCGTTGTCCTCAAGCCCAAACATCTGGTTGGGTGTTTGATGACCGGACGCCTGTACTGCACGCCCAGAGCTCTGTGGAAGCTGAGCTGGTTTCTGCGCGACTTCGGCTATGACCCCGAGCTGCTCCAAAGGGATGAGATCGAGGACGATGCGCTGGTTGACTTGTGGGGAGTTGTAAAGGTCAGCGAAGTCACGGTGCACGGAATCTCTTTACTT
>Ga0182018_10005152_pt1 | contig 10629 bp, 3 predicted proteins | sample 812P2MmetaG_FD_120490 | JGI IMG/M metagenome (GOLD analysis project Ga0182018, IMG submission 120490) | Permafrost microbial communities from Stordalen Mire, Sweden - 812P2M metaG | ecosystem: Environmental > Terrestrial > Soil > Wetlands > Permafrost | place: Sweden: Stordalen | collected... | reverse complement strand
TATAGGGCACTTGCTTCTTTCGTCGACTGCCCAGCACCCATTCGGCGTAGTACGTGACCGTCAACCTTCTGTGCCGCGACAGCGTGTTCTTCACCCGGAGGCGCACCACCTTCAGGCTTGCGTCGCACGGAACGAAGACCGTCATGTCTTGAAGGAGCCCGTGGCTATCGCGCTCGTACGTCGTGTATCCGGCGCCGTGGCGAACCGTCGTCTGTTCGAGCCGCCCCGCAGGCAGCGGAGTCGGCGACCAGACGGCGGCGGTTTCGTCGTCCCTCAGGTAGAGCGCTTCGGAGGGAGTATCGCGGACGGGGTCGTTGCTCCACGGTGTCAGCCGGTTCTCACCGCTGTTGAGCGACCAGGTGACGCCCAGGGAAGACTCGCTGACAAGACAGCCGAAGACCGCGTTCGCAAGGACGTTGCACCACGGTGCGGGTGTCGACTTGCCAGGGGCGACGTCGATGACGTACTCGCGACCGTCTTCGGTGAAGCCGCCGATCCCGTTGTCGAACAGCAGCGGAGCTCGCGGACGGGAACCTCCGGCGGCCTCCCCGACGAGCGTCGGCACCCACTGCGGCCGTGCAGCCGGGCGCCCGGCTATGCGCGCCAGGCGGGATGCGAGGGAGGCATCGCGCGTGTCCAGCAGAATACGAGCGCACGCCTCGAGGTGCCGGAGCTCACTCTCCTCGACCTGGTCGGCTGCGATCACGAAGACGCCGCCGTGCCGGTCGAGCCATTCATCGGCGCCGTTGTGCCGCAGCACGCTTCGCAGCGTGTCCTTGGCTTCGCTGGCGTACGTGGACGGGTTCTCGTCCACCAGGACGAGATCGAGGGGTACGCCGCACGAGCGCAGGTAGCGCTGCGCAGCCAGGGTCTCGTGCAGGAGCTTGCCGTTCGGATCGCGCACGCGCACGAGCACGATGGGCTTGTCTCCGGAGAGGCCTCGACCCCAGAGGCGCTGTTGGCTTGGGGGCACGGCAGCCCTTTCGGCTGGGGACGCGCGCAGGTGTGGATCGGCGAAGAGCAACGCCGAGAACAGCCGCTGGACGGTGGGCAGCAGGGCGGGCTCCACGTTCGTTCGCGCGAGCCGTCGCGCGCTCTCGTTCGCGGCGTCGCGCAGGGCCCAGGCGACCGCGTGCATCGAACCGTACTTGCGAGCGAGCGCAACGGCGTCGGCGCGCGAGCGGGCGATCGTCGTGACGAACGCCAGCCGCACGGAGCTTCGTGGCTCGAGCTCCACGCGCGCCATCAGGCTCATGACGGGGTCGAGCACGGCTCCGACGCGGCCATGGAGTCCCTCTCGCTCGGTGCCGAGCGGATCCGGCACCCTCGAGTCGGCTCCGCGGCCCAGGAAGGCGCCGCGTTCGGTCTCGTAGCCGCCGAACATCACCGAGACTCCCTCCCGGACGAGGCCATGGACGAGCACCGCAGGCTCTTCGGCGGGCGATTGAGGGCGGCGCGCGAAGACGAGCGCGTCGAGCTCCGCGATCCGTTCGCTCTCCACGAACATGCTGGAGAACACCGGATGCGTCGGAGACTGCTTGGCGTCGAAGAGCACGGGCCGACCGGCGCTCGTCACCGTGAGACGCCTCGGACGGTCCGTTTCGTTGTGCAGTGCGATCACACGCAGCTCGACGTCATCGGCAGCGGCGACCGCGACGTCGATGCGAGTCGAGATCCCGTTCTTGCGCAAGTGAAACTCGACCTTGTCCATGGCGTACGTCGTCCGGCCGTCCGCGGACGTCGCGCGCCACACCTGGCGACTCTCCTCGTCGCGGAGGAAAAACCAGATGCCTTCCTCGTCGAGCGTCGCGTCGGGCTCGTAGCGCGTGAGGTCCAGCCCCTGCCAACGCAGACCGCCCCCACCCGAGCCCGTGATGAGACTTGTCAGGCGCTCATTGCTCAAGACGAACGCGTGCGGACCCGGTTGATCCGCGCCCGACCATGGGCCCGGCGCGCACGGCGCGCCCGTTCGCTCGCTTGCGCCGGGCGTCTCCAGATGCTTCGGAACGAGCGCTTCGGTCGGGGCAGCGTCGGGGGCGCACTCGTTGAGCAGCCCTTCACCGGTCTTGATGAGCGGATCGGAATGAAAGCGCGCGACCATTGGCCGGCGGCCGAGAAAGTTGCCGAGAGCCACGAGGATCATCCCCTGATGGTGCGCCATGTACGAACGCACGATCGCGAAGGGCCGCCCCCGTACCGGATGCTCCGTAGCCCGCTCGGGGGTGAGGTCGAGGGCCTCGAACATTCCGTAGGTCCCGAGCATCCCCCTCGCCTCGAGCGCGAGCACGTTGTCGACCACGGCACGTGGCCTGATCGACAGAGCGAGGAGCGAAGCGTACGGCGTGACGACGTGGTCGTCCTCGAGGCCCCGCTTCAAGCCGAGCGCCGGCACCCCGAAGGAGCGATATTGATAGACCTGACTGGCATTGCGCCGCGCGTACGCCGACTCGGAGGTGCCCCACGGCTGAGCCCCTTTCGCGGCGTAGGCCATCTGGGCATCGACCGCGAGGACGCTGGTGCGAGCCAGCAGCGTCCCTTCTTGACTGCTCATCAAGAGGCCGGACATCAGGTATTCGAACATCGTTCCGCCCCATGAAAGGAGCGCAAGGTGGCCTGCCACTCGCGTCATCGGGCGCCCGAGCGCGTACCAGTGAGACTCCGGCACGTCGCGCTTGACGATGGCGATGTAGCTTGCGAGCCGCGCCTCCGATGCCAAGAGATCGTAATGAGTCGCGTCGGCGTGATCGCTGGTCGCGTTGTAGCCGACACGCAATAGCCTCCGCTCCGTGTCGTACAGGAGCTTGAAGTCCATCCCTGCCGCCTCCTGGTGTGCTCGCGCAGCGAGAGCGAGGAGATCGGCCTCTAGCCGCGCGGCGTTGCGCTCCGCGCTCCGAAACGCTTCGCAGAGGCGTTTGGCCGAGGCGTCGAGCTCCGGAGAATCGTCTCCGCGCTGCCGCCGTTCAATCTGCTTCGCATCGAGGGTGTCGCAAAGACGCGCGCAGGCGCGCGCCGTGTCGCAGAGCCGGAGGTCGGCGGGAAGCTCCAGCTCGTGAGCCTTTGCGTCCTGGACAAGCCCGAGCCACGGGGCGAGGGCATCGAGCTCCCGTCGCATCTCTTGGAGCTGTCGCGCCAGCGTGTCCATCGAACGCCTGAGGGCGCGCAGCACATCGGCTTCGTGGCGCTGCGCACCGGTCTTTAGGAATGCGAGCAGCTCCCGCTCGAGCTCTCCCGAGGTTTCGCCGCAGAGCGCGGAAAGCGTCGCGTAAGCGTTGTGGATGTCTGCGCGCGCGTGCGCGGTCTCCATCTGCATGCGCGCGAGGACCGACCGCAACGATGCGCCGGTGTCGTTCGGAATGGGCTTTGCGACGTCCTCGAGAACATCGATGGCATCACGAATGCCGTCCCAGGCCTCCGTCCGAACGACGCGCGCCGCCGCGACCTCCCGGCACCCGTGCTCGAGCGCCAAGAGGCACCCGGCGAGATTGCCACTGTCGACCGTCGACACGTAGTGGGGCAAAAGCGGTTGAAGGGTCTGCGTGTCGTACCAGTTGAAGAGATGCCCCTGGTAGCGGGCCATGCGACCTACCGTGTCGAGAATGCGCCGCACGCGCACCGAAAGTTCCGTTGGTCCCACGTATCCGAGGTCGTAGGCGGACACGGTCGCGACCAGTCCCAGGCCGATGTTCGTGGGTGAGGTTCGGTGAGCCGTTTTCTCGTGCGGCATCTCTTGGTAGTTGTCCACCGGCAACCAGTGGTCGCCCGACCCGGCGAATGTCTCGAAGAATTGCCAGGTCCGGCGCGCGAGCGTCCGTAGCTTCTGGCGCTCCCCGTCCGTGAGCCGCCCGTGCGGCGTCGGAGGAGACCGACTGATCCAAAGGGCCACCTCGGCGGCGAAGAACCAGACCAGGAGAAGGGGCATCGCGGCCATCAGTGCCGACGGTCTCATCAGAGCCAGAAGTGCTCCTACCGAGACCGCGAAAAGCGGCGACGCAGCCATCGTTCGCCAGTACAGGACACGCGAGGTCTTCGACGCGACGTCCGATTCCGCGTGCGCCGCGCTCGTCCACTGTAGAAGATGCTTTCGCGTGATCTTCTTTCGGATCCAAACCGTTACGATGGCGTCCAGAACGACGGACGCTTCGTGGGCAAGAAGGACGATCGCCAGAGCACAGCGTCCCAGGTGCTCCCGCACGAGCCGACGAGAGCTTGCCATCGCGATCAAGAGCGGCGATAGGAGGAGCACGATGGTCCCCAGCGTCCACGGCAACGCTTGACCCGGCAGCCAGAACCACCCCAGCAAGAAGAGCGCGAGAAGCAGAGGCCTGGTGGCGCTCCGACGAAGATTGTCGACGATCTTCCAGCGGTCAATGCCAACGAGCCTGTTGCGGATTCTCTGTCCGCGCGCAGAGGGCACCTCGGAAAGCAGCCATGGGCACAGTTGCCAGTCCCCGCGCAGCCACCGGTGCATCCTTCGGCTGTACGTCACGTAGTCGGCCGGATAGCTCTCGAACAGGGCCACGTCCGTGGCGAGCGCCGTTCGACCGTGAACACCCTCAAAGAGGTCATGGCTGACGAGGGTGTTTTCGGGCGCGCGCCCCTCCACGCTCCGCGCGAATGCGTCGACGTCGTAGATTCCCTTGCCCACGTAGATCCCCGAGCCGAACAGGTCCTGGTACAGCTCGGAGCAAGCGTGCGCGTAGATGTCGATGCCGACGCGCCCGCCGAACATCTTCGAGAATGGGGTTTCTCGGGAGCTCGAAGGAGAAGCTTCTATTCGAGGCTGCACGATCGTGTATCCGGCGGTCACACGGCCGGTGGTGGCGTCGAACACGGCGTGGTTCAGCGGATGCGCGAGGACGCCCACGAGCCTGTGGGCGGTGCCCATCGGAAGCTCGGTATCGCTGTCGAGCGTGATGACGAAGCGAATTCCAGAGAGTCCTTTAGGCTCGCCAACATGCAACGAATAGCTCGTGGTGGTGTCACCACGGAGCAGTCGGTTGACTTCGTCGAGCTTCCCGCGCTTTCGCTCCCAGCCCATGAAGCGTTGCTCGGCCGGATTCCATCGCGGACTGCGGTGCAGGAGGTGAAAGGGGCCGATGCCGTCCTTGCCGTATTTCTCGTTCAGCGCGAGGATCCCCTGCGAGGCGCGCTCGAGCAGCGGCTCCTCTGCGGGCGGCGTCTGCGTGTCGACGCCGTCCGTGAGGAGCGCGAACTGCAGTTGCGGGTCGGGATTCGATAGATAGTGAAGCTCGATGCGCCGGAGCATCGTCGTCACGTCATCGACGCGCCCGAGCAGCGTCGGCATGACGACGAGAGTGCGCGTCTTTTTGGACAGGCCCTTGGTGAAGTCAAGCTTCGGGAGCGTGCGCGGCGGGAGCAGCCATGCGAAGAATCCCTGGATCAAGGCCAGCGATGCCGCCGACGTGGGCACGAGCGCAACCACCGCGACGACCGCGATCCAGACCAGATTGACGTTGCGGTAGCCCACCGCGTGCGCGACAGTGGAGGACAGCGCGAGCAAAGGGACAGCGGTCAGCAGGGCCAGCGGCAACAAATAGGCAGTCGTGGGATGACTCGTCGCGATTCGCCGGATGCGTTCGAGACCCGCCGGGCGGTAGCCGAGCCGTTCTTCGAGCGCATGCCGCCCCTCTGCTACAAGGTAGTAGCCGACGTGGCTGCGGCGCTGGTCTCGGGCGGCGCTCCGGGCCATGGACACCGCGACGTCGGCGACCTCGTGCTCGGCGCGACGGGTGCTCCAGGCGACGGCCTCGACCACTTTGCGATAGGAGTCGCAAGTCTGGAAGTCCATGAGCGCGTAAACGCCAGCTGGGTCCGTGCGCAGAATGGCCTCGACGCGATTCGTTCGTTCGAAGAAGCCCTTCCAGTCGAGGGCATCGAACAAGCGCAGCGCGCGAACCGACCGCTCAACCCCCAGGCTGGGCTCGATGGCTCCGGCCTTCGTTTGGCGAAGGGGCTCGTTCTGGAGGTCACGGCGAAAGGTGGTGTCGTCATCTTCGAGCCCAGGAACGTCGAGCCACTCCAGAAACTGCAACAGAGATTGGAGCACCGTGGCTCGCAAGACCGTTGGAAGGGCCCAGAGCTCCGCGATCGTGAGCGGCGCGACCTCTTGATACGCCTCGACATAAGCGGTCAAGAAGGTGAGGTCGAGCACCATGTCGCTGGCCGTGACGAGGGCGCGAGAGACGGCCTCGATCCGCGGTTGACCCTTCGCAACACCCGACGCGAGCTGCGGGAGGTGGCGCACGAATCCGAGCGGAAGCTCCTCTGCCACTTGCCGCGCAGATCTCCGGATCAAGTAGTAGTTGTCGAGAAACCACTCGGTCGCCTTCGATGAGGCGACGTCGCCCGCGGCACTCTTCTGCAGGTGCTTAAGCGCGCGTTCGAGCGGGCGTGCGAACGGCCGCTCGGCGAAGTGTGGGGTCCGCCTCGGGGCCCGTTCCAGGTCACCCTGGGCTTCGGCGATTGCGCGTGCATGGGCTCGCGAATCCGCGGCCGAGGCGGAGCTCGCTTGTGTCAGCACATCCGCAGCGGTGGTCATCCTGTCCTCCGCGCGGCGTGCAAGAAGGCAGCCGCCCACCAGTCAGGGACGCAACCACTTGCGGTCCGCGAGCCGCCAGCGCCGAGGGGTCGGCACACAACAAGCTATGCAACCCGATCGAGGTCACGCGTTCGCAAAATGCAAAGACCGGCCGTCTTCACCACGGTGATGCAGCCAACGGTCCAACGCTCACACGTCGGCGGTCACTCCCGCGTCTGCTGCGTCCGTACCAGGCGTGCCGTGGCCATCAAACCGTGGCGCTCTGCGCCCTAGGCGCGGGTGACTCAGTGTTTGTGGCTACCTGATATCGAGTACATGAAACACCGCCTTGGCAATCATCGCGGCTTCGTCCGTACAAAGGACGCGGACGGTCACTCGCGACGCCGCGGGCGAGATGACTCCCTGATTGGCAGCATTGCATGCCTCGTCGAGGTCGATTCCGAAGCACCCCAGACCCCCGCAGATCCGGGCCCGCACGGTCGGCGCGTTCTCGCCGATGCCTCCCGCGAAGACGAGAGTATCCAAGCCGCCGAGCGCGGCGACAAAGGAGCCCACGCACTTCTTGACCTGGTAGCAGAAGACGGCGACGGCCTCCGCAGCGCGCACGTCGCCCGCCTCGCACGCCAGAAGGGTGTGCATGTCGGCGCTGGTTTCGGACATGCCCAGCAATCCAGACCGGGCACCGCTCATTTCGCTGAATTCCCTCGCGGTCATCTGTTCCGTTCGTGCGAGATACCCGGCCAACCCGGGATCGAGGTCGCCGGAGCGGCTGCTCATCGGCACGCCAGACGAGGGGGTGAAGCTCATGCTCGTGTCCACCGGTCTGCCCTCGTGCACCGCTGCGAGGCTCGCACCGCTGCCGAGGTGGGCAAGGATGACCCGACCTCCGGCCGCCTTGGACCCGCCCCGTCGCGCAAGTTCTTCCATCAGGTACGCGTAGGATAGACCGTGAAACCCGTACCGCCTCACGCCGAGTGCTTCGTAGCGGCGTGGGATGGGGAGCAACCTCGCCACGCGGGGAAGATCGTGATGAAACGCGGTGTCGAAGCACGCCACTTGGGGCAGGCTCGGAAACCTTCGGTGAAAGGCCTCCGTCAGCAGAATCTCTTCAGGCAGATGCTCCGGGTCGAACGGGCTGAGGAGGCGTAGCTCCGCCAGCATCGCCCCAGTCACGCGCTGCGGCTGGGTGTACTTCGGCCCGCCGTGCACCACGCGGTGCCCCACGGCAGTCACGGCGTCCGATCCCTTGCGTCGCTCGAGCCAGTCGATCAGAGCGCTGACTGCCACGCTTTGGTCGAGCCCGGCCAGGGGCCTCGAGAAGCTCTCGGCCGGGTTCAGGCTCTCGACCCGGAAGCAGGTCCCCGGGAGACCGATGCGCTCGATCTCGCCGTGCACGACCCGCTGGGGCGGGTCGCCCTCCTTGAACACCGCAAACTTGATGCTTGATGAGCCGCCGTTGATAGCGAGGACACGCATCTCGGAGTTCATGACGGGCGGTTCATTGACCGAGAAGCAGACCGAGCGATGACAGCTTCGCGCGGGTCGACCTGAGCCCGGTATGGCACAGTCCTCGGATCCCCAGGCGCTTGGCAACGCGGACGAACATGGCGTTGTCGTCGATGTAGAGTACGCGCTCGGCCGGGACGTGAGCGACGTCCAGCGCCAATGCGAAGATGCGCGGGTCGGGCTTTCTGCAGTGAACGAAACTGGAGGACACGAAGACGTCCACGATCTCGTCGAGCTTGAACTTGCGACTCCGGTAAGCGTTCAGTTCGCGTCCCTCGTTGCTCACGATCGCGATCTTCAGACCGTGCGCCACCTTGAGGCGAGACACGAGTGCAAGCATTTCGGGATGAGGCTTCGACTGAGCGAACATGAAGCGCCGAAACTGCGCACGAGTGAACGGCCGCTTCGCGTCGAAAACCACCAGGTCCATGTATTCCTCGAGCGTGAGCCGGCCCTCCTCGTACGTCTCGAACGTCAGGTGATGCCGCTCCTCCATGGGGGCCAGCGCCAGCCCGAACTCCTTGGCGGCCCTTCTGCGAGCATGGTGGTCCCAGCCGTCGGTCAGCAGCACGCCACCGATGTCGAGAAACAAGCAAGTGATCGGGACCGTCATCGTCGCTCGAGCGTTGCTTCGGTCGCGGCAGTCTCGGGCCCGGGGCCCTGAGTCAGCGCCCGGGCCACGATGGCTTGGGCTTGCTCGAGGACGCGCGCGAGATGCGCGGCTCCGCGGAAGCTCTCTGCGTAGATCTTGTAGATGGCCTCGGTCCCCGAAGGACGAGCCGCAAACCACGCGTTCTCGGCGACGACTTTCAAGCCCCCGATGGGCGCACCGTTGCCGGGTGCCTGCGTGAGGAGCGTGAGAATCCGCTCGCCCGCAAGGTCGATGACTTTCACCTGTTCCGGCGAGAGCTTCCCCAGTGAATCCTTCTGTCCGGGTGTCGCAGGCGCCTCGACGCGGTCGTAGACTGGTTCACCGAGCTCGCGCGTGAGCTCGCGGTAGGCCTCCGCGGGATCGCGCCCCATCCGCGCCGTCATCTCCGCCGCCAACAGCGCCGGTACGATCCCGTCCTTGTCCGTCGTCCAGACGCTGCCATCCAAACGGGAGAAAGATGCTCCCGCGCTCTCTTCGCCCCCGAACGCGAGGGAGCCGTCGAGCAGGCCGTCGACGAACCATTTGAAGCCCACCGGCACCTCGTAAAGCTTGCGGCCAAGCTTCGCAGTGACGCGATCGATGAGCTGGCTGCTCACCACGGTCTTGCCGATCGCCGCTTGCGCGCGCCACTTGGGTCTGTGGTGGAAGAGGTAGGAGATCGCGACGCACAGGTAGTGATTGGGAGCAACCAGCCCCCCGCTCCTGGTGACGATCCCGTGCCGGTCGTGGTCGGTGTCGCACGCGAAGGCGATCTCGAAGCGATCCTTCAGGCCTATCAACCTCTGCATCGCATAGGGCGAGGATGGATCCATGCGGATCTGACCGTCCCAGTCCACGGTCATGAAGCGGAAGGTCGGGTCGACCACGTCGCTCACCACCGTGAGATTCACTCCGTAGCGCGCGGCGATCGCCCCCCAGTAGTGGACGCCCGCTCCGCCGAGCGGGTCGACTCCCATGCGGATCTTCGCGGCGCGAATGGCATCCACGTCGATCACGTTGGCGAGATCGGTGACGTAGGCATTGAGATAGTCGTGCCGGTGCGTCGTGGGAGCACGGAGCGCCCTCTCGAAGGGGATCCTCTTCACCGCTTGAAGGGCGTTCTCGAGGTACTCGTTCGCTTTCGCCTCGATCCACCCGGTGACGGCGGATTCCGCGGGCCCCCCGTTGGGCGGATTGTATTTGAACCCGCCGTCGTGCGGCGGATTGTGGGATGGCGTGATGACGATGCCGTCGGCGAGTGCCTCCTGACGCCCGCGGTTGTACGTGAGAATCGCGTGGGAGACCGCGGGAGTCGGGGTGTATTCATCCCCGTGTGCGAGCATGACGTTTACGCCGTTGGCGGCAAGCACCTCGAGCGCGCTGGCGAGCGCCGGCACGGAGAGGGCATGCGTGTCCATGCCGAGAAACAGGGGCCCGGTGATCCGTGCTCGCGCCCGGTAGAGGCAGATCGCCTGAGCGATAGCCAGGATATGTGTTTCATTGAACGCCCTGTCGAAGGCGGAACCGCGATGCCCTGACGTTCCGAAGTGGACCCTCTGGGCTGGAACGGAAGGATCGGGTCGATCGGTGTAGTACGCCGTCACAAGGCGTGGCACGTTCACGAGAATCGCGTCTTCCGCGGGCTTGCCGGCGCGAGGACTGATCTTCATGGCGGTCACGCCTGAAACCAGGCTAGCCGCCACGTCAGCGGTACCCGTGGGGCCACCAGAGCGCGGTCACCATCCAGAGAAATCCGACGACCAAGACAACCCAGACGAAGTCGCCGCCCCACCCCCAGCGGTAGTGGTCAGCCTCGCCAGGGGCTCCTTGGGCGGTCGCCTGCAGGTGCCGGCGACGCTGGAAGTAACTGGGGTACGGGGGGCCCCATCTCCTGTATCCCCAGCCGTAGCTGACCGGAGAGACGAACAGGAAG
>Ga0182018_10005150_pt1 | contig 10630 bp, 10 predicted proteins | sample 812P2MmetaG_FD_120490 | JGI IMG/M metagenome (GOLD analysis project Ga0182018, IMG submission 120490) | Permafrost microbial communities from Stordalen Mire, Sweden - 812P2M metaG | ecosystem: Environmental > Terrestrial > Soil > Wetlands > Permafrost | place: Sweden: Stordalen | collected... | reverse complement strand
CGCCCCTCGTGGCTCCGGACGGCTTCAGAAGTAATCGCCCCAGGAAGGCTCCAACCCAAATTTTCGCCAGGTAAATCGCAGCCAAATACAGCGCGAGCAACATCAGCGAGAGCGGGAAGCCAACCAGCGTTATGGCTATGACGACGGTGGCCACCGGCACGCCCACCAGCACCCCAACCCCCAGTCCCAGACTGCGCCAGCCCGAGCCCACCAGCTGAGTCGTGGCCTGGAAGAAGCCGGGAAACAGAAGCATGCCGAGCCATCCCACCAGTATGGCGCCAGCCAACCAGACAGCTTGGTGAAAGTAGAATCTGGGGTGCGTGAAGTGGCTCTCCCTCACCGTCACCTGAATGTCACGTTTGCCCCCAATGGTCGCGCCGTCGGCGATGTGCACCTCCTTCAGCTGGCGCACGCGAGCGCTCAGGTTGCCGCCGACTCGGGCCGTGTTCGTCAGCGTTAGGCTACTTCCAACCATCGTCAGATCGCGGCCGATACTGCCGCTCACATCGGCACTGCCACTCGTCAAGATGTCCACACTGCGCTTCACCTCGCCCTCGAGGCTGACGTCGCCGACGGCAACCACGATACCGTCACCCACGCGGCCACGGTCATCAATTTGCAAGGATTGCAACAAGCCGTAGAGGCTGTGGCCCAATTGCCCTTCCAAGTCGAGCGTGTGGGAAACGGTGTAGATGTGGCCTTCCACGGTTCCGCTGACCTCGGTCCTCTGGGCGAAACTGATTAGGTCGCCCTTCACCGTGCCGCGCACCTCCACGGTCCGGCCAAAAGTCAGCAAATCTCCATTGACCACGCCATCCACGCGTACCATGTTAGCGGCAGCTAAAAGAGTGTCGTCCACAGTCTCGTTCGCCGCTACGGTGACGAAGTCACCGTGACGCCGTTCCAGGGCAAAGCTGGGCAACGACAACGCAAGCAAGACGATCAGCAGGCGCAGGCCAGGGTAGTGTGACCGCCCTCGGCGTCCAAGTAGCAGTGCGCTGCCGCCCAACACCAACAGCAAACAAATCCAGCCCACGACAGCAGCATAATCGGCTAGCATGGCAGTACCTCCGTGTCCAAAGTAGTAAAAAAAGTGGAAGATCAGGTTCGTGCGGCCGCTTACGCTGAAGGGATTGAACCATTCCAGCGCTGCCGGAATATCCAGCTCATTGAACCAACCGAAAATGATCGAACCTAGCGCCAGCACCACGGCCAGGATCGCCAGGTCGCCCCACCCCCGGGACCAGCGCAGAGGGGAGAAGCCCGCCGGGCTGGCTGCTTCTTCCGGAAGCTCGTTGAGACTTTCGCTCAGTATGTGGTTCTCAGCGCGCAATGCGCCCACTAGCGCCCGGCAGCGCTGGCACGTGGTTAGGTGGTCTCGCAGGCGCTGCGCCTCGTCCGCCGCCAGTTCGCCGTCCACGGCTAGGGCGCAGGTCTGTTCCGAATAACATTCCATGATCACGTGCTCCTATGGGGCAGCCGCCGGCGCAGCTCCTGCTTTGCCCGAAATATCAGCGCCGCCACGTAGTTCCTTTCCAGGTCCAACTGCTGCGCGATTTCGTCATAGCTCAGTTCGCCGTAATAGCGCAGGACCAGCGGCACGCGATAATTGTCCGGCAGGCGTGCGATGGCGTCCCGCACCTTCGCCCTCTCTTCCTTGCTGATGACAGCACCCAGCGGTGAGGGCTCCGAACTGGGTGCCTCGATGACCGCGGCTCCGTCTTCAACTTCCACAATCGCCCGCCGCCCCCGCTGCCGGCGCCGCAAAGCGTCAATGCATTGGTTGCCAGCTACCCGTAGCAGCCACCTGGGGAACGGTATCGAACGGTCGTAGCTCTCGATGGAGCGCTGCAGCTTGAGGAAGACTTCGCTGGTGGCATCTTCTGCGCTCTCCCGTGAGTCCAGCATGTAACGGCACAGTCCGAATACGCGCCGGACATAACGGCGATAGAGCTCCCCCAGGGCCTCCCCATCGTGACCCCGTGCGCACTCGATTACGCTCTCCAAGTCCATCTCCTCCATCTGCCTGGTTCCGCCCTCGCGGGGCTGCGGTTCTTTCGCCATGTTCCTCGTGGCATCCATAAAAGCAGTACGCTGCAGATCGAAGGATGTTACACACATTTTTAGGGGACGAGAGGAACCAAAGGCTCGACGCCTAACTCACGACGGGGAGTAGCAGGTCACAGATGTTGGTCGTGTCACAAGCAATTCGGAAGACATTTCCGGCCGGAAGTCGGCTCGTGGACGCCTTCCGCTGACAATCGCCGGGATTCCTCCCGAGCCACGGGCAATAAACATGTTGGCTGCGTTTTCGGGTTCGTACCGACAAACGCCCATGGAGCGAGGCATTTCCCGGCACCCATCTGATCCTGGAATTGTGGCGCTATGCCGACTTCCGGTTACCAATCGCGCCAACCGGCATAAGATCACCTCCGTGTGGCCGACCAACCGACCAGTGACGAACCGATACCTGGCATTGTGAGTAAGATGGCGACATTTGCCAGCTCCTCCGACGTCACTGTGCAAGATTGACCATTCTTCTTCTTCAAACTGCCCGATCATCGAAGGGCATGAATCGAGTGTCGCCGCATCCCAGGGCCAGGATTACCGGTGCCGTTTATTTGGTTTACTTTCTGACCGCAGCATTCGCCGAGTTCTTCATGAGAGGGCTCGTTGTATCGGGCAACGCCGCGGCTACAGCGAACAACATCCTGGCGCACCAGCCGTTATTTCGCTTGGGTTTAGCAACCGGCCTCATCGCGACCGCGTGCTATATCGCGGTGACGGCTCTCTTCTATGACCTGTTTAAGCCTGTGAACCGGAGCCTCTCTTTGCTCGCTGCGTTCTTCAGCCTCGTGGGGTGCGCGATTCTGGCTTTCGGTAGCCTCTTCCAACTCGCCCCCTTGGTCATCTTGGGAGGCAACCAGTACTTGAGCGCATTTAAGGTGGAACAGTTGCGGGCCCTGGCGCTGATGTTCTTCGAACTGAATACTCAGGCCGGCAACATCTGCGTCGTATTCTTCGGAGTCTATTGCCTCCTGATCGGGTACCTCATCTTCAGGTCGGCCTTCCTGCCTCGAATTCTGGGCGCGCCGATGGCAATCGCGGGCTTGGGTTGGCTGACCTTTCTGTCACCGCCGCTCGCAGACTATCTGTCTCCCTACATTCTTGTCCTCGGCTTCCTCGCGGAACTATCGCTGATGCTATGGCTCCTGGTGATGGGCGTGAACGTTCAACGATGGAAGGAGCAGGCCAACGCAGCATGAAAGTCGCCGTCTATCACCGCACCGGTTCGGCTACGCCGCTACTATGAACCGATCTCGTTCGCATAGCAGTGGGTTCAATCACTCGCACGAGGAGGAAAGAGTATGAGCGCAGCAGTAATGATGAAAGGGATTGCAGAAGTGTCGCCGCGCTACAAGGCCCGTATTGCCGGTGCCCTTTATTTGCTCAGCGTAGTGACGGCAGCGTTCACCGAGCTCTTCGTTCACGGCAGGTTGAATATCGCAGGGGGCCTCATCGCGGTCGCGGTCATGGTCGTTGTGACGCTGCTCGTCTATGACATCTTTAAGCCGGTGAACAGGGGCCTCTCTTTGCTCGCGGCGCTCTTCAGCCTCCTGGGACTCAGCTTCGAGGCTCTTCGATTGCAGCCTCAGGGCGTAAACATCGCCATTGTATTTGCCGGATTCTATTGCCTCCTGATCGGCTACCTCATCTTCAGGTCGAGCTTCCTGCCTCGAATTCTGGGCGGGCTCATGGTGATTGGCGGTTTGGGTTGGCTGACCTATCTGTCAAACCCGCTCGCAAACTATCTGTCCCCCTACAATCTGGCCTCCGGCCTCCTCGGGGAAGCATCGGTGTTCCTGTGGCTCCTCGTGATGGGCGTGAACGTCCGAAGTGGCAACAGAAAGCAGGCGCCTGGCGAATTAACGGAGCGCGGCCAGCCATTGGGGAGGGCGACTCCACTGACTGACGGCCATCAGCAGAAAGCAGACCAACAACTTCCTCCGACTGCACAGGTCATTGTGTAACTGTCGAGAAACAGTCCTCTCACGACCCGGACCGGCTGGTTTCGAATTCTGGACGGCTGACGGGCTACTCTTCCCTAACCCGGTAAAGGGAGGTTTGCCGACTAACCGCTCAGAGCGATGTCGTTCGACTCGAGCGGAGGGCCACAGCGCGGCGATCCATCCCTGAATGTATGGCTCACGATGCCTACGCTGTGCCGATAGGCGATTGCCGGTGATCTGCGAAAGCGGCCAGCATTCTCACTTACGCAAAATCCTCGATAAAAAGTCTCTCAAAGAGCCGAACAATTTCTCGCAGCGCCTTGCAAGAGATTGTTAAGCCTAACCACACCAACCACGGGAACTGCCAGCCGGAAATGAGTGGCCCAAACAATGCCCATGCTATCAGCAGCGGCAGCGCCGTTCCGGCGAACCCGACGAAGGGTATTTGGACGCGCAGAAGCAGGAGACCGGATGCGGCACACGTAAAGGCAGCCAATGGCAGTGCCGCATGCTGTGGGATCAGCCAACCGAACACCGCGGCCGCCATAGACCCACAGTGACGCTCGGCAAAAGCGCCCTCGCCAGAGAGGCCGGGAATAGGCGCTCCCCTGCGTACAGACTGCAATCTCCCGCCGCGATCGCGCCGAACCCGAAAAGTTCGCGATGGATATCCCGCAAGGTCTGTACGATTGAGCTCGCAGTACAAATCGCAGCAATCGACTGCACAGTGCCGATCACAACAACCACGGCCATTGTGGACGCAGTCACCAAAAAGGCCGAGTGAAGAATGCGCCTTGCCAATCGTTCCGGCGAGTAAACAGAAGCGAACGCTGCGGCGCCACGCCTGTTCGCCTAGCGCTGCTTCCGACGATGGGCCAACGGGCGGCGTTTTTTCGGCAACCACGGTCCCCGAGCCGTGGTAATTTTCACCTTGGCGTAGGACGTAAGCTCCTAAAGTTCACGACAAACGAACGCGCTGGAGATCAAAGTAGTCCATCAACAGATGGATCGTGCCATCGGTCGGATGACAACTCGGAAGTTGACTGGAGCCAGGCCGACCCGTAAGGAACCATCACAGGTCGCAAGACGCACCCCTGGGGACCGAATGATTAGCAGAAGATCGCGACTATGAGAGAGACGCCAGGAGATCCGATTTTCTTTAATCTCACCGATCAGTTTCTGGACCGTCACATCAGGGAAGGCCGCGCTCAGAGAGTGGCTATTCGATGCGGCGATTCGGTGCGCACCTACGGAGATTTGGCTGCAGACGTAAATCGCGCTGGGAATGGCCTGTTGAGATTGGGTTTGCAAGAGGAGCAACGGGTATTGTTAATTCTGCCCGACTCCGCCGAGTTCGCCGTTGCATATTTCGGCGTGATGAAAATCGGCGCTGTGGCCGTGCCGACGATTCCGGTTGCACGAACAGCCGATTACGACTACTTCCTCCGCGAAAGTAAGGCTCGAATACTCATCGTTCACTCGACAGTCTTTAGCGAAGTTGCTCCAGCGCTGAGCGGGCAACGCCTTCTCCGGCATGTCATCGTCGTTGGCGAACCTCAGTCCGGGTGCCTGCATTGGGATGAGTGGCTCGCCCAGAATTCGCCTGAACTGGATGCCGCAAAGACAAGCGAGGAGGACGTTGCGTTCTGGTTGTGGACTTCGGGCAGCACCGGGCGCCCGAAGGCAGCGGTACACATGCACTATGACTGGATCTGCTGCTGCAGGAATTATGCCGTCGGAGTCTTGGGCATCGGCCCCGATGACATAACCTTCTCGTCGTCCAAACTCTTCCATGCCTACGGACTGGGGAATGGACTTATGTTTCCCTTCTATGCTGGGGCGAGCACGGTCTTATTTTCGGGCAAGGCGCAAGCCAAAACGGTATTAGGAATTGCTCAGACCGCCCGGCCGACGCTTTTCTTCTCTGTTCCAACGTTGTATGCCCACATGCTCCAAGAAGTCGAGAGAGAATCGTACCGCTTGGACAGTGTGCGACTCGCGGTCTCCGCGGCGGAACCACTTCCGGCTGAAATGTTCCGCAGGTGGCAGCGCAAATTTGGCGTAGAGATTCTGGACGGTATCGGTTCCACTGAGGTACTTCATATGTATTTGTCCGCGCGGCCTGGCAACGTGAAGCCTGGCAGCACGGGGAGCGCGGTTCCGGGTTACAAACTGCGCATCGTTGATTTGGACGATCGCGAAGTTCCACCAGGCACCATTGGAGATCTCCTTGTGGCAGGAGCCAGTATCGCCCCCTGTTATTGGAACCGCCGACAGCTAACGGCTGAGCGCATGCGTGGGAAATGGTTCTTCACCGGCGACAAATGTTGGAAAGATAAGGACGGCTACTACTGGTATGCAGGCCGTTCCGACGATATGTTTCGGGTTTCCGGTCAATGGGTCTCGCCGGCTGAGGTCGAAAGTGCGCTGGTTGAACATGAATGCGTCCTGGAAGCGGCGGTGGTTGCATATCGAGAAGATACGCAACTGCACACTCCCAAAGCGTTCGTCGTGCTTCGGGAAGGCATCGCAGCTACTCCTGATCTCGCGCGCGAACTCCAGGAGTTCGTCAGACATCGGATCACGCCATACAAGTACCCGCGACATATCGAATTCCTGGACAAACTGCCTAAGACCGCGGCCGGAAAATTGCTGCGCTACAAGCTGCGTGAGCTCGCGTCCGGCACCATCATTTAAACGGCAAAAAATTCTTCGCCACGCTCAGAGTCTGTGACTTTTTGATGTCGTCAAAAATCGATGTTGCAAACAAAATAGTTACGACGGTAGAGCGTTTACAGGGCAGACACCTCCAAAGTGATCGCACATATAACGTTGCCGGGAACAGCAGTTCGGCAGATGTTCTTGCAGCGGCACGATGGCAAACAATACCTCCATCTTCAACAGGGAGCCCATCTCACGGTGGTGGATGTTACGGACCCGAAGAACCCCACCATTGTAGAGCGGGTTGCCTCGCGAGGCGGCCTGGAATGGATCCAATCCGGTCTCGCACTTACCGTAGTCCCGTCATCGTGAGGCTCTGATTGATGTCATTGAATTTAACTCCTTTTGCAAGCAAATCGCTTACTGAACTGCGAAGCTGTCCCAAGTCACGAAACTCCCGAAACCTTATAGCACGTAGCGTCGATGCACGATCGATTTACGACGCGCGGCTGACGGACGAAGAAATTGCACAACGACAGCCGCAACGGGGTCGCAGGTTGAGCCGCATCGAGGATGTTGGTGGCTGATCCACTCCAAGCCACATGCTGTACGACTTCCAGGAGCCGAGTCAGCGCTGCCGCTCCAATTCCTGTACCAACTCCCGTAAACAGAACGGCTAGCCAGAAGCGTACGGTGTCCGGAGACTGGAGCGTCGAAGGAATGATGTTGCCAGCTGCCGTTGGCAAGCTTCCAGGGCTAGTTAATTTCATGGGCGTCTTCCCTCAGCGGCTACCTTCGTCGGCAGCAAGACGCATCCTTGAATTCGATATCGATATAACGCCAAGAGGTCATCCCCAGAGTTTACGACCAATTGGGGGCAAGCTGAGAGTGGCAGAAAACCGCCCGTCGTAGCGCAGCATAGCTCCAGGCGGGCTTTTTACTTGACGGCGTAACCATATTTCTGCAATTATCGAAACATGCCAGCTGTCGGCAAGTCAGCCTTCTTGGCCGTCTGAAATAGCGAACCAGCATGATGTTCCCCCTCCTTGGGAGCATCATGATTATGTGTGATAGCCGAGACTTGACCTTACACGCGCTGTTGTGAGGACGAAGCGGAACTGTCGGACTCGGCTGAACCTCAAATTTCGGTTTGCCCGTCATCCTGGAAGAACTCAAGAAATCCTTGCTGCCAGGGGTCTTTTCAACAAATCGCCGACTTATCGGTCAGTAGCCGACGGAAGCTCCATCGGGCTCAGCCTTTGGTGCAGCAACGCGTTTTCTTTGAGAAGCGAGTGACACAATCTCTTGCATTCCGATGATATAAGCTGCCATTTAGCAACGACCGGCCCGCTTAGACGTTCGGGGAAACTCCGAATGCTACTGCGCGATGAGTTTTTGACCCTGCTTCGGTATTACAAGTGAAAGATCGAGGCCGATCCGTCGGCGTCGCTCGAACGGAGGTACGCAGGGAACGAGTTCGCTAGCAACGTCGAGCGTCATCGCCGCCAACTGCTGGTCCACAGTTACCGCATGCTCGGCCGTTTGCCGGACGCCGAGGACGCGGTGCAGGAAACTTTGCTTCGTGCCTGGCGGTATCGCGACAGCGTCAAGGAAGGCGCGCCGTTGCGTCCACGGCTCTACCGCGTGGCTACGAACGCCTGCCTCGAAAGTATGTCTGTGGTGTGGTTCCCAGCATCGTCCGAAACATTTCAATGAAGGCACTTACACTGTCGTAACCCACTGCGATCGCGACCTCCGTGACAGATTTCCTCTGTGCCAGCATCTCAAGGGCAGCAAACAACCGCGCCTGCTGTCGCCAACGGCCAAATGAGATGCCTGCCTGAGCCGAAAACGCACGCATGAATGTACGGCGGGCCATTCCGGCAACATGCGCCCAAGCGTCCAGCGTGCGGTCATCTGCAACATCATCCAGCAGAGCATCTCCAACTCTGGCCAGTCTTTCTTCTGTTGGTATGGTCAAACGCAAGGGCTGCTGGTCAGGCTGTCGAATCTCATCACGAAGCGTTGTGATTAAGTGCTTCTTCGCCGGGTTGAGCGGTTGGCGGAGGTCCCAACCGACCATACGATGAACTATGGCGAACAATAGCTCCGATGAGTTGAACATGCAGGGCGTCTTGGGCAGTCCGCGACACATCTCCGGAGACAAGTCCACCATCGCGCCAGCAGCGCCCCCGACAGAACGCGCCGCGTGCTTACAATTTGGTGGCGTCCATGCGCAACGCCGGGAGGGAAACATCCATCGTTCGCTTGCTGCTTCCACGATGAGCAAGCCCTGGGTCAGTGCGACGAGTTGCCCGCGCGGGTGGCTGTGCTCTGGCGTCCAGCCCTCGACCGTCCGCCTCTTGAAGGCATATGCCAGTACTGGCGTATCGCTGTCGTAGAGACGGCGCAGTTCTTCCATATTCTTCAGGGCTACGAACATGGATTTGCGAGATTGACCCTTTTCCGACATATATAGCCACTTTCCCGTTAGCGGAACAACCGAAACCCAGCTAGAGTACGCGGCAGAACAACGAAAGACAACAAGGGGGAAGTTCACATTCGAAAGGCGGAACGAAAATGAGCCCGAAGTTTTTGGAAAGGCAAAGTACACGGCGCGAAATGTTGCGCAATTCTGCGGCGCTCGCGGGAAGCGCCCTGCTGGCCCAACTGTTTCCAGCAAGTCTTCTAAGCGCCAGCGTTCCTGATCTTCGGCAGCAAGCGGCAAAGGCTTCAACTGACCATCTGGCGGCGATGCGGGCGCAGATGGGTAGTGCGCCTATCCAATCGCAACCGCTGGCGGACAATCTAACGTTGCTTTCCGGGCCTGGAGGAAACGTTGTGGTGTTGAACGGGCCCGATGGCAAAATCGTGGTCGACACGTTTCTTATGCCGGCCTGGCCGAAGTTGAAAGAAACGCTCGATGGGCTGGGCAATGCGCCGCTGAAGACGGTGATCGACACGCACTGGCATTTCGACCACACGGACAATAACGCCAATCTGCACGCCGCGGGCGCCACAGTGCTGGCCCACGAAAACACCAAGACGCGCATGGCAGAGCCACACGACAGTGCGGTTTTGGGTTTGCACGTTCCGGCATCGCCTGCGGATGCTTTGCCACAGCAGACATTCAGCATCAGCCAAAAACTGCAGGCCAACGGTGAAATCGTGATGCCGCAATATTTCCAGCCGGCGCATACCGACACGGACATCTACATTCACTTCCAGAAGGCCAACGTGATTCACATGGGCGATACTTTTTTTAACGGCTTTTACCCGGTCATCGACGCCAGCACCGGCGGAAAAATCGACGGGATGATTGTCGCCGCCGACGAAGTTCTGCCCTTGGCCGACAACAACACCAAGATCGTTCCGGGGCATGGCCCGCTGGGCAACAAAGCCGATCTGACCAAGTTTCGGGACATGCTGGTTGTGGCGCGCGATCGTGTGCAAAAACTGAAGACCGCCGGCAAATCGGCCGGCGAAATAGCGACGAGCAAACCGTTTGCGGACCTGGACGCCACTTGGGGCAAGGGCTTCTTCAACGGCGATGTTTTTGCGCAGGTGGTGTATTCGGCGCTTTGAGTCGCGATGCTCAGCGAGGCAAAGGCGCGGTCGTTCTGCGGTGCACCCCCTGTGGCTGATCCAAGTGAGGCTCCTATGAACCGCTGGTCGCCATACTTTTTGAGCATCGTAAGTCAAACTTTCATGAGCGCGGGCGCGAGAGAGGGATCAGGACAATTCAATGAGAAATGTAATCTTCGCAATCAACATTACCCTGGATGGCTGCTGCGACCATACCAAATTCAATCTCAACCACGATCCCGATGACGAAGTACTTGAACATTACACGCACCTCTTGCGAGATGTTGACCTGCTCGTCTATGGGCGTAAAACCTATCAATTGATGGTTCCTTATTGGCCTGATATCGCAAAAAGCCAGTCCGAGACAAAAGCGG
>Ga0182018_10005149_pt1 | contig 10631 bp, 9 predicted proteins | sample 812P2MmetaG_FD_120490 | JGI IMG/M metagenome (GOLD analysis project Ga0182018, IMG submission 120490) | Permafrost microbial communities from Stordalen Mire, Sweden - 812P2M metaG | ecosystem: Environmental > Terrestrial > Soil > Wetlands > Permafrost | place: Sweden: Stordalen | collected... | reverse complement strand
GGAAAGCGGTCTCCGGCCGAGTTCGAGAGAATGTATCATCAGGCCGCTAAGAGCCAACCCGCGCAAGCCGAACTAAGTGTTCCATAAGCGGGGAGCACTACAAAGTTGTGCTGAACAAACAGCGCGAGTAACGTCCCCCCGGGCGATTCCCAATGCGGCAGCTTACTGTGACATTGTTGATCGGAAAACTCATATCGCTCGTACCGGCGGCAACCGTGCCAACTCGAGCAGAATTGACTTGAACGAACGACGGCGGGGCGATCACGATCTCTGCACCGAAGATGACAGGAATGTTGGGCTTTCTTCCTGCGCCGTGGGTTTTGATACTCCTCATTTGCATGATTGTCAACCGCATCAACGGGCGCAATGGTATTTTCGTGAACCAACTCCTTCGGCGACCATTTTGCTCGGCCTCCGGCTACCCTGAGGTCTCGAAGACGTGGGCGTAGAACCGCACTCCCATGGACGACGCAAAGAGGCTGGCTTCCGCTCTGAATACGCTGGTAAACTTACGGCAGTTCTCAAACAGCAAAGCCCGCGCTGCGGCGCGTCAAGACCCTGCCGTGGATTGGCCCGCGACCAAACTGCATAACGCGGAGTTTAACCCCGAAGTCGATGGCTTTGAATCATTCGTCATGAACGATGGGAGCCGGTGCGTGTGGATGCCTGGGCGCTTCCGCTACGCTGCGCAGGCGCAGCAATAAGGAGATGCTGTTCTACAGCCGCCGAGGAACCATTGGCCGATCTGGAAAGCGCAAGTAATCGGCGAGGATCCACGCGACTGTGGCAATCGCCAGGTTTTCGGTGCTCTCGGCCCAGTTGAAGTGACTGTGGGGATTTGCGAGAAGCGTCGGAAGCCAGATCAGGAATCCGAAGAGGACCAACATTGCCGTGAGGAGTCGAGAGGCCAGAAAAGCTTGACGCCCCGACACAATGGCGATGGCTGCGAGCGCGAAGGCAATCGTGGTGGCGATCGCCCAGAACATTTGCCCGGGAGGGAGCCACTTTGGAACAAAGCCGGCCGTGGCGTCCAAATAGAATACCTGCTCGAGCGTGAACGAGACGACGCAGATGCCAAAACATATCCGCCCGATTCCGGCTGCGCGCGCCGCCGATGGCAGCCTGCGCGAGGCTAAGGCTGCATAAGCGATTAGCGCTCCCGAGAAAATAGAAAACTGCTCGAAGAAGTTGCCCCAGCTAGTGTAGACCAGCGGAGCCGCAACGATGCCCGGTATACAAAGCACTGCAACTACAACGTAGAAGGCCCCCAGCACGATCGTGCCGAGCGGCGCCGTTGCGCGCCATTGAATCGCAATTCCGCCTGCAATTAGGGCCGCTGCAACAAGATAGGCGACAGACTCACGGTATGGGGTTTTCGCAAGCGCCGCAAGCTGCGGCCAGGTGTTCACATCGTGCCAGTATAGCGCTAGCGCCCCATAGATAATGGCCGCCACACCGTACGCACGACGCCCGAAATCGCGTGTCATTCGTGCCGGCCTCCTGTCGTGTAAAACAAACCCTCGAGCCCGTAGCGTTCCACAAGCCACGAATGTGACTTCATGCCGAGGGTCTTTCCCCAGGCCGATGAAGAGGGTCTGAATCGCTCGGCGTACCAAGAGGAGGGCTCATGAAACGCTCACGCATCGTCGGAATCTTCGTCACCGCGGCGCTCTTTGGCTGCGCCGGCAACAACGCCATTTCTACGTCACCGCCAACAGTGGTTGCGCAGCAGCGCCCCATGCGCAGCGAGTACAAGTCGCTCTACAGCTTCGGGGGCACGCCGGATGGCGCCAGCCCGTTGGCAGGGTTGACGGCGGTAAACGGCGTGTTGTACGGGACGACGTTGAACGGTTCGGTCAACTATTGCTCTGGCAGCTGCGGAAGTAACTACTGCTACCTCGGTTGCGGCACGGTTTACAAAGTGAGTGCGTCCGGCGCGGAGCACGTCATCTACAATTTCTCCGGTGGTTTCAATAGCGGTCAAGACGGCGCGTGGCCATATGCAGGGCTGCTGGCGTACAACGGGATGCTCTACGGCACCACGGGTGGAGGCGGCGCGGGCGACCATGGGACCGTTTTCGTCGTGAGTACATCCGGCACGGAAGGCGTGCTGTACCGGTTTGCCGGCGGTACCGACGGCGGTTTTCCGGCTGCGGGATTGATGGTAGCGAACGGCAAGCTGTACGGCACGACTGTGGTCGGCGGCGGCTCGGGATGCGGCGGTGCCGGCTGCGGGACCGTTTTTGAGGTCGGCACATCCGGCGGGGAGCGCGTGCTCTACCCGTTCAAGGGCGGCGCAGACGGCGCGCGGTTATATTCGGGTCTAACGCTGCTCAATGGCAAGCTTTACGGCACCACGTTAGAGGGCGGCGCGGGTTGCGGCACCACTGGATGCGGAACGATCTTCGAGATCGGTAAATCGGGTAAGAAGCGCACGCTCTACACGTTCGCGGGCGGCACCACGGACGGTTCCTTTCCGAACGGCTTGACCGCCGACAACGGCGTGCTTTTTGGCACGACGGAGGGCGGCGGCACGAAAAGTTCCGGGACGTTTTTTACGGTGACCACCGCGGGCAAAGAAAGCCTGCTCTACAGCTTCCAAGACATTCCCGACGGAAACCTACCCGGAGCCAATCTGTTACTTTCGAAGGGCACCTTTTACGGCACGACCCTCGGAGGAGGTACGCACGGCCTCGGCAGTGTTTTCAAGATGACGCCGCAAGGCGAGGAGAGCGTGCTCTACAGCTTCGCGGGGGGTGCCGACGGGTCGGATCCGGAGGCGCCTGTCGTTGCGCTAAAACGCAAAATCTACGGCACGACCTATCAGGGAGGCAGCGGAGATTGTTCGGGTAGCCAAGGGGGATGCGGAACCGTCTTTGGCTTGAAGCTGTGACTTTGGCCGAAGCTACTTCGTCGAACGAATGTAGGTGACGGCCGAATGACCGTTGGTATCTTTGACTTGGATCTGCTCGGTGTCGAGTTTGCTGCACGTGAGGCCTTGTGGAACCACGATCCACGCCCCACTCGTTGTGATCGGCGTTTGCACGACCCAACATTCTCCGACGATCGTCTGGGCGGTAAATAGGCCCGTGTAGCCGTCTTCCACCGCGATCAACGTGAACGACGACTTGATCGATTCGCCCGCTGGGCTCGATGCCGTTCCGTTGGGAGTTAGCCGGATCAGGTTTGGCATATAATAGTTGGGCGTACAGGAGACCACGCCAAGAGCGATGGCGAGCGTTAGGAACCGACGATCGACCCTACTCATAAAAAACACTTCCGTCTTTTTAAAGAGGGCTCGCTACGGCAAAGTCGCTTTTTAGCCTTCAAAACTCGCACGTTTGCATATTATTTTTCGGTGAGCGGGCGCTTTGCCCGCGGGCCGTCCTCCAGTCAGAGTTCGAACGTCGACCAGTCGTATGGGGTGAAACCGCGTTCGACATCGAGCCAGCCAACACGGTAGGCCTTACCGATGCCCTCTTCATCCTGGAAGCCGGCGACGGTGACCGGCAGCGTCTGCGCCGGCCGAATATAGCGCAAGTCGGTCACGGGAAGCGTGCGCACGAACTTTTCAAGAAGTTTGTTGCCCCCCGCCGCGCGCGCAAACTCTTCGCTCGACAGGCGGGCAATTGCTCGCCGGGCCAGCGATTGAAAATACACGTTGTGCATCTCGGTCTCGAGAATCTTCCGCTGCATCGTTCCGAACACGCTGTATGCAATCGCTATGGCGTCTCTAATGTCTAGGTCCGGTTGGAACGGCGGATCCAGTAACACGACGTCGGCCGCCTTTGAAACCGCATGCGCGATGCCCACCGGCGAGTTGCTTGCGACGCCCCCGTCGCAGTACTCGTTGATCGTACCGTCTGGTCCCGGGATAAGCACCGGATCGAACACGATTGGAAGCGCCGCCGAAGCGAAGATCGCGCGATGCAACAGATCCGGCGTCGCCTCGCGCACGACGGTTTGCGACCCCAAAGAGAGCCGCAGCGCGTGGACGACCTTCTCGGGCAGTTTCGTGCCGGCGCCGTGCGGCCGCAGAAAAAAGTACTCGGGCCGCTGCAACGTGAGGTTCGTCACCGCCCATACCATCAGCATCACGAGTGGCGTCGTCGGATCGACGTGGCGGACGATCCAGTCGTAGGCCGGTTTGCTTTGCATGACCCCGGTCTGGTTTTTTGCCAGCCGTGCCAGCTGAACTACCGACGCGCCCCGGTCGATGAGCCCGCTCTGCGAATCGCGCAAGGCTTCATACTCCGGCTTCAGACGCATGATGTTCTCGGCGCTGATGCTGTACCAAAGGTCGTGAAGTTTGGTGTATTGGCCGGTTGCAACGAACCAGCCGTTGAGCGCACCGATCGACGTCCCGCAAACGATTTCGTACGGGAGGAGCGGTGACCCGTCACTCACGGCACCGCCAGCCGCCAGCGCGCCGACGAGGCCGGCCTCGTACGCGCCGCGCGCGCCGCCGCCGCTAAGCACGAGGGCGCGATCGAGCGGTTCTACTGCCGGCGCGTCGCCGTCCGCGATCCCCAACAAGGACGGTGCGAGCCCCGATGCGCCAAGAGCAAATAAGAACTTACGCCGTTCTATCGTGGCCATTGACCCTTCTTGGTTAAGGGCCGCACGATATCCCACCATCTTGCGATCGTTGGAGGCATTCCGGTGCAGGCATTGCATCTATAGCCGGCGATGCTTTACACGCGGCATGCATTCCTCGCCGGCGCCGCAAGCGCGCTTGCGGCATGCACGGGACTTCCGGGAGTGCATCAGGTGCCGGGAGTTTTTCTTCCGGCTGCCGTGAAGGGCCGGCGCGTGGTCATCGTGGGGGCCGGTGTTGCCGGGCTCACGTGCGCCTACCGCCTGCGACAAGCCGGCATCGCGAGTCGCGTCTTCGAGGCGAGCGATCGCATCGGCGGACGGACGTGGACTCTGCGCGACTATTTCGCGGAGGGCCAGATTGCCGAACATGGCGGAGAGTTTATCTCACTGCGCCAGCTCGAGGTCCAACGTCTTGCGCGCGAGCTCGACTTGCGGCTGATCAACGTCAATCGTCACGAGCCGGGACACGATACATATTTTTTCGATGGCGTTCGCTATACCGTCGAGGAGGCGAAGGCTGACTACTTCGCGCACGTTCGCAAACCGCTTCATGCCGCGGCGCGTGCGGCCGGCTATCCGACAAAGTACGATCGTTCGACGCCGGCGGGCCGCGCGCTCGATCGAACGAGCGTCGCCGATTGGATCGAGTCGAACGTACCCGGCGGTCAAAGCTCGAAGATCGGTGCCTTGCTGGCGAACGGGTGCGTCGGTGAGTTCGGAGGCGATCTTTCGCAGCAAAGCGCGCTTAATTTGATTTATCTGCTCGGCTTCGAAGGGCCGAACGATTTCAACATTGACGGGACGGACGAGGCGTTACACATCGAGGGCGGCAACGATCAACTCGCCACGCGGATGGCCGCGGCACTTCCCTCCGGTGCCGTCGAGACCAACACGGCGCTCGTCGCACTGCGCGAGCGCTCCGACGGATCGCTGATCTGCACGTTTGCGGCGGAGAAGCATGTCTTCGATATCGGGGCCGACTTCGTCTGCCTTGCGATTCCCTTCACGACGCTGCGTAAAGTGGATCTGCGGCGCGTACGATTCTCGCCGCTCAAGCGCATCGCGATCGAAAATCTCGAGCTCGGCACGAATGCGAAGCTGCACATGCAATTCCGTCGCCGAATATGGAACGCGGAGCGCTACGACGGCTCCTCTTACGTGCAGTTTCCCTACGAGGAATCGTGGGACGTCTCGGCGGCGCAGCCGGGCAAATACGGAATTCTCGTCGGCTTTCCGGGTGGGCGACGCGGGGTGCTCCCCGCCGCCCCGCACGGTCCCGCGCCGAAAGCCATCGCGGAAAAGTACGTCGGCGAACTCGATCGCGTCTATCCGGGAATCGCGAAACTCTACACCGGCGTCGCATACCTCGACGTGTGGGCGCACGATCCGTGGCACCATGGGGCGTATTCGTACTACGGCGTAGGACAGTACACGCAGTTCGCCGGAATCGAGCCGCTGCCGGAGCGCAATGTGTTCTTTGCCGGTGAACAGACATCGTATAACGACATGGGGTACATTAACGGCGCCGTCATCTCGGGCGAGCGCGCCGCACGCGAGATCGCGCGAACGGATTCGTCGTGGTACCCGAGGACGGGTTAGGGCTGCGGAATCGGGTCCGCCCACGGCATCGGAAATCGCCCCGGTAACGGTTCGGGAACAGGTTGGCCTTCATTACCGTTGACCAGCGCGCCCCCGAGCTCAACATCGTGTGCCGTCGCGTCCACGTCGACGCCGTTACCGCGAGCGGAGAGCGTCGTTGAGATCTGGCCGCCCTGGGCGTTTTGAGCCGTGACGCGCAACGCGCCGTTTTGTTCGCACTTGACGGACTCTCCGTCACCGAGCTCGAGCGTCTGGCCACGACCGACGGAAAGAGTTTGACCGTAGCTCGCGATCGATGGTTCTCCGTTATTGTTCATCGTGATCGTCGTCGCGCCGTTGTTTAAGGAGACCGTCGCCGATTGGTTCCACGTGACTCCTTTGGCGTTCGGCGGCGTCGCTTGCGTCGAGACTCGATATCCACCTGGAAAGGAGCGGGAGTTGAGCAGGTCGGGCTGAGAGGCCATGTTGTTCCATTGGGCTCCGTTGAACGACAGGTGAGGATCGCCGTCGCTGGAGCCGGTGGCATTTTGGAAGAAACGCTCGCCGCCGTTGCCCGGCTGACAGCTTCCGTAACCGCCGTAAGGCGAACTGCAGCCGCCGTTGCCCATCAGCGACTGCAGCATCTGCATCAGTTGCTGCAGCATGCCCATAAGCGGCCCGAAGAGTCCCTGCGGAGAGGGGTTGTTGTAGGATGCTTCACCGTAAGCGGAGTCGGCGGCCCCGTTGTTGAGCCACGGGGGAACGAATCGGGAAATGTTATCGCCTGCGGGCGGCGCAACGCCACCATCGAACAGGGATCCTTCTTGCGCGTTTCCGGCGAGAGCCGAGAGAGAGTCGGGGCCGAGCGAGCCTTCGAGCGGCGCAACGTACATAGAAACCTCCGTCGTAATGTGGGATTCGTTCACGACGGAGGTGCGACGCGACAAGAGGCCCGCCTCGTCGCGGCAAGAAACGAATGCACCTCATGAGCGAAACGCAACGAACGACGATCGCCCGCCTCGAAGAGCGCCTGGAATCGCTCAAGGAGCGCCTTTGACGACGCCGCAGCCCGCCGCCGTTTAGCCGAGCTCGACGAGCGGTCGCGCTCGAACGAGTTTTGGAACGATCCCGATTCGGCGCAGCGCGTGATGAAGGAGCTCTCCGAGCTCCGCGATCGAGCGGCTTCTTTCGACGGGATCGCCGCCTCGCTGCGCGAGGCTCGCGAGATGCTCGCGCTTTTCGACGGCGATCCCGCCGCCGAAGCCGAGGCCGATCGCAGCATCGTCGCTGCCGAGGCCACGGTGAACGATTTCGAAATGGCGGCAAGTTTCAGCGGCGAGTTTGACGCACATAATGCCATCGTGAGCATCTTTGCCGGCGCGGGCGGCGTGGACGCTGCGGACTGGACGGAGATGCTCGCGCGCATGTACGTGCGCTGGGCCGAATCGAAGGGTTTCTCCACGCAGATCGCCGACGAGTCGCCCGCCGAAGAGGCCGGTCTGAAGTCGGTGACGTTTTTCGTACGTGGGCGTAATGCTTATGGGATGCTGGAAAGCGAGCGCGGCGTGCACCGGCTCGTCCGGCTCTCGCCGTTCGATGCGGCGCATCGCCGTCACACGTCTTTTGCAGCGGTCGACGTCATTCCCGAAGTGGACGCTGCTGAAAGCGACGTGGAGATTAAACCCGACGATTTGCGCGTCGAGACGTTTAAGTCGGGCGGAGCGGGTGGCCAGTATGTGAACAAGACCGAATCCGCGGTGCGGATCGTCCACGTGCCGAGCGGAATCGTCGTGGCGTCGCAGCAAGAGCGCTCGCAAGCCCAGAATCGGGAAGTCGCACTGACGATTCTTCGCGCGAAGCTCGCGGTGCTGGCGGCGCAAGAACGCAATCGCCGGCTCGACGACTTGCGCGGGGAGCGCCAGGCCAACGAGTGGGGCTCGCAAATTCGCTCGTACGTCCTTCAGCCGTATCAGCTCGTGAAAGACCACCGCACCGGCGTGGAGACCGGCAACGTGGCCGGCGTGCTCGACGGCAACATCGATCCATTCATCTGGCCCTATCTGCAGCAGCGCAACGCGGTGCGGTCCGCGTAACGCGTGCGCGATCGCTTTCTCTGGCTCGGGTGCGTCGCGTATGCGGCACTGTTCACGTGCTTAGGTGCGCTCAAATACGACGTTCACCGCAATCTGGTCGATTTCGGAATCTTCACGCAGACGGCCACGAGCGCGTTCGGCTGCTTTTGCAATCCGATCGAAGGCAGTCACTGGGCCTTTCACTTTTCGCCGATCCTCTACGTTGTAGGAGCGGCGGTAGCGGCGTTCCATTCGCCCCTGACGCTGGTAGCGCTACAGGCGATCGCCGGCGCTGCGGTGGCACCGCCGATCTACGCTCTCGTGATGCGCGCGAGCGGCGACGTTGGTATCGCACGGCTTGGCGCACTGACGGTCTGGCTCTACCCGCCGCTGGCCGGCTTGATCTTCGGCGATTTCCATGAAAACGCGTTCGCGCCGGCCGCAGTCGCGTGGACTCTGTACGCGTTCGATTCCGGGTCGATAGCCGGAGCGATCGCCGGTTCCGCGGTCGTGCTGGCCATAAAGGAAGATCAGGCGATCTTTCTGTCGATCGCGGGCACGCTTGGAGCGTGGTGGTTTCGCGGAACGCCGCGAGGTCGCGTAGCGGCGGCCATAGCGGTCGCAAGCGCGCTGGTTTGCGTAACGTACTTTGCGTTGATTGCACCGCACGCCGCAGCGGCTGCCGCAACGCACTGGCAACCGAGCCGGTTCTATGCGTGGAGCGCGCAGGACGTGCGCGGCGTCGGGAGCGCGCTGCCGGCGCGGCTTGGCTTCCTGGTGCTGGCGTTGGGACCGCTGCTCTTTGCGCCCCTGCTCTCTCCCGCCATCCTTCTTGCAGTAGCGCCGCTAGGAGAAGTCCTTTTGTCGCGCATGTCGACGACCTTTACGATGGGCACGCATTACGCGGGCGCCTGGATCGGCTACGTGCTTTTCGCCTTTGCCATTGCGTTGCGCCGCATCTCGCGGGAACGCCTGCGCATCGTGCTGGGCGCGTGCATCGCACTCTGTGTCGTCGAGTTCCTCGTGGCCGATCCGCTGCACCCGGGCCTGAACTTGCGCAGAGTGGAAACCCGCGACCTGGCGCTCGACCATTTCTTGACGACGCTGCCGGAGGGCGCGAGAGTCGCGACGCAGGAGGAAGCCTACACGCATCTCGCGCTGACCGATCCAAATGCGCGCCTCTTGCCGGAGCTTCCTAGCGTGCCTACTAGCGCATGTTTCGTATTGCTCGATCGTGATTTCCCCGATTCCGCGCGCCTGCAAGAGTACGGCGGCGCGTTCGCGGGATTGGTCAACGAGCGGCGTTACGCGCTCGTCGCGCGCAGCGGCCGCATCCTCTTGTATCGCCGCGCCGGCGGCTGTAGCTAGGAAGAGAGGAGGAGCGCGAGCGCGTCGGCGGCGCGCGCGGGCCAGCCTTCATCGGCGCGCACGATACGATGCACCGTCGCCCATGGCGCCCAGCGTGCGACCCACGCGTCATAAAGACGCATCGGAGGAAAGACTGCGACAACCGGCGTGCCGGTCATTCCCGCGACGTGCACCGCTCCCGAATCGGGAGCAACGAGCGCAACGGCGGCGGCGATTGCGCCTTTCCAGGATGGGAGATCGTCGAAATAGCTGACGGCGATTCCCGTCGCGCGTTCCACTGATTGTGCGTAGGCGGATTCGCTGCGCGACGACAGGAGATGAAGCTCGTTGCCCGCAGCGACGCGACGCACCAAATCCACGACGGACTCTATCGGAATGCCAAGCCGCTCCCACTTATCGGTGATCTGAACGGCGACGCGATCGTCGGGCGCCGGTTCGGATTCGAGCACCAGCGGGCGGAGCTGCGTGAGATCGTGAGTCGGCTTTTCGTCGCCGACTAGAGGCTCGACCAGTTTGAACAGCGTTTCGCATTCGTGCGGCGAGCGCGCGGTCAGTCGAGCGCTGCGATAAACGCGCGTCGTTACCATGCGGCGCGACCAAAATGCTTTGAGCGGTTTGCTCCACGGATCCTCAAAGCCGATTCGCGTTGGAGCACCGATCGCCGCAGCGAGCCGGTAACCGCCCGGATCTTCGGTCGCGATTGCAACGTGGGTATACCGGCGTTCGCGAAGCTCGCGGCCTAGGCGTTCGATTGCGTTCACGTTCGATCGCGTACCGTCTCGAAGCTCGAAATCCGCGACGATGACGTCGCGGACGGCGCGCGGGGCAAACGCGTTCGCATTGGAATGTCGCAGGACAACGTCGACGGCGATGGCCTGCCGTCGTAACGCAGCAATCGAAGGCGTCAAGGCCAAAGCGTCGCCGATCGCGTCCAGGCGGATGATCAGGACCGACGGTGAAACCTTCGGCATGTCGCTCTCTTCGGATTGCCGGAACCTCGTGACCTTTGAGGAG
>Ga0182018_10005148_pt1 | contig 10634 bp, 12 predicted proteins | sample 812P2MmetaG_FD_120490 | JGI IMG/M metagenome (GOLD analysis project Ga0182018, IMG submission 120490) | Permafrost microbial communities from Stordalen Mire, Sweden - 812P2M metaG | ecosystem: Environmental > Terrestrial > Soil > Wetlands > Permafrost | place: Sweden: Stordalen | collected... | reverse complement strand
TCGGTCGAATACGAAGAACGTTCTCCCGTATTTGAGCACGCGTGCGCGATCGTCGGTCGGCGATTCAGAAGTCGCTATGTAGTAGTGTGCGGTACCAGGTCCGTCCAACTCAGAACTCCGTCCTCGATGGCGATCGCTGATGGTGGTTTTTGAACCAGCCTTTGGTAGATACTAACGTAATCCCTAGCCATTCGTTGATCGGAGAAGTGCCGCTCGAACTGTTTTCGACACGTTTGACGGTCGATCGTTCCGATCTTCTTGACAGCAGCGACAGCAGCATCCGAGTCGGCTACGATAAAGCCCGTGACTCGGTTTTCGATAATTTCCGGGACGGAACCCTGCCGATAGGCAATGACAGGCGTGCCGCACGCCAAAGCTTCAATCATCACAATACCGAAAGGTTCCGGCCATCGGATCGGGAAGAGCAGCGCAGCCGCATTGCCGATGAACTCGCTCTTCGCGTCATGTCCAATTTCGCCGACAAACTCCAGAAGTCCATGGTTCAAGAGGGGCTTGATCCGCTTCTCAAAGTACCTGACGTCTGACTGATCCACCTTGGCTGCGATTTTTAGCTGCATGCCAGATCGTAAGGCGATATCGATCGCCTCATCCAGGCCCTTCTCCGGTGACACTCGGCCAACAAACGCCAAATAGTTTCCATTCCCCTGCCCGGGCGTCAGAGATTTTTTCGGCATCCCGTGGAGCACCGTACCTTGCCAGTTCGCCCAAGGAAGAGGGGCGCGTTGCGAATTCGAAATAGACACAACCGGAAGTTCTCGGAAGTTCTGGTACACGGACACCAGGTCCGGAATGTCTAAGCGTCCATGCAGAGTTGTCAGACAGGGCACTTCTGAACGCCTGGCCATCGAGAAGTGAATGTAGTCGATATGAAAGTGGATGAGATCAAACGTTGGCGATTCCCGGAAAACCCGCTCCATCATGACTAAGTGACGCGCCAGCGGATCTTTGCAATCCGCATCTAACCGAAGCGCCCTCGGGCACACCGGCACCAGTTGGGCATTGGTTACAGAATCTCCGCTGGCGAAAAGAGTGACATCGTGTCCTAAACGGCCTAATTCTTCGGTGAGCCATGACACAACTCGCTCTGTACCCCCGTAAAGAACAGGCGGAACACTTTCATACAATGGTGCAACCTGGGCGATTCTCATAAGTGTATTGACACACCCTGCTCCGGAGCGGATGGTCCAACGCCAGAAGGGCCGTTTTCATAGGATAGGGTCCAGTGCCGAGCTGGTCCATAAGGTGGGCGCTGTATCGCCGGCGGTCACATGTAGGGAGTTCTGTCGCGCCCTACATCATGGGCGGAAGGGAAGCGCGCGACGAATTCCTGCGCTGAGATCGTTTCCAGCAGCCCTATGCTGCAGAGTTCCGCCGATTGTCAGGCACAGAGACTTCGTCGAATCGCGAGACCAATTCTTGCAAAGCCGCGGGCATATCGGCCGCGTCAACGGGTGACCGTGACCCGGAGCAACAATTAGAGGTTCAAGGCTGGCCAGAAGCTTGATGGACTTATGTGCGGCACTCCAATCGGATGTGAAATAAGCTGGTGGCTCGTGTAACCCGGGCTTTTGTGCAACTGCAGCTTCAAAGAACGACTCAGGTTTGGTGGTGCAGAAAGTATGGCCTGCCAAGAGCGAAGCCAGGTTCGCGCTCGACGGGTTGCGCGAATATGAGATGCATGCGTGTTCCGCGGGGTGTTCCGCGGGGATTGTCGCTAAATGACTGGAGCTCTACAATGGCAAACCTAACAATCGCAAGCAGGAGAATAATATCCAAACTCCGTGCCTGAATCGCCCAACACACCGCTCAAGGCTGCCGACCTTCCTGTCACCTCTTCGATTCCAGCCGACGTCCCGGAGGAGCAGGCTTCTCTCTTCAGAGAATTGCTAACCGCACTTGAGGACAAGAGGGTTCCGTACGCGGCTTCTGGTGCTTTTGCGTTGCGCTCGCATACAGGAATTTGCCGATTCACCAAAGATCTTGATCTCTTTATGACGGCCAAGACTTCGTGTGATGTCTTCCCTTATCTTCGGGAACGGGGCTTCGATTGCATGGTCTGCGATCCGGTATGGCTGGCAAAGGCTCCCAAGGGCGAGTTTTTTGTAGACCTTATAACGGGTATGAGCAACGGTGTCATCGTGGTGGAGGATTCCTGGATCGAGCGAGCAAGTCCAGTTGTGATTCATCGGGTTAAATCGCGAGTATTGGCTCCTGAAGAATTGGTAGCGTCGAAAATCTTTGTGGCCAAACGGGAACGTTTTGATGGTGCCGATATCGCCCAAGTCATTTATGGAACTTACGGTACCTTCGATTGGGAACGTATGCTGCAGATTGTAGGTGAGCACGGGGAGATGCTTCTTTGGTCACTTATGCTTTTTAGGTACGTGTATCCGGCTCAGACCCACTATGTTCCGTCGACTATATGGCGTCGACTGCTGCAGCGTTTCGAGAATCAAATCTCGGGGCCTCACTCCGATGCCAAATTCAGGGGAAGCCTGGTAGACGAAAACATGTTCGCTATCGATGTCAATGAGTGGGAGTAATTTGTTGGAAGAGAAGCGCCAGGAGCGTCTTGCTAAGATAGGCGCCATTCCGGAATGTGGCGCTCTGCGTGCCTCCTGATTTGAGTTTATGAGAATTGCTGCCACCGCCGATTTACACTTCACCCCGCAGAGCTACGCCAAGCTCAAGGACCAGTTCGAGCGGGTGCGCGACGAAGCCGATGTGTTGGTGCTTGCCGGGGATCTGACAAACTTTGGCCAGCCCGAAGAGATGGAACCTCTGTTGAATGTGCTGGTGCGCCTGCGGCTCCCAACAATAGTCGTACTGGGCAATCACGACTTCGAGTGCGGGAAGGAACCCGAGCTCGCGCGGATGATTATTTCCTCCGGGATCAAGCTGCTCGACGGAAGTGCATACGAGCGAGACGGGGTCGGTTTTGCCGGAACAAAAGGTTTCGTCGGAGGATTCGGCCGCGGAATCCTGACCGCGTTTGGCGAGCGCGAAATCAAGGACTTCGTTCGCGCATCCATCGATGAGGCGCTGAAGCTGGAGCGCGCGATGTCTCAATTGCGAAGCTCGAAACGCGTGGTCGTTCTGCACTATTCGCCGATTGCCGACACGGTGCAGGGGGAAGCGCCCGAAATATTCCCTTTCATGGGAACTTCGCGGCTGGCGGAAGTGGTGGACCGTCACGGAGCGGATCTGGTTGTGCATGGCCATGCTCATCACGGCAAGCTGGATGGGCGTACGACCACCGGGGTTGCGGTACACAATGTCGCGATTTCGTTGCTGCAAGCTCAGCAGCCTTCGTCGGTATATCGGATTTTCGATGTCTAACTAAGTCTGCGGCTGAAGGATGTATCTTTCGTAACTGTTAATCAAGAAGTTAAGCTGTGCTATAATTACTTCAACGCTACTGCCACGGTTTGCTCGTGACGCGGTGATCCTGTTGGATCAAGATTCATCTCCGCTTTTCCTGCCCACCGTTTATTCAGCGCCAAACCCAAGATCAAGAGCGGCCCAGGAACTCACGACACGTGTACCCAGAGTTGATGAGCCTCTCCAGAAAGAAACATTACGAATGACAAGTTTTACAGAACTACCGCTGTCTTCTGCTTTGCAGGAGAGGCTGGCGACAGCTCAATTTATTATCCCAACCCCAATTCAAGCGCAGGCCATTCCCCACGCCCTGGAAGGCAAGGATGTGCTGGCGACCGCACAGACCGGTACCGGCAAGACGCTGGCTTTTCTCATCCCCGTGATCGAGATGTTGCAGCGCGATTCTTCGCAAAAAGCGCGCGTATTGGTTCTACTTCCCACGCGCGAACTCGCGATTCAGGTCAACGAAGAGTACAAGAAACTGCGCGGCAGGGACCTCTTGATGGCCGCATTGGTGATCGGTGGAGTATCTGAGAAATCGCAGATTCAATCTGTTCGCAGCGGATCCTCGCTGGTGATTGCAACTCCAGGTCGTTTGCAGGACTTTATCAGCCGCAGGCTGATTGATCTGCGCGAGATCAAGATCCTTGTACTCGATGAGGCCGATCGCATGCTGGACATGGGGTTTCTGCCTGCGATTCGCCGGATCTTAGCGGTATTGCCGCCACGCCGGCAGACTCTTTGTTTCTCGGCCACCATGGAGCAATCGGTGGCGAGCCTGGTGAACGATTCCATGCGCGATCCGGTGCGCGTGGCGGTGGGATCGGTCTTGAAGCCGGTAGAAAGTGTTCGATTGCAAGCCTATGAGGTGCGCCCAGCCGAAAAACCCGATGTTCTGCGGCAGTTACTTTACGCCGAGAAGGGGCAGACGCTGATATTCGCGCGCACCAAACGAGGCACGGAGCGGCTGGCAAAGGAGCTCGTACGCGAAGGTTTTTCGGCGGCCATGATTCACGGCGACCGCTCGCAATCCCAGCGCAACGGGGCGCTTAGCGGTTTCCAAGAGGGACGTTATCAAGTACTCGTCGCAACCGATGTGGCCGCGCGTGGCCTGCACATTGACGACGTCGCGCACGTGATCAATTACGATCTGCCTAAGATGGCGGAAGATTTCATTCATCGGGTTGGACGAACCGGCCGCGCAGGCTTGGAAGGATTGGCAACCAGCTTGGTGGCTGCCGGCGAGGTGATCGAACTCCGTCACATTGAGCGAGCGCTGAAGTTGCGCATCGAGCGCAAGCAGGTGAACTGGGCGATTGCAGACCGTCGGCAGAACGCAGTTCAGAACACCTTGGCTAGCCGCACGCTGACGAAACTGCCTGGCGAAGTGTTCGCATAACCGAGGACAGGCAGGAACTTTACGAGCATGTGAATAGGGCGCGTCCAGAAGACGCGCCCTGTGTTTTTGAATAAGTGCGTTGCCTCGGCAATAGAGTGCTACGGTTCGGTTTTCTCGGGAATGCGTTCGCGGGGCATACTGGAAATATCAGCGTCATCGGATCCCATCTGGAAAAGAGCGGCCTGCTCGGCAGCGTGCTTTTGCAGTTCGCTCAAATCCAGTTCGCTCGAGTCGCTCGACGTCCCCAGTGGTTCTTCGGTTTTGCGTTGGATCCTGCGCTCCGCTTTGTCGCGTTGTTTTTGTTGGCGAGTGTGTTCTTTCTGGCGTTTAGTAAAGCTTGATCGACCTCGTCCTGGCATTGCCTATCTCCCGTTGTCAATTTGTGCAATCGCTTTCTGGCGCGGGTTGCACTTCGTTCAGGTGCAAAGCTCTGGGCACGCCTTCGACTCCCTGCTGAATCAACCAGCCATGTGCCCCGAGCTCGTCTATCTTATTGTTCTGTCTCTCAGGGTACTACCAGCGCGGCTCGCGGGGTTGACGGGCGTGACCCTGATAATCGTCGCGACCGCCGCCTCCTCCGCCACCGAAGCGCTTTCCCCCTCCGCTCCGAGGGGCATCGGTCTTGGGTTTAGCTTCGTTAATCTTTAACGCCCGGCCGCCAAGTTCTTTGCCATTCAGGGCCGCTACAGCCTTGTCCGCTTCCGCGGGGTTTGCCATTTCAACAAAAGCAAAGCCCCGTGCTCGACCGGTTTCCCGATCCGTGACAATGCTGACCTTATCGACTGCGCCATGCGCCTCGAACACTCCACGAAGCTCAGCTTCTGTTGTGCTGTGAGGTAGATTGCCTACATACAGGTTTTTCATAGAATTCCTTCTCTTTCTGATGCCGCAATCGCGTTTGCAAATATGGGTTGCGAATGAATCTCTTCGGAAGCGGAGTGTTGTTCGATGGCTTCTGCCCATCGTGACGGACGAGGTGTCTCCCGTATCGCACGCGAGCGGGCTTCGCTGACCGAGCGGACCGAGGAAATACGTTTACAGGCTTCCAATATTCCCCAGCGCTGCGACGAATTCTGCAAACTCTTAGCGAGCAGAGCTGCCACCATCTGCTTATGCACAGTGTCCGGATCGGCCTCGACGCGTGCGGCGTCGGAATTGGGCGCGCTCGAGAGATACTCGGGACCGCCCACAAAAAAAGCAATTTTCTGCGGTGGGATCGCATTCCGGATGTCAGTGCAGAATTTATCGCGGCTCTCCGCTTCGCCGATGACGTTGATCAGCACCAGATTGTACAAGTCGGCCCGCCACCAGCATCGCGCCTCCAGCACATCGGCTGCACAATCCACATCGATGCCAAGCCGTCTCATCACCTCGGCCCGCAAGTCGCGTTTGGTCTGCGAGGTGTCCAGCAGAAGCACGCGCTTTTTTTTCTCGAGACTGCCCTCAGGTGGAGGAAGGGGTAAGGCGATATTGGTCACGCCGACTTCTCCTTGAGGTTGGAAGGAGCGGCCGGAGGCGTCAGATGTTTTTCTTCCAGCGCCTTCAACATTTTCTGATTGCTTATGCGGCGACTGATCTTTTGCCTTCGTCGCCGGTTAAATCTGGCTTTGTCTCCATTGATTCCGGACATTTTTTCTCCTGCCGTCTGGTATTGGTCAGAAACACACGGCGTTCGGCACCTTATCGCGCACGCGGGCGTCTCCAGGGTGAGCTACGAGCGCATCCTCAGTCGGCGTGCTTTGATTGCCGCTCGGTAAGGCTGCATTTTTAGGAATCGGGAGAAGTGACTTCCGGAAATCCTCACGTTCAACACGTCACTCGCCTTTCAGGAAATCTTCTCAATCGCGAAGGCGCAACGTGCTGTCAGGGTGTCTTCGAGGTCAAGATCTTGATTATACGCCCCATCTGCGGATATTGCTGAAGTTTCGGGGGAAGGATTGCCGCCGAGCCGTGCGACAGCGATCCTATGAACAGTGCGCGTAGCGCTCTAGGGTTGTGAAGGGCTGACGTTGCTTTGTTTTGAGCCTTTGCATAGGAGTAAGCAAAGAACCAAAGCCCCACCGCCAGCACCGCCGCCAATTTCCAGCCATTTCGTATTCGCAGCCGTGCCGGCCCCGTGGGGCACGGCTGCGGCTCCGCAAGCAATGGATTCGTCACGCATGGCTTGCTGCCCCTCGTGCACCGTGCCGGATTCAGATGAGTTGCTCTCTGCAGATGTTTTCCGGAGAGTGCCGCCTCGTCTGATATTCACGTCATCCTTGTGAGCTATGACCTCGACCTTGGTGCTTAAATTGGTTACATCATATTGCGTCCGGTCATTGGAAAGGGGCTCCACGTTTATGCACTTCACGTGCACGCTCATTGAGGTCGTGGTCCCCACGGCGACGCTTCCGTGTTCCAGAACCAGATAATCACCCTGAAACTTTACGATGGATTCCCCTTGGATCAACACGGAAGATCCTTCATTTGCGAGATCTGCGACGAAGCCGGCTTTCGTCTCCAGCAGATCACCCGAAAAAACGGTGGTAGAGTCCGATACTTCTGCGCCGTTCACCCATACTCCGCCGCTACTGTGCACCACGGCAGAGCCCGTGTCCGCCGCCAGCAGCGACAGCGGGAATAGGAGGACCATTACCCAGGAAATAAGATCGCGTGAACTGGACACACTCATACCTAAACTGATGGCATCAATTCTGAAGTCGATCGTAGCGGTAGGGAGCCTGATCGTCTATTAGCTCTGTGGGTGCGGCCAGAACGAAAGCGAGGAGGCTGTCTCAAAGGCATTTTCCGCGCCCATACAACTCCGGTATTCTTCACAGTACGATCGAACCAGTAAGATTGAACATGGAACGAACCTCCGCCAACGGACCGGTAATTGATTTTCGCAGTGTCGCTTACCGGCTGCCGAATGGCCAGCCGCTACTTCAGGATCTCAGTCTGCAGGTGCAACATGGCGAAACTCTCGTCTTTCTGGGCCGCAGCGGCTCCGGCAAAACCACCACCCTGAAGCTGATCAATCGTCTGTTGATCCCAAGCAGCGGGGAAGTTCGCGTCAATGGCGCGCTCACGGCCGAAAGCGACGTAAGTCGCTTGCGGCGCGGCATTGGCTATGTCATCCAGGATGTAGGCTTGTTCCCGCATTTCACAGTGGAACGCAATATTGGTGTCGTTCCCCGAATTGAAGGGTGGCCCGCGCCGCAGATTCAACAGCGTGTCAAGGAGCTGCTGCACCTGGTCGGACTTGACCCGAACGTCACCTCCCGATATCCGCATCAACTTTCAGGCGGTCAGAGGCAGCGGGTCGGAGTAGCCCGAGCTCTTGCCGCCGATCCGGCGATTCTGCTGATGGATGAGCCCTTCGGCGCGCTAGACGCTCTTACCCGCGACCAGTTGCAGCGCGAGTTTCTCTCTCTCCAGCAGCGATTGAAGAAAACAGTTGCCTTCGTAACCCATGACCTGCGCGAAGCGATGCTTCTCGGTTCGCGGATCGCGCTCATGGAGAGTGGCCGCCTTCTTACCGTTCTTTCCCCTCAGGATTTCTTGCGGTCCAATGATCCGCTGGCCGCCGCTTACGTACAGGCTTTCGGAGAAGGGCTCGACTCGGTGGCAAATCGAGGCGCCTCATGAATTTCTTTCATTTCTTCCTGCAGCACCATGAAGAAATCTTGGAGCTGACCCTGGAACACTTGTGGTTGGTGGGCTTTTCGACGCTGCTCGCGGTATTGATCGGCATACCGCTCGGCATCGTGAGTGCGCACTGGCCAGTATGGAATAAGCCGGTGTTGGGAACCGCAAACATTATCCAGACAGTTCCGAGCCTTGCCCTGTTTGGTTTCTTGCTGCCTGTACCCTGGATCGGAGCCCGCGCCGATCGCTTAGCCATTCTGGCACTGACTCTCTATGCACTCTTGCCGGTGATTCGCAATACCTACACCGGAATTCGCGGCGTCGACGCCTCGGTAGTCGAAGCCGGGCGTGGCATGGGACTCACCGACCGTCAACTTCTGTTTCAGGTGGAGCTGCCCCTTGCAATGAGTGTGATTCTTTCGGGCATCCGAGTAGCAGTGGTCGTATCTGTGGGACTGGCCACCATCGCTGCCGCAATCGGCGCAGGCGGCTTGGGCGAATTCATCTTCCGCGGCCTTGCCATGGTGAACAACCAACTTATTTTGGCCGGAGCTATTCCAGCGGCAATCATGGCGTTGTCGGCAGATTTCGGTTTGGGATTGCTGGAAAGGCGTCTGCGAACGCGATGAGACTGGATGCGATGAAAACGGATTCCACGGGAAAGGATCGGCAAGGGCACTTTCAAGGGAAACAATACGGGATCGCGATCTGCACAGTCTTATTGGCTCTCCTTCTGCCTTCGTGCGCCCCGTCGCATTCCGATCGCATTGTGATCGGCTCCAAGAACTTTACCGAGTCCCTGATGCTGGGCGAACTGTTGGCCCAACTGGTTGAATCGCGCTCTCAGGTTAAAGTCGAACGTCGCTTCTATCTCGCAGGAACTTATATTTGCCACCAGGCGATGCTGGCGGGCCGTATCGATATCTATCCCGAATACACGGGCACGGCGTTGACAGCCATCCTCAAGCAGAAAGTGGCTGGCGATAAATCTCAGGTCTATCCTCAGGTCAAGCGGGAGTACGAAAAGCGCTTCGGGCTGACCCTTGGTCCCCCTTTCGGATTCAACGATACTTTCGCTATGGAAATTCGCGGCGATGATGCTCGTCGCCTGAATCTGAAAACATTATCGCAAGCAGCTGCATTCGCTCCGCACTGGCGAGCCGGATTCGGATACGAATTCATGGAGCGTCCCGACGGATACGCCGGACTGGCAGCGGCTTATGGCCTCGATTTCGCCGCACCGCCGCGCGTCATGGATCTGGGATTGCTGGCGCCCGCCTTGAAAGACCATCAGATTGACATCGCCGCCGGCAATGCCACCGATGGGCTGATTCCTGCGCTAGACCTGTTTGTGCTCGAAGATGACCGCCACTACTTTCCTCCCTACGAGGCGGTCGCCGTGGTTCGGTTGCAGACGTTGCAGGAGCACCCTGAGGTTTCCCAAGCGATCGCGGCGTTGGGCGGCAAGATTTCCGATCAGGAGATGCAGAAACTAAATTACGCTCTCGACGCCCAGCACCAAGATGCAAAAAACATCGCGCATCAATTCCTGCGCAGCAAGGGATTGGTCCAGTAGGCAAACCCGCACAAAGTGTTTCCTTAAATCAGCAGTTTGCCTTGCAGGGTCAGCACGGCATTACCTTTCAGAATCACTCGATCCCCTCTGACTTCGCACCACAATTCACCGCCGCGCTCCGACAGCTGGCGCGCGTGCAAACTCGTCATGCCCAGTTGTTCCGCCCAAAAAGGCGCCAGCGAACAATGAGTTGAGCCAGTCACGGGATCTTCCGCAAAACCATAGCCGGGTGCGAAGTAGCGGGATACGAAATCAGAATCAACCCCCGGAGCCGTGATAGCGACTCCGGCCGGATGCAGCTTCTCCACCAGCCTGAAGTCGGGACGGATGCCCCTTACGTCCTCTTCGCGTTCGTATACCGCGAAGTAGTTGTCCTCGACTTGCATGACTGCAGCAGGATCTTTTCCCAAAGCTTCATGTAAGGTCGCTGGCGGGGCCGTGCAAACCCACGGTGCCAGAGCCGGGAAGTCCATTGCCAGCAATGCGCCATCGCGGCGAACCGTCAGCGGACCGCTGAAACGCGTTTCGAAGGGTATCGATTCGCGCCCCGGTTCAAGGATAGTCATCAAGACAAAAGCCGAAGCCAGCGTCGCGTGCCCGCATAACTTCACCTCACAGCGGGGTGTAAAC
>Ga0182018_10005147_pt1 | contig 10636 bp, 13 predicted proteins | sample 812P2MmetaG_FD_120490 | JGI IMG/M metagenome (GOLD analysis project Ga0182018, IMG submission 120490) | Permafrost microbial communities from Stordalen Mire, Sweden - 812P2M metaG | ecosystem: Environmental > Terrestrial > Soil > Wetlands > Permafrost | place: Sweden: Stordalen | collected... | reverse complement strand
TGACTACTTGCGAGGTAACCGTGCTGCCTACCCATGCCATTTTCTAACCTCTCTGAAGAAGGCGCGGCAACGCGCGCATATAGTCGGGCGCCTGTCCGCATCCAGGCCCTTTTCCCAATGTGGATACCGGCCCCGCCTGCACCCAGACCTGGTCCAACGGCATCTGCGCCATATTCTGCAGCCCCATTGTCGTGGGCAACAGTCCGACATATACATTCCAGCCCTTTGCGTTCGCCGGCCGATTGACGGGTTGGGCCACCAGTACAGTTCCGGCCGCCACGCTTAGAGTGCTCGGGTTACTGGCCTGCCCCTCCTGCCCCTCTGCGTTCAGCCACGACACGCTCACGCAGTAAGTCGCCGCAGGTTGACCGCCGGGAATCGAAGTGAGTTGCGGCGCGGCCGCCTGCGGAATCGGATTGTTTGCGATGCCGATCCCGGTCTGCATGAGCTTGTCCATGGCCCACGTCGCCAACTGCGCAAATTGGTCCCGCTTGCCCTTGTAACGGTCGTTCAATTGATTGAAGTAGCAATCCTGGTACACCAGCGTGAGTGTCTGAAACACGTGCCAAAGCTGTAGCGGCGGCGTGACCACGATGTGGTTCAACTTCGGGCACGCTGGGAGCCAGAACTGCCATTCGTAGCTGGCGCTGCGTTGCAGAAGAGTGATCACTTCGATCCCGAGCTCTTCCTGCGCCAGCGTCAGTTTTTGACTGAGATCGATGTTCTCCGTTTGCGCCGTGGCCAGCAGGGAGGAGTCCTGAATTGTGAGGTCCTGGATCGTCGATATGCCATCCGTGAATAGCGCCATCGCCCCGGCCCTATTCTTTGCCCGGCTGCGCGCCGCCCTTGAGCTTGCGCAGCTCATTGGGCGAAATGACCGTGAATTGCATCCGCGACGCCGCCGCGAGCTGGTCCGCTTGCCGCTTGGCCTCCGCCTTCTGCTCCTGGAACTCGCGCGCTTCATCGGCCGTCGCCAGCCGGGCTGCGCCTTCCACGATCATCCGGGCAGCGATCCGCCGCGGAACCTCGGTGCGCACGCCTTCCCGCCCGCCATCTGGAGTCTCGTGGCTGACCAGCACCGCCGAAGGATCTTTTAAGTTATCCTCCATCGCCCGAATCTTCTTGAAGTACACTTGTAAGTCCATGGTTGCCTCTCGCGGGGCCGGATCTGCCCGGCCCCCGTTGTTTTCGTTGTCCGCCTGAAGCCTGCGCCGATTGCGCCCGCTACGAATTCACCTGGACGCCAAAGTTGTTGCGGATCACCGCGCAACCGTACAGCACATCCACCGTGAACTGCTGCGCCAATGTATTCGGCTGGTAGCTCATCACCACGCGCATACCGAAGTTCCCCATCTCCGCGTAGTGCGCCACCGCACCCGTTCCGTACAATGGCTGCGGCAGTCTGCGGATCACCAGGCCGATCGCCGGTTTGGTGAAAGCCAGGTTGTGCGTTGTCACTGGCGAACTGCCGGTGTACGCGATGAACTGCGACCGCATTACGAAAAAGTCCTTGATCTTACCCACCGTGCCGTCGATCAAGGCCCGCAGCCCCGCATCGCCGGCAGTCTGGAACTCGCTGAAGCGTTCGATCTGCCGCAATGCGGAATAGGTCGTGGCGTCCACCACCAGGTACTTCGGCTCGGACGACGGAACCATCGCCGTAAACAGTTCGCTCTCTGCCTGATCGATCACCGCTTCCACCAGCGGTGTCCCCCCCGTGCCCACCGGCGCGTTCGCCGTGAACCCGGCAAACAGGTTCAACAGGCTGGTCTCGATGCTCTGGGCGATCGCCACCACCGCCGGCTGCATGTAGACCTGCAGTAAGTCCGGAACCGCCAGTACCTTGGTCACATCCGGAATCTGGAAAGTCGCTTCAGCGTGGGTATTCAACACGATCTGCGCATTCCCCAGATTCGGGTTCTGCGGTTGAACTGTTCCCCCTTCCGCGATGTTGTTGGCTACCAGCACCGGAGGAATCGGAATGTTTACCGTATCCCCCGCCTGCGCCAAAACGGGTTCATAGTCGCGGTTGACCAGGTTACCCATGACTAGGTTCCCGACCAAGGCGGGCAGAGCGTCTGCCGCCACCAGCTTCACGATCGCGCTGGCCACATTAGCTGATGTAATTATCGCCATTCATTCTCCTAAGTTGACTAGGCTCTTCTGCCTGTCTTTTGAATTCAGGCATTCCTGCCTGTCGTGCCTATATGCCGCGCAGGTTCTGTGAAGCAACCCGCAGAATCTCCTTCCGCACCTTTTCCGTCTGTTCCGAACTCATTCCCGGCCGGATGTTCTCAATGTCCACGCTCTCGGTACTTTCCCGCGGCGCCTTGTGCGCGCCGGTAATCCCCGACCCTCCGGGTATCCTCGCCGGCAGGAACTCCGGATTCTCGCTCACGAAGTTGCTCAAATATTCCTTGAGCGGCACTTCGCCTTCGTCGCTGTGCGCGAGCAGCCGGCCGTCCTCCGTGCGGAATACGCCCTCGTGCACCGCCCGGTATGCCAGGTCCACCTTCGCAACCCCCAGTCGTTGTAGCTCGGCCCGGATGGACGCGCCTCTTTCCGCCTGCTCTGCCGCCTGCCGGCTGCGCTTGCTCTCTTCTTCCACTTCGTTCAGCCGCCGCTCCAGTTGCTCGCGCCGTCTGCGTTCCTCCACGAGTTCCGTCTTGTAGGCCGGTTCGCTTTTGGCCTGCTGCTCCTGCAGGAACTCCTGAATTGCCTGCTTCACAATCGCTTGTACGTCCGTGTCTTCCATAACCCCTCTTTTGGCACTCTGGCGCACGCACTTAATGCGTGCCGTGTCGAGACTCGTCTCGACACGCAGCGTCAGCTCTGTGCGTCGATCTCCTGCGCGATCTGAGTCTTGATCTCCTGGCGCACGTCCGATAGAAACTTAAACGCCAGTTTCTTGAAGACCTGTTTTTTCAGCGTCTCGGATTCGATTCCCAATGTAAGCAGCTTCCGGGCGTCGTCTAATTCATTGCTGAAATCCGCGATATCAAACTCATCTAGTCCTGAAACGTCGATCGAAATGTTGTCCTGGCGAGCGGCCGCTATGGCTCGCAACACTTGCTTCATCGTCTCCTTCACCGCATCGCCATACGCCCGCAACACCTCCTGCGTAATGCTGAAATCCCTTTGTTTGCTGGCGCCCGATTGGTTCTGGCTCGATGAATCCGACCCGGCCGCATGCGCAATCAGATAACACACCCGGTAAATCTCGTCCTTAAGCTGCACCAGATTGTCGGCGGCGATTTGGTAAACCTTGCCTTCCGGCTCGGTCCATCCGAATCGGTCCCCCGGAGCCAATTGGATAAAATAGGAGTCGCCCACGATCTGGTTCCATTCACGGTCCGAGTAGATTACCGGAGACGCGAACAAACCCATCGTCAGCGCCCATGAAAGCGCGTTCGACTTGTTGAAGTGCTCTAGTTGTAGCAGCGCTGCCTTGTTCATTAACCAGAGGCCTTCGGTCACCCGCAACGGAAAAATCGGTACACGGTTCTGGCCGGCCAACCCGTGCAGTCCTTCATCCACTAGCTGCACTTCCTTGTTCTTGAACTGCTGGTACACTCGATAATTCTGGCGGTCGTAGTAGATCCACCGGATCTCTCGAACCCATTCGCTTTCGGTGACCTTGGACTTGCGGAGCGATGAGGTCCGGATCACCGCCCAGTCCAGTCCTCCGTGGTCGTCATAGCTCCAGTTGATCAGTTCCTCCGGCGAGTAATCCACCAGATACGCCCGCGAACGTCCGGCTGCGTCCTCTTCCGCCCGATTACTGGGTGAAACGGGAGAGCGCGGAAAATCCACTACGATGTAACTCCGCCCCTGCACCAGCGTCTGCACGATCCGCTGGCGGAAGAACTCCGCGAGAGAGGTGCCCTTCAGGTCGCAATCCTCCGCGAACAAGTTGTAGAAGGCTTTTGCCGAGTCGTCGCTGCCGTCAAATAACAGAGCCGCCTCGCGCCGCATCAGCGTCGCCGCGTACCAGTCGACGATCGAGCCGATATAGTTCTCATAGAACACCCGGCAAAGCCGCTCGGCATAAATATCGTTGGGCTCCTTGTGCCGCCTTACCAGATATTCGAAAGCGTTCTCCCGGATCTGCTCGCCGCCGGCGTAAAGATCCCTGTACTTCTTCCACATCGCCTTCTTGGCGGCATACTCGGGATGTTCTCGGTCGATGTTCACCATCTGGTCCTCAAATCAGCCGCTCCTGGTGGTCGCCGATCGCCGGCTGCGGTCTGCATTCCTGCCACAACAGGTAACCCAGCGCGTCCGACAGATGAGTCCTGCGGCGATCCTTCTCCTTGTCGATTGCGTTGCTCTCCGCCTTGTACGACACCTGCTCGAAGTCCTTGATCAATTCCTTGCACTTAGGATCCACCAGCAGCCGTATCTCGCCGCTCGCCGAGCGCAGCTTCGAGTTAGTCAGCATGATCCGTTCGCGCACGCTCGGGTTGGCTTTGGGCACCTTATACGCCAACCGCGCTCCGTCGTTCCGGAAGTACTCGCGCACGATCTGGTAATCCGAAGCGCCCGTGGTGTGCTGGTTGTTCCCCGATGCGTCGCCATATATCACAACCCCGCTCCTGTGATTGGGAAACCGCTTTTCGAACTCCTCGCAAGCTTCATGTGTGCTGGCGTGCCGCAAGGCGAATTCGTCCAGCACCAGTACCGTCTGTCCCTCGATTTGCGCCACCACCGAGGACATCGGATCCACGTTGAAATCCAACGCCCATAACAGCGGACAATTCGGGTTCACGTCCAGGCTTTTCACGTGATCGCCGCGATCGAAGACGCTATACACAAGTCCCCCCTGCTGGCTCAAGTACTGCCCCAGCGCTTCCTGTTGATAAAAGTTGTCGTCATAGCTGTTCTTCAGCCGTTCGTAAAAGTCTGGAACCTTATCGAGCAAGTACGTGTTCTCGTTGGGAGTCGCCATGATCGCGCTGTATCCCGCAACCGGATCCGAGATGAATTTCTGATAAACCCAGTCGTAACCTTTTGGCGTCCACGCGGCAAAGCCGCAGAGTCTTTTGGCTTGTGGGTCGCGCAGCCGTCCCTCCAGCCGCAGCCACGCGCCCTCTGGCGAATACGTTAGCTCATCCAGCCCGAACCATGCCAGGTTAGTGCCGCGCAGCCGCTCAAAGTCCTCCACTGCCCGGAATATGATGCGCGACCCAGTAGCCTTCATCGTGAGTACGTTCTCGGCCTTGTTGAATACATACGCAAGGTCGCCGCTATCCAAAAGCGCAAAGAATGTCGTCTGCGTGGCGTCGCGTAACATTGGATAGGTCGGTGCCCCGATTAGGCCCAGCCTTCCTTCGTTTGCGTAAGACAATCTGATCGCCTCAAAGCAAAGTGCCTGGCTTTTGCCTGACCCGATAGGCCCGGAAAAGCCCTTGAATCGCGATTCGCAGATGTGAAAGGCCCCCTGTGAAGGCAGCGCCTTGTAGACTATTTCTTTTTCAAGGAATTCACCGCCGATTCTACCCATCGCACCCTGACTTCGCGCGGCTCGTCTGCATCCAGTTCCTTCTCGATCTGCAATAATCGCACCAGGTCCGGTAGCGTCGCCTTCATCTCGGGCGTTCCCAGCTTCGCCTCGATGTTCGCAATCGCTTTCCTGACGATCTGCGCTCTGTGCTTCTGTTGTTCTGTCATCCGCAAACCCTATTCCCGATTTGAGACTAACATCCGAGTCCTCGCGGCCGAATGGCGAAATTGGGCTAAGTGACAGATTTTGAACGCGCAGATTATATTTCTCGACGTGTGAATGAACACCGGTCGTTGTGGCGCATGCGCTCATGTCATACGTGCCGCGTCTTCACTCTTGGGGACGCCGCGGTACGTTCGCCCCACCGCACGGGCAGGCCGTCACCTACTACAATCGGATCGTGGGCAAACGACGAATATTAGTGACGGGCGGCGCGGGTTATATTGGGGCGCACACAGCCCGGCTGCTCCGCCGGCGCGGGTACCAGGTCACGGTGGTGGACGATCTGTCGCGGGGATACCGCCACAACGTGGAAGCGGGCGCGTTCCACCAATTACGCGTGCAGCAGACCGATGCAATGGCCGAACTGCTCGCAGACCACGACGCAGTGATTCACTTCGCGGCTTATATCGCGGTGGGCGAATCGATGCGCGCGCCGGAACTGTACTTCGAGAACAATGTGGGCGGCTCACTGTCGCTGGCCACCGCCATGCTGCGGGCGGGCGTGAAGCACCTCGTGTTTTCCTCGACCGCGGCGGTGTATGGCATACCGCACGCGTCGCCGATTCTGGAGAGCTTCCCGATCGCGCCGGTGAACCCGTATGGCGAATCGAAGGTGATGGTGGAGACCATGCTGCGATGGTTCGACATCATCCACAGGCTGCGCAGCGTGTGTTTGCGCTACTTCAATGCCTGCGGCGCGGACCCCGACGGCGGCCTCGGCGAGGAGCACGATCCGGAGACCCACCTGATCCCGCTGATGTTGCGGGCGGTGGCGACGGGGGGGCCCTTCACCGTGTTTGGCGACGATTACGACACGCCGGACGGCACTTGCATTCGCGATTATATCCACGTGAACGATCTGGCGGAGGCGCATGTCCTGGCGGTGGAGTCGCTGCTGGCGGGCGGCCCATCGGATCGGTTCAACGTGGGCACGGGCAGCGGGCATTCGGTGCTGGAGATGATTCGCGGGGTGCAGGAAGTGACCGGAAGGAAAGCGCCGTACGTGGTGGGCGCGCGGCGGGAGGGCGATCCGCCGGCGCTGGTGGCGAATGCGGACAAGTTGCGCAGAGTGTTGGGCTGGACGCCGCGGTACGCGGGCGTGCGCGACATTATCTCGACAGCCTGGAGATTCGAGGAGGAGCGAAAACGAGGTTGATCCCCGGCGCAAGCGCGCCCTCCACTATAATGGCCGCATGAAATTCTCTGCGGGTTTTCTCTTCTTCGTTTACACCATGCTTGCACAATCGTCTTATGACTTATTGCTCAAGGGAGGCCACGTCATCGACGGCAAAAGCAAGACCAGCGCCCTCCTCGACGTGGCTATTGCGGGCGGCAAGATCGCGGCCGTCGCCGCGGATATTCCGGCCGCCAAAGCCGCCAAGGTAGTGGATGTCTCGGGCCTGTATGTCGTTCCGGGCCTCATCGACATGCACGTTCACGTTTACGCTGGCACCGGACAGCGCGGCGCGTACTGCGGCGACAACAGCGTCTATCCGGATGGCTTCACCTTCCGCTCGGGCGTGACCTCGGTGGCCGACGCGGGCAGTTCCGGCTGGCGCAATTTTCCGGATTTCAAAGACCGCGTGATAGATCGCGCCAAGACCCGCGTACTGGCATTCCTGAACATCGTGGGAAAGGGCATGGCGGGCGCGCCGGAACAGGATCTGACGGAGATGGACCCCAAAGCAGCCGCCGAAATGGCCATGCGTTACAAGGACACCATCGTGGGCATCAAAACGGCGCACTACGCGGGTCCGGAGTGGACCCCGGTGGAACACGCTGTCGCGGCGGGGACCCTGGCCAACATCCCGGTGATGGTCGACTTCGGAACGTTCCGGCCGGAACGCCCGTTTCAGGAACTCGTACTCAAGAAGCTGCGCCCTGGGGACATCTACACGCACACGTATCTCGGCTGGGTTCCGATGCTCGACAACCAGGGGCGCCTTCTCCCGTATCTTCTCGAAGCTCGTGGTCGGGGCGTGATCTTCGACGTGGGGCATGGCGGCGGCAGCTTTCTGTTCCGGCAGGCGGTGCCGGCGATGCGCCAGGGGTTCGGGCCGGATTCCATCTCCACCGACCTGCACATCGGCAGCATGAATGCGGGCATGAAGGACATGCTGAACGTGATGTCGAAGTTCTTGAATATGGGCATGCCGCTGGACGAGGTGATTCTGCGATCCACGTGGGCGCCCGCGCGCGAGATCCGGCACGAGGAGCTTGGCAACCTGTCGGTAGGGGCAGCGGCCGATGTTGCGGTGCTGCGGGTGGAGGAAGGGCATTTCGGATTTGTGGATACCTATGGCGCGCGCATGCAGGGGACTCGCAAGCTGGTTTGCGAGTTGACGCTTCGCGATGGCCGCGTGGTGTACGACCTGAATGGCATAATGCGCGAGGACTGGGAGAAGTTGGGCAACTATCTGGCGCAGGGCGACGCCACATGGGATGGGACGCTGGCCGCAGAAGTCAGAAAGAGGAAATAGAGACTTGTACTACCATCCATCGATTCTTGTGGGGCAGCCAATCATGGCTGCGGGCCACCTTTTAGGTGGCCTCTGGAGTTTCTACAGCCGTAAGGCAATCGACATCCGCATGGGCACCTCCTCGGCGGGTATCTCGCGTAGATTCTGCGGGTATATCTCGCTTGCACCCCAATCACAAGACAGCGATTCTTGCAAAGTTTTTCTACGGAAATTGAAAGAAAATCCCGGCCGATGCGCGCCCGAACCGCTCGTGCTGGGCCATGTAGCCCTTCAGCTCCATCCCAAACCCGACATGCTGCGTAACGTAATAAAGCGCACCCGCACTGGCGTTGCCGGCCAGCTCGTCCTTGCTGTAGTTGACGGTCGCAGTAGTGCTGAAGCCGCTCGTATAGGTGCTCGACGACAGGCGCAGAAGTCCCGCCCCCAGTCCGATGTACGGTACCCAGCCGCTCTTGTTCGGAAACCGGATTTTGAGTCCGCCGTTGAGATCCAACAGACTCGACGTGTACAGCCCCTTGCCCGTAAGGTTCGTGCCATAGGTGAACGCATAGCTGGTGAGCGGAGAATATGAGAAATCGATGAAGGGCATTAAGTACTTCGTAACCGGATCCGCCAGGCTCGCGCCGTACGATCCGTGTGCTCCCAGTCCGAAGATCCCTCCCGCGGAAAAGGAGGCGATCCCCACTCCCGTATCCGTCTGCTGGGCGTGCGCGGGCCAGCTCCAAATCGACAAACCCGCGGCCACCGTCAACAGAACCGTCCCGCGCACGGCGTGATGCATTGGCTATTTCTCCCTTGTCTCTCGCCTAAATACTGCGTACACCCATGTTGACGATGTCATCCACCTGCATGGTTTCTTTCACCACGAAAGGCTCGCCGTATTTCACACCAATCAGGTTGCCGTAGAACCGGGCGACGGCGCCCAGCCGTTCTCGAATCTCCTGTTCCTGGGGAAACAAGCCGCTACCCTCACCCTGCGCGCCGTACTGCGATTCATAGCTCAACAAAGCCGCCATGCGCGCCTCGAACTGGCCGCTGATATCCACCACGAACGATGGCGTCACATTGGCGTATAGCGACGCATAGATTACCTTATAAGGGCGGTGCGGCTCGGAGTATTCGTCCAGCTTTTTCAGACCCGCCAGGAAGCAGGCTTCATAGCCCAATTCGCTGGCGCGATAGTGGTCCGGATGGCGGCCCTCCCAATATGGCAGTATCACTACCCGCGGGCGCAGTTCGCGGATCTTCACCGCTAGCGTCATGCGCGCGCTCAAAGTATTCTCCAGGCGCGCATCGGGGAATCCCAGGTTGCCGCGCCAATCTAGACGCAAACGCCGCGCCGCCACCTCGGCTTCCGCTAGACGCTGTTCGGGAGTGCCGCGCGTGCCCATATCGCCCGCGGTAAGGTCCAGCGCTCCCGTGCGGTAGCCTCTCTCCGCCATGCGGATCAGCGTTCCGCCGCAAGTCTGTTCAATATCGTCTGGATGGGCGGCGATCGCCAGAATGTCCAGGCTCATGCGCGCGCCGCCAATCTCTTCAGGAATTCGTCTAAGCCCACTTTATATTTGAAAGCCTTGCGGCCCTCGATGGCGATCACCGGCACCTCTTCGTGGTACAGCGCCAGCCACTCGGGATAGCGGTCGATATCGATCTCTTCGATCTCGAACGCCGCCCGGGCGCGGGCCGCCGCCAGCACTTGTTTAGCCTCCTCGCACAGGCAGCAACCCGCGCGCGTGTAGAGAGTCACTCGAGTCATTCCCAGTAACGGTCCCGCCGCCGGTTGTACTGGCCGCTGGCGCCCAACACTTTTACCAGCAAGATGCCAGCCACAAATCCGGCGATATGCGCGAAAAAGGCTGTCCCGCCTTCGGAAAGGTGCGTGCGCGCAATCGAGCCAAACCCGCTGAACAACTGGATGACGAACCAATACGCCAGCATCAACGGCGCCGGAATCTCGATGATCGTGATGAACAGAAAGAACACCAGCGTGAGAATCCGCGCCCGCGGAAACTTTATCAGGTAGGCGCCCATCACGCCGGCGATCGCGCCGCTGGCCCCTACCATGGGAACGGTGGAATTTGGGTTCGCAATCACCTGGCCCAGCGCCGCCACGATTCCGCAGAGCAGATAAAACACCAGGAATTTCGCATGCCCCAGCAAGTCTTCGATATTATCCCCGAAGATCCACAGGAACCACATGTTGCCCAACACATGCAGCCAGCCCCCGTGCAAGAACATGGAGGTCAGTATGGAGCTCAGCCGGACCTGATCCGGCACCAGCCCGTAATACTCGATCAAGGCGTTGCGGCTGTAAGGTCCCAGCGATGCTTCGAACAGGAAGACCATCACGTTTATAGCGATCAGCGTAATGGTCACCACCGGCCGCGAATAACTGGGCTGCGTATCTTTGAGAGGGAACATTTACGTCGTC
>Ga0182018_10005145_pt1 | contig 10640 bp, 9 predicted proteins | sample 812P2MmetaG_FD_120490 | JGI IMG/M metagenome (GOLD analysis project Ga0182018, IMG submission 120490) | Permafrost microbial communities from Stordalen Mire, Sweden - 812P2M metaG | ecosystem: Environmental > Terrestrial > Soil > Wetlands > Permafrost | place: Sweden: Stordalen | collected... | reverse complement strand
CGAAGAGAGTTCTAGCCACTGGTGGTTTGGTGCTCACCATCTCTACCAAACCTTTGTGCAGCCGGTTTACTTTGGTACGAAGACGGAAGGGCCGCTGCTCGGCTTCTTGATTATCGGCTACGAAATCGATGACCGGTTGGCTCGCGAGGTCAGCAAGGTATCAGCCAGTCAGGTGGCTTTCTTCTATGGCGATGAAATCGTAGCAACCACGCTGACACCCAACCAAGTCGCAAGCCCGGGTGTGCGCGCGTTGGCAACGCGGTCCGGGCAAAGCGGGCCTCGGGATGTTGAAGTTGGAAAAGAGAATTTCTTAGCGACCTCGATCGACTTGTCGGGCCAGCAACAAACCCCTGTGGGTTTGACCGTACTGGGATCCTACGATCAGGCCGCGAAGTTTCTCGAGAAACTAAACCGATTGCTGTTGCTGCTGGGTCTCGCGGCAGTGCTCGTAGGAAGCGGGTTGGTCTTCCTCATCTCTCATACATTCACTCGTCCGCTGGCCAGCCTTGTGGAAGGCGTACGCGCCTTGGAGCACGGGGATTTTCACCGTCCCCTGGATCCACGGGGTAGTGACGAGGTCGCCGAGTTGACTTCCGCTTTCGACCGTATGCGCGCGAGTCTGCTCAGAACTCAGCAGGCTCTTTTGGAGTCTGAGCAGCTTGCGACGATCGGACGCATGGCAAGCTCGATTTCTCATGACCTTCGCCACGCTCTGGCCGCGGTTGTGGCCAATTCTGAGTTTCTTTGTGACGGGCGATTGACGTCCACGCAGCGCGAAGAACTGTATCAAGAGGTTCGAACCGGCGTAAATCAGATGACCGACCTTATTGATTCGCTGCTCGAGTTTGCCCGAACGAGAGAGTCCCTAAGCCCAACCGATGCGAGCATCGTGGAAACTGTGCAGCGAGCCATGCAGGCAGTGCGTCTGCATCCGCGCCATCAGGGCACTCTGATCGAGGTCCGCAGCGATGGCCAAAGTTCGGCGTGGTTCGATCCCCACAAACTGGAGCGCGCTCTACATAATCTTCTGCTCAATGCTTGCGAGGCGGCGCCCGGCGGAGAGGGAGAAGTTCAGGTCGCGATCGACAGGGACGGTCCCGCCTTCACGATTTCGGTTTCGGATAACGGTCCGGGGGTCGCGGAACCGATTCGTGACAAGCTGTTTCATCCCTTTGTGAGCTTTGGCAAAGAAAACGGAACGGGGCTTGGACTTACGGTGGTGCAGAAAATTGTGCAGGATCACGGTGGCCAAGTGGCGATGGAGCGAACGTCGGACGCGCGAACGGTTTTTCGAATCACGATCCCGGGACGCGCTCCGCAAAATCTTGGGAAAGACGGCGACAGTGAAATGGCGGCCCATCCCCTTTTGCCGGTGAACCGAGATCGAGCGGCTGAAAACTCCATTCGGCATTCAGATAGGTAATCCGCCTTCGGTTTTGTGATCGCTGACGGTCCGCGTGTGGCGCAGGAGGATTTGTGAAAAATGTTGGAGGACTTACCCTTCGCTTGAGTGTTATTACGGCGGCGGCTTTTAGTCTGTTGATCACCGCCGGTATGGCGCAAGAGGTTGCGCCCTCCGTGGCATCGCGGTCCAAGGATGCTTCGTTGCGGGAACTGGATTCGCAAGTGCGGGAATTAAGCGCTGTGATCGAACAGATGCGTGCCGAGAATGCGCAGTCGCGCGCCGAGATGCAGGAATTACGTCAGGAATTGCAAGAGACGCTCAAGCTTCTGGCTCCGCTGGCGGCTTCCGTCTCGGCCCATCAAAATCCTTCTCTGTCCTCTCCAACAGAATCCACGCCCTATGGCGCGAATGCGCCCACTAGCTCGGAGTCAGCGCCTTCCAATGTCGGTGAACCAACCGCAGATCTGGGAAGCCGGGTTCAGAAGCTGGAAGAATCCACTCAGTTACTGGGCTCGAAGATCAACGAGCAATACCAGACCAAGGTGGAAACTGCCGCCAAGTATCGTGCCCGGCTCTCGGGAATCGTGCTGCTGAACGCCTTTCACAACGTGGGCGCTTCCGACAACCTGGACTTTCCCGACTATGCGCAACCGGTCGCGCCGGGTTACACGGAGGCCACCTTTGGAGCCACGTTGCGGCAAACCGAAATCGGTCTGGAACTGTTCGGGCCCACCCTGGCGGGGGCGAGAAGTTCAGCCAGTGTGCAATTTGATTTTGCCGGAGGATTCCCGGCAACCAACAATGGCGTCAACTTTGGAATTGCGCGCATGCAGACGGCCAGCTTGCGGCTCGATTGGAAAGGCACTTCCGTGATCGCCGGGCAGGATTCACTATTTATCTCACCGCTTTCTCCCACGTCATTCGCATCGCTGGCAACTCCGGCTTTCGCTTATGCGGGAAATCTGTGGGGCTGGACGCCGCAGCTTCGCATCGAACATCGCTTCGATCTGGCGGATCAGCAGACGGTGACGGTGCAGGGTGGGATTCTCGACAACCTGGATTGGGAGCCTCCTTACAACTCGTACTATCGCTCGGCACAGGCCGGCGAACAATCGGGCCAGCCTGCCTATGCGATGCGCACCGCATGGGCCCGGCCACGGTTCGATCATCCGTTAAGCTTTGCCGTGGCTGGGTATTACGGCCGCCAGAACTGGTCGTGGGACCGCTACGTCGACGCATGGGCTGGCATGACGGACTGGCAGATACCCATCCTTCATCGCTTGACTCTCGCTGGCGAATTCTATCGAGGCCGTGGAGTGGGAGGTTTGGGAGCGGGCATCGGTCGCGCCGTTCTGTTCGGCGGCAATCCTTATTCTGCGTCGACAAGTATTCGCGGTCTCGATTCCGCTGGTGGATGGAGCCAGCTTAAATTTCAGCTCACGTCCAAGCTGGAACTGAACGGCGTCTTCGGGGAGGACAACGCTTTTGCCGACGACGTTCGGGGCTTTGCCGTTGACGCCAACAACTTCGGTACGATTCTAGGCCGCAACCGCGGAACGCTGGAAAACCTGGTCTATCGGCCGCGGTCAGACTTGCTGCTTTCGGCGGAGTTCAGACGTTTGCACAGTTTTCCGATCTATAGCAACGACAGTACAACGAATCAAATCAATCTTGCGATGGGGATACTATTTTGAGCATGCTTCGGTTCGCTGATTGCCGGAGGGTGTGGGGCATCTTACTGCTGCCGTGCATGCTTTCGGCGGCGCAGAATGTGGAGCTCAAGGGCAAGGTACAACTCACACAAAACGGACGCCACATCAGCGACGATTCGAAAGTTGTAGTCTGGCTGACGCCTTTGGGGACAGCCCCCGCGTTGCCGCCGCCCACAGAGAAGGCATCGCTGGTCCCTCAGCTGGTACAGAAGGATAAGAGTTTCCAGCCTTCGCTGCTGGTAGTCCCGGCGGGCGGCCAGGTCGAGTTCCCGAACCACGATCCGTTTTTTCACAATGTGTTTTCATTGTTCGACGGGAAACGCTTCGACCTGGGGCTTTACGAGGGCGGCTCGACCCAGTTTGTGAGATTCGACAAGCCGGGAATTTCATTCATCTTCTGCAGCATTCATCCCCAGATGAGCGCAGTCGTGATCGCCTTAAACACTCCTTACTATACGATCTCGAACGGGCGCGGCGAGATCAGCATGGGCGATGTTGTGCCAGGACGCTACCAGATGCATGTTTTTCACCCATCGGTTTCGCCAGATGTACTACAAGCGGCGGAACGGGAGATCACGGTGAGTTCCGGCAATACTTTCCTGGGAGCTTTGACCCTGCCCGAATCCAGTCTTGCGGTCGCACACAAAAATAAGTACGGTCGCGATTATGATCGGCCGGATCCCGACAGCCCCGCGTATGCGCGACCCTAGCCCGTTAAGGGCTCGGAACCTACCGTGCAAATCAAATCTCAATGCTGAGGGCCGCGTCAAACGGCCCTCTCTTCTCTAGTTCACGGTAAAGGTCATGGGAGGCGAAGTCTCAGCGAGCGTGCCACCGCTGCCGTATGCGCCGGTTCCAGCCGTGCCCGGATTGATTACGGTAATCGGTACCGTCATGGGCGTCGCAATATCCGAGCCTGAGATGGTTGCGGTGAGTTGGTTCGCACTCACGTGCATGGTGGTTTGGGCGGCGCCATTCCAATTTATGGTTGCCGCGGTTGAGAAGTTACTTCCGTTGACCGCGATGACGAAAGCAGGACCTCCTGAATTGACTTCGGCCGGAACCAGTTCGGCTATCGTGGGCATCGATCCCGCCTGGTCCGGGGTAGTGGCTTTTGAGCTGTAGCCGCAGGCCAGCGTAAAAGCGATCAGCACGGTGAGCACTAGCGTGCGTGGTGTTTTCTTTGTGATCTGCATTGTGATTCTCCATGAGCGGTAGCCCATCGAAGCACTCTATCGACGGTGCAGCGCCGGTGTGTCAGCACGGTGTTAAACGTGTGTCAAGATTTTGTCGGGCGCTATTCGCCTGTATCCGACGCGGGATCTCAATCGCACTTCATTCGCTAGTCCGATTTCTGTAGAGATTGGGATCGACCTGTTGCGTCATGGCTGCAATATCCAGCGGAACTCTGAGGAAGTTGGCAACTTCTTCGGCAACGACTTGGGGCTCGCGCAAAACACGGTGATATTGCACTCGCAGAACAGCGATCATTGTTCTTGCGGCGAGCCACTGATCGACCTTCATGAGATGGCGTCGAAAGGCTTGCGCGATCAGGCTAGAATCTCCGCCAGCGCCCGGTTTGGATTTTCCGCGACGGGAGAGCATTTGCTCTTGCGACTTAAGAACTTCGGGCAGCGGCCTTTCCATGAAAATGACGCAGTAGTCATGTCCGTCTGGGAGGCAAAGCAGCGACTGCGAGATTACTTTGACGACTTTGCCTTCGGCCTCGGCTATGCAATGCGGATCCTTGGGGAGGTGCTTGATGCGTTCCCATTCAAGATAACCACGCGGGTTGTCAGTGTCGGCTGCGCGCTCCCCGTCGGAGAGGGCTGGCAGGCCGCCTGCCGCCAGCATCTGCATCATTAAGGACGTGCCTGAGCGGGGCAGTCCCGAGACGATCGAAACCATCAGAACACTCCGCGAAATGCTGAACGACAGGACGAAAGTTCCGTCTGAACTTCTTCGGAATTATAGAGGGACCGTAAGACGCGGGCAATTGCGAACCAGTCCCCGCAAGGTTCCGATTGCAGCGGCCGTATGGGGTGAAATAGCGGCTTTTGGCGCAGATGAAACGGTCCGCCGCTGCCCTGCGATTCCGGCTGCCAGCGGTCTCGATAGCATGTTACGAAGGCTTTCTCTGCAACCCGCTACTCGTTGATCGTTCCTTCTGGCAGTGCTAGGCTCCGAGCAGTGGGGTCCACTTACATCGATTCAGCCAATTTGGGCGGAGCCGAGAGCGGCCGCGTGCGCGCGTGGCTGCATTCGTCAACGGCGGAAGTGTGGGCCAAGTTTTTGCTGGCCTTGGTGGGATTGGGCCTGGCCTTCGGCGCAGCGCTATTTTCCACGACCTCCGGCGAGGCGGGACATTTGTGGGCGTCGGTGATTCTGGCGTCCGTTGCGCTGTTGCTGGCGGTGTTTGTGGGAGTGGTGACCGTGCCCTATCTGGCGCGCCGCGTCGCGCTGGAGCGCCTTCGTCAGACGTTTCATTATGAGGTCACGAAGGTAGGCATGGTTTACGTGCTGGTCACGCTGGTGATCGGAATCGCTGCACTGAACACCGGAAACAATCTCCTATACATCGTAGTGGCGGCGATGCTGGCGGCGATTCTGGTCTCCGGTATGGCTTCGGCGCTGGTGTTGCGCGGTCTGGAACTGGATGTGCGTTTACCGGAGCACGTGTTTGCCGGACGGGCGTTGGTGGGAAGGATTGTGCTGCGGAATGCGCGACGAGTTGTGCCCTCGTTTTCGATTCGTGTGGTTCCGGCACATCCCCACAGGCGAAAGAAGATTCGCAAGGAGTGGCGTTGGGAGCCAACTACATTTGTTTTCCCGCTGAATCGTCCGCCGCAGAATCAGTGGGTGCGGTTGCGGGACTATCGCGTGCGACGTGTGGAGTTGCCCGGGGCACCCCCCGGAATCTTTGAGGGAATGATTTATTTTCCGTACTTGCCGGCGAAGGCTGAGCTGGCGGCCGATCTCGAATTGGTTTTCGATCGCCGCGGGCGCTATTGCGAATCCAGTTTTGGTGTGGCCACGCGGTTTCCGTTTGCCTTCCTGACGAAGACGCGGGACATTGCCCTGCAGCGCGAAATCATCGTCTACCCTCCGGTTGAGCCGCCCGATGAGCTGTTTGAAATTCTGCCGCTGGTGCGTGGGGAGTGGGAAAGTTTTGTACGCGGCCGTGGCTCGGACCTGTACGGTATTCGCGAGTATCTGCCTGAGGATTCCGCGCGTCATGTGGACTGGAAGGCCACGGCGAAATCCGGTTCGCTGAAGGTGCGCGAGTTCAGCCGAGAGGATGAACGCAAGCTTTGCATTGTGTTCGACAATCCACCCGCCGGGCTGATTTCCGACGCTGCCTACGAGCGAGCGGTGAATCTGGCGGCATCCTTAGCCTGGCACTTTTCCTCGCAAGACGGTGAGGTTTCGTTTTTGATTCCAGGACAGGGCCGCTACGTGGATCTCCACGAGTTTCTGGCCAGGCTGGCCGTCATCGAGCCGGTGGGAGCCTCGCTTGGCGGTCAGGCACACTCGGCCGGAATGCCACAGGATGTCCATCTGCGAGGGCTGGGCTTGGGAGAGGCGGGGGAATACCATATTGTTCTCACCGCCAAGCGGCACGGGAGCCTGCCTACTTCCTGGTGGAATTGCTCCTACTTCGTGTTTCTGGGTGCCGAAAGTTCCTGGTCTCGTCCCCACAAGTAATGCGATGAGGCGCATCCACCAGGGCCTCGGATCTGCCACTTCGCTGTCATTCCCGCAATGACCTGGACTTGAATCTTTATCTTTTCCCCAACTCTTTTATCCCTTCCCCTGCATCTGATTTCGGAATATACTCGCCCCGCGTTAGTGATTCTTGGGGTGCTGCGAAGACTACACTCCGGGAGGGTCCAATGCGTATCTGCGAGCTGATCAAGGACCAAGTAACCTACCAAGCCGAGATGGGGCAAACCGTACTGGAAACGGTGCGTGCGATGGTGGAATACAACATCGGTGCGGTGCCAGTGATGCATAGCGGCAAACTGGTGGGGATTTTTTCCGAGCGCGATCTGATGAAGCGTGTAGTGGCCGAAGGTTTCGATCCTCGCAGCACCTGCCTGGCCGAGGTCATGACCGATGACCCCCTCACCGTGAGCCCGGATGAAGAGTTGGAAAACTGCATGGCTCTCATGCGGAGGCACAGCTTCCGTCATCTCCCTGTTTGCCATGACGGCCAGTTGGTGGGCGTCGTCTCACTGCGTGACGTTCTGCTGCACGACTTGAACGAGAAAGATGACGAGGTGCGCATGATGCGCGCCTACATCCACTCCGTTCCAGATGCCTAGAGGGCGGCAAGAAAACATTTTGCGCAAGCGGGCGCGGAAGGTTAGATTGGCGGTCGGTGAATTCGCTGATCGATGTGCAGCAGAATGTTTCAGAACGCCGTCCTGGACCTCAACCATGACCGGGCCACTCCCCCCTTTGGCCGCCAGATTCCTTGCAATGCCCATCCGGCAAATGGCACGAAGGTAACGTTACTTTAGGTTACCTAGGTCCATTGAACACCCGCGTTCAAAGGTTTAACGTCTTTGAATTAAGGTTGTCGGCTGAGAACCGCTACGATCCGTGGCGGCCGGTGGTTGTCGGAGTCTGGAGAATTCTTGCGATGAGCGGCCAAATTAAGACTCTGTACTACGCTCTGTGGATCGCTCATCCCGTTCTTGAATCGGCGATCGCCGCAATTATGATCCGTCGCGGACAGCACCGCCAGTTCAAGTATTTTTTTACCTACATCGTCGCGGAAATTCTCACCTTTGGCGTAGTCTTTCCGGTTCGACACAACTACTCGGCGAGCTTTTACCTGAGCTGGATTGGCACTGCGATCGCCGTGGCTTTGGGCTTTAAGGTGATTCACGAGGCTTTCCTCGATGCCTTCCGGCCGTTTCACACCTTGCGGGACTTGGGCACGGTGCTGTTTCAATGGGCCGGGCTGGTGATGCTGCTGGTGGCCGGTGTGGTATCGGTTTCTACGAACGCCTCTGATACCGTGCCCTGGATCGAGGCTATTCTCACCGCGCAACGCTGCGTACGCATCATTCAAGTCGGCATGGTACTGTTTCTACTTTTCTTTGCCCGCTACCTGGGGGTCAGCCGGCGCCAGCATAGCTTCGGCATCGCCTTGGGGTTTGGGGTGTTCGCCGTGGTGGAGCTGTCTCTTGTGGCGTCCTGGGTGGGCGAACACGTGGACACCCGATCGATGGAGCTGGTGAACATGGCGGCCTACAATTGCACCTTGTTCATTTGGCTTGGCTATACCCTTGCCAAGAATCTGGCCCGCGAAGCTCCGGCAAACATGTTGCGACCGCAGCGCTGGGAGCAAAGCTTGACTGACATTCATCATCCCCTTCCCGCGGACTCTTTGATCCCGATGTTTGAAGGGATGGTAGATCGAGCTCTGTCGCGCACCCAGACGTCGCCGTCGCCGCAAGGGGATGTCTCAAACTCAAAGACGGCCGCCGCTCATGCAAGTGGCGTGGGCAGCAGCCTGGGGTTTGGCGGACCTTCTGGCGGTAACGCCCCCAAGCAGTAGGACTAACCCTCCAGACACTCCAGCCAGCCCGGGCGACGACTTCTTTTCTCGAACTCAAAATTGCGATCGGAATTCCGCGTTTCGTAAATTACCATTTCGAGGTGGCCAGGCCGAATTTTGCTCGAAGCGACCGATATCGGAAGGCTTTAAGAGTCTATGGGGATACCATTCAATGAAAACGACTTAAGAGGGCTCGGCGAGAGGTGCGTTTCGGAAGGGAGCGGGGGCTCGTCTCGCGGCTGGGACAGCGGAGCAGGCTATTGATGCAGAAGGACTTGACTCGTGTCTTATAATTCCTCACCGCGTCAAGAAGCTGACACTTTGTAGCCTGGACGCGGCAGGAGAAAACCCATGAAACAAGTAGTCAGGATTTCGATCCTGATGTGTGGACTAGTGGGCACATACGTAGCAGCCGCCGTTCCGCAGGTTCCCGCCCCGGACGGAGGGCCGATACTCGTGTGCCCACCACAACAACAACTGCAAGGCAAATGCGTTCAACTGCCACCGATGATGAGATAGTAGTTAATCGGAGGATGTAGTTAACCGCAAGATAACCGAAGTAACCTCTAGTAACCTGGGCCGAACACGGGCTCGCTATCTTTGGGCTGACGGAGACTCATTCATAAAACCGTCAGCCCCGTTTTTTGGCGGAAATTGCTTCTAACCCTGCTTTTTCGCGGCAAATTCCAGCGCCCGCCGCAGATTCGCCGCATCCCTGACGCTTGGTTGACAAGCAAAGCCGGAGCAGACTACCGCAAACGGTTCGCCGGATTTTAGTTCCGGCAGATGCGGGATGGTGGCCGCCAGGGCCGGAGGAAGATTCTGCGCAACCGCCTGGCTTGCGGCCAGTCGCAGCGCGGTTTTATTGAACGCGAAAGCCTCACGGGCCACCGCCGCCAGACCAGAGTCAGAATCGTCAGCCTGACTCTCTGAGACCACGACCACCTGCACCGGATTCTCCAGCCAGTGCACCACCGCGATCCCATAAGTCGCAGCGAAAATTCCAAATTGCTCCACCACTCCGGCAAAGGCTTCCAGTGTCTGTTCCGCTTTATCCCGATATCGGGCCTCGCCTGTGTAGTGATGCAGGCGCAACAACGCGATCGCTGCCATGGGGTTGCCCGCTGGGGTGGGAGAATCCTGCACTGGTTTCCGGCGGGTTGCCAGCACTCCAAGGCTTTTGCCGTCGAGCGACGGTTCTCGATCGAAGAATCCGCCGGAAACCGGATCGAAAAATTTGGCGATCATTGCGTCGGCGATCGCTTGCGCAAACCTGAAATAGCTGAGGTCAGCGGTCACCTCGTAGGCATCGAGGCAAGCCACCACGGTGGCTGCATAGTCCTCCAGCAGCCCGGAAACCTCGCGCTGCTCAGCCTTAGGATCGGAATAGGCAACCACATGCAACAGCCGCGCTCCTGCCAGTGTGGAAGGGGAGCTTGCGTTCAGGCCATGTTCCGGCTGTTTCCAGGACTCTGCCAAAACGCGATCCAGCGAGCGGAGCGCGAAGCGACGCGCGTCTGCCAGATTAAGCACCTTTGCAGCCTCCAGATAAGCCGAGACGCACATGCTGTTCCATCCCACATAAACGGTTTTGTCGATATACGGTGTGGGTCGCAGCAAGCGCGCCGCATACATTTTCTTTTTCGCCGAATCGAGCAACTCTTTGACACGCCCAACGTTCTGGCTCGTCCGCCGCGCAATTTCATCGATCGGCGCGCGCACATACAGCACATTCTTCGCCGGATTGTGATGCATCTCGCCCACTAAGTTGATGTCATAGCGCCGCGCCACAACTTCAGCTTCTTGCTCGGTTAACACGGCGCGAGCTTCGTCGAGCGTCCAGGTAAAGTAGTCGCCGTCATCGTCCATCGAGATGTCGGCGTCTTGCGAAGCGTAAAAACCTCCCAGTTCGCGGTCGCTCAGCCACTCGTCGATCCAGCGGATAATGTCGCGT
>Ga0182018_10005144_pt1 | contig 10640 bp, 12 predicted proteins | sample 812P2MmetaG_FD_120490 | JGI IMG/M metagenome (GOLD analysis project Ga0182018, IMG submission 120490) | Permafrost microbial communities from Stordalen Mire, Sweden - 812P2M metaG | ecosystem: Environmental > Terrestrial > Soil > Wetlands > Permafrost | place: Sweden: Stordalen | collected... | reverse complement strand
TGCGGGCGGATCGGCGACGGGTGGATCCCCGCGCTGTGCACCCCCCAGGACGCGGCGGACGGGAAGAAGGTGATCGACGAGGTGGCCGCCACCCACGGGCGCGCCATCAGCCCCGAGCACTTCGGGGTCAGCATCGCCTATGCGCCAGCCGGTACCGATTTCGCGAGCGCTCCGTTCACTCCCCTGGCGCGCCGGGCCCGGGGCCGACCCCTCGACGAGATCATCCCGGTCGGGCTCGACGCCCTGCGCACCTTGATCGAGTCCTTCCTCGACGCCGGGTTCTCCAAGTTCATCGTCCGGCCGCTGACCCCGCCCCCCGATTGGCGCCCCGAGCTCGACGCGCTGGCCGCCGCCACCGGGGGACTGCAGACGTGACGACGACCGCGGCCGATCGCCGCGCGCAGGTACTCGAATTCCTACGACGGCATGATGCCGACACCACGCCCCACATCTTCGGGGACCTGTTGACCCACCTGCTCGGCACCGAGGAGCTGGTGCGCGCCTGGGATGGCTCCGAGCCCCTGGCCCTGGCGGCGCTCGGTCACGCTACCTACGGCACCGACGGGTTCGAGCCGCACCTCCTCGACCTGGACCGCCGGTCGCAGCTGGTCGCCACCATCGGGGCCGAGCCCGAGGAGCTGGTGTACTTCTACGCCTCGTGCGACCGCCACGCGTTCTATCCGCAACTCACCTCGCCGGCCACCCGCCACGGCGACCTGGTGTTCCGGGACCGCTTCACGGGGGCCGCCTTCACCCCCACCCCCGGGCAGGTCACGCGCTTCGTGGACCTGACCTATGCCAACGAGGTCGAGCTGGCAGCTTCGTCTCCCGGCGGCCCGTCCGAGTTGACCTGGCTGGCGGACTTCTGCCGCGACGCCGGGCGCTGGGCCAGCCCGGGTTTCCATGCCGGTGCCCTGGCGCTCCTGGGGACGGGCGGCTGAGGAGCCGATCGGAGCGGGCCGGGCAACCCCTACGCTCCCTGCGATGACAGATCGACGTCTCACGCTCATGGCGGTGCACGCGCACCCCGACGACGAGGCCATCGGCACGGGCGGCATCCTGGCCCGCTACGCCGATGAGGGAGTGCGCACGGTGCTGGTCACCTGCACCAACGGCGAGCTCGGCGACGCGCCCGGCGGCGTGAAGCCCGAGGATCCGGCACACGACGAGGACGTCGTCGTCCCTTTGCGACGCCGCGAGCTCGAGGCCAGCTGCCGGGCCCTCGGGGTATCCGACCTGGAGTTGCTGGGCTACCACGACTCGGGGATGGAGGGCTGGCCGCAGAACGATGCCCCGGGCTCGTTCTGGCACACGCCGGTGGCCGAGGCCGCACACCGACTGGCCGAATTGATGCGCCACTACCAGCCTCAGGTCGTCGTCACCTACGACGAGAACGGCTTCTACGGGCATCCCGACCACATCCAGGCGAACCGGATCACCCGCGCCGCCATTGCCGAATGTGCGATACCCGAGAAGCTGTATTACACGGCGGTGCCGCGCTCGGCGCTACGGGGCATGCGCAAAATGCTGGCCGAGGCCGGCATCGACAGCCCGATTGAGGTAGAGGAGAACCCCGATTTCGGCACGCCGGACGAGCTGATCACCACGGTGGTGGATTGCTCCGCCGTGGCCGGTCGCAAGTACGCCTCCCTGGCTGCCCATGCCAGCCAGAGCGACAACATCTTCTTCCTCCGCATGGGCGAGGAGTTGTTCGCCGGCATCATGGGCAACGAGAGTTTCGTGCGCGTCCAGGATTCCACCAACGCCGCCACTCCTGAGGACGACCTCTTCGCCGGCCTGCGCGAGAGCTGAGCCGGGCCCGCGTCTCCCTCTAGACGCAGACCCGGCCCGCTATGCGCCCGACGATGCGATGCCGGTTGGGGCAGAACCGGATCGCAGAGTGGACGCCGACCCGTTGCAGCACAGGATCCCGGCCATTGCCAGCACCACCGTGATGGCGACCTCTATGCCGAAGGCCTGGGTGGCGAAGGGGGCGGCCCACGATTCCTTGAAGTTGAAGAGGCCCTTGGGCAGCCCGACGGTGAGCAGGAAACCGGCGATGGTCGAAAGGGCGAAGCCGATTCCCCCGATGGCCACCCACACCCGTCGGACGGCGACAATGAGGATCCCCAGCACGAGGCCGCCGATCGCCTGTGCCAGGAACAGGGGCCCGATGACCGAGAGCTGGCGGTAGCCGTCGGTCTCGTCCCACAGATGGAAATGGATGTAGGCCGACCACACCACGAGGAGGGCCCCCGCCACGAACGCCGCCGTGGCCGCTGTGGCGGCCGGCGTGGCGGCGCGCCCGGGCCCGGAGCGGAGGAGGGCGGTCTTCATCGCCTGGTACTACGTCGCGTCAGCCCTGGGGGATTGCGGAGCGCGAAATCCCCGGGTCGCCCGCACACGTATACCTTGACATGGGAGAATTGCTCGTGATCGACAGCGGGTCCAGCGACGAGGCTCTGCTGGCCGGCATGGCGATGGGGGACCAGGCGGCCGCGGTGGCGTTCGTGCGGCGCTACCAGCGCCGGGTCTTCGGACTGGCCTACTCCATGACGAGCGACTCTTCGGTCGCCGAGGAGGTGGCGCAGGAGGCCCTGATCAGGGTCTGGCGCCATGCACCGGTGTTCGATCATCGCCGGGGCTCGGTCACCTCGTGGGTGCTCACCATCACCCGCAACCTGACTATTGACGCCCTGCGCATGCGGCGGGCCACACCGACCGATCCGGACGACTTCGCGGCGTCGGCCATGATCAGCCTGGAGCACAACCCCGAGGACGCGGTGGCACGCGGCGACATCAGCGACGTGGTGCGCACGGCCCTGGGCGACTTGCCGGCCGAGCAGCGCAGGGCGGTCGTGCTGGCGGCGGTCTACGGGCGCACGGCACTGGAGATCAGCGAAGAGGAGGCCATCCCATTGGGGACGGCCAAGACCCGCATCCGCACCGGCCTCATCCGGCTGCGCGCCGCGGTCGAGCGGTTGCGGGATGCGGAGGAGGAACACCGATGAACGACCCGCGCACTCACCAGTGCGATGCCTACGCCGAGAACCTGTCCGAACTGGCCCTCGGGATCCTGACCGGACGAGAGCGCGCCGCCACCTTGGCCCACGTCGACATTTGCGCGCACTGCGCCGAGGAGCTCGAGCAGCTGGCCCGCGCCGCGGACGCAGTGGTGCGCGTGGCGCCCGAGGCCGAGCCGCCCATGGGCTTCGAGGTCCGGCTGTTCGAACGCATGGGGGTGGCCGACACGCCGCCGCGGCGGCGCGGGACGGCCCGCAGGCTCGCGGCCACTCCCCGCTGGGCCCTGGCGGTCGCCGCCGCCGTGGTCGCCCTCGCCATCGGGCTGAGCATCGGCTGGAACACCGGTCCCAACCGGGGGCCGGGCCCAACGGCACTCACGCACGTGCACGCGCCGGAGGTGGCCGCGGCAGACCTGACCGACCACGGCCGCCCGGTGGGCCGTGTCGTCACCTACGGCGGGAGCAACCCGTGGATGGTCGTGATGCTGGCCGACGCCGCCGGTAACGGACTGGTCACCTGCGAGGTGGTCACCGCCAACGGCGTGACGCACACGGTGGGCACCTTCACCGCACGCGACGGTTACGGCTCGTGGGGCGCAGCGCTGCGCGTGGCGCCCCACGACGTCCGCAAGGCCCTGGTGGTGTCGTCCAACGGGCGGGTGATCGGTACCGCCGCGTTGAGCTGACGCCTAGTAGCGATAGGTGTCGGGCTTGTACGGCCCTGCCACCGGCACCCCGATGTAGTCCGCCTGCTCCTGGGTGAGCTCGGTCAGCTTGACGCCCAGGGCGTCGAGGTGGAGCCGGGCCACCTTCTCGTCGAGGTGCTTGGGCAACACGTAGACCTCGTTGACGTACTGGCCGCTCTGGGTGAAGAGCTCCAACTGGGCCATCGTCTGGTTGGTGAACGAGTTGGACATGACGAAGCTCGGGTGGCCGGTGGCATTGCCGAGGTTGAGCAGCCGGCCCTCCGAGAGGATGATCACGGCATGGCCGTCGGGGAAGACCCACTTGTCGACCTGCGGCTTGATGTTGATGCGTTCGATCCCCGGGGTGGCCATGAGACCGGCCATGTCGATCTCGTTGTCGAAGTGGCCGATGTTGCCGACGATGGCCTGGTGCTTCATGGCCGCCATGTGCCGTGCCGCGATGATGTCCTTGTTCCCGGTCGCCGTGACGACGATGTCGGCCTCGGGGAGGATGTCCTCCAGCGTCGTGACCTGGTAACCCTCCATGGCAGCTTGGAGGGCGCAGATGGGATCGACCTCTGTCACCACGACGCGGGCACCCTGGCCGCTGAGCGACTGGGCGCAGCCCTTGCCAACGTCACCGAAACCGCACACCACCGCCACCTTGCCGCCGATGAGCACGTCGGTCGCCCGGTTGATGCCGTCGATCAGGGAGTGCCGGCAGCCGTACTTGTTGTCGAACTTGGACTTGGTGACCGAGTCGTTCACGTTGATGGCCGGGAAGAGCAGCTCGCCGCGCTTTTGCATCTCGTAGAGGCGATGCACGCCGGTGGTGGTCTCCTCGGTCACCCCCTTTATGCCGTTGGCGATGGACGTCCAGCGCTGGGGGTCCGCGGCCAGGCTGCGCTGCAACAGGCCCAACACGACCGCGAACTCCTCGGAATCGGCGGTGGAGGGATCGGGCACAGATCCCGCCTTTTCGAACTCGACGCCCTTGTGCACCAGCAGCGTGGCATCCCCCCCGTCATCGAGGATCATGTTGGGGCCGCCCTCGCCGGGCCACAGCAGTGCCTGCTCGGTGCACCACCAGTACTCCTCGAGCGTCTCGCCCTTCCAGGCGAAGACCGGGACGCCGGCGGGGTTTTCGGCGGTGCCGTCGGGCCCGACGGCCACGGCTGCAGCAGCATGGTCCTGGGTCGAGAAGATGTTGCAGCTGGCCCAGCGCACCCGGGCCCCCAGTGCGGTCAGGGTTTCGATCAGCACGGCGGTTTGCACCGTCATGTGCAGTGATCCGGTGACGCGTGCGCCGGCCAGCGGCTGGCTGGCGGCGTACTCCGATCGCATGGCCATGAGACCGGGCATCTCGTGTTCGGCCAACACGATCTCCTTGCGACCGAATTCGGCGGCAGCGAGGTCGGCCACCTTGAAGGGCAGTGTGGGCTCATTGCTGGGCATGGCAAACTCCTTTTGGTTCGGAATGTTCTTGTGCGCGGGCGCGCTGACCACTGGCGGGCCATACGGCGGAAGCGCAACGCACGTGCTCCGACCTCTGTCGGAGGCCGCTTACCCGTCCCCAAGGATAGGTCCTCGAGCGGCGGGAGGCGAACGGGGCGGAGGGGGTCACAGATTTCCCCACAATTGAGGGTCCTCGTGTGCTCCGGGTCCGCATGTGCGGGTGGCCGGGCTGCATCAGCCACGTCGCCCCGTGACAGGCCGGGCGCGCCGGTTGGGAGAGATCGCTCGCTAAAGCTCGATCGACACATTCGTCGACTTGACCACGGCGGAGGCCATCACGCCCGGGGCGAGCCCCATGTCGTCCACCGCTTCGCGGCTGATGAGGGCTACGACACGGAATGGTCCTGCTTGCAGTTCGACCTGCGCCATGACCTTGTCCTTCAACACCCTGGTCACGATTCCGGTGAAGTGATTACGAGCCGACTCGGTTGATGCCACGAGCGGATCAGAGCTCTCATGAAGCGACTGGGCGAATCGGGCGAGTGCCAACCCTTCGATTCGTCGTCGTCCGTTCACTGTCCGGTTGGCGTCGAGACTCCCGTTGTCGATCCAGCGCCGAACCGTGTCGGTGCTGACGCCGAGCAACCCTGCTGCGTCTCCCACGCTGTAGTCGTCCATCCAACGATAAGCCTATGCCTCGCCGCCATCCCGCTCCAACAATGTTGCCGGCTCACGAGTGAGCGTCCCACAACAGTCGGTGGCGGCGTCGACGTATCGTGGGCAAGGAGTGGAGTCGGTCGGCACACCCTTGCTCTTCGGGAGCGGAGCCACGCTCCCTATGTCTATCCTTGACGCAGCAGCGCCGTGACCGGGAGGAGCATTCTTATGTTCGAGAAGCTCTCATTTGCCCACCTTCTTGGTGCTGTTCTGGCTCTTTCCTTCATCGCTGGATTCGCGGTGTTTGTGCTGTCAGGCGCCACCACGAATAAAGGAACGACCGGTGCCATCGGGGCCGAATATGCAACGATCATGAGCGCAGAAAAGACGAGCTGTCTACGGTATGGCACGTACGCGTCGATAACAACGCTGCGGAGAGATGGACTGCTCACGTTCAAGCCCGTCTACAACTCCGTGGTGTACGTGCCTGGGAAGCACTGTGGCACCATCATTGTCGGCTCCCCGGCCTACCAGTTGCCGGCTGGCTGAGCGAACTTTATTCGCGGCGTGTTGGCCGACTTTCAATGCACCGCTCCTATGGACAAGGTCCCGGGTCGGTACCGGTTGGGAAATGTCTGTGGATAGTGCGTTACCACTTTTGGAACGGCTCAAGACCGCATTTGCCCGCTTGACCCGCATATAAGCTAAGAAATGCCTTGACTGAATAAGCAGCGGTACTTATATTTGCGGCCGAGGGTGCCGCCGCGTTGTGCGGCCGGTGGGGCGCCTGTTTGAAAGGGACACTCTCTTGCTCAAGAAGATCTCAATGCCTGGACTCGTAGGCGCAGCAGCAGTGGTTCTTGCTGTCGTCCCAGGCGCCGTGGGGGTTGGTGCCAGTTCGGCGTCGGCTCAATCGACCGGCACGACTTTCCTTGCTGCGTCGAACACCGAGCCGGCGTTTGACTTCATTACACAGAACTTCGTGCAGACGGCCAACGGCGGGAAGAGCGTCACCTTCAGTTTCGGCGGATCGGGGAAGCTCGCGGGTGAGATAGACGGCGGTGTTGATTACGCATCCAACGCCGCAGGAAACTCACCCGCCGGGTTTGCCCTATTTGCATCGGCTGACGAGGCGAACGTCGACGACACGATCCCCGGCGGCGTGGCCGCTGCGAAAAACAAGGGAGCGGTGCCGAAAAACAGTGTCGGACAGTGCATCGACCCGCATTCAGCGACCTACTCCGCGGCAAACGGTGGGAACAATCAGGGTACGTCGTGCCCCGGTATCGGTTCCACCCGGGCGCAATATGCCACTGGACGCCTCGTGATCTTCTCATGCAGGAGTGGCGGCGCCACACTCTCTCCGGCACAGGGGGCTCCCACGTGTGCAGAGCCCGTAAGCGGCTATTTCACCAAGAGCGGGACGACACAAGCGCCGTCCACTATGGCCCAGGTATGGAGTGATCTCCTTGCCCACACCAACAAGGCCTATGGGGGCTCGGCTGCGCAGAATGTCGGCGGGTATCTCGCCATTGCCGATCCAAAGAACGGCTGGACCTTCGCAGACACCGGGTGCGGTCCATCGGATGTCGCGCCGAATGCACCTTATGGGCTGGCGGGGATGGAGGCGCTCTACGTCGCTGCTGTTCAGTACTACCATGTCCATTCGCACAGTGCCCTCGGTGCGACAGCTTCGGATCAGGCGTGCGCGGAGATCGATCGGATGACCGACAAGGGATCCAGCCTGGACAACTTCAACACCACGAGCCCGTCCTCGGGCGGGCAGAATGGGAATGGCAACTACTCCGACCCAACCCTGCCGATTGTCTTCGGCGACAACGTGACCTACACGCAGGACACCGTCGTCGCCGGCACCTCACAGATAGCGCTTCTTCCGAAGTCATTCGTGGTCTCTCCTGGCGGCAACGACACCGACTTCTGGGCCGAAGTTCCCGATTGCGGCGTTGCACAAGTCTCCGATGCAACCGTGTCGAATGGCTGGACAACCCACATTTCCAACGCCGAGTCTTGTGCCGATAAGAACTACGTGACCGGCATGCACGACAACGTCGCAGCCAAAATCAGTTCCCGAAACTTCGGGAAGGACGGGGCGGCCAGCCCGGAGTCCCTGATAGGGCTGCACGGGTACTACCAGCCGATCAGGCAGTGGGTCGTCGTCGAAGACGACGACCAGGGTCAGAATGCGGCAGCCGATCTCACGAGCGCCGGCGGCAAATCGGCACTGGCGTTCATCCACTATCTGCTTTCCGCCAAGGGGCAAGCTGTGCTCGCCACCTTCGGCTATGACCCGATCAGCTAGCTGAAGCGCAAGCGCCGCGCGTGAGATGGCCTCGCAATTTCGCGCGGACGCTTGGAGGCAAGCAGAAGGCCGCCATCATTGCGGTCGCGGTGCTGGTCGGATTCGGTCTTGGGTTTGGCTTCGCCCACCTGATGGCTGGCGCAATCGCCTACTGGGGGGTTGTCTCCGGTCCGTTCCTGACTTCACTGCGCGTCGCCGTCCCGGCGACGTTGATCGCAGGGATCACGGGCGTCGCTTCGGGATACGTGCTCGCAAAAGGGCGGTTCCCGGGCCGGGACTTGCTCGAGACCATCGGAAGCCTCCCGATCATCCTCCCACCCACCGTCATAGGCTTTTACCTGCTCGAGGTGCTTTCACCGGGGACCCAAGTGGGCGGCTTCCTGACACGCGTCGTCGGCCATGTACTGGTCTACAACGTTGCCGGCTGCATCGTTGCCGCAACGGTGGCCGCGTTCCCGTTCTGCATGCGGGCTGCCCGTAGCGCCATCGAAGGAGTCGACCCCTCGGTCGAGCAGGCAGCGCGGACCATAGGCTTACCGAATTCGCGCGTGGCACTGCAGGTAACGCTGCCACTCGCTCGGCGCGGTATCGCCGCCGGGATCACGATCGGAAGCGCCCGTGCCCTCGGCGAGTACGGGGCCACACTGATGGTCGGGGGTGACATCGCCGGAAAGACGCGCACGCTGTCGCTGGCGATCCTCGACTCGTTCACCACGCCTGAGCGGAATACGATGATCTTGATCCTGGTCCTGATGGCAATCACGGCGATGACCGGCGTCGGGTTGCTCGGCCGAAGCCGAACATGACCGCCGCGCTCGAGGTCACGGTGGCGCGGCATATCGGCGACTTCGACCTGGACGTGGCGTTCACTGTGGAGTCTGGGCTGTCAGTGCTGTTCGGCCCGTCCGGAGCGGGGAAGTCATTGACCTTGTCCCTCATTGCAGGGCTCATCCGTCCCGACGCCGGAACGATCGTTATCAACGGTCAGGTCATGACCGACAGTGCCCGCCGCATCTACGTCTCTCCCCAAAGGCGTCGCATCGGAATGGTCTTTCAGGATGGCCTGCTGCTGCCACACCGCTCTGTTCTCGACAACGTCGCGCTTGCCGTCCGTCAGACCAGCGGCCGCCGGGCACGGCGTGCGGTCGCCCGTTCCTGGCTCGAACGGGTTGGCGCGGAGGAATTCGCCGGTCGGCAACCCGGCTCGCTTTCGGGCGGTCAGCGCCAGCGGGTGGCATTGGCACGAGGCCTCGCGGGCGACCCGGCGCTGGTGCTCCTCGACGAGCCGCTCTCCGCGCTCGATGCTGCGGTGCGCGGTGAGCTGAGAAAGCTGATCCGGGAGGTGATCATCTCGTCAGGTGTTCCGGCTGTGCTCGTGACCCACGATCGTGAGGAAGCAGACCAGCTCGGTGACGTTGTCATTGCCTACAACGAGGGGCGGGTGATGGGGAGTCGCGCCGTCGAGCGGCCTGAATGAACAGCCTCGGCATTCCGCCGTGGGTCTGGAGTCCGCTCTGGGTTTCGCTCCATGCAGCCTTCGAAGCGACGATCGTCGTCGCCGTCGTTGGTATCGCTCTCGGGTACGTGCTGGCAAAGGGCCGATTCCCGGGACGCGGCGCGATCGAGACTGTGCTCAGCCTGCCGATGGCACTTCCACCCACCGTCGTCGGCTTGTTCCTCCTCACGCGATTGGGGGGACCAGGTCCTATCCGCAACGCGGAGGTCCACCTCTTCGGCCACCCGCTTACTTTCACGTTCACGGGGATCGTCGTGGCGCAAGTCGTCGAATCGTTCCCGTATTGCGTGCGTTTCTCACGAGCGGCCATCTCCACTGTCGACCCCCGCTTCGAGCAGGCCGCTCGTGCCATGGGGCTGTCCCGTGTGCGGATCGCGCTTCTGGTGACCCTGCCGCTGGCGCGGCGCGGGATCGTCGCCGGCGTCGCCATGGCTTTCGGGCGCGCCCTGGGCGACTTCGGCGCGACGATGATTGTCGGAGGATCGGTGCCAATGGCAACGACGATGCCGATCGCCCTTTACAACGCCGTCTTCTACGGCTCGCACGAACAGGCGATGGTCCTGGCGCTCGTGCAACTCGGGGTGGCGTTTGGCATCCTTTTCGGCGTCAGCCGCCTCGGCAAGCTCCGGCCCTGGTAACACTCCGAACCAGTGGCTTCTGCCGCCTCCTCGTCTCAGGCGTCGGGCAACCCGCTCGGTACGGCTCGCCAGCGCGTGCGCCGGCCACGATGCCTCGGTCCGGGGTCCGCGGGCGGGTCGCCCGGCCCGATCACCACGACGAGCGTCTCCACCGCACCCGGAGGGAGAATGCCTGCAAGTGCCCCATCGCAAGAAGATTTCGTGGGCCCCACCGCCAGTCGGTGCGCTGGATGCGCGCGTTCCGTCTAGCCTGATTCCGGCGCTTAGGCGCGGACCTCTTGCGGATGTTCCCGCTGAAGTCCCGCCCCCGTAGCTCAGGGGATAGAGCATCGGTTTCCTAAACCG
>Ga0182018_10005143_pt1 | contig 10643 bp, 7 predicted proteins | sample 812P2MmetaG_FD_120490 | JGI IMG/M metagenome (GOLD analysis project Ga0182018, IMG submission 120490) | Permafrost microbial communities from Stordalen Mire, Sweden - 812P2M metaG | ecosystem: Environmental > Terrestrial > Soil > Wetlands > Permafrost | place: Sweden: Stordalen | collected... | reverse complement strand
TCCTGCTTGGCAGTCTCGGCGATACCCGCAAGTTCACCGCTGTTGTTGGGATTTGGCCAAGCCACGTTGCTGTTCGGTCCACCGAGTGTCCCGAGATCAAGTGCAGAGCCCAGCCACAGGACCGCGTGCTCGGTCGAGCTTGCGGTGGTTGCCCCGCCCGCCACCCAGCCGCGGTCGTTGACGCTTGAGCCCAGGCTGGACGAGCCTCCGAGCGGAGTACCGAGATTGACCAGAAAGTAAAAGGTCGGTCTTTGCTGCCCCTGCTGCTCCTGCTGCTCCTGAGCGGCAAGCTGAGCCGGCACGCAAAAGGCGATAGCAAGATTTAATGCGGTGATGCACGCAAAAGTTTGGCGATTCATGTGTTTCTCCTCCCGCTTCGGACGGTGACGTCGCGCGCTCTAGCGACGCGCGTCACATAAGGCTAGGTCAATTGGCTGCATGGCGTCGGACGTTGCCGGACGTCGTTAGCTGGACTCGAGCGCTGAGATGCAAGGGACACGGCAAGCGGCAGCTGCTCGGCCGAATCTGTCAAATACGCTGGAATTCCGCATGAATAAAACGGGGTCCGAAAACGTCCAGTTTGTTCTCCAGGATCGATTATCCTAGGCAGGCCGAGCAAACTTCCTTATACGACATGGATCTGGATTGGCAGGTATGTTCGCGAGCTAGGCTGTCGCGCGATGCGCGCTTCGACGGCAAGTTTTTCGTGGGCGTGCTGACGACCGGCATCTACTGTCGCCCGATTTGTCGCGCACCCACGGCGAAGGAGAAGAATGTCCGGTACTTTTCGAGTGCCGCGGAGGCGGCAGAAGCCGGGTTGCGCCCGTGTTTGCGTTGTCGGCCGGAGTGCGCGCCGGGAACGCCGGCATGGCTGGGAACTCGATCGACGGTTTCGCGCGCCTTGAAGCTCATTGGTGAGAGCGGCTTGGAAGAAGGCGGCATCGAGACTCTCGCGGCACATCTCGGAATTGGGTCACGTCATCTTCGGCGCCTTTTTCTCAAGCACCTGGGGGCGACTCCAAGGGCGGTGGCCGAGACTCGCCGGCTGCACTTCGCCAAAAAGCTTATCGACGAGACCAGTCTGCCGATGAATGAAGTTGCGCTCGCTGCCGGTTTTGGCTGCGTTCGAAGATTCAACGCCGGCATCCGCAAGGTCTATAACCGAACGCCCACTCAAATCCGGCGGCTTGTTCGGCAGACGCCGGCGCAGCCGGAAAACGAATATTTATTCCGGCTGCGTTTCCGCCCGCCGTATAACTGGAAAGGGATGCTCGCGTTTCTGGCGGCGCGGGCCATACCCGGCGTGGAGGCGGTCGCACATGGCGCCTACTGCCGTTCGATGGCCTTGAACGGCGTCGCTGGCTGCTTTGCGATATCGCCCGACGCCGTCAACAACGCACTCGTCGTGCATCTTCAGTTTGGGGAGCCCCGCTCCTTGTTCTACATTATCGAGCGGATCCGCGCCATGTTCGATTTGAATGCAGATTGGGCAGCGATCATCGAAACCCTGAGGTCCGATCCCATGTTGCTCGGGCCAGCCGAGGCGAATCCTGGGCTTCGCGTGCCCGGCTGCTGGAATGGCTTTGAGCTTACAGTCCGAGCGATTCTCGGGCAGCAGATGACTCTTAAGGGAGCAACCGCACTGGCGGGCAACTTGGTGCGAACTTTCGGGCAACGGTTCGCGGGTGCGAATGGGCTCACCCATCTTTTCCCGTCGCCCGAGGTTCTCGCCGATGCCACCTTGACCGGCATCGGTCTGCCGCGGACGCGCGCGGACACGATTAGAGCGCTCGCCCGAGCTGTCTGCAACGGGCAACTGCGCTATGAGGGCATCGTCGATAGCGAGGCCTTCCTCACGCGCTTGCGTGAAGTCCCGGGAGTCGGGGAATGGACTTCGCAATACGTTGCAATGCGAGCACTCGGAGAGCCCGACGCCATTCCATCTAGTGACCTCGCTCTGCAGCGCGCTCTAGGGCTCGCGAACTCGCATGACTTCTCGAAACGCGCCGAGGCATGGCGGCCCTGGCGAGCCTATGCTGCAATGTACCTCTGGGAAATCGGCGCCGGAATGAGCCTTGAGGCAAGGCGCAGAACCAAAAGCGCAGCAGTACAGGAATCCACGAGTCGGCACCACGCCGCTGCGAGCGGCTGACTGGAAATGCATGCCAAGACCTCGCATGGTTGCTGACTCGCCTACTTAGCCAGCGCCGTTGAACTGTCTTGAGCGCCGGATCGCGCAACTACGCCCTAAGCACGCTCGCTTTTTGCGACACGCTTAGCGGTGGCCGATTTCGGCTTGGGGTCAGCCGAGATCTGAACCCACGTGGGTGCATGATCGCTCGCCCTTGGTAGGCCTCGCACCCAGGTGTGAACATTCGCGTCAACCAGATGCGTCGCCAAGTTTGCGCTTAGCAGCAGATGGTCGATGCGCAAACCCGAATTGCGCTGCCAGTGATTGCGAAAGTAGTCCCAAAACGTATAGATCTGCTCTTCAGGGTGGCGTGTGCGCAATGCATCCGTCCAACCCTGGGCCAGCAGACGCCGGTATGCGGCGCGCGACTCGGGCTGCAGCAGCGCGTCCTTTTTCCAGGATTTCGGGTCGTAGATATCGAAGTCGGTCGGCACGACATTGAAATCGCCGGCCAATATGACGGGATGATCGGACGCGAGCAGAATTCTTGCGTGCTTGATCAGCCGTTCAAACCATGCGAGTTTGTAATCGAATTTCGGGCCGGGCTGCGGATTGCCGTTGGGCAGATACAGGCAGCCGACAACTACGCTGCCAACGCTCGCTTCGATATAGCGGCTGTGCGTATCGTCCGGATCGCCCGGCAATCCGCGGCGGATTTCGACCGGATCCGCACCTTTTGCCAGGATCGCGACTCCATTCCACGAGGATTGGCCATGCCAGATAGCACCGTACCCCGCCTCGCGGATAGCCGCGATCGGAAAGCGGGCGTCGGGTGCTTTGAGCTCCTGAAGGCATGCGACGTCAGGCGACTCCCTGGCCAACCATGCAAACAGGTGCGGCAGACGGCTTCTGATGCCGTTGACATTGAACGTCGCAATCTTCATAGCGAAACACTATCACCGCGAGCGCGTCCATCGAACTTTGTTGCCGGCGATTCGCGCACGCGCGCAACGAGAGACACCAGCTTCTTCAGTGCGCCGGCGTGGCGGGGCTCGCGCGCACGCCGCTCGTCTTTGCTTCGGAGAGCAAGGCCGCGCAGTCTGCATCCTTAGCCAGGCCGGGATCGACGAATGCCAGCACCGCGGCGAGCGGCGTCAGCAGGACGCCGAGGGCAACGGCCTCGCCGGCCTGGGCGAGGGAATTGCCTGGCTCAATTCCGATTGAGGGATGTTTGAGAGTGCCGCGGATCAGCACGGGTGAACGCAATCGCACCAAGCGCCAACTCTTCGGCTGCCCGCGAATGGCAAGATCGAGAGACTCGGCATCGAGATGAATCTCCCCCTTGCCGGTAATGAGAACCGGATCGGTATCGACGACCACGCTCTCGGAGGTCACGGTGCCGTCGCGAACTTGAAAGCTTGCGATTCCGCAGCGGATCGGTGTTTCTTGCTTGTCCTTGCGCAGCACCAGACCGAGCGCCCGCGTGACGTCAATTCCCGTGAGTTCCGCGAAGGAGGTGCGAAGCGCACCATGAGGCAGCACCGCCGTCACCGTGCCGTTCGCGCTCGAGGCAAGCTGATGGATCGATGTTCCTCGGCCTTTGAGGATGGCGCGCGCCTGCAGCCGGCCGTCGAGCGGCGGCTCTGCCGCGCTTTTGTGACCGATCTCGCCGAGCCGCAGGTCCGAGATCCTAAGATCGAGAGCCGCCGTCGGTATCTCGTGCGTCGCGTCGAAGCTCATGCGGCCGGTAAGTTTGCCGTCCGCAATGGATGCAGACAGCGACGGCAGCGCGAGGACGCCATGGTCGATCGTGAGCTGGGCCGCGACGGCGCGTAATGTCACGCGACCCGCGCCGACGCTTTGTGCATGAAAATTTATCACTGAATCGTCGCGGCGGATGCCGGCCAGCCGCAGCGCCGTGTCCGGCAGCAATAGCGGCTTCGCTGCCTCCGACGCGGCGGCGCGTCCCGCCGCCCGCTCGCCGAGATCCCCCAATCGCAGCAGTTTCGAATGCAGATCGGCGTCGAGCTTCGGCCGACTGCTCGAGACCTCGATCGACAGGGTGCCGCGCATATCGCTCTCGCCGGAGGTTGCAAGGAGATCGCTGTACTGGAAGTGCGTCCCCTGACGCGCGAGTTTGCCGGAGAAGCGATAGGGGCCGGTATCCGGTAGCGTTATACCCACAAGAAAGTAAAGGTCCTTCAGGTCAGCGCCTGCGGCCTCGAAAGCGGTGTCCAGGGTGCGAAAGTCGAAAGGCCGCGGCAGCACACTCCGGCCGGTAAGCTGCGAACCGCTCGAACGCTCCGCGAATGCAAAGTGATAGGGCTGCTCGCGACGTACCGTGGCGAGCGGGTCACCATCGATCGTGAACGTGGCAGCCCTGCCGTTCAGCTGCCCCGCCCCCTCAATCCGCAAGGCACTGACCGCCCCCGCCCCGGGCAGGTCCTGCGCGGAGATCGTGCCGTCGAACTGCAGGTGTCTGCGGGCATCGTCGAGTTCGACGTGAGCCTTGAGCATCGACAGGCTGTGAATAAGCGGCGGGCCCTTGCCGCCAAACATGCCCGTATCGTGTGCCTGCCAGTTCGCGCGGCCGTCGGAATCGCGCACCAGATGCAGCGTCGATGCATCCATTTCAAGGCGGCTGATGACGAACGAGCGCGAGAAGAGCGGTAAGAGCTCAAACGACAGGGAGAGTCTGCCGATTTCCGCCGTAGTACCGGCAGGCATCCACGGCGGATTACCGATCGTCACCCGTTCGGCCACCAGGCGGGGCGTGAGCGACAGGAGATGCGCCTTGAGGGAGCCGTCGATGCGGATCTGCCGCCCGGTGCGCGCGGCAATGAAGCGTACGAGGGGCGCGCGGAAGTGGTTTGCGTCCACTAAGGCCGCAGCCGCAATGACCACGGCGACGGTCGCAACCAGGACCCCGAGCGTCCTAAGCGTCCATTTCAGCGTCTTACGGCTAACTGATGAACCGTTCACCCTCCATTAACGCATGACTCGGGTCGGCGTTCGCCTTTGCATCCACCGCGCTGCGCGGCTGCCACGTATTGCATAGCTCGTAATGTCGTGGTGCCCGACAAGGCCGGCCATGGGAGCCCATCAGTGAAGATACGCGTCCGCCTCCCGGACGAGAGCCGCCTTCTCAGTCTGCTTGAAGCGCGCCGTCTCCATTCCGCGCTCAACGGCGGGTGACATCTCCGCCGGCACATGCGCACGCACCCACGCCTCAAGCTCAGACAACGGCACGCCATTCCAGTAGATCTCGGGTATGAACTGCGCAATGATCAGGGACGCGAAAGAGACCTGTGTCGCCAGCAGCTTCTCGGAATTGTTGCTGAACGTGTTCCACGACAGCTGCGGTTGCTCGCGGGCGAGTACGCCGATCAGCCGCAGGCGCAGTGATTCCGCCTGCAGTGGGATTTCGGAGGACATCGCGATTTCTACGGACCGTGCGCCCAGCGCCGGATCACGGACCCGCATCAGCGCCACGTAATAGCGCTCCAGTTCCGATTGATCCGTCGCCGCGCTCGCGACCGCATGCAGCTGATCGAACGTCGCGGCATTCGCATACTGCGCGACTACTGCCAAGATGACCGACTGGTCGTCGGGTGTAATCGCCTTGTGGTCCGTGACGAAGGCGCTGAAGCGCTTGCGTGCTTCGTCAATGACTGCGGCGTCGCCCCAGGCGCCGAGATCGCCGATCAACGCCCTGCGCAGCCGCTGTACACCGGGAGTTTCGCCGGATCTTGCATCCCAACCGAGCCGTTCGAATGGCGGTCTCAGGATCGAGCGTCCATAGGCAGCAAAGGCATCGTGCCTCGCGGTGCCTCGCTCGGCGTACTCGATCGTCTCGAGGGCATGGGCAATCTGCTCCCATGCGCGGGTATCAAGGTCAGCACCCATCGAAGACGCCAACGCCAGAAAGCTCGGCAATCGTTCGATCCCGGATTCAACCAGCGCCCATTGATCGTCCAGCAGCGCGATCCGGTCGGCGTCAGGCAGATGATCAAAATTCTTCGTGTCGATTGCGAGCGTCGCGGGATCATAAATGACGCGATAAAAGCCTATTGCATCGGCATTGACGCTCAAGGGTTCATCGCAGCGACCCGCCTGCGCAGGCTGGTCTTCCTTGGAAAGCAGCATGCTCTGCGGTGTGCCACCGGCCCCGGTCCGGATCTGCAGCGGGATACTCCAATGGGAGGACGCTGCATCGGCTCCGCTCAGGAGGAAACGCTTTTGCGACAGGCTGATCGTACGCGCGCCAGCCGCATCGCAATGGGCAGCCACTGCAACCAGCGGAAAGCCTGCCTGCTCGGTCCATTCGGCAGCAATCGCAGCAACATCCCTGCTACTCGCCAGGCTGAGCGCGTTCCACAGATCCGCGGTAGTTGCATTCGAAAAGGCCCGTGCCTGTATGTAGCTGCGCACGCCGCTGCGGAAAATATCCGGCCCCAGGTAGGCCTCAAACATGCGCAGAATGGCCTGGCCCTTGCTGTAGGTGATCTGAGGATCGAAAGCAATCGTCGCCTGCAGCTCATCAGTTACATGCTGCTGGATTGCATGCGAGGTCACGCGCGCATCGGCGCTCATCGCGCTTTCCTTGTCATCGTCCTGGTCTTCCCACCATTTCCAATCCGGATTGCGCTGTGCAGTCTCCTTAGCGGCCATCCAGGAGGCGAAGCTTTCGTTGAGCCAGATGTCATCCCACCATGCCATGGTGACCAGATCGCCATTCCACTGATGTGCCATTTCATGCGCCTGCACGCTGAACACCTGCTGTCGGTCGCCGACGGTGCTAGCCGGCGTCAGCAGGAGCAACTGATCGTTGTAAGTGATGGCGCCCCAGTTCTCCATGGCTCCCGTGAAGCCGCCCGGTATCGCAATCGAATCAAGTTTGGGCAGCGGGAAACGGTACCCAAAGTAGTCGTTGTAGTCGGCCAGGATCTTCTGCGCGTTGCCGAGAGCCGTCTCCCCACCATGCTCCTGGCCGCGCACGGCCCAGACGGCGAACTTGATGCCGTCTGCATTGGCGCCGATCTGCGCAAGATCGCCGGCTGTGAGTTCGACCAAGTACGATGGCATTTTTGGCGAACGCTCAAACGTCGTAGTGGCCAGCTTGCCGTGCACGACACGCCGGGCGATCGGCATATTCGATACTAATTGCCACTCAGCCGGTACGGTCGCCCGCAACTGATAGGTTGCGCGAAATGCGGGCTCATCCCAGCAGGGAAACATGCGCCGCGCATCCGTAGCTTCCATTTGCGTCGACAACAGCGGCCTCTGGGCACGATTTTGGCCAAGATAGCTCTGGAGAAAGAGTCCATGCGGCTCTTGAGCGATTTTCCCGGTATAGGCGAAAGTCAGCGTGTGCCGCCCGACCGGCGCCGGAGCGTACAGCGTCACTGTGGTCAGCTGTTGCTCGTCGTCCGAGACGACGCTCTTGACCGCCCTGCCATCCAGGCGGACCTCCCGCAGGGTCTCATCAAGCGAATTGAATTGAACGGTTGCCGTTGCAGACCGGAATTGCAGCCCCACTGACTCGTTGCCGGATAGTGTCAAAGCCTTGGTATTGGGGACGATATCGATCGTGTAGTCGATTGGCACGATGTCTTTCGGCAGACGGCCGGGCGCGTTGTCGAATGAATACGGCGCCACGGCCAAGGCCGGTACAGCGAGCATCAGGCAATAGGCAGCCGGAGACAGGAGGCGCATCGCGTAAGTCATGGTTTCTTGCTCGTGATCGGGCTGCCCGACATTGGTAAAGTGCGCCGAATCGCCCTCGCCCCCTTCTTGACTGCGACTATGATGCCTGAGTAGCGAGTCCCGGGCTATCGCACCGAAAGGACGCGCATATTCGCCGCTCTCCTCGGCTGCAAGACCAATTCGCCAATGGAAGTGGATCGCGGCCGCCTGCGATCGCAGCCCCTTCAGTTAGTTGAAGTTCGTATCGTGAATACGCTCAATGAACTCCTGCCACCTGTCATGACGTAGATTGCGTTGGCCCTGATAGAGCTCAGGAGAGGGATAAGTGTCGCCAGCATTCGGTGCACGGAACAATGAACCCAAACTCACCTACAGTGCTTCTGTTGTCATCGTGTTGCGCGTCCAAGCGGCACGATCAGCGAAGATCGGGTGCTGACGTGTAGAGCGGCCTTTGGGTTGTTGACGCTGCCAAACGCAGCTAACCGTCCCGTCGCGGAAGCGTAACTGTTCTCCCCAGCGGGTCGTGCTAACGCCGACTAGGGAGACGATTTTTGCTCACTTCGCAGCCATGCGCACAGATCGACGCGCACGTATGGCTCGGCGAATGCGTGACCAGCTTCCCAGAGAACTGTTTGCGCGCGCCGGTACGCCAAATTCAATTGCGGCCCCGTGAGCTTTTGAATGGAGATACTGACCGATCAGGTGCTGAAGAGCGCGCCCCGAAAGCATGACAACGTGTGAATAAGGCGCGATTTCGATCAGTAACCAAATCGTGCCGAGCAGCAGTGCCAGAGAGCACAAGGCGAAAATGAGATCATGGGACATGGATTTCTCTCCTGTTTCGCACCGGACCTCAAGCCAGCTAACGACCGCAAGGGTTGAGAGTTCCCTGCAGAATCACGTCCCTCCTAGAGCTTGGACTGGACCAACTCCACGAATGTCGAGACTTCTGCATTGCCGCACTGAGGCAGGCTTTTCATGCCGTGGGGAATATCGAAGATCTGCCCGATAAAGCAAGATGAGCCTGGAGCGCGGAGACGCAGCGCCCGTTCAGCATGCATAGGCGAGGCCCCTACACCCGGGCTCTCACCCCAATCGGTGCTACCGCAGCGCTCGAATGGCGCCAGATGCTTCGCTCAGGGTGAGTCGATCATGCCACGCGCAAACTCGTACACGATGCCACCTGCTACCAGCGCCAGTAGCATGACGCCGCCGAAAACCTCAAGAGCGACTCTCATAACTCACCCCGCGAATCCCTCGATAAGACGGTAGAGCCCAATCCCTAGCGGCAGTTCCCCCGGCTGGCGTGAGCGTGGTCTTGATCACGCTGTGAGATGCCCCCATGTCGGGCCGACGACTCACGCGTAAGTCGTCCGCTGCGCTTTCGCAACCTTTCAGGTTTTCCAGTTCTCAGACGGTTTCATTAGTACGGCGTCATTTAAGGTCTTGTCTGAGAGCAAGGTTTGCCCCGACCATGCGGGTCTTCCTCCATCCCCGCAGCGCCATGCGACGCCAACATCTGCGCAAGTCGGCGGTAACTGGCTGCCGACTCCTGAGTCGACCCGACTTTGATGTGCGCCGCCATGTAGGGCGACCCCTTCTTCCTCCGTCCGAACCCGAATGTCCTGATGGGTCTGTCCAGTTTTAAATGGACGCTTCCGCGGACGTGGTAATGACGGACAAGCTGGTCCGCGCAGCGGACTCGATTGTCGAGAAGCGCTCCAGGGTCGAGCAGACTCATGTGTCTGGCGCATCGGTGCCGGAGGCCGCACTTCGTCACGGAGTGAACGCCAATTTGCTCTCGGCGCGGCGGCGACTGTATCTGGTAACCGAACCTTAAACCAGAACTCATGACGACCACGCCGCTCGCGGCCGGCCGGCTGCCGCCGGCGCTGAACGACGCCTAGCAAGCTTGATTTGCCGAGAATCTTTACCCCAGAAGTTGGCAAACAATATCTCGCCAATATCTTTTCGCTCTTGGCCGACTACAACTTCAGAGCTTTGATGGCACATTGAGCCGATGTATTTCGTTGGCCGCTGTATGCACTTAGGAGTTGCTAATTTCATTACGATCGTTATATTTGTGTGAATACTTCGCTCTTGTGACGACTTTTTCCGGGGGAAAGTACAATGCGGTCCGTCTTGTGGTGCGCCCTTGCGGCGCTCGCTTCAACTTTCGTTTTAAATCCTGCGGCGCGCGCCGCCGATCTTCCAGCCACCGAACCGGCTCCTGCGGCTGCACCCACCCCCGCAGCCTGCTCGAGCGTCCAGGAGTTCCTCGCCACCAATTGCCCGCTGACCTGGCACGGCATCACCCTGTACGGCGCGTATGACGTCGGCGTGGGCTGGGTCAGCCACGGCTTACCGGAAAACGGCTATAACTATGAAGGCGAATCGCTGGTCAATCGGAACGGCAATCGCTCTCGATTCCTCATTGCGCCGAACAACCTGTCGCAGACGGGTCTGGGCCTCAAGGTCAGGGAAGAGTTTCTGGAGGGATGGTCCGTTGTGTTCAACGCTTCGACCGGCATCAATCCGCAGTCTGGCCAGCTTGCCAACTTGGCAGCCACCAACACCAGCAACGCCGGCCTCCCCAGGAGCAGCTACTCGTTCGCCGGCGACGGCGCGCGCGCGGGCCAAGTCTTCAATGACGAATTCTATGCCGGGCTATCGTCCGCGCAATTCGGCACGCTGACCTTCGGTCGTCAGCGCGCTCTCGGTACCGATGCGATGCTCGCTTACGATCCGGCCGGCGGCGCCTATTCCTTTTCGTTCATCGGCTATAACGGCCTGATGGCCGGCGGCG
>Ga0182018_10005142_pt1 | contig 10643 bp, 6 predicted proteins | sample 812P2MmetaG_FD_120490 | JGI IMG/M metagenome (GOLD analysis project Ga0182018, IMG submission 120490) | Permafrost microbial communities from Stordalen Mire, Sweden - 812P2M metaG | ecosystem: Environmental > Terrestrial > Soil > Wetlands > Permafrost | place: Sweden: Stordalen | collected... | reverse complement strand
TGAATTGGCAGGCTGTATATCGCTACGCGGAGCCGATGTTTCTGCCCAAGGGCACCACGGTGCGCATGCGCTACGTTTACGACAATTCCGAGGAAAATGCGCTGAATCCTAATCATCCTTCAGAGCGGGTGCGGGGCGGCAATCGGTCAAAGGACGAAATGGCTCATCTCTGGCTCCAGGTACTGCCGCGCAACTTTGATCCGCAAGCAGGCGACCCACGAATGCAGTTGCAGGAGGCTCTCGCGCGGCACAATATTCGAAACAACCCGACCGACTTTGCGGCGCACTACAATCTTGCATCAACGCTGCAGGCGCGCGGCAATTTCGCCGAGGCGATTGCTGAATATCAGGCAGCGTTGCGTATTCGTCCTCAGGATGCTACCGCGAACAATGCCCTCGGGGCTGCCCTCATCGCTTTCGGACAGCCCGATCGCGCGATGGCTTATCTTCAGACCGCGGTGCGGAGTTCGCCCGAATATTTTGACGCGCATTACAACCTAGGGAACGCATTGGCTTCTGCGGGAGACTTCTCTGCAGCCGCGGAGCATTTCGCCGCGGCCGTTCGCATCAGGCCAGAGGATGCCGACGCCCATGCAAACCTGGGCACGGCGCTCGCAGAATTGGGGCGATTCGCCGAAGCCAGGGCACAGTTAGAACGCGCGCTTGAGATCAATCCCGCTCATGCCCTGGCCAGGGAAAACCTCCAGCAATTGCAGAGCGCGATGCCCGATCACTGAGGTCGAGCTGACCAAAGTTCCACTTCCCCCTCGGCGCAGTGCATATCTTCATTTTACGGTGGCGGATGGCCCGTACCTTCCCTAAGCGTTATGAACTGATCCGCGCGCATTCCCGGAAAGATCTCTTCGCGTCCATTAGGCCACCGCACTTGGATGCCCTCCACCTGCGCGTCCTGGCCAAGGCCAAAATGCAATCGGAGGTCATTGCTGGAGCTGTAGCTTGATCCGCTTCGCACTTCATCAACCCAACTTCTCGATGAGCCGCGCACTGTCACGCGCGCGCCGATGCCGTCGCGATTCGATTGCGTGCCGATGAGCCGCACCCCGAGCCAATGGTTCTGATTCATCGCCATATTCACCAGCAACATGGGATGATCGCTGATGTTATTGATGACCGCTTCCATGCGACCATCGTTCCAAAGATCGCCGCTGGCAAGCCCTCGACTGGGTGCGGGCTGCGTGATCCCTGGGCCTGATTGCCTGGAAATGTCCTGGAACTTCCCATTGCCTAGATTTCGATAGATGGCCCGCGGCTCACGATAACTCGAACCGAGTTTATTGCTATCGACTTCGGGGTAGACGTGGCCGTTTACTACGAACAGGTCCGGCCACCCGTGATTATCCAGATCAAGAAACATCGCCCCCCATCCCAGAAATAGCGTGTTGATGTCGAGTCCAGAAGCGACCGTCACGTCATTGAAAGTCTTGTCGCCATTGTTGTGGTAGAGGGTCGATGTGTCTTCGGAGAAATTGGTTCTGAATATGTCGAGGTGGCCGTCCCCATCGTAGTCGGCAACCGTGGAACCCATGCCGGCCTGTTCGCGGCCATCCTCGTTGAACGCGACCCCCGCATTCGCGGCCACGTCGGTGAATGTGCCGTCATGGTTGTTGTGGTAAAGGATCGAAGGCGTCGAATCGCAGGCGATGTAAATGTCGGGCCAACCATCTTCGTCATAGTCGAGTGTCGAAACACTGAAGCAGTAGTGGCCAAAGGTCTTCGTGAATCCGCTCTTTTCACTCACATCCTCAAACTTGCCGTTGCCTAGATTGCGATAGAGCACGTTGGGCGCGCTGGGGAGTCCGCGAGGACCGCACATGACGGGCGTGCCCTGCCACAGGCACCCAGGACCTTGGCCCGGAGCGGGCACATTTCTTATGTCGAAGTGGACGTAGTTGGCTACTGCGATGTCAAGCTTGCCATCTCGATCATAATCGACAAAGGCGCAACCGGTTCCCCACTCCTTGCCGGTTCCGGCAACGCCGGCAGCCTCGGCAACGTTCTTGAAGGTGCCGTTGCCCTGATTATGGTAGAGGCGATTCTTGCCATATGCGGTTACATACAGGTCTTCATAACCGTCGTTGTCATAATCCCCGACGCAGACGCCTTGACCCCATCCGGTATCGGCAAGACCTGCTTTCGCAGTCACGTCGCTAAAGGTTCCGTCGTGATTGTTGTGAAACAGGTGGCTGGTGGGCGAAGCGACAGGAACGGCCTTACGCGGATCTCCATCGCGTTGAAGATAGGTTCCATTCACCAGAAAAATATCTGGCCAGCCGTCGTTATCGTAGTCGAATATTGCGACTCCACTGCCGGTCGCTTCCAAGATGTAATATTTCGAGATGGCATCGCCATTTACGTTAACGACATCAATGCCCGATTTTGCCGCGACATCTTCAAACCAACTGGGACCGGGATGGTTTGCCGTTGGCGGGTAAATGGACACCTTGTTGCCACTCGCAGTGGGAGCACTCTGCCCGATCGCCACGAGGAAAATACCGGCGCAGAGAAACGCCAGAAAGCACCACTTCGCAGGTCCCAGCCACTGCCGTCGCTTGCGCGCCCGGTTCTTCATGGTTTTTAGCAAGCAGCGCAGACGAGGGATTGCCACGCCACCCGGAGCGCTATCGTAACGCAGGTTTCTTTCCCGGAACAGAAGCATCGCGCGGAACTTTTATTTCGGCCCGCGCGGAACAACCATCTTGTTCAAATTCAGAAAAGCGATATCATGGCGTCGAAAGCTTGAGACAATGTAAGAATCGTGTTCAATCCCCGGTCTGCCTCGTCTTCTCGTATGCGCGTGTTCTGCCTTCTCTCGGTCGTCGGAGGATTGGCTCTGCCGGCGTGTGGTCAATCAACCGTCCCGGTTGCGCCCCTGGGTCAAGCCGAAGATCTCGTTAACAGCGGCCACTTAGATCAAGCTCTGCAGAAACTGGAAACCCTGGCTGCGGAACAGCCGGAACCTGCCGGCGTGGAATATCTCCGAGGCATGGTGTTCTACCAGAAAGACAAGATGGCCGAAGCCGCTGCGGCCTTCGCAAAAGCCATTGCCCAAGACCCAAAGAACCTCGACGCCATGCAAATGGAGGGAGTGAGCCTTTTTCGGGAGGGAAAATCTTCCGATGCGATTCCACTACTCGAGCAGGCACATCGTTCTGTTGCGAAAGCCAATGTCGACCCGAACTATGTGCTAGGTCTTTGTTACATGGACACTCGCCGTTACGACGACGCTCGCAAGGCCTTCGCCGGCCAATATGGTTTCGCTCCCGACTCCGCGCCGGCCTTTCTGCTTGCAGCTCGCATGCTCATGCGCCGCGACTATCTTCCAGTCGCGGAGGAGTCGGCGCGTAAGGCGCTGGCGCTCAACTCACAACTTCCGCAGGCCCATTTCCTTCTCGGCGAAATCGAGCTTGCCCGAGGACAATCAGCCGACGCCGTCGCTGACTTTGAAAAAGAACGCGACCTCAATCCTCTCGATGGCGCCGTGTATGAACATTTGGGAGACGCTTACATCCACGCCGGAGACTTTGACCGCGCCCAGCAAGCCCTGGATCGGGCGATACTTCTTGAACCGAATGTGAATGCGCCTTTCATCCTGCTGGGCAAAGTTTTGCTCAAGCAGCAGAACTCGATGATGGCCAAAATGTACCTGGAACATGCATTGCAAATGGATCCGAGAAATTATATGGCGCATTACCTGCTAGGCCAGGCCTACCGCGCTCTTGGACGTACCGACGATGCTGCGCGGGAGTACAAAGCGGCGGAACAGATTCAGGAGCCAAGCACGCCGCAGCTCGAATCTCCTCACTAGCCAACACGACTATGCGATTTTTGTGCCGTACTTGGCTGTACCGACTCGCTGGCGCTCTGCTTGTCTTCACTACCTTGGCAGCGAGTCTGGCGGCGATGGACAGCCCGCAAGAGCAGCTTAGATCCGCCGATGCAGCCTTTCACGCGGGCTACGCTGCGGAAAAGAGCGGCGATCTTTCCACTGCCAGAGAACAGTTTGAGAAAGCCGTCCTGCTGGCGCCAGATATAGCTGAGGGGCACAGCGCGCTGGGCTCCGTGCTCGTGCAACTCGGCCAATACAAACAGGCAATTCACGAACTTGTACGCGCCCTCGCGCTCAAAGCCGGCGATCGCACTGCCCAGATCAATCTTGCCATCGCGTACGAGCAATCGGGCGATCACGAAAAATCGTTGACTCTGTTTCGATCCCTCGACGGGAATGACGCCAGTCCGCTGCCAGCGAGTGTGGTGATTTTCTATATACGAGCGCTTTCCGCCAGTCAGCAAACCGAACTTGCTATAGCAAAGACGCAAAGCGCTCTTGCTGCCGCTCCCGACAATTCAACTTTGCACGACACACTCGGCTCGCTTGAAGCCCAGCGAAAAGACTGGGATGACGCAGCCAGCCAGTTCAAAGAAGCGGTTCGGCTGGATCCAAACTTTGCTGAAGCGCATTTGCACCTCGGCCTCGCGCTTATTATGCAACAGAAAACCTCAGAGGCCGTACAGGAGTTGACGGCCGCTGCCGAGCTCTCTCCGCAAAATGCTCTCGTTCAGGTTGAGTTCGGCAAGGCGCTAATTGCCAACGGAGAGAACGCGAAGGCCGTCTCCGTTCTGCAGCGAGTTCTCACGCGGGACCCTTCTTCTCGCGATGCAAAGTATCAGCTTGCTCTTGCATTCCAGGCCAGCGGACAGGAGCGGCAGGCTATACCGTTTTTTCAGGAGGTCGTCGCTGGCGATCCGCATAACGCGCCAGCGCTGACCAATCTTGGCGTCGCGCTGGTGCAGACAGGGAAATCCAAAGACGCGATCCCGCTATACCAGCGCGCTCTCAAAGAGACTCCCACCGACCCTCTCGTGCATCAGGATCTGGGAGTCGCCTATCTTCAAGAGAGTGACCTTGATGACGCAGTGGGCGAGTTCCGGACGGGCTTACAACTTGCGCCTGAGGTCTATGAATTGCATTACGATCTCGGGCTCGCCCTTAAGCTAAAGGACGATATCGCCGCAGCGGCTTCAGAGTTGGAATTGGCTGCGCGACTCAACCCGAGTTCTCCCGATCCGCCCTATACTCTCGGCATTTTGGACATGCAGAAGGGCCGTTTCGACGATGCTGTCGAAGAGCTCAAGATCGCTCTTAAGCTACGCCCGGAAAACGGTGATGGCTGGGCCACTCTGGGTAGTGTTTATAAGCAGGAGAACAAGCTGGCGGAAGCAATCGATGCGCTGCAAAAGGCAATTGAGCTGATGCCAAACCAGCCCGGACCGCACATCACTCTCGCTGGCATTCTTGCCCAGCAAGGCCAGAACCTAGAAGCTGCCTCCGAGCGCAAGAAGGCTGCCAATCTCACTCGCCTGGCGATTAGTCGGCAGCGCGCCACGTTTGCAGCTAACACCGGCAGCGCGCTTCTGCTCAAGGGCCAAATCACAGACGCCATCGAGCGCTATGAGGAAGCGGTTTCGAGCGACCCGACTTATATCGAAGCTCATCGGGGCCTCGCCGCCGCTCTGGAACGGGCCGGCCGGACAGCAGAAGCCCAAGCGGAAAAACAGAAGGCTGCTCAGCTTGAGCAAGCTCAGCCTTGATTCCAACCGCATTCGGTGGATGTTGGATACGCCGCCTACGGACCACAGTCCTGGCTTTTATGCTCGATGGCAGCCAGAAACTGCCGCGCCTTGAAATCATCGGGAGAGAGCTCGATCAAATGTTGCAGCGTCTCCATGGCATCCTGCGGATGGCGGATCGCGCACTGAATAATCGCCAGATCCATGCTGGCTTTGGTTTCTCCCGGATCATTTTTGCTTGCCGGCCGCAACAAGGCGACTGCCTTCCGTACGTCACCCGCGCGTGCTTCGAGTATCGCCAGATCTCCGGCCGCCACAGAACTCGACGGATTCGCGCTTAGCGCCGCTCGGTACTCCAGCATGGCGGCCTGCGAGTTGCCCGATAGATCCTCCAGAAAACCGAGAGCTGTATGCAAATCCGGATCTGGCCGCTCTTCGTTGCTGCCCTCAGCCCGCTTGAGCAACAGCATTGCCCTTTGCCCTGCTTGCTGATCGCCGTCTTTGGCAAACTGGAAGTAGGCAAGCCCCAGGTCACGATCACCCACCACGGCGCCGCCCACCGCCGCCAAATCACCTAACTGTGCGGTGACCTGCTTGGGCGATAAAGCAAAAGGGCGCTGGATACGGTGGTCCGTCAGTTGTTCATGGGCAACATTTTCCGCCTTCTTCCTCGGCATATGGCAGGACGTGCAGTCTGGCTCATGGGGATGGTGTTCGCTGACGAAGGACGCCTCGCCGTGGCAAGTGAGGCATTTGCTCCGGTAATAGTTTATCCGCTGCTCGGGAATAGGCGAACTGTGCGGGTCGTGACAAGTGGTGCAGGTAAGCCGGTCCCCGCTCTTCCTCTTGCATTCGCTTTGCAACAGCGCTTCCCACTGGCTTGTCGCCCTTCCGTTGGCGCCCAATTCGCCAGCGTGAACAAAATGGGTGACATAATCGGACAGCTCCTCGCCCGGCATGAAATCAGCCAAAGATTGTCCCGCGCGATTTACCGCCGTCTCGCCTTCGAGGTGGCATTGGAGGCATATTGAGTCTCGCCGACTGGGCGACAGCTTAGCCGGATCGAGAATTGGCTGCATCCCGGCGCTGGCCAAGTGAGCCGCTGGATTTCCGTGGCACGACTCGCAGGTGATGCCTCCGTATAGAAATGGCTGCGCCGCGAAGTGATTGCTCGCACCGGGTAGTACGGGCTGCACCGCGCTGGCGTGGCAGTGCAGGCAGCCTGGGTCCACTTTCAAGGTGAAGGGCATTTCCTGCACATAGAGCGACTTTGGGTTCATGTCCCAAACCCGCTGCTTGCTATACCAGTTGACCGGGCTCTCGAACCAAAAACCCTGATGTTGAAATAGGTACGTTCGGCCCCGTTGGCCCGAGCCCACAAAGTACTCGAGCTCCTGCTCCCCCTTGAGGCTGCGTTCGGGGGGCGCATGCGGCCGGTCGTAAGCGAGCCATGCTCGGCCGTCTCTCAAGAACAGGCGATAGTGGACGCCCGAGGGGGCGTGCGTGAATTCACCCGGCAGCAAGCCTTCCACGGCTGGTCCACTCGCTCGCGCCATGGGCGTCTTTCGATAGCTTGAATAGATCGCCTGATGACAAGTGGCACACACTCCGTCGGGATCGGTCTGCCGTGATGCTGCTGGCACCTGGGCTCGTCCTCTGACGGTTGCCAGTTGCAAGAAAAGCAGCAACAAGAAAGTCAGGAAGTATTGATAACTGAGCAGCCTCATGGGATCAGACGCCCTTGTCCCGCTGGCGATTATGAGGAAACAAAAAGCGGCCTACACTTCGCCTATTGCTGCGAACGCTCTCTGGAAGATCTCTTCGGTGGCAGTCTACTCCAAACTTGGAAGGAACAACGAACAGATGATTGCTACGGAGCCGACGGATTCGCCTTGACCTGCGGCGCAAGTTTACACGCGAGGCGAGGGGAAAATTAGGTGAGCTCGCGAATCTAAATTGTTTTGTCACGTAATCCAAACATGCAGATGGCGCCCGATGAGTTCACAATCACATAGGTCGTCGGTCCGACCGTCCTGCTGGGATTTGGGCGAAGTGCGGCTACAATCACGGACGTCGTTGAGTTACGATTGGGGTCGGACCAGGGCGTAACGCTTGTCCGGCCCGATGGTTACATCGCATACTCTGCGCACAACCGCGATGGTATCGCAGCATTGGGATCGGGGCGTTCGCTTTTGGAGTGCCAAACAAAATCAGGCATGGCGGATGTTGCACTTGCGTACCCAGGGCAGGAGGTAGTCTAGACAGCACCGGCCTGCCTTGGCTCTCCATTTCACCAACCCTGTCCTTTAGGCGGACACATGACCAGAGGCCGCGGCGACGAGAAGAAGACGGCTGCCGGTAAAGATCTCGGGAACTATGCTGGGATGTTGCACACCGGCTTCGCATCGCATTTTCGCGCCGGGGGTTCCCGGTATTCCAGGACCAGCTACAATCCGCTGAATGCTCTCTTGCCCGACCATCTCGCGGCATGGATTCCTCACGTGATCCGGTATTGGTTTCACAAAAAGCACGCGTTCCGCGACTACACGACGGCCGGTAAAGGAACCGGCGTTCTTACGATTGAGGATCGCGTGACTCTGAGCCTGCTGGGCGACTGGGGAACGGGAACGGACGAAGCGCAAAAGGTGGCGGATTGCGTTCAGGGATTCGGACCAGACTACACGATCCACTTGGGGGATGTGTATTTCGTGGGAGATGAGACCGAGATAAAGGAAAACTTCCTGGGCGAACCAACGAGTCCCTATCGTCCCGTGAAATGGCCGCGCGGCAAACTCGGTAGCTTTGCGCTCAGCGGCAATCATGAAATGTATGCGCGCGGCAACGGTTACTTCAACACAATTCTTCCGAAGATGGGGATCAGAAAATCCGGCGCTGACTGGGGCGACGGCCAATGGGCCAGCTTTTTCTGTCTCGAGAATACGCATTGGCGAATCATCGGGCTCGACACGGGGTATAACGCGGCAGGCTTTGACTGGGGCAAAATGCCGCTATTGGAAAGGAGCAAATGGCTTCGCAAATCGATTTCGCTTAAGCCGCGTTGCACACTTCCCGATGCACTCCTTTTATGGCTTCAAGAAACCGTAAACCCGGACACCGACAAACGTGGGCTGGTGGTGTTGACGCACCACGGATGCCACTCAGCATTCAGCGACTGGTATCAGATCCCGGCGCAGCAATTGGCGCAGATAATTCACCGGCCAGTGATCTGGTTTTGGGGCCACGAGCACAAACTCGCGATTTATGACCGTTACCATGTACAAGAAGGAATCGAGGCCCATGGCCGCTGCATCGGACACGGCGGAATGCCGGTCGAGCGTGGAAAGGCGCCCGATATCGAGTGTCCTTGGCTCGCCTGGGACAATCGCCGCTATGACAATGGAGAGGACATCAATGTGGGTTTCAATGGACACGTTAATTTATCGCTGGCCGGACCTGATCTCCATGCGGAGTACCTGGACTTGAATTGCACGCTGTTGTTGACTGAAGATTGGCGCGTTGATTTAACATCCGGCGCGCTCCAAGGCCCGAAACTGACGAAAGTGCTGCAAAATCCATCTCTACATTATCGGTCAATTTCCTCAAGCTAGAACCGGTTTCCTGACTGCAGAAGCTGCGGTGGGCTTCCTCTCCTCCCCGCACTTCTCAGGTCTCCTCATCGAAGCTCGGCTGCACAAGCGCGCTGGCGTTGTTGGTCGGCACAGGAGATTGCACTGGCGACAGGATCGGCACATTTCCAGTGAGCGCATTATCAAGCCCCAGAATCATCCTTCACAGGGCAAACCGCCACGAGTCTAACGGCGAGACTGAGCAGCTATTGACACGTCACTCCATATCAGTGGGCTGCAGGGAAGCTGATGGAGACTGCGTCGTCGCCGACGAAGCTGATCGCTATGTTCGTCTCCGCTTCGACCGCATGGCCATTCAGTTCGTGGGGACGATAGCGCCAATGCCGCACCGCCCGTACTGCGGCACCTGCGAGCACGCGGTTGCCGCTAAGCACGTCGACTTTCACTACAGTTCCGTCGGCGCCAATCACGGCCTTCAGACTGACTTTTCCGGTCAGGGTTGGATTCGGAGCAACCGGGTAGCTAAAGCCGCCCTCTGGCCCTTCTGCAACTTGCAGGCGTTCCGCCGGAGCCGAGTTCAACTTCGCAGCTGGTGGCTGAGTGACGATCACCGTCTTGTGCTGCCGACTCTCAAGTTGTCTGGAGGAAACTGCCGGGGATGGTGGTTTGAGGGCAATGGTGGGTGCGAGTTGTCTCGGTTCCGCAGGCACGGAGGGCTGAACTTTTTCTTGCGGCGCAGCAGCGGCCGCGGGTTCGATCCCCGAAGCGGGCTTGTGAGACTCGATCGCGACCTGCGATGCGGGTCGCGACGGCACAAGCCGACCGGCTCGAAAATAAAGCAAAATCCCCGGCAGCGCCGCACTACACACAGCAACAAGGGTCCATCCCAGCTTATTTCGACTCCGCGTGCTACGTGTGCCCGAATCCACTGGCGCCGAACTCGCTTCTTTGGTTTCGCTTTGCTTTGCGGAATCTTGTTTAGGTGCTGAGATGCATTGAAGTTTGCCTCGCTGTCGGGGACGCCCGATATCGGTTCGGTTATACGCGGGACGATTCGATCGGATCGAAATCCCTTCATAGCCCACCGCTTGTGGCGCGGCGAACTCCGCGCTGCTTGTCCTGATCTCGACGAGCTTGCTTGTGGTCGCAGCCGCTTCCGTTTTCCAATCTCGCATCAAGCAGACGTTTTCAACCGCGCCGATGATGGAGGTCCTGGAGATCGACTCGGTGCGACTGGCGATTGCAGTCCGGGACAATTTATCGATCAGTTGTCGCTGGTGGCGGTTCAGCACTAGCTGTGGCAGGCTGCGAAAATGGCGGAACGTCCAGAGCAAATAGATGCGTTCCCAAAATGACGGTCTCACATACACCGGACCGATATCGGTGCGTAACTCTATGAGACCCGTGCGGATCTTTTGTGGCAATGCCGGCATAATTGCTTCCATGCGATGGAGATTTGAGCAACCT
>Ga0182018_10005141_pt1 | contig 10643 bp, 10 predicted proteins | sample 812P2MmetaG_FD_120490 | JGI IMG/M metagenome (GOLD analysis project Ga0182018, IMG submission 120490) | Permafrost microbial communities from Stordalen Mire, Sweden - 812P2M metaG | ecosystem: Environmental > Terrestrial > Soil > Wetlands > Permafrost | place: Sweden: Stordalen | collected... | reverse complement strand
GCGGGCGGCCAGGGCGCCGGCTTCGCTCAAAGAACTCGCTGGTGAGCTCAGCGATTCTTTAGTGACCGGGTGCCCTGCCGAGCTCCTCGTACCAACGCCCGCTGATACAGCCCGCCGGGCAGCCGTGCCAGGAGGTCGATGACCTTGGCGTCGGGGCCGATGAGGGCCCGCCGGCGGTCGTTCGCCACCGCAGCCAGGATCTGGCGGGCCGCCTTCTCGGGGCTGGTGAGCGCGACCCGGTCAAAGGTGGCCCGAACGTTCGATGCATCGCCGAGCGCGCCTGATCCCTCGTCGATCCGTGCATTGCGGACGATGTTGGTCTTGATCCCACCGGGATGGATGGTCGTGGCCGACACCGGGGCCCCCTCGATCTCGAGCTCCATCCGCAGCGCGTCGGTGAAGCCGCGCACGGCGAACTTGGCCGAGTTGTAGGCGGCCTGGGAGGGGACGCTGATGAGGCCGAAGACGCTCGACATGTTGACGACGTGGCCCTCGCCGGACGCCCGGAGGTGCGGGAGGAAGGCCTTGGTGCCGTGGACGACGCCCCAGAAGTTGATGCTCATCAGCCACTCGAAGTCCGCAAAGGAGTGCGCCTCGACGGTCGCCACAACCGCCACGCCGGCGTTATTGAAGATCAGGTTGATCCGACCGTGCTCCTCGGCCGCCTGGTCCGCCCACGCGAACACCGCTGCCCGATCGGCCACGTCGACCATCCTCGAGGTGACCTTGACGCCGGCGCCCTCGCACCGAGCAACGGTCTCGGCCAGCCCATCCGGGTCGACATCGGACAAGGCCAGGTGACACCCCCGGTCGGCCAGCTCCCTGGCCAGCGCCCGCCCGATGCCCGACCCGGCCCCCGTGATGGCGGCGACCCGCCCGTTGAACTCCTTCAAAGCGGCGACTCCTTGGTGGCCCTGCCACGATCCTGCTCGGTGCCCCGGGCTCGCACAAGGCTCGGGGCGGTCCCGCCAGGCCGGGCCGCCGGTCGGAGCCACCGATCGCGGCGAGGGGACGGTGACAAAATGGCGGCAATGAGCCGCCGCCGCCCGACGAGCTCGGGCCGATCCTCGACGTTCGCGTCGTTGCACGTCCGGAACTACCGCCTGTTCTTCATCGGGCAGATCATCTCGACGTCGGGCACCTGGATGCAGACCGTCGCCCAGGGCTGGCTGGTGCTTCGCCTGACCCACAGCGGCACCGACCTCGGTCTCATCACCGCGGCGCGGTTCCTGCCGATGATGCTGTTCTCGCCCTGGGGTGGCCTCATCGCCGATCGGCTCGACAAGCGGCGGATCCTCTATGTGACCCAGGTCCTCTCCGGCCTCCTGGCCCTGTTGCTGGCCGCGCTGGTGGCTACCCACCAGATCGAGCTGTGGATGGTGGCGGTGATCGCGCTGGCGCTCGGCTGCGTCAACGTCTTCGACAACCCGACCCGGCAGAGCTTCATCGCCGAGATGGTCTCGGACAAGGAGCTGGGTAACGCCATTACGCTCAACTCGGTCACCATCAACATGGCCCGGGTCATGGGCCCCGCAGCGGCCGGCGCGCTGATCGCGACGGTCGGGATCGCGCCGTGCTTCCTCGCCAACGGGGTCTCGTTCGGGGCGGCCGTGATCAGCCTCATGCTGATGCGGGGCCACGAGCTGTACCCGGTGGACCGCCCGCCCCGTCAGCCCGGCCAAGTGCGCGACGGCCTGCGCTACGTCAGGCGGACGCCCGAGCTGCTGGTGCCGCTCCTGATGATCACGTTGGTGGGCACCCTGTCCTGGGAGTTCCAGGTCTCCCTGCCGCTCATGGCCCGCTTCACCTTCCACGGCTCCGCCGCCACCTACGGCACGATGCTGGCCTGCATGGGCGCCGGCGCCGTGGTCGGCGGCCTGGTGACGGCCCGCCGAAACCGGCTGAGCGCCGTCGGGCTGGGCCGGTCCTCGATCGGATGGGGCCTCGCCATCCTGGCCGCCTCGGTGGCCCCCAACCTGCCCACCGAGTACGCCCTCTTGCTGCTCGTCGGCTACGGCAGCATCAGCTTCAACGCGCTGGCCAAGACGACCCTGCAACTGGCTGCGGTGCCGCCGATGCGCGGCCGGGTCATGGCGCTGTGGTCCGTAGCGTGGCTCGGATCGACCCCGATCGGCGGCCCGATCGTGGGGTGGATCGGTCAGAGCTTCGGCGCCCGATGGTCGCTCGTTGTCGGCGGGCTGGCCGCGGTCCTGGCCGGCCTGCTCGGGTACGCGAGCCTGGCCAAGATCGACCGCCGTGCGCTCGCGACGGCCACTGCGCTCGCCGATGTCGCGGCCATTGAGCCGGTTCCCGAACCGGCCGCCGCGCAGGTCTCGACGGCCCTGGAGCCCTAGGCCGACCACTTTCAGTGACCACCGTTAGTTGACGGCCCGAGGTGGCGATCGAGGCACTCTCCGGACGGAACGTCCTTGCCCTGAGTGGTCTCGCGTCGGGTTCGCCGACCCTCGATCAGGCGAGGCGGTCGCCGAGAAGCCAAGAGCGTGCAGCCCGTCGAGCCGTTCGCTCGAGCGTTCGTCGCTCCAATCAAAGAGGAGCGGACCGGTGCGCATATCGTTGCCCCCGTGGGCACACGAAGCACCGTTGGCCGTCGAGGTGGGTGGACGGGAATCGCTCGGTGAGCGCATCGACATACACCCTGTTGGCGGCGGTGTTCGCCGCCAGCGCCGTCGAGATGGTGGAGGCGCTCACCATCGTCGTAGCGGCGGGCGTGACCCGGGGTTGGCGATCGGCGATCGAGGGCGCCGCGGCCGCGGTCGCGGTCCTCGTGGTCATCGTCGGAGCGGTCGGTGTCCCGATCGTCCGCTATGTCCCGCTGTCGGCGCTCCGGGTGGTCGTCGGGACGCTGCTGCTCGTGATGGGAGAGGGCTGGCTCAGGAAGGCCGTTCTCCGGGGGAGTGGCCACAAGGCGGCTCACGACGAGGACGTGATCTTTGCCGAGACGGTCTCGGGGCTTGGTGGCGGGGCGACGGCCCCGGCCCGGCGGGACGGCGTCGCCTTTGCCGTGGCCTTCAAGGGTGTCTTCTTAGAGGGGATCGAGGTGGCGATCATCGTGATCAGCCTCGGAGGCAGCCAGCATCGCCTTGGTCTCGCGGCGGCGGCGGCGGGTGCGGCGCTCGTCGTCGTCACGATCGTCGGACTGCTCGTCGCCCGACAACTCTCCGAGGTGCCCGAGAACGTCATTAAGGGCGGCGTCGGGATCATGCTCACCAGTCTCGGCTTGTTCTGGATGGGCGAAGGCGTCGGGATCAGGTGGCCCGGTGGAGACCTCGCGATCCCCGTCCTCGTCGGCGTCTTCCTCCTGGTCACGTTGGGGGCGGTGGCGTTCATGAAGACGGTCGTGCCGGTCACGGCATCGCTCTCGACCGGGGAAGGGTGATGGCCGCGATCGCGCGTTGGCTCCGCGCCTTCGGCCACTTCTGGTTCGACTTCCTGTTCGGCGACTCGCCGGTGCTCTTCCCGGCGACGCTCGTCGTCGTCGCCGTCGCGTTCGGGCTGCGGCACCATCGCCTTGCCGCCGTCATCTCCGTCCCTCTCCTTGTCATAGCCTTGATAGTCGGGACCGCGTACCTCGGACGAACGAAGTCGGCCCAACCGGGTACCGGGGAGGCCGACGAAACCTCCTGAGCACGCTGGGCCCGGCCGCAGCACAATCGGGCATCGATCTCGGGCGGGTACCATCCACATCGGAGCGCCGGGAAGCCTGGTCGGCAGGACCCCTTCATGGGGAGGTGCCGACGTGAGTCAACGGATGCCGGGACGAGCGACGCGGTGGTTCGCGACGGGGCGCCCCTGATGTCGATACCGGTCGCCTGGACGCTCTTTCCGCTGGCCACGCTGGTCAGCCTGGGCGCGAGCGCGACGTTGGTCATCCGCCTGGAACGGGTGGCCGCCCGCCTGGGGTTCCGCGAGGCGACGCTCGGTCTGATCGCCGCTCTGGCCGCCGATGGCCCCGAGATCACCACCGCCATCACCGGGTTGCTACGCGGGCAGCGAGAGGTCGGGATCGGCGTCGTCCTCGGTTCCAACGTCTTCAACCTGGCCGCGCTGCTCGGACTCGGAGCGCTCACGGCCGGCCGGATCCGGCTCCACCGCGACGTCGTCGTCTTCTCGGGCGTGGTGGCCGGGGCGATCGCGCTGGTCAGCGTCGGGGCAGCGTCCGGAACCCTCGGGGCGGGCACCGCCCTCGGGCTCTCGTTGGCGGTCTTCGTGCCGTATGTCGCCGTCTCTGCCGTCAGCCCGAGCACGCTGGCTCGTTGGCCGGTGCCGTCGTCGTTCACCGACCGGTTGGAACGGGCGGTTCAAGACGAGGAGAGCGACCTCGCTGCGGCGATCCATCCGCGCCGAGGCGACGCTGCCGACGCCGCGCTCGCTGTGCTGGCCCTGGCCGTGGTGATCGGCGCATCGGTGGTGATGGAGCGTTCCGCGACCGATCTCGGGACCCACTACCGGGTTTCGGCAATCGTGATCGGGGGAGTGGTCCTCGGTGCGGTGACGAGCCTGCCCAATGCCGTGGCGGCGGTCTACCTGGCAGGGCGGGGCCGTGGTTCCGCCGTCTTGAGTGAGGCTCTCAACAGCAATTCGCTGAACGTGCTGCTCGGGCTGCTGGTCCCGGGTGTCTTCGTCGGGTTGGTCCACTACGGCGGGGCCGGACTGCTGGTGGCGTCGTGGTACGCCGGATTGACGGCGGTCTCGCTTGTCCTCGCCTATCTGGGCCGGGGCCTCGGGAGGATCAGCGGGTCTGTGGTGGTGTGCGGCTACCTCGTGCTCGTGGGCGTGCTGGTGGCGCGGTGACACTGACGCCGTGCACTCACTCGGTCAGCGTGGCCACCATCAACGCCTTGATCGTATGCATCCGGTTCTCGGCCTGGTCGAACACGATCGAGGCGGGGGACTCGAACACGTCATTTGTGACCTCGAGTGCGGAAAGCCCCCTCGTGGCGTGGATCCGCCGGGCGACGCCGGTTCCGATGTCGTGGAACGCCGGGAGGCAGTGCAGGAACTTCACGGCCGGGTTGCCGGTCGCCTCCAGTATCTGCGCGTTGACCTGGTAGGGCAGCAGCAGGTCGATCCGCTCGTCCCAGGCCTCGGCCGGTTCTCCCATGGAGAGCCAGACGTCGGTGTAGAGGAAGTCGACGCCGGACACCGCGTCGCGGGTGTCCTCGGTGATGGTGAGCCGGGCTCCCGATGACGACGCCAGCTGGTCCGCTATCGAGCGGATGTCGGGGTCGGGCCAAAGGCTGTCCGGCGCCGCGACCCGGACGTCGAGCCCGAGCATCGCCCCGGTGACGAGCAGGGAGTTGGCCATGTTGTTGCGGGCGTCGCCGAGATAACAGACCGAGACCGATTCGAGCGCCCCCGTGCAGTGGTCGCGCATCGTGAGGATGTCGGCCAGGGTCTGGGTGGGGTGCCACCGATCGGTGAGTCCGTTCCACACCGGCACGCCGCTGTGGGCACCCAGCTCATCGACGTTGCTTTGCGCCCCGCCCCGGTACTCGATCCCGTCGAAGATTCGCCCGAGCACGCGGGCGGTGTCCCGGATCGACTCCTTCTCACCGATCTGGGTCTCTCCCGGGCCGAGGTAGGTCGTGTGGGCACCCTGATCGTGAGCCGCGACCTCGAACGCCGTTCTGGTCCGTGTCGACGTCTTTTCGAAGATGAGGGCGATGTTGCGGCCAACGAGGCGACGTTCCTCCTTGTCCGATTGCTTTTCCTGGCGAAGCTGCTCCGCCAGGTCCAGTACGGTCAGGAACTCGTCCGCGGTCAGATCTGTGTCCTTCAGGAGGCTTCTTCCCTCTAGGCCTGTGGTCATCGATTCGATCCCAACCGTTGTCTCGACGCTGCGGTGGCCACGCCTCGGCCAATTCAGAGCCCGTCGACTCGGCACCCATCGTATTGCCCGACCGAGCGCCCAGCCCCGAGATGGCGTGCCTGCGGGGGTCTTGGATCGACCGATGTGCGGTGTCGATACTCTGCGGTCCCGGTGACCGGGGTTCCTTTTGCGAGATACGTCGGATTCGGTTTCGTCTCCGGATCAATCTTTGCCCGGAAACGTGTCAGTCGCGGCCGTCGATCGGCGTCGGATCGACTGGGTTGTCAGGCCCCGCAGTCGCCCGTCCAGGGTTGGCCCCCGTCGGCGTTGTAGAGAGCGATCGCGAGCGTGTCCTGATCTGCCACCGAGGCGTCGTTGGGGGGCACCCCGATGAGCTGGGGGAGACCGGCGAGCTGGGCCGCTTCGTTCCACGTGCCCTGAGCGAACTGGAACGCCCCCATGTAGAGCCCGTCCGGTGATACGGCCTGGTAATCGCCCCCCGACTCCTTCTGGCGTACGCAGGCGAGAAACGGGGGAAGCGTCGGGTCGGTCAGGGCTCCACCGACCGGCGCACGCGACGCGACGGCGGTCGCCGCTTCACCGACCGGCGCACGCGACGCGACGGCGGTCGCGGCGATCTGCGCGCGATCCGCAGCAATCGCAGCGGCCAGTTGCCCCTTCACGAGCGCTTCCTTTGCCGCCAGCTCGTTGGCCGTGGCCTGGGCGTTCGCCGTGGCATTGGCGGCGTCGGCCTCCGCCGCCTTGTCCGCTTGGGTCCGGACCTGGAGGATCGACCTGCTGGCCTGGAGCTGGACCTGGTCGGTGTGGAGCAGCGCCAGCGTCTCGCCGGTGTTGCCGATGGCGACGCTCTCGTACTCGCTCCGGTTGGCCACCGATTCGCGGCCGCCGCTGAACAGCGCCATGGTCTGGTTGAGACTGAGCGAGCCTGCGTTCACGTAGCTCGACACCGCCTCCTGCGATAGCCGGGTGTGCTGAGCGTGGACCTTCAGCTGATCCTTGGTGACCCGCTGCTGGATCGCCGCGATCTGGGTGGTGTCCGCCTGGACCAGGTCCGAGTCGACCTCGTACTGGTGCTCGAGCGTGTCGACCTGGAGCTGCTCTTGGATCAGCTGCTGGCTCAGCTGGGCCGCCTCGGCCTGCAGGCTCGACGTCGCCGCTCCGGCGGACGCCTGGGTGGCCACGACCAACGTTGGGCCAAGCAAAGCGGCGATCAAGAGCGCCGGCGTAATGCGCCGGCTGGCACGCGACGAAAGCGGGAATCGCGCCGTCCGTGGTTGACGCGCCGTCGGGGACGGCTCAGCGTCGGTCACAGTGCGGACATGTCTAGCTGGAATGACGCGACCGAGGCAAGCATCGTCACCCGGGTTCGCCGCGGGCGAGCGCCGAGAGTGGTTCTCAAGATCGACGCCAATCCGAACCACCTCGCCCATCCGAAGGGCCACTGGCGGCCGTCGCACCCGGTCGAGACCCCCGGTCGACCCAGCCAGATGTGCTGGCCCGAAGGTCGAATTGCTGCGCACGGGGCTAAGGTTTTGGAAGGGATTGAGAAGGAGTCGCCATGTGGGTTGGTGTGGGCGTATTGCTCGGACTGGTGGTGGTCTCCTCGGTCCTCGGCTTCCACGTTGGCCCTCATGGCCATCTCGTTGGTGCCGGCCTCGGGCTCGCCGCCGCGATCTGGTTGTTGGTCATGGCGACCACCGGACAGTCGGCCCCGCTGCTCTGGGTCCTCTTCGGTGCCGACGTAGCCATCTCGGGCGGCCTGGGAACCATCGCGTGGCGGGGGATGAAGGTCCAGGACTCTCTCACGGGCCCAGCTCACACGAGCCTGGTGGGTGCAGAGGGCGTCGCCGTGACCGATCTCGTCCCCGAAGGCATCGTCAGGGTTCGAGGCGAGAACTGGTCCGCCACGTCGGCGAATGGCACCGTTGCCGCCGGCAACCGGGTCCAGGTGATCGAGGCCGGGGTTCGCCTGACCGTCTGGTCCGAGGACGCGGAGGTCGCCGAGGGCGAGAGCCATCCGCATCTGTTGAACGCACTTCGGCGCCACCACGGCGCCGGCGAGCAAGAGGGAGAGCAATGATCGTCGGCATCATCATTGGGATCGTCGGCTTCTTCGGCCTCGTGCTGGCGGCGACGTCGGTGCGGATCGTCAGGGAGTACCAGCGGATCGTCCTGTTCCGGTTGGGCCGGGCGATCGGGACGAAGGGTCCGGGCCTGATCTTCATCAACCCGGTGATCGACCGGACCAACTGGGTCGACCTGCGGGAGCGGTATCTGGAGATCCCTTCCCAGACCGCCATCACGAGCGACAACGCGCCGATCTCGATCGACTTCATCATCTTCTACAAGGTCATGGACCCGCAGATGTCGGTCTTGGTCGTGCAGAACTTCGCCGGTGCCGCCCTCAACGTCGCCGCCACCACGCTGCGAAGCGTCGTCGGCGACATGCCGCTCGACGACGTCCTGTCCAAGCGGGAGAACATGAACGCACTGCTCCGGGTGCGCCTCGACGAGGTCACCGAGCGGTGGGGGGTCAAGGTGACGAGCGTCGAGGTGCGCGAGATCAATCCGCCGCCGGGCGTGCTCGAGGCGATGACCCGCCAGATGTCGGCCGAGCGGACCCGGCGAGCCCAGGTCACCGAGGCGGAGGGCCAGAAGGCGGCCGCCATCTTGGCCTCCGAGGGCCAGCGCCAGGCCGCGATCACCCTCGCCGAGGGCACCCAGAAGGCGACCATCCTGGCCGCCGAGGGAGAGCGCCAGGCCGCGATCTTGAAGGCCCAGGGGTTCTCGGGCGGCCTCGAGAAGATCCTGGAGGTGGCCCGGACCCTTGACGAGAACACGCTGTTGCTCCAGTATCTCGACACCCTCAAGCAGGTCGGGACCTCACCGTCGACGAAGATCGTCGTCCCGATGGAGATCGGCGGCCTGCTCAACGGGTTGCGGTCCCTCCTGCCGGACGAGGCGCAGGCGACCACCACGGCCTCTTCGAACGGCGGCGCGCTGAACCCATAGTCGGGTCGGCCCCGGCCCTCGATGGCGGCCCATAGGGCGCCGAGTCGAGCCACGCGCCCGACCGGTTGCCGATTCCAAGAAGGCCGGGGTCCGTCACCTCAGGCGGATGCGCACGTCCCCGGCCTGCATGCGCTCGCCCGGGCGGTCGTGCACCGAGGAGTGCACGACGGCGTGGACGTCGATCGCCACCAGCTCGGCCACCTGCGTCGCCCGCGTGCTCATGGGGTCGCCTTGGCGTCGCCTCGGTCCCGCAGGACGCGCCGGAGGATCTTGCCCGACGGTGATTTCGGGATCTCGTCGATGAACTCGATCGCCCGGATGCGCTTGTACGGGGCCACCCGCTCGGCGACCCACGACATCAGTTCGTCGGTATCGAGCTCCCCGGTGGCCACGACGAACGCCTTGGGTGCCTCGCCACCGGCGTCATGGGGCATCGGCACGACCGCGGCATCGAGCACGCCGGGGTGGGTCAGCAGCAGTCCCTCGAGCTCGGCCGGGGCGACCTGGTAGCCCTTGTACTTGATGAGCTCCTTCACCCGGTCGACGATGAAGAACGCGCCGCCGCCGAGCCGGGCCACGTCACCGGTCTTGAGCCACCCGTCCGTGGTCAGCGTCTCGGCGGTGGCGGTCGGGTTGTTGAGGTAGCCGGCCATGACCTGGGGGCCCCTCACCCAGACCTCCCCCTGTTGGTCGGAGTCCTGGCCGGTTTCGGGGGAGACGAGACGTCCCTCGGTGTTGGGCATCAGCCAGCCGATCGAGCCGATCGGGGCGTCGGCCTGGTCTCGCTCGGGTATCAGGTGGGTCCCCGGGCTGGCCTCGGTCATGCCATAGCCCTGCGCGACCGGCACGCCGAAGCGCCTCTCGAAGCGGGCCGCCAGCTCGGCGTCCAGGGGGGCAGCGCCCGACACCGCCCAGCGCACCGAGGAATGGTCGAACCGGTCGACCTCGGCGCTGGACACCAGCTGGAGGATCATCGGCGGGGCCAGGTGCATCCGGGTCACCCGGTGGCGCTCGATTGTGGCCAGGTATCCCTCCACGTCGAAACGAGGGAGCGTGACGATCGTCGAACCGCTGGCCAGGGCCAGGTTCATGATGACGTTCATGCCGTAGATGTGGAACATCGGCAGCACCGCGCACACCACGTCGTCGGGCCCGTACGGCCACATCGGAGCGAGTTGGGCCAGATTCGCGACCAGGTTCCGATGCGTGAGCATGACCCCCTTGGCGCGGCCGGTGGTGCCGCTCGAATAGGGGAGCGCCGCCAGCGCGGTGGCGGGGTCGAATCCCGACGAACCCGGTGGCAGCCCGCCACCGTCGTTGGATCCGGGCCAGGATCGATCGAGGACCACCAGCGCCGCGCCGACCGCTCGGGCGACCTCTTGGCCCTTCTCGACCGTCCCATCATCGACGATCACGACCTTGGCGCCCGAGTCACGGACCTGATCGGTGGCCTCGCGGGCGGTCAGGACCGGGTTGAGCGGGGTGAGCGACCCACCGGCGGCGATCGCGCCGTGAAAGGCGATGATGTAGGCGGGCTGGTTGCGGCTCATCAGCGCGACGACGTCACCTTGCCCCACGCCCAGCCGAGCGATGGCCCGGGCCGCTGCGGCGACCCGCTTGCTCAGCTCGGCGTAGGTGGTTCGCTCACCGGTGATCCCGTCGATGATCGCGGTCGCATCTCCTCGAGCGGCGGCCGAGCCGATCACGTACTCGGTCACCGAGAGCTCGGGAATCTCGACGTCTGGATAAGGGCTTCGCAGGATCACCGGCCGGTCCCCAT
>Ga0182018_10005140_pt1 | contig 10646 bp, 6 predicted proteins | sample 812P2MmetaG_FD_120490 | JGI IMG/M metagenome (GOLD analysis project Ga0182018, IMG submission 120490) | Permafrost microbial communities from Stordalen Mire, Sweden - 812P2M metaG | ecosystem: Environmental > Terrestrial > Soil > Wetlands > Permafrost | place: Sweden: Stordalen | collected... | reverse complement strand
GTCGTCCTCCCCGGCAACGGCGACGGCACCTTCAAGGCCCCCATCGTCACCACCACCTCCAGCAGCGCCACCGCTCCGAGCAGCCCGATCCAGCCACAGATCGTTAACACTACCGACATCAACGGCGATGGCAAAGCCGACCTGTTCGTCATCAACTTCACCGGCGTCAGTGGAGGCAACGCTGGCACCGAGCTTCAGCTGTTCCTCGGCAATGGCGATGGAACCTTCAAGCCGCCTACCACCATAACCACCGCCGCCAATCCCGACACCAACAGCTATCCCCGCTCTCCTTTCGTCCTCGCCGACTTTAACAAAGACGGCAAACTCGACCTTGCCTGCCTGGGCGAAACCACCGCCGCCCAGGCCCAGCTCGCCATCTCCCTCGGCAACGGCGACGGAACCTTCGCCGCCCCGACTATCTTCAATCTCGGCGGTGGCGATACGATTCGCGACTCCGGCATTGCCGCCGCAGACTTCGACGGCGACGGCAACGTCGACCTCGCCCTCCTCGACGCCGAGGACATTAGCGGCATTTACTACGGCAAAGGCGACGGAACCTTCACCTCGGTCCCAGCGAATGGAAATTCCTATCCCAAGGACTTGATCAACCTATTCGCCGGCGGCGCAACTATCGCCACCGATCTCAACCATGACGGCAAGCCGGACCTCCTTGTCAACAACACCATCCTGCTCAATATCTACGGCTCTGCACCCATCACTACTCCGCTGGCGTCGACGACCACGGCCCTCACTTCGTCGGCCGCAACCAGCACTGCCGGTGGCAGCGTCACCTTCACCGCCACCATCGCAGGCCCCAGCGGTGCCACCGTGGTTCCCACCGGCACCGTTACTTTCCTTGATGGCACCACCACCCTCGGCACGGGCACGTTGAATGGCTCCGGCGTCGGAACTTACTCCACCAGCGCATTGGCTACGGGAGCGCATAGCATCACTGCCCAATATGGCGGCGACAGCAACTTTGCCGCCTCCACATCAGCAGCAGTCACGGTGACGGTTCAGGCGGTCCCAGCTTCCTTCTCCGTCAGTGCAAGCCCAACCAGCCTCTCCATCACCCCAGGCCAGACCGGCACGACAACGCTCTCGGTCACACCGGCCGGAGGCTTTGCGCAGGCGGTTAGCTTCGCATGCACCGGCCTGCCCTCGGAGGCAAGCTGCACCTTTGCCCCGGCAACGGTCACGCCGGGCGCAAGCGCCGTAACCACGACCCTGACGATTACCACCGCAGCCCCGCAGGCATCGGCGGAGAGAAGCCGGATATCTGCACTTCCTGGGCTTTTGGCACTTGGCAGCTTGTTTCTGTTCGCCATGCCAGGGACCAAACGCGGCGCTGGTTGGGGTCGATGGTTCGTGCTGGTCATTGCACTCGGTCTGAGCGTAGGTCTTAGCAGCTGCGGAGGAGGTGGCAGCGGGAGTGGCGGCTCCGGAGGAAGTGGCGGCACCACGACAACCAACCCGGGAACTCCAGCAGGCGCGAGCACCGTCACGGTCACCGCGACCTCCGGATCCATCAATCAAACTGCGACGCTGCAAGTGACCGTGCCCTAGACACCCAGCATCCGATTCGGATGACAGCTCCGTCCTCCCCTTTGTCATCCCGACCGAAGCGTACCCGGATTTCCTGCCGCGCGGTCCTAAACAGAACGGCGTGTGCGGCTTTCCGTGAAGAAAGCCGCATGAATCTCGCGGAAACCACTAAATTCAACAGGAAATCCGGGGGAGCGAAGTGGAGGGATCTGCAGTTCCCTCAACCGGCATCGGATTCGGATGCGAAGCTCCACCCTCCCCTTTGTCCTCCCGGGCTACTCCCCCGGATGGTCGTCACCCAAGATGAGCGACTTTCTGTTGGCTCACACTGCTGCCGTCACCACTTTTCAATTTGCGGAAGATGATCGTGGATAAGATGGTTAACCCGCCAAGAACAAGGAGCGCATGGTGGATGCCGTGAATCATTTCCCGCGGGCTGGTATGAACGCGAGCGGGAATAAAATACACGGCGGCTAGCCCCGCCGTCGCAACACCGAAACTAATGGACATTTGCTGCATTGTGCTGGCGATGGAACTTGCGTTGCTGGTCTGTTCTTCGCTGATGTCAGCATAGGTAAGGGTATTCATGCTGGTATATTGCAGCGAACTGAACATCCCATAGCAGAGCGCCTGCAGTACGATCACCCAGACCGGTGTGCGGAGCCCGATGGTCGCAAAGAGTCCCAGGAGAAGGCCGAGGATCAGGGTGTTCGAGATGAGCACGCCGCGGAAGCCAATGCGGGCCAGAATCTTGGGCATGAGAAACTTCGTGCTCATGGCCGCGATCGCCTGGGGCATGATGAGCAGGCCGGACTGAATGGCGGTAAACCCGAGGCCAACCTGGTAGAGGAGCGGCAAAAGGAAGGGCACTCCGCCGATGCCAAGGCGGGTGAAGAAACTGCCGCTGACCGCCGCACTGAACGTCCGAATACGAAATAGATTTAACTGCAGCAACGGATACGGAATCCCTTTCGCGTGCAACAAGTAGCCTGTGATGAGAGCGAGAGAAATTGCCAACAGCCCTACGATTTCGCGCACGCTCAGCGTATGTTCACCGAATATCTCCAGCACGTACGATAGCAGGGCGATACCGGAACCGAAGAGGATGAGCCCGACAATATCGAGGGGGTGGGTCCGCTCTTCGCGATAGTCAGGTAGATGGAGATAGACCATCAACAGACCAACGAGGCCTATCGGAATATTCACGAAAAAAATGAGCCGCCAATGAAAGTATCCAACGATAAGACCGCCCGCGATCGGCCCCAGCATGGGGCCAATGAGACCTGGAATAGCGACGAAGGTCATGGCACGGATGAGTTCGGATTTCGCGAACGTTCGCACCAGGGTGAGCCGGCCCACCGGCACCATCATGGCTCCGCCGCAGCCCTGCAGGATGCGGCAGGCCACAAGCAGATGAATGTTGCTCGATATGCCGCAGAGAAATGATCCCAGGGTGAAGAGGCCGATCGCGGACGCAAACACCCGGCGCGTTCCGAATCGATCGGCCATCCAGCCGCTAATCGGAATGAAAACCGCCAGGCTCAATGTATAGCTGGCCAGCACTGACTTCATGCTAAGCGGCGTCACTTGGAGAGCCGCCGAGATGGTGGGCACCGCTGTATTGAGAATCGTGGTGTCGAGCGACTCCATAAAAAATGCGACGGCAACCAACCATGGGAGCAGACGCTTGCTCGACGCTGCCGGCGGGGGTGTGAGTGAAGGGACGTTGGCAGTATTCAGGGGGGGCATAGGCTTCACGCTCACTAATCACTTTACTAACATTGTCTGGCTTGAAAAGCTTCGTTTAGAAACCGGTCTCATATTTGGGTCCGATCGTGTAGGACACCACACGAACCGCTTTGAGGCCACAACCGGTTATCGAGATTTATCGGAAGAGTTCTGCGGGATGGGGGCGAGATCAAGGCCAGAAATGAGAAATCAAGAGGGGTCACTACATGCCGAGGCGAATAGGATAAGTTCTCGTCGAGCGGAAGCCGATTGCGGGAGCGCCCCAACGAAGTTATCGGGGCGCTCCCGCAGCACGATGTTCCAAGCTGTGAGCCGATTCACTCGGGTTATTCGATTCTCTTACCAGTTGCCGTGGCACATCCGGTAATGGTTGGTCCGCCATCTACTGGAACGAATACCACCGAAGCGGACGTAGTCTCAAAGCTGTTGGGGTCTCTTCCCATCTCAATCGTTTGTGTGATTGTCTGTGTCTTGACCAGTTCGCCGTTGGACGTGATGAAGGCAGTAGAGACCGCCCTGAACGTTTGCCGGCTCGTAGCGCCCCACACTCCATGGCCAGGACCTCGAACGGCGGGGAAGAACATTGGATTGGCCGTCGTTTCCACCAGCGTTCCTCCACGCACAAACGTGAGCAGTGAAAAAAATGGGTTGCCCACCGGATCGCCTGTCTGACAATTCCGCTGGGTAACCTCGACCGTCCAACTACCTTCCAGCCTTGGAGCTCCCAAAGCCAGATCTTCCGTTTGTGCCCAAGCGGCCCCGGTAAGCGATAGGACGCATGCCCCGGCTATTACCAGCGCAAAAAAACCTTTGTAAACTCCGGATCTCATATACCTTCTCCTTTTCTTGACATCGTTCGGCTCTCTTTCTAGCCTCGAGGGATATACTCACTCCCGTTCCTACGCAAAGTCTTTAGACGGTTCTGAAGGTTTCTGAAAACTTCTGAAGACTTGGAGCACCTCGATGAGCGACGCCGAGCTTCCCATATACGAGTTTGGAGACTATCGGCTCGACGCCGGGAAGCTTCTCCTGTCGCGTGGGGGCCGGCATGTCCCCCTTACCCCCAAGGTCTTCGACACCCTTCTCCTCCTGGTAAAACGAAAAGGAGAAGTCCTTGAGAAAGAAGAGCTCCTCCGCGCTATCTGGCCTGACACCATCGTCGAAGAAAACAACCTCAACCAGAACATCTCCACTCTGCGCCGCGTATTGGGCGAAAGCCGCGGCGAAAATCGCTATATAGCTACTGTTCCAGGCAGAGGTTACCGCTTCATTTCCGAGGTGCAAACCCTCTCCCGAAGGTCAATGGGTCCGCCAGAACACGTAAGGATCGGCGTGCTGCCCTTTGAAAATATCGGGGCGGGTCTCGATCGCGAGTACCTCGCAGACGGCCTCACCGAGGAAACAATCGCTTCGCTGGGCCAGATCGATCCACAGCACTTGAGCACCATCGGCCGTACCTCGGTGATGTCCTACAAGCGAACCACAAAATCCCTCGCCGAGATCGGAAGAGAACTGGACGCGACCTACCTCGTGGAAAGCTCCCTGCGGGCGGAAGGCGACCGCCTGCGGATTACCTCCAAGCTCATTCGCGTCCGCGACCAGCTGCAAATATGGTCCGCCTCGTACGATAGCGAGCCCGGCAGCATGCTTGCGCTACAGCGTGAGTTAAGCCAAGCCATTGCTGAACAAATACGTCTGACCCTTGCTCCCGAACGTCTTCTGGCTCTCGGCCGCCGCCAGACGCAAAACGCCGCAGCCTATGATCTCTACCTGCACGGGCGTCACTTCTGGCAACAGCTCAGCCCACCGACCACTAAGAAGGCAATCGAATATTTCACTCACGCCACTGATCTCGACCCCAACTATGCCCTCGCCTGGTCGGGGCTCTCAGACACCTATTCATCCGGCCCTGTCAATGGCGATGCGCCCCCACAGATGTTCTGGCCTCGAGCCCGCGAAGCCACCGCCCGCGCCCTGAGCGCCGAACCCGATCTCGCCGAGGTCCAGACCTCCCTAGGCAACCTGAAGTTCTGGCTCGACTGGGAGTGGCCTGCCGCCGAAATCGCCTACCGCAAAGCCATCGACCTTGACCCCTCCTATCCCCTGGCGCATCGTATGCTGGGAGTACTTCTGTCGCACATGTCCCGGCATGAGGAAGCACAGGCCGCGATCCGTCGCGCCCGCGAACTCGATCCGCTATATGTCATGCACCAGTCGCTCTCCTCGCAGATAGCCTTCGCCGCGCGCAACTACCCGGCGGCCGTTCAATTCGCCCGCCAAGCCATCGTGGTCGACCCGGATTTCTGGATCGGCCAGCTCCATCTCGCCCAGGTATTCGTCGAACTGGGCGAGATGGAGCAGGCCCTCGCCGCACTCAATAACTCAGGAAAGTTAGTGGTTAACTCGAAGGTGATCGCGCTGCGGGGCTACGTCTTCGCCAAAATGGGCCGAACCGAAGAGGCGCAGAATGTCTTAACGACGCTCCTATCGATCTCTCAGGAGCGCTATGTCCCGCCCTACGCCATGGCGATCGTGCATGCCGGCCTGAGCCAGTTCGATCTTGCTTTGCAATGGCTGGAGCGCTGCTACGAAGCACGCGACGTCCATGTCATCTTTCTAACCATCGATCCCAAATGGGACCCGCTCCGAGCCGATAGACGCTTTTCCACTCTGTTGCAACGCTGTGGCTTCGCACGGAACGAACCGCTGCAGCCCGGATAGGACAATCTTGAAATGCAAGCTTGGGTTACTCCGGTAGTCCGATGCGCCGCTTGAGATCAGCGAAGCGGGGGTCCCCGTGGAGGCTGTCCAGGCGCGCATCCGTTGTCAGATAAACAGCCATAAAGTAGGACCGGTCCTGGTAAGCCCGATCGAGCCACGCGAATACCTGATCTTTTTCCCCCAGGCCCGCATAAATGATTGCGAAGCTGTAGGGAGCGACGTAGCTATGCGCCGATAACTCTTTCAAATGATCCAGGACCTTTTGCGCCTCGACCCTATTTCCCGACAACGCGTACGCGTGTCCTAGGCCTGACCAGATCTCGGTGTTGTCCTTGTCTATTTCGAGCGCACGCTGAAACGCGGCAATTGCTTCCGGTAATCTTCTTTTTTGTTCGTAAGCACGGCCCAGATAACAATGATCAAACCAGAAATTGGGGTCAAGCTCGATATTGCTTTGCAGTTGCTCAATGGCCGCGTCCCACTGCTGTGTAAAGACCAAAACCGACCCGACGAAAAGATTCGCTATCGAGGAGAGCGGAGCGACTTGTTGAGACCGCTTGGCCTCCGCGAGCGCCTCTGCTCCTCGCCCCATCGGCGCCAGGAACCAGGAGTAATAACCGTGCGCCTCCGCATCGTTCGGATTCAATTCAATGGCGCGCTTGAACTCCCTCTCGGCTGCGACCCAATTCCATTCATACCACTGGTTTTCTATGGCCATTGCCAGGTGCGCGTCGGCGTCCGTCTCGTCAATCGCCAACGCTTTCTCAGCCGCGGCCTTTGCTTTGGGCCCGGCTTCGGCGGGACTCATGTACCAATCGTCCTGGTTGATATAGTTGTAAGCCAAACCGTTGTAGGCCAAGCCATAGTTCGGATCGATGGCGATGGCCTGATTAAAGTAGTCGATGCCCTTGGCAAGCCCGTCCTTGGTAAGTTTGTTGGTGTCGAACTTGCCCTTGAGATAAAGTTGATAGGCTTCGGGATTGCCGGTCGAGCCTTTGGTCAACTTCTGCTTATCCTCCGCGGAAAGTTGCGGGCCCAGCCGCTGAGAGACCTCCCTGGCGATGTCGCTCTGCACCGCCAGCAGATCGGCCGGCTTGCGGTTGTACTGCTCGCCCCACAGTTCTTTGCCATTACGAACGTCGTCCAGTTCGACGTCAATGGTAAGGTTGTCGCCTCGCTGCCCGACGCTCCCCATGAGCACGGATTGGACGCCAAGCTCGTCGCCAACTTTTTGCGCATCCATCGGCTTACCTTTGTAATGCGCTGCGACACTGTGGGGAATCACCTTCAAATTAGGCAGCCGCGCCAAGCTATTGTTGACGCTTTCGGTAATTCCATCGGAAATGTAGTCCGCATCGGGATTGTTGCTCCGATTCTCAAGAGGTAGAACGGCGATGGAATCAATCCGGCCAGTCCTGTACACCTTCAGATAAATACCGACAACGACGGCACCGATCGCCAGCAGACTGACACCAACAGCGATAGCGATTTTGCGCCGTTTGATGCGAGGGATGCCCCGTGTAGACGCTCCCTGGAGCGCGAGGCGGAGATCCGTTGCCGTCTGAAAGCGGCTGTCCGGAGGTTTCGACAGGCACTTACTCACAATCGCTTCGAGCGCAGGCGGTGCGTTGAGCGGTTCAGGATCCTTGTAAACGATGCCGGCGATGATCGCTGCCGCCGAGCCTCCGGAGAATGCCCGGTGTCCTGCGAGCATTTCGTGAAGCACGGCCCCAAACGAGAAAATATCGGAGCGCGCATCGGCCGGTTTCCCTTCGGCTTGCTCCGGCGACATGTACGCCGGAGTGCCCATGATCGTGCCGGCCTGGGTGACGCCTATCGCTTTGGTTTCATCCTCGGCGACGCTGTCACTGCTCTGTTTCGCCAGCCCGAAGTCCAGCAGCTTGACAACACCGCCTGCGGTCGCAAGGATGTTCGCTGGCTTGAGGTCGCGATGAATGATCCCTTTGGCGTGCGCGGCTTCGAGCGCTGCAGCGATCTGCGTGGCCAGCCGCAGGGCCTCAGCTGGCGGAAGAGCCTGCGGATGTTCAAGGGAAACAATCGGCACCCCCTCCACGCACTCCATGACCAGATAATTCGGGCCGATATCGTAAATCTGGCAGATGTTGGGATGATTCAGCGCGGCGATGGCTTTGGCTTCACGCTCGAAGCGCTCACTGAACTGCGCATCGGAAACTTTGATCGCGACGTCCCGATTCAAGCGCGCGTCTCGGGCGCGATACACTTCTCCCATACCGCCCGCGCCAATGGACGCAAGAATCTCGTAAGGGCCGAGTTTATCGCCCGCAGAAAGCGGCATAGGAGGGACCGGGGTCAGTTTAAAGCAGTTTCACAATTACTGTCGCCTCAAGAAGATCGCGAGGTGCGGTTTTCCTTGGGAGAAAACCACGAAAAGGGCCTTTGCTTCGATCCATACCAATTGTGAAACCGCTTTCGTCCATGACAGCGGGGACGGGAAAGTATCACCGGCCATGCGGAGGTTGACTGAACCCAAAACCGCAGCGTGCAGCGGTGCGTACTTCTCGATCAGCCGATCCTTATACCACGCTCCCCGATGACCGTGAATACTGACAGCAGATTGGTAGTCACAAGAAGCTGCCTGATCTGTTTGCCGAGGTTGATGAGTTCTAGATCGCAGCCTGCCGATCGAGCAGAAACGTACAGACGAACTAACGTACCCAGGCCCATGCTGTCTGTATGGGTAAGATATGTCAAGTCCAGCACGACCCTCTTGGTGTCCGGGAACAGTTGGCTGACCTTGACATAGAGGACATCGTTTACACCCGCCACCAACTTACCGTGGCATCGCACAACCGCAGTGTTGCCGGCGCGATGAATGTCAAGCGTAAGTAGACTCGAGGCTGCTTTGTCAGACATCTGGCGTTGCCTTGTCTAAAGTTTCTGGATATGCGGGAAACTGATGTCCGGTGATTCTCGCATATCGCGGTAGAGAATGAAACGGGGATTACGGACGCAACCGGGTTGAGTAAGGATTGCCGGCAACACAGGATTTAGCCAAAAAGAGAACGCTAGCGTGTCTAGCGGTATTGCGCCGGATGCTCCTGCTACAATCCGACGAACAATCACCTCTCAATCGAAAGAACGCGATGACGACCAGGCGTGGGGGTTTGCTGGACACGTACTTCTACTTCTTCATGTCGCTGCTGATCGCCGCGGTGGTGGTGTATGGCTTCGGCCAAACTGTGGCCGGCCGCCTGATTCATCCTGACGTGCCCCGTCCGTTTCTCCTTTATGTTCATGCCGCCGTCTTCTCGCTGTGGGTGGTCTTCTACATCTTTCAGTCAGCGCTGGTGCGGACGCGCAATGTGTGGTTACATCGCCGGCTGGGCTGGTTCGGCGCCGGGCTTGGAGTTGCGATGCTTGGGCTGGGGATCTCCACCGCCATCACGATGAGTCGCTTCGATATACTCCACTATCATCAGGCCGATGCCGCGGCTTTTCTGATCGTCGCTTTGTTTGACATCTTCGCCTTCAGCGTCCTTCTTGCGCTGGCGATCTATTGGCGAAAGAAGCCTGAGTTCCATCGCCGCCTGATCTTAGTGGCCTGCTGTGCGCTCACTTCAGCGGCCTTTGGGCGTTTCCCGCCTAAGATACTGCCATTTGAGTGGTCGTTTATCGGCGTGGACGTTCTGATTCTTCTTGGAGTAGCGCGCGATCTGATCGTCAACCGGCGCATTCACCCGGTCTACCTCTTTGGCGTTCCCGCTTTCCTGTTTTGCCAGATTGTCGCCTGGTACACGTACTTGCACAACTCGCCTTACTGGCTGAGGATAGCTCACGCAATCCTGGACTAGTGTCACGACCGTGTGATTGTGTAACGCATTACTACGAACTGCCTGCCCCAGGTCCCGCTTTTGGGACCTGGGTTTGTAGTTCTCTACACGGTCATGGACTTCTCTTGCTCCATCCGAACGCGGCGAAGGCCCCGGATTTCCTACTGCGCGGCCCCGGCCATGGCAGCGTGTGCGGCTTTCGATAAGGAAAGCCGCATGAAGTTGGTTGATCTCACCAAGCCTGACAGGAAATCCGGGGGGAGGGCCTTTTCTTGGCAGAAGCCCCGGCGCGGGTTTCCCCAACACCCGTGCCGGATGCGTTACCTTCTCCATGCCTGATACTTTTCAGTCATTGTTTACGGCCGGATTCTGAGTCATTGTGTATCACAAGAGAATCCTAAAATCAGCAATCCGGAAGAGATGAGCGTCCCACGACAGCGGTTTTTTGTTCCCATACTGGTGTTATCGATGGTGGCTTCCGCTGCCGGACAAGGCTCGCCGTCCACGGCTGCGGCGCTCCCGCCTCAAGTGCAATCCTTGGAATCGCCCTCAGCGTCGCTTACACCGCAGAATCTCTCCCCGGAGAATCCCGCTCCCTCGTTGCCAGGAGATGGCGCTCAACAACTGCTTGATTTCAAGAACTCCGATATTAAGTTCAATTTGCAGAGCTTCATGGATATCCTTCGCGACCACACACACGAAGGGTGGGTCCTGGCAGCCTATCCCGACCCGAAAACCAGCCGGCCGCTCATTGGCGCGGGATTCAGTCTCGATGTCCAGGCAGCCGAGCACCCTCAGCGCGATCCTCTCAATCCGCAT
>Ga0182018_10005139_pt1 | contig 10648 bp, 13 predicted proteins | sample 812P2MmetaG_FD_120490 | JGI IMG/M metagenome (GOLD analysis project Ga0182018, IMG submission 120490) | Permafrost microbial communities from Stordalen Mire, Sweden - 812P2M metaG | ecosystem: Environmental > Terrestrial > Soil > Wetlands > Permafrost | place: Sweden: Stordalen | collected... | reverse complement strand
GCTGCCGGTGAACTGCGCCAGTTCGGATTTGCTGAGAGTCTTCGTCGTCATGATGTGCCTCTTTCGTTTTAAGTGACCCCCGTGGCGGGGGCGAGAGAGGCAACAGGAACAGCCGCACAGAAGGCGCGGCGTCACAGGCAACGTGGAATAAATGAGGGGCAGCCCGTAGGGAATCATCGTTTATGCCGCGAAAGTGCCTTGACATTAGCCAGCGGCTGTTAGGTTGACTCCGACCCGTCCGTTAGAGGGTCACGGAAAGAGGCACATCGTGACGAGGGCGGTGCAAAGCTGCGGGGAATGGCATGGGTAATCCCTGAAGAGACGGTTCCCGACAACCGGGGCTAGAGTGGAACCGCTGGTCTGCGGTAGGTAAGCGGATGGTGAAGCAGCAGCAAATGGGGTGGAGTCAGCGCGGCGCCCATGTCTTGCTGCAGATCCGGACGCGGGTGCTCAACGAGGAATGGGAAAACACGTTTCGGAGTTGGTACCCAGCATTTCGGCCCAAGGCCAGAACGGAGGTCAACGACGCCGCCTAACCCCCCCGGAATCTTCCGCTCTCCTAAGACCAGCCCGAAAAAGCCATAATCACGATCATGCGTGATCGCTATCAGAGGGTTCACTGTTTTGTAAATTGCTTACCTGCCCAGTAGAGTTTCGATTCCCGCAGTTCCATACCTTGATCGCCGATATCCATTTCATGAGGATTGCTGACCGGGTCGCAATCACCGACGCACCGCTGATACTGTCCGCTCATTCTCACCCCGGCGTCTCCTTTAGCGCTGCCTTCAAGGGCCCAGTAAACCGTCCAATCTTTTCCGGGGGTTGTCCTCGACTGTGTGCAGGTTGTTTTGGGCAAACAAACGTCGGCGCGGTTTTCGGGGTTGACCGCACTGCAAAAGGAGGGCGGATCTTGAGTAGTGCATCTTCCTTCATGGTATTTGGCGTCTCTGTGATAAGCGTGAACGATTGAACCGGCCATTTTACCGCTGTCTACCCTTATTGAGAGAGTCCAGGTTGTTGTAAGTCCATCAGTGTAACGCCACTGTCCTTCCAATGCCGAATCCAATGCCGAATTCTCAGCTTGCTTCTTCTCTTCTTCGGCCTTCTCCTGGGCCTTCCGCCGGGCCGTTTCCGCGACATAAGCTGCGGAAGGAGGCGGCGCTAGACTTATGAGCTGCCTCAAAAGACTTAGGGCTCTCTCTGTTGCGTCAGGGTCGCCAGTAGTAACAATATCCAGTCCATTGAGCTTATTCCTAAATGTCAGTGGAGTTTCAACACCATCTTGCTTGATCGTCTTATTGATCACTTCTACGGAGTCATCATGCGAATGTGTGTAACTATTGATTGGAGTGCATGCAGAACTTGCCCAATCTTCAAAACAGTCTGAATTGTTCTTGCACGTAAGTTTCAGTACGCTTTCTCCATCCTTATCTGTGCCCGCCGAAATGGCGTCGGGATCCAGTTCGGATAATCTTGCGCCCATTTCGCCAAGTACCGAACCAGAACTACAGTACGTGCCGGTCAATCTTGACCACCACAGTTTCCCGGTTGACGTCTCGAAAGTAAAACCCCACGGTCGGTAGTTGAACTTTATTACACCAAGTTCGTTTTGGATGAGAGCGTTGAAAGCATGAATAGCCGACTCTTGCGGTGAGCTCGGAACATGTTTTGTCTTCAATATCGATCCAGGGGCATTTGAGGCAGTTGCAAGCTTCCGTTTCAACTCGGCAGCAGCCTGCTTCTGCTCCGCAGGTAGACCAAGCTGCAAGGCGCTGGTCAATTCAACCTGCGCGGACTTAATCTGCCCGGTATGTGAGTAGGCCAAAGCGAGGTCGTAGTGGACGAGAGCGTTCTGTGGCGCAAGCTTCTCTGCTTGCAGCAATTCATTCTTGGCTGTCTGCCAGTCACTCTTTCCGATGGCAGCAACCGCATTTTGGTAATGCTGTTTCGCCTGCGCTGTGCTGTCGCCAGATTGCGGGCTAGCCGGATGGCTGAACAGAACAAACGAGATAATTATTAGGACCTCTGTGATGCGATACGAGAATCGGTACATGTAAGGCTCCTGCCGTTCGTGGGTACAGGCATGCGGAACTTCGTTGTCGGTTTCATTGGTGACTGAGTAGGCTCTTCCACCGTTCGCAATCAGAACGAGCTTCTAAGCATTGGTTGTAGACAATGTTGCTGTTCATCCAAAGCTCCCGTCTTAATGCCTCGTCTGAGGCATTGCTGGTTTGCGATTGGCGTCTTTCGTAACCGTTCCACATGGTCATCAAGGCATTTTGCTTTTCTGACAGCGAGACTTTTCCGGTGGAGTCGTGAATTATCTCGGCCGGATCGCGCCCACTTTTGGTCGAATCAAGAAGTATAGCGCCCGATGCAAATGAGGATTCTGCAGCCCCGGCGAGCATCAGACCGATACGTTCACCAAACAGGCGTGGAGCAACCTTCGTCATGCCATCCTTAGCCAGATCGCTGTGCAGCAAATCGCTGCTAGCCTGTCTAACCAGATCACCCCAAGCCTCGTCTCGTTTTCCGGAACTGTCGGCGGATGCTATCTCCTTTAGGAGGACGACATACTGGCCGCCCGTGACAAAGCCGTTCAAGGTGTTCAGGACAGACTTCGTGTCCCGTATCTCTTCAATCAATTCGTTGGCCCTAGAGCGGTTGATTGTTTGCCCAGATTGAGATCTTAGAAAAATAATGTCTTGATCAAGCTTAGATACCGCCTTGCGGGTGGACAACTCGATTGCTCCCGAGGTGACTTCAAAAATCGCTTTTTCTCTTTCCGATGTTTCGGAGGATGACTGTGTGTCTGCTGAGGACGCACCGAAAGGGTCAACTAGATTCTCCCTAGACGCGAAGGGATCGACAAGGCTCGCACTCGATGCAATTTCCTGTCTTTGAGACTTTGGCGCTTTTGAATCTTTAAAGGGATCGGCAAGGGCTAACGAGGCCGTGGAGTCCTGGCTCGATTTGGGGCTCGTTCGTGACGCTTGCGGCACTTCACTCGCGGATTGTTGCTCATGCTCTTGGTTCTGTTCCGCAGCGAGACGGTCCGATTCAGCCTGTCGAGTCTTTTCAGATGCCAGCTTGTCTGCTTTTTCTTGCGCCGCTAGGTCGGCTGCTCTTTTTTGATCGTGTGCATTCCGAGCATCCTTGGCTTCCTTGCGTCGTGCCTCTTCGTCCGCTTCATCCTTTTGGTCTTGGGCCTCTTGGTCGGCCTCTTCTTTCGCCTTTCGTGCCTCGTTGGCTTGGTACTCCCTAACTTTTGCGTAACAAGAAGAAACCTCAGCACTCAGCGACTTGGCGGACAGAACCGAGTTTCCGTGAAGCATGTCATGCAGATACTGGCACTCCGATCTTGTGCACGTTAGAGGGTCAGTCTCAGTCGTATGATCGGCTTTGTGGTCCGCTAAACACTTTTCGTGCTGTTGGGAGTACTCCGCTGTGTAAGCATCAACTTCCGCGCTGAATGACTGGCACTGTTTGACGTCAGTAGGAAAATTTGTGACGAACGGAATGACCTGAGCGGACGCGCAAATACATAGGCATCCGAGGAGGAAAATCATCACGAAGATCCTCAGTACGCGAATCGTCCGGAGATTGGCCATGGCCTTTGGCACCCGTCACGACGACGATCTGTTTTCGCCGGCATAACTCTCGCATATGGAGATGAGCAAATCAACCAGATCTTTCCCCGATCGTTCCCGAGCGCGCGATTTTCGCCCGGTTGCCGCCGCTCTGACGTTTTCAATCTGAAAACTCAGGCTGACAGCCAAAATTCCATTTGCTTTGGTGGTATGCGCTGGGGTGCACATCTGCGGAGGAAGGAACGTCCGAACTCGTTCGCTAAGCGCGAATCATCGTCGGCTCTCATAATCAAGCATGTTTCGAAAGACAACGACGGATCCGACAGCGGCCTTATAACCACACCTTCAGCGCTGAGGCCCACTGAGGCAGGCTTGGTCACGATCGCCACTCCAACGTGCTGAGATACCAGGTGAATTGCTTCTTGGGCGGTAAGGACATCGTGCGCGTGCTTTGGAGCAATGCCCTGACGTTGTGCCGCGTCCATGATTGCGTCACGAAGGATGGGATGCCAGAGCAGCGTGAGAGAAGAACATGGTCCTGAATCTAGACGACGCCGTCACCATACTGAGCAAGTGGAAGGACGATTCCGCTCAGATCCTCGTAGTCTGTGAAAGCCCTTTCAACAATCACGTCGGGGTATCCTTGAGCAAGGCATCGATTGGGCGATAGGCCTGCAGGGGAAAGTGTCGAAGGTCTCAGTTAATCCTGATACGAAGGGAAAAAAAGCTGGAATGGTTGTGTTTGAGACGCCAGGCGGTACTTTGTCGCTCTCCATTGGCGGTTGTTCGTTTGTGTACGAAGAACCACGCGAAGCCAAGCCAGTTGTACGAGAAGAAGCCGAGTCTACGACCGTCTCGGCACTCTCTGTGTTCTTTCCGTCAAACGAAGTTTTTGTATTCTACGAATTGCGGGAACCTTCACAGAAAGCCGGCGTACCTGGTTGGAGTACGATTTGAACGAGCTTTCGGCCAGACGTGGACGGTGTTTATGACGTCTTCGAGGGCAGCAGCCTCAGCAGCAGATTCCCGATGGCCACAGGTTGATGCTCTCCTGCAGTTCCTACCAGAGTGTACGATCGCTCAAAAGCGTTGGGACCTTCGACCTTCATCTCCCAATCTTCTTTTGCACGAGATCCAACAATCGACACACGCCACTCGCCAGGCCGGTCGCTCAGAACGTGTTCAACGATCACCTGCACTTCCGTCCTGATCGTGGCATCTCCGGTGTTATGCAGTTCAACCAACACAGACATTTCCTCTCCATTCTACAAAGACATCTCTGTGGACGCGGCGCAACTCGTCTTTTCTGGCGTTGCCGTTCATCGCGCATTGCAACTCTTGAGCGAAGAAACGCTGGCAAGATGTTCATGAAAAAGTCTGGGTGTTTTCGCAGTATAATGGTGGTAATCGTCGCTCTTCGTCTCCGGAGGTTCTGGCGTGTACATTCTCGTTCCATGGAAGCCAGTCGTTCTCGTATGGGGATTGCTGAGCGCGATGATATTCTTTGGTTTCGTTGCATCGTCGGTACTTGAAGGAAAGGACCCCTTCGCGCCAGGTGCGACCATCACACAGCCCTCATCGGTGAAAGCGGGTGTTGCGCAAGCGGGCCAACAAGCTAAGCACTCCCAAAAACCGGCTCGGACTCCGAGTCAGTGAGAGCTCGGAAATGTCTTCCCGCTGATTTGTTTGCTTAGCCTTTTCGGTCACCACGTCCTCGCGTGGTTTGCTTTGCCCAATATTTTCTCCAGCTTTTGCTTCAGCATGACTTCTGCGGGCGAACGTCCTTGGCGCCCAAGCCATGAGACAAAGTCCTTCATTTTGACTTCGTGCTTTACGGGCGGCTGTTGGACAACAACGCTCACCGTTGTGAATCCCTGGCCGATCTCTCCTACCCAGTTGTCCTGCTGCAACGCAGCGAGAGCCGTGGCGATCGCTTCATAGAGAGTCTCCGCAGTGACCTCTATGGAGTGCTCAACGTCTCGGCTATCTTTTACCGCAACTGTGCACGTTCGAAGAACCACGTGCAAAAGCGTAGCATATTCGCCTTTTGTTCGCCACTGGTGATGTCAGCGAGATCAAAAGCCTGGGCCACCCGCCCCTCTGATGAAAAGGAATCCGGCTCCTCGAAGACGCCTCGTCAGTTCGCTCGTAGCACGAGTAGGTCAGCGACAGCTAAAGTATTCACCTGAATCCGTCTTCAACCCTTCACTTAGATAGGGATAAGTCAGGTGTCCCGTCGGACTGAAATACAGGGTTGCCTTCTCTGTTTTATATTCAACAGGGTCGGCACATTTGTCGCCTTCGTACTTGCTGCATGGTTTGTTCAGTTGCACCTGCTTTAGATACTGCCACGCCTCGCCCTTATTCGAATTTGCATCCTCGGGAGGTACATCTTCCTTGCTCGTAGGCTCACCTATGGCTCGTTTGACTTCATCGAAGGTCATCCCCGCCCTTATGCAATGTCCAGCGATATCACCAGCAATCCACGTTTTCCATTGGCTTAAGGGCATCTTAGTGGACGCTTCATCTGCATCCTTGTCGTAATACGTCCTAGAATTCAAGTACGTCCTTGAGTAGTCACTGGCGCTGCCACCTGAGCTGCCGCTGTAACTCGCATTGCCAAGGGCACCGATGATGAGATAGAGAAGACCTATTCCCAAGCCGATCACAAACAGCGCGAGGATGACCTTGCCTGTAACCGAAAAAACTTGACCAAAAGGTGTCTCAAGCGAAACACTGACCGGGGTTGGTTGAGGAACAGCGTGCTGCACTTGTGACGCAGGTACGCCGCCCTTCTCTTGTGGTTCACTTGAGGGCGCGGCGGCGCTCTCCGTTAGAGTTGCAGCTTCGACTTTCGGCTTTCCACAGCCATGACAGAAAGCGCCCTCATCATACAGCGGTATTCCGCAATGAGCACAGAACTGAGCCATAAGCCCTCCGTAAGCGAAAACGCTTCGCCGCAATCATCGCCCCACATGATAACCCCGCACGCGGCGGTTGGCGACCTGCGCGCATGAGTCAGAGTTACAATGACGCGCGTCATCAGTGAGGCACGCGCGCGTGAACTCCGGTGCTGGCACGGGTTTCCAGCGATTTTCCTGGTGACACCCGGCGGGTGGCCCACCTTTGATTCGGGCGGGCCGGTTGCCCTGCCTTCACGATATAGTCGAACGGCCAGACCGGAATTCGACAAATCATCCAAGAACTTTTGCTTCTTCCGCGCTTTAGAAACGTCGCGTCTGCCCCGGTTTTCCGCCCCGGACTTCCGCTGTAGACTAGATCTGTAATGAATGAGGAAATCAGGCTCGACGATATCGTGAACTGGTATTCGGAGCATCTGCGAGACAATCATCCGAAGAACCTCGCGCGTTTCGAAGCAGATCGAGAACGAGATTACGAAGCAGCGGTTGCAGAAGCCATCACGTTCCATGTGCTCAGCTACCGGAACGTCCATCCGGAAGTTCACGAGGAGGTCGGTACTGGGGGCGCGGATTTTATCTGTTGGGCTTCGATGAATCCGTTCGCCAAGCGCACTCCGCAAAATGAATTCGTAGTCGAGGCTACTGCGATAAGCCAGGAAGCCGTTACTCGGCGTTCCGGGATACCGACCGAAATAACGGGCCTCGGCGGCGGTGCCATCGGACTTCTAACGCGCAATTTCTGGCGTAAAGCCGGTAGCAAGACTGATCAGCTAAAGCGCCATCCGATGCCCCGTGTCCTTTCAATCGTTTCAAGTCACGTCGGCGCATCGGTCCTGATAAATTCCGCAACAGCGTTCTGGGCCTTCACATCCGAAGAGTTTTTCAGGCATGAAATCGGCAAAGCTGAGGCGGACCCCACCTGAACCATGTCACCCTTGATTGCCTTGTGTATATCGCTCGCAATTTCATCGACCTCGATGCTCGCGCTACGTTTTAGCAAGACCGGCCGCTTGTTTATTTTCCCTGGCATATCGGCAACCTTGAAACCCCAGAATTGCAAGTCAACATTCCCTTGATTCGAAATGCTGGCTTTCGAGCCTGAGAACGAAAAGTCCAGGGTGATTTGCGACATCCGTCCAAGTTCCACCGCAAGTCGATCATTCATCGATTGCATGATCGACTGCTGCGAGCTAAGCGTTTGTGCCGTCGCCGCAGAGCTTTCTTGAAGTTTGGACAGCTCATCTCGCATTTTTCCCAACGCGGAGAGTTGCTGATTAACCTCTTGGGTTTGCTGGCGCTCGCCCCAAACTGCCAGCCCTACAGCGGCGAGAAGCTCTAAACCAATTAAGAGAATTACAATCAACTCCATTAAAAAATCGCGGTTCGCGATTTTTGAATCCTCACGACGCCCCAGCTCTTGCATATAAAATTGTGCCTCCAGCACGAGCTGCGGTTTATCAAGGCCGCCGACACCACTGCTACCATACAAATCAAAACACCTCTTCGCCTCCCGCCTGAGATCCACATTCGTCGCTGCTTCGAATTCGTCGAATGTCATTTGCTTGTATCTCCTCCACAGCGCTTTCCCCGAAGCGTTACCGTCCATCGACGAGTTCATCAAGCATATGAGAAACAATGGACGAAGAGAACGGCTGACATCCCTGATTAGATATACTGAGGTCAGGAGACGCTATGATAACTCACTATAAGTGCAAGAGTATCAAGTGCGACCTGCGCAACGTATTGGTACCGCACGTTCGCGCTCTCACCGCGCCGGATGGCGAAGGAAAGATTTGCTCATCCTGTAATTCTCGGTTGATCGTTGCGAGGACGGTGAACACCTCTGGCGGCGGACCGCGTGGCGGCGGACCCCGTAACCGCCGTCGCAGTTCTAGCCGCTAACTACAAAAGCGGCAGTCCAGCAGCGGCGATCGTTACGTTTAAGCCGGTAAGCGACATTTGTGACTGCGGCAGAGCCATTCCGCGATCACAGAGCTTTCACCACGTCGATTGCGGTTCCGAGTTGGGTGTCTCTTCCTTGCTTCAATGCGTCCCGCGAGAGTTCAACAGAAAACTTCGGCGCAATGCCATTGTTCTCCAGCATCCGTCCTTGCCAGGTCAGGTAGGCGGCGACTGGTAGCCCAAGAATGTATCCGTGACCAACTTTGTATGCGCTGCCGCTCAATAGACGACCGGGCGTCTTCGTTCCCACGATGGTTGCCAGATTATTTTCCTCCGCAAACGCCGACACCATCTCGCCGGCGCTCGCGGTGTGCTCGTTTACCAACAGTACGACTCGACCGTGGAATCGTCGCTGGCCGAGTCCTTCGGTGACTACGAGGATAGATTTTTCTACGAAGGCATATCGGGCCGCTAACCATATGAGAGTCGCCTTGTGGGACGGAATGCGTCCGAATCGGGTCAATTCCTCACGATGATAACCGCGCTCGCGACGTTTCCGCGTGAGACTGTAGCCAACCTCAAGTTTTCCAGGTGTCAGGTAACTCATCAGGCGTAGCCCGCCGATTCCTCCGCCCGTGTTTCCTCGAAGGTCCACGATGAGCCGGTTACAACCGTCCAGAGACTCAATAGCACGATCAATATCTTTCGCAACGTCAATCCCGATCACGCCAGGAAACATGGCGACCTTCAGCAGACCAATTTCATCTTTCAACCTCTCAGCGTGTACGGCCTCAGGCGCTGTAACCGGATGTGTCTTTGACTTGGGCACGGGCAGTTGGACTTTAACCGTCTGCTGTCCTCCGTGGAGTTTCTCGATCAGTAGACTCACTGACTCGCCGACCGAGAACGTTAGATCATGCGGAGGTCGAATTTCCCGCTCACCGTCGCCGAGCAACAAATCTCCGGGCCGTATCCCCGCGGAATAGGCTGGGCCTCCTTGGTGCACATCCTGAAACATCCAGCGTTCGCTCCCGTTTACGTCGATGCGCTGCATGGTTGCATTGATGGCGTGCCGAGCCGGGATGTTTCGCATTCCGGCATGTCGGAAGCCCGTGTGGCTAGTTTTAAGCTCAGCCACGAGACCGTGAACTTCCTTCTCGAATGCCTCCGGTTCCGCGGAAGCGAGAATTTGCTCCCGACGGTTCTTAGCCAGAGCGTTCCAATCCACTCCATTCATAGAGGGATTGAAGTGCTTGGTTTCCACCAGGCGACAGACCTTGTCGAAAACCTTCGTGCGCTCTTCGAGAGTCAAGTTCATTGCTGTTTAATCCCAACTGGCGTGGAAGCCTCTCCAACGGCGATGAACGCCGCCCAATAGAACGGACTCACCTGCTCGCCATACTTCGCCAACAAGTCTATCTTCGCTCCTCGGAGCGCAGAGCCAGTATCCTCACCTTTGCCGAGCCGTTGGTAGAAGCGATTCATCAGCGCACTCGCGAAAGTGTCGTCGGCGCTCCACGGGCTGGCGACGACCGACTTCGAACCTGCTACCAAGAATGCTTCCACTAGACTGCTAACGCCTTCTTGTCCCTGTAGTTTACCCACTCCTGTATCGCACGCGGAGAGCGTAGTCAGTTCGGCATTCAATCGCAACCTGATGATCTCGCGTACCTGCAGGAGTCCATCATCACCAGATTTCGGGTCTGTCCCCAACACCAGTGCCGAGCGCTCCGGATACTGCTTATCCGCGAACCCGTGGACCGCTAGGTGCAAAACGCGAAACTGGTCGAGCGGCTCCTTCTTGAATGCAGTTTCCGTGGCATCCTTACCCAGCAAGATTACCGCCTCCGGTCCAACAATTTTACCGATTTCCTCGACCTCTTCCCGAGTTTGAGGAAGATCTTGAAGCTGCATCCCGGACAGGTCTGCCATGCCACGAAGAACCCGTCCGCGGACGGTAGCTGGAGCCGGAATTCTACTGCCCGCTCCGCCTTGATTCTCGTAGGCAACATCACCTACACCGAGAAACGGTCTCGTCGCGTTTTCGTTCTTCCTCGCTCGACGCAGAACATCAAGGATGGTTCCGGAAGGCACGTAACTTATCACGCGAGACTTCAACAGATACTCGCCTCGGTTATCGCGCAGCGCTTCAAATGGAAGCAGGTTCAAGGCCCCGTCCGGCGCAATGATGAGTCTTGCTGCTGTCTTCGCTTCGGGGATCGGTTCCAGGAGTGT